>Ga0182027_10000937_pt1 | contig 49072 bp, 46 predicted proteins | sample 712E1DmetaG_FD_121300 | JGI IMG/M metagenome (GOLD analysis project Ga0182027, IMG submission 121300) | Permafrost microbial communities from Stordalen Mire, Sweden - 712E1D metaG (Illumina Assembly) | ecosystem: Environmental > Terrestrial > Soil > Wetlands > Permafrost | place: Sweden...
CCGTAGACGATGGCGATGACGCTCAGGACGATGATCGGCCAGGCGAACGTGTGGGCCCCGTAGGGGTAGAGCGGCACCGCGAATCGGATCAGGCCGTAGGCACCGAGCTTGAGGAGGACGCCGGCGAGGATGACGGACCCAGCGGTCGGGGCCTCGGTGTGAGCGTCGGGCAGCCATGTGTGGAACGGAAACATCGGGACCTTTATGGCGAAGGCCAGGAAGAGCGCCAGGAACGCCAGGATCTGGAAGTTGTCTCCGAAGCCACCGCCCGCCGCGAACTGCTGCAGCTGCACGTAGTCGAAAGCGCCGACCCACGAGCCGCCGTGTCCGACCTGGAAGGCGAACGCCGTCGCCAGAATCGCGACCAGCATCAGCAGCGATCCGACCAGCGTGTACAGCACGAACTTCATCGTGGCGTAGATCCGGTTGGCGCCGCCCCAGATGCCGATGATCAGGTACATCGGCACCAGGACGATCTCCCAGAAGATGTAGAACAGGAAGAGGTCCAGGGCTACGAAGACGCCGATCATGCCGACCTCGAGGACGAGGAAGGAAATCATGTAGCCCTTCACCCGATCCTTTATCGGGCCGAAGCTGGCCAGAACGCTGATCCAGGTCAGGGTCGTGGACAGGACGACCATCAGCACGCTCAGGCCGTCGACCCCGACCTTGTACTGGATCCCGAACGCCGGGATCCAATCGGCCGTTTCGGTGAAGCGGAAACCGGCCGGCCCGAACGCGTAGGCCGCCAGCAGGATCAGGGATAGGAGCCAGGCCAGCAGGGTGAAGGCCAGGGTCGTGCGACGGATGAGGTCGGGGCGCCGGGACGGCAGCGCGGCAACAACGACTGCCCCTACAAGGGGCGTGAACGTGATCAGGCTCACGATCGGCAGGGTCATTGTGTCGTCCTCCTACCGAGCCGCGATGATGAGGTAGCCGACGGCCATCGCGATCAGGCCCAAGGCGATGCCCAGGGCGTAGTTCTGGACCCGGCCCGTCTGGATCCGCCGGAGCGTCGCACCCGCGCCGATCGTGACGACGCCGATGCCGTTGACTGTGCCGTCGACGATCGTCCGGTCGAACCAGAAGACGGCGGCCGCGAGCCTCCCTCCCCAGACCACGAAGAGCTGGTGGTACAGGTCGTCGAACCACCACTTGTTCGAGGACCCGCGGTACAGGAACGCGAGGCCGGGCCTGGCGCTCAACTCGCGAACCCGATCCGGCCGCGGCTGAACCTTCAGGCCGAGGGCCGGCATGCTGACACCGAACAGGCGCCAGGCGATGACGATCGCGATTGCCACCAGGCTCGTGGTTGCGATCGCCAGCACGCCGTCGATGCCGAAGAAGTTGTACGCCGTCTCGGTCCGGCCGCTTGCAGCGATCGTGGCTTCGAAGACGGGCTTGAGCCAGGCGTGGAGCAGCCCGGACTCCGGCGGGAAGCCGATCAGCAGGCCCAGGAAGACCGCCGGGATGGCCAACAAGATGAGCGGCCGCGTCATCGTCGTCGGCGACTCGTGGATGTGGCGCTCCTTCTCCGGGTCGACGTGGCTCTCGCCCCAGAAGGTCATGCCCATGAGTCGGAACATGTAGAAGGCCGTCATTCCGGCCACGACGAAGCCGATGGCCCAGACCCACAGGAAGCCGTTCTTGAAGGCACCGCCCAGGATCTCGTCCTTGGAGAAGAACCCCGCAAGCGGCGGGACGCCGGAAATGGCCACCGAACCGATGAGCATGGTCGCGTAGGTCGTCGGTATCTTGCGTGCCAGTCCGCCCATCTTGCGCATGTCCTGCTCACCGTCGACGGCGTGGATGACAGAGCCGGAGTCAAGGAAGAGCAGGCCCTTGAAGAAGCCGTGGCTCATCAGGTGGAAGATTGCTGCGGTCCAGGCCCCCACACCCAGCGAGGCGAACATGTAGCCCAGTTGGGATAGGGTCGAGTAGGCCAGGACCCGCTTGATGTCGGTCTGGGTGAACGCGATCGACGCGGCCAGGATGGCGGTGAAGATGCCGACCGCGGCCACGACCACCATGACCTCCGGTGCTGCGCCGAAGATCGGGTTGCAGCGGGCCACGAGATAGACCCCGGCGTTGACCATGGTTGCGGCATGGATCAGGGCCGAGACCGGCGTGGGGCCCTCCATCGCGTCCGGCAGCCAGACGTGGAGCGGGAACTGAGCGCTCTTGCCGACGGCGCCGCAGAAGATCAGCAGGGCGATGGCGATCTGCCAGTCGTGAGGGGCGCTGCCGAATGCCGCGAAGACGGCCTGCATATTCAGGGTGCCGAGCTGGGTCCAGATGGCCATGATGCCCAGGGCGAAGCCCATATCGCCGACGCGGTTGACCAGGAACGCCTTCTTCGCCGCCTCGGCCGCGGACCGGCGCGGGTACCAGAAGCCGATCAGCAGGTAGCTGCACAAGCCGACCAGCTCCCAGCCGGCGAAGACGAGCAGGAAGTTGTCCGCCAGAACCAGGACCAGCATCGAGAACATGAACAGGTTCAGGTAGGCGAAGAACCGCCAACGGCCGGGGTCGTGGGCCATGTAGCCGATCGAGTAGAAGTGGACGAGCATGCCGATGGTCGTCACCACGATCAGCAGGCAGGCCGTCAGTGCGTCGACGAAGAAGCCCATGTCGGCGTTGAAGCCGGTCGCGGGGATCCAGTTCCACAGCGTGATGCCGGTCCCGGCCCCGCCGAAGCCGAGAGTGCCGGTCAGGGCGCCGAAGGCGACGACCATCGCCACCAGCCACGAGGCAACCACCGCCCAGACGGCGATCCGGTGCGACTGATTACCCATCCCGCGGCCGAAGAGCCCGGTGACGGCAAAGCCCGCCAGCGGCAGCAGCGGAATGAGCGGGATGAGGAATTTCATCGCCTACTCCCGCATCGAGTCGTACTCGTCCACGAGCGGAGTCTTGCGGTTCCTGTAGATGGCGATGACGATAGCCAGTCCTACCGTCGCCTCGGCCGCCGCTACGGCGATCACGAGCAGGGCGATGACTGCGGCGTGGGTCGTCAACGGAGCCACGAAGGCTCCGAAAGCGAGAACGCTCAGGTTGACGGCGTTGAGCATCAGCTCGATCGACATCAGCATGCTGATGGCGTTGCGGCGAGCGAGGAACCCGAACGTGCCGATCGCGAACAAGAGACCCGATAGCACCAGGTACGAGTCGAGTGAGTTGCTCATGGGCGGTCCTCCTCGCCAGGGCTGGAGTCGCGGCGGGCCAGGTAGACCGCGCCGACCACGGCCGCGGTCAACAGCACGCTGACCACCTCGAACGGCAGGACGTACTCGCTGAAGAGCATGCGGGCGACGTCGGCGGTCGAGGTCGCCAGCCGCTGCCCGCCGGACGGCCAGGTCGTGGTCAGGACCGTGGCGGCGATCACGACCGCGATCACGACGGCCGCCACCGCCGCGATCCAGGCCTGCGTCTGAAAGACCAGTCGGGTGGGCGCGTTCTTGGTCTGGGTCATCATGATTGCGAACAGGATCAGGATGCTGATCGCGCCGATGTACACCAGCACCTCGGTCGCCGCGACCAGCGGGTCTCCGAGCAGAGCGTAGATCCCCGCCAGAGACGCGAACGAGACGGTCAGGGCAAGACCGCAACGGATGATGTCGCGCAGAGTGACGACCAGCAGGGCCGACCCGAGAAGGATGGCGGCCAGGATCACGAACAGGACGTCGTCCCAGCGAACTCCGACCAACGGGATCGAGTCGCCTATCGGCATGCCTCGTTTCCCTCCTCCTGTCGAGCCGGCGAGCCGGCCCTGAGCGACATGACGATCACTGCCCCCTGGCTCCGTTGCGATCGCCGGGGGCGCCGGTGAGGGACGCTGGCAGCACCGGCAGCTTCGCCGCCGGATCTTCGATTCGGCCTTCGGCGAGAGCATGGGCCAGCCAGTCGCGCTCACGTCGAATGTAGGTCACCTCGGTCTCGCGTTGGACGTCTGCCAGGCCGATCAGATCGATCTCAGGGTTGCCGCGGCCAGTGTGAGCGAGCTCGTTGTCCGGGCCTCCCCGCAGGGCATCGTAGGGGCATGCGTCGACGCAGATCCCGCACAGGATGCAGCGGCTCTCGTCGACGTCGTACTTCTCCAGGACACGCGGCTTCGGCATCAAAGCGCCCGTGGGGCAGGTCTCGGCGCATCGGCCGCAGGAGACGCACGGCGTGTCGTTGAGGCTCATGTCGAGCGGAGTCGTCACCAGGGTATCGAAGCCGGTTCGCATGAAGTCGTAGCAGGCCGCGCCTACGACGTCGGCGCAGACGGCGGCACAGCGCCCGCAGTCGATGCAGCGCGAGGGTTCGCGCAGGATGAAAGCATGGCTGTCGTCTCGGATGTAATCGTGGTTGGCGCCGGTAAAGCGGTTCTCGGTGACGCTTCGGAAGCCGGCTCCCCCGTCATGACCCGGCTCCAGCGTCTGCAGCGTCGTCCCGTACTCGATACCGAGGCGGCGCAGGTCGCAGTTGCCCAACGCCTCGCAGGTGCACTGGAGGCAGCGAGTCGACTCGGCCATGACCTCGGCCGCGGTGTAGGGGATCTCGTACTCGACGTAGCTCTTCGACCGCTCCTGCGCGGGCAGGGACTTGATGCGCCGGCGAGCGGCCTTGGGCTCGTCGGTGTACGGCACGATCGACAGGAAGGTCGGCTCGACCTCGGCCAGCGTCTGGCGACTCCGAAGCTCGGCCAGGTCGCCGCCCTTCAGGTAGGCGTCGACGGCGTACGCGCAGCGACGGCCCTCCGCGACGGCCTGAACCACTGTGCTGGCGCCAATCCGGACGTCGCCGGTGCCGAAGACGCCGGGCCGCCCGGTCTCGAACGTGACCGCGTCGGCGTTGAGCCGGTTCCTGACCGCCGCCACGCCTTCGTTGCCGGCGCCGATCCACGTCAGGTCGGGGCCCTGGCCGATGGCGAGCAGGACGCGGTCGCACTCGATGACGAACCCGGTACCGGGCGCGGGCTCGGGGCGGCGACGGCCACTGGCGTCGGGTGCGCCAGGCCGCATGCGGATGAACTCGACGCCGGTGACCTTGTTGTCGCCGTCGACGAGGACACGGGTTGGGCCGGCCTGGAAGATGGCGGTGCCGCCCTCCTCGAGCGCCTCGTGGACCTCGCTCGACGCCGGCATGTCCTTCATGTCGCGGCGGTAGACGAGCGTGACCTGCCTTGCCCCCTGCCGGATCGACGTCCGCCAGCAGTCCATGGCGGTGAAGCCGCCGCCGACGACCACGACTCGGCTGCCCTTGTGGCCGGGATAGGGCAGGCCGAGAGTGGCGATCCGGAGGTACTCGAGGCCGTCGATCACGCCGTCGGCCGTCTCGTTGGGAACGTTGAGCTTGTTGGTGTCGTAGCAGCCGGTGGCGACCACGGTCGAGTCGAAGCCCTGGTCGCGCAGATCGTCCAGGGTGAAGTCGCGACCGAGGGCCTGGTTGCAGACCAGCCGACCGCCGAGTCGCCAGACGGCCTCGTACTCGGGCTCGAGGACGTCGACTTTGGGCAGGCGGTACTCGGGGATGCCGTAGCGGAGCATTCCACCGGGCTCCGGGTCGCGCTCGAAGACGGTCACGTCGTGGCCGGAGAGAAGCAGGTAGTAGGCCGCGGACATGCCGGCGGGCCCGGAGCCGACTACCGCCACGCGCTTTCCGCTCCTGGCCTCAGTCTCGAAGGGCAGCGGCGGGTCGATGCCGCCCTTCTGCGCCGACAGGACGGCGTCCCCGGCGTATCGGTGGCTGTCCCGGATCGCGATGGCCTCGTCGACCTCGTCGCGGCGGCAGTGGTCCTCGCACGGAGCAGGGCAGACGCGACCGAGAATCGACGGGAAGGGGATGGTCCGTTTGAAGATTCGGGCCGACTCGCGGAACTTGCCCTCGGCGTTGGCCTTAAGGAAGCCCGGGATGTCGATGTGGCTCGGGCACTTGTTCTGGCACGGCGGAAGGCAGTAGGCGTTGTGGTCGCTGAAGATCAGCTCGAGGTTGGTGCGGCGCAGACGGCGGAGTCCCTCGGTCTGGGTGCGGACGACCATACCCGCTTCCGCAGCGCGGGAGCAGGAGATAGGCGGGTGATCCTCGCCCTCGACCTCCACGACGCACATCCGGCACGCCCCGAAGCCGGGCAGCTTGGGTTCGTAGCAGAGGGTCGGGATCTCGATTCCGTTGGCGCGGCAGACTTCGAGGATCGTCTGGCCTTCCCTGCCGTCGACGACGCGCCCGTCGACCTCCATTCGGAAGATCGGCGTTGAAAGCGGCCGCTGGGGGGCCTGAGTCGTGATGAGGCGCTCTGCGAGCGAGCCGTCGAACGGGATGAGGGTGTCGTACGGCGACTTGGTGTCCGGCCGGCTGTCGGGGCGACCGGCGCGCTTGTTCCAGATCGCTTTCTGATTCGCCGCCGGGCGCAGTCCCCGTGGTACCTCCGCGAGGTCCTGCTCGTAGGCTTCCAGGGCGGCCGTCTCCGGGGCGATCGGGTTGGTCGAGAGTCCGCTCGTAACCGGCTCGCTCGGGCCCGCGTTCGAAGCCTTGCCGGACCTGCGGGACTTGGCCGGCGCTTTCGAGGGCGGTGAGCTGGGGCTGGGTCGAAGGGTCGGTTCTCGCATGGGACGCCTCAGGACACGATCCGGGCGCGGGCGTCGGCCTTTGGATGGCAGGTCCCGGCGGGGCAGGTGTTGCGGACGATGTGGGCGTCGAGCTCGTCGCGGAAGTACCGGACGACGCTCAGCAGGGCGAGGGTGGCGCGACGCTCGTGGTCGCACAGGGCACTGCCGACGATGTCGGCGGAGAGGTCGGTCAGACGGGTGATCTCATCGGCGCGCGGCTGGCCTTCGCAGATGCGGGCTCCGATCTCAGCCAGCCGACGGAGGCCGATACGACAAGGAATCGTCTTGCCGCAGGCCTGGTCGGCACAGTATCGAGTCAGGGTGGCGGCCAGATCGACGACGCAGCTGTGCTGGTCCACGACCACGATCGACCCTGAGCCGACCTGGGCGCCGGCAGTCTCGAGGGAGTCGTGGTCGAAGCCGACGCTCAGGCTACCCGGCGGCAGGATACCGCCCGAGGGACCGCCGACGAGCAGCGCCTTGAGCTTGCGTGGAGCTCGTACTCCGCCGGCAACGTCGACGATCTCGCGGAGCGTTACTCCGAACGGAACCTCTGCAACTCCGGGCCGGGCAACCGCGCCGGAGATCTGGACGAGGATGGTGCCGGCGAAGGCCTGCGCCCCGGTTTCGGGGAAGCCGTCGATGCCGCCGGAGAGGATCGTCGGAACCGCGGCCAACGTCTGCGGGCTGTGGATCAGGGTCGGCGCCCCAAAGAGACCGCGAGTCGTGGCATAGGGCGGCTGCTGCTCCGGCTGGCCGCGCCTGCCTTCGAGCCCCTTGAGAAGGACCGTTTCCTCACCGAGCATGTACGAGCCCTGCAGGGGCTTCACCGAGAAGTAGATGTCCGTCCCGCTGCCCAGGACGTTTGCGCCTATGTAGCCGGCGTCCTCGGCTGCTGCGATTGCCGCCTCTATGGCCCGGACTGCCTCCGCCGCCTCGGCCCGGACCGCGATTATCACCTCGTCGGCCCCGATGGCGAAGGCCGCGATGGCGGCGCCCTCGATCACGGCGTAGGGGTTGGACTCGAGCAGGACGCGGTCGGTCAGGACGGCTGGGTCGGCCTGGTAAGCGTTGACGACAACGTAGCGGCGACCCGCCGCGGTCTGAGCGCAGGCGCGCCACTTCTCGCCGACCGGGAAGCCTCTACCGCCACGGCCGCGCATGCCCGATTCGGCCAGGGCATCGATGACGCCATCGGCTCCGAGCTGCTCGACGGCAGCCCGAAGGCGAACGAAGGCGCCACGGGTCACGGCCGCGTCGAGGTCCAGCGGGTTCTTCGCGGGAATCGCTGGCAGCAGCAGGCGAGGGAATCGGGCCGGGGTCGCCAGGATGCCGGCGGCCGTCATGCGGCGCCCTCCCCGGCCAGGGCCCGGGCCCATGCGCCGGCGCCGGCGACGGTCACGGGTTGCGGCTTGTCGTCGAGCGTGACGAGCGGCGAGGCTGCGCCGGGGATGTGAGCCTGAATCTCTGCAAGGGTCACGCCGCCCGCGGCGGGTCCGTGGCCGATCTCCGTCCCGAGCTCTCTGGCGAGAGTTCCGGCGATGCGGCTCGAGCCCGCGACCAGGCACGAAGTGCAAAGGCAGACGGCAGCGGTGCGGCCGGGCTTCTCGAAGCGGAGGTGGCGGTAGTAGGTCGCGGTCCCGTAGATCAGGGCATACGGCGCCCCGGAGACCTGGCTGACGCGCTTGAGGGCGGCGACGGGCAGGAAACCGTACGTCCGCTGGATCGACTCGAGGATGGCAAGCATCTCCGTGCGGTCGAAGTCGTACTCCTCGAGGATGTCGTCGACTGGGGCTACGTCGATCGGGTCGAAGCGGCTGTATGCAGGATCCGGGACGGGCCGGCCGGACCGCCGCAGGGCGGACTCCTCACGCCGCTCTGCGTACATCTCGGGCGCTCCCCAGTGGACGTGGAAGCGGCCCCGCGTGTCGAAGCCGCCCATGTCGATGCACTCTACCGGGCAGGCCTGGGCGCACTGGAAGCAGGTCTCGCACTTGAGATTGCCCAGTTCATCGTAGAGAAGCTGCAGCCGGCCGCGGAAGCGGGCTGCGATGTCGGGCTCGGTCTCCGGGTACTGGATGGTGGCCTTCGGCTCGAAGAAGCGGCGCAGCGTCAGCGCCAAACCCTTTGCTATGCCGAGGCCCGGAACGAAGCTCATCGCGCGATCACCGGTTCAGGAGGACGACGGCAGTTGCCGTCACGAATAGGTTGAGAAGCGACGCCGGCAGCAGCCATTTCCAGGCAAAGCCCATCAGCTGATCGACGCGGACGCGGGGCAGAGTCGCGCGCATCCAGACGAACACGAACACGAACACGTAGGTCTTGGCCATGAACCAGAAGATGCCCTGGATCCAGTCGAAGGCAATGAAGCCGGCAAGGCCGACGACACCGACGACGAAGACGAGGTTGATCAGCGCACCCAACCCCATCGCGTCCCAGGTACTCCAATCGCGGCCTCCCAGGAGCCTGACCAGGACCGCGAAGAGCTCAGTGCCGATCACCAGCACGGTCAGCACGATTGCGAGCCAGCCGAAGAAGCCGAGCGACCACGGGTCGAGCCAGTTCAGGTTGTAGGTCAGCGGCCACCTGAAAGGTGCGGTCCAGCCGCCGAAGAAAAGGGTCGCGGCAAGGGCCGAGACGATGAAGACGTTCACGTACTCGGCGAAGAAGAAGAAGCCGAAGCGCATGCCCGAGTACTCGGTCGCGAAGCCGGCCACGATCTCAGAGTCGGCCTCGGTCATGTCGAAGGGGGTTCGGTTGGCCTCGGCCGTAGCGGCGATGAAGAAGATGAGCGCCGCCAGGGGCTGCTTGAAGACGAACCAGTCGAAGAGCGAGCCCGACTGCGCCAGGACGATGCGGTTCGTACTCATCGTGCCAGCCAGGAGGATGACGCCGACGACGGAGAGGGTGAGCGGGATCTCGTAGCTGATGATCTGGGCCGCCGATCGAAGGCCTCCAAGGAGCGAGTACTTGTTGAAGCTGGACCAGCCGGCCATGAGCAGGCCGAGGACGGTCAGCCCGCCCACGGCGAAGAAGTAGAGCAGCCCGATGTTCAGGTCCTGGCCGATCAGGCCGGGCGCGAACGGGATGACCAGGAGGGTCATCACGCTGGCCATGTAGGTCACGACCGGGGCAAGCGTGAAGACGGTGACGTCGGCCCCGGTCGGGGCAAAGTCCTCCTTGGCGAGAACCTTGAGGCCGTGGACGACGCTCATAGCCGCGCCCCACGGCCCGATGCGATTTGGCCCGACGCGCAGGTTCATCCGGGCGATGACCTTGAGCTCGAGATAGATCAGGACGAAGGCCGTTGGGACCGTCATCAGCAGGATTGCCGTGGCCGCCACGGCAAAGCGGACGAGGGGCGGGTTTGCGCCGAGAAAGTCGAGAACCGGCGGGCCAAGGAGGACGACGGCGAGGACCGTCACCACGCCGCCGCCGATCGCGACGGGCACGAAGATGAGCGCCAGTCGCTCCTGCAGCGAGAGACGGCTCCAGAACTGGCCCGGGAAGCCTCGGACGAAGCCCCCGACCGAGCCCATCGCCGCCCTCACTTGTCGATCCCGCCCATGACAGGGTCGAGCGAAGCGACGACGGCCATGGTGTCGGCCAGAAGGTTGCCGGGCAACAGAGCGGGCACCGTTTGCAGGTTGACGAAGCTGGGGTCGTGGATTCGGAAGCGGAACGGCTGGTCGGAGCCGTCGCTGATCGCGTAGACGCCCATCATCCCCCGTGGGCCTTCGCATGCCCCCCAGGCGCGCCCGGGGCGCGGACGGAGCAACCGTGGCAGCGCCGCCATCACCGGTCCGTCGGGCATGTTGTTGAGGCACTGGTCGATGATCTTGATCGATTCGCGGACCTCGTCGACGCGGATGAGGTAGCGGGCGAGCGAGTCGCCCTCCTCGCGAGTCGGGATGTTGAAGTCGAGCTCGGGGTAGACGCTGTATGGGTGGGCCCGCCTGACGTCGAAGGGGACGCCGCTGGCTCGCAGGTTCCCGCCCGTCACCCCGAAGCGAAGGGCGGCCGCTCGATCCAGGATGCCCATGCCGCGGGTCCTTCGAACGAAGATCTCGTTCTCGTTGAGCAGCGCGGCGCTGGCTTCGGTCTGCTTGGCGGCCCGGCTCATCCAGTCGCCCAGGCGGCTCATGAACTCGTGGTTGAGGTCGCCGTTGACGCCACCGATGCGGAAGTAGTTGAACAGCATCCGCGCCCCGGTCAGGGCCGCGAGCATCTCCACGATCTCGTCGCGCTCGATGAAGCCGTAGAGAATCGGCGTCAGGCCTCCCAGGTCCAGGGCCAGGAAGCCCATGTACAGGGTGTGGCTGGCGATGCGGAGGAGTTCACCCGAGAGGACGCGGATGTACTCCGCGCGGCGCGGCACTTCCACGTCCACCAGCTTCTCGAACGAAAGTACCGCAGCCCACTCCTGGAAGAGGGAGCTGATGTACTCGAGCGGGTCCACCTGATCGATGACGTGGTAGTAGTCCGAGTTCTCGCAGATCTTCTCGACGCCACGGTGGAGGTAGCCCAGGACGGGGTCCACGTCCACCACTTGCTCGCCCGACAGCTTCACGACGAGCCGCAGGACGCCGTGAGTGGCTGGATGGTGGGGGCCGATGTTGAGGAACATCTCCCCATCGCCGAGGGTGTAGAACTCGCCTTCCCGCTCGGTCCGAGGCGGGTACGGCGGGATGGGCTCGAACAGGTCCGCGCCGATCTGGTGATCGAGCAGGATCCGCGGGTCGTCGGCCGAAGGCTGAGGCTGAGCGGTCCGAGCGTCGGGTCGGTCTTTTATCGGCTGAGGGACGTGCGTTCGAGAGGGCATCGTCTTCCTCAGCTCGCCGGCGCCCGGCGGACGCCGGCCCCGGGGTCGTCGGCCAGATCGGCCGGACGGTGGGCTCGCTCGACATGGCGGACGCCGCCGCCGGGCGATCGGGCGGCGTCGTCGGGCAGGAGGAAGTCCTTGCGCAGCGGGAAGCTCGTGTAATCGGCCGGCATGAAGATGCGCCGCAGGTCGCGGTTGCCCTCGAAGACGATCCCGAACATGTCGTAGGCCTCGCGCTCGAGCCACTCGGCGCCGGTCCAGAGGAAGGTGACGGAAGGCGCGCGCGGGTCCTCCCTGGAAAGGCCGTCGGCGACGATCCTCAGCCAGTCCGAGGTCAACGGGCTCCACAGGTGGTACACGACCTGCATGAATTCGCCCGTGTCCACGCCGGCGAGATCGGCCAGGATCTCGAAACGCAGGTCCACCGTGTCGTGGAGGATTCGCAGCACCTCCGGAACGCTGCCGGGCTCGATTCGGATCTCGGTCTCGTCGTGACGCTGGTACACCGGACCTCGCAGGTGGTCGGCCAGGCGGGCTTCGAGCCGCGCCTTCAGGGTTCGATCCATCTGTCAGATGTCTTCCGAAGCGTTTGGGCCGATCTCGCGCTCTTTCCAGTGACCTCGATGGTCCTTGACGAGCTGCCCGAGTTGCATCATGCCGTAGATCAACCCCTCCGGGCGGGGCGGGCAGCCGGGGATGTAGACATCCACCGGCATGATCCGGTCGATTCCCTGGACCACGGAGTAGCTGCGCTTGTAGCGACCTCCCGAGACGGTGCAGTCACCAAGAGCGACGCACCACTTGGGCTCGGGCATCTGCTCCCACAGCCGAATCAGCGGACCGGCCATCTTGGTCGTCAGCGTGCCGGCGACGATGAACACGTCGGCCTGGCGGGGCGAAGCGCGGAACGGGAACATGCCCCAGCGGTCCATGTCGTTCTTGCTCGTCGCGCTCGACATCATCTCGATGGCGCAGCAGGCCAGGCCCGAGAGGAGCGGCCAGAGGCTGTTGGCCCGGATCAGATCGAGGATGTAATCGGCGTTTGTCGGGATGACCTGCAGAGCTCCCCAGCGCGCGGCGTCGTTCCGGCCGGCGTCAGTGAGGCCGAACTCGCGCAGATGAGCGATGTCCGCAGGCCTGCCGCCGTCGTAGGCAAGCGGATCGGCCGGCTGCCAGAACGTGTTGGGGACCACGACCGGCGCGGTCAACTCTCCCGGAGCGAGGGGTGCAAGCTGGCGCTCCGCCGCCTTTCGTCCCCTCGCTTCTCGATCGCCTATCGCCACGTCAGGACTCCCTTTCGCCAGGCGTAGGCGAGGCCGAGCATCAGCACGAGAACGAACGTGCCCATGCTCACGAGGCCGCCGATAAGCAGATCGCGGAAGACGATCGCCCACAGGTAGAGGAAGACGACCTCGACGTCGAAGGCGACAAAGAGCAACGCGTAAACGTAGAACGAGATGCCGAACCGGCCCCACGTGTCGCCGAAGGTCTCGATGCCGCTCTCGTAGGGCATGCCCTTGTGGCGGTCGCCGCGGTTGCGGTGGGTGATCAGCCAGGCGAGGCCGATCACGAGGAATACGAAAGAGACCCCCGCGAAGGCCAAGCCCACTACATACCAGATGCCGGTCATCGTTCTCCAGCAGGCCCGTTAGCCGCGGCCGGGCGTCCGCAGCGTCGAGCGCGAGGTTGCACTCAGGCGGTCGCGGTGCAGGCTCTAATGCCCGCTCCCTCACGATCCACCCGAGAGTCTATCAGGGGGGCGGCTCGCCGGCCGTCCGAGACGGCATCGGTAGGAGCGCTCCGGCATGGCCAGACGAGGGAGGTACTTGCCGGGCGGGGGAGCGGCGTGAGGGCCCGTCGCGCGGACACTCGAGAACCAGCGGCGGGAGTTGAGGTGAGCCGGCTGCGGGCGACCCGGGGACGTGCCGCCCGCTTTGACCGGCCGACCCGCCAGCGGGGTAGCGACTGGCGGCTGCAAGCGAATGTCGACTTCAGAAGCGAGGTGCGTCCGCGACCGGGATCGGTCGGCTCTGCCGGTCGTCCCTCGGGCCGCGGTCCTGCCGCTTCGAACGCAGCGTGCCGGGACAGGCGGGAGCTCCGCAATACGGGACTTGCCCTATCGAGCGGGTCCGGCAGCCGACGGGGGCTGCTCAACGAACGGGGCTCTGCAGGTGGATCTTCGGACGCCGCCGGAACAGAGCCCGGCCCGTCGGCAACGGAGTCTGGCGCGGTCGTCCGCTCAGGGACGTGTGAGGCTGCGGTCGCCGCCACGCGCCAGAGTCAGGACGCGGAATCGGCCCATGTGTCGCGGGTCGAGCATGCGGAGGATGCCCGAGCGGGCGCGAGCGTAGGCGGCGAGGGTCAACGCCGGCGAGGCCTGGAGTGCGCGCAGTTCGGCTTCCAGGCCGGAGGCGATCAGGAACTCCGACTGCGTAGTGAAGGCTACGCGGCGGAAGCCGTGGCCTGCGGCGAGCCGCTCCACGGCCGTGAAGTCGACGTGGGCGGTCAGGTCCACTTCGCCGGGGGCCGCGAATGGATTCTCTTCCACGCGATGGCCGCGGTAGCCGAGCAGCGTCCCGGCGAGGCGGTGAGGGCCGTAGAGCTCGGCCGCGGCGTAGCCGTAGTCGATGGCCAGCAGGTAGCCGCGGGCCAGGCGCCTCGCCGCGCCGTCGAGCCAGGGCCCGAGACCCAGGCAGATCTCGGCGGTCTGGCCTTCGGCAAGCACGACACCATCCTCGGTCAGGCGAGCGGCGAGCTCCGGGGTTGAGGCTTCGTCGGCGACCTCGGCAAAGCTGCCGCGCTCGTCGCGCCAGGCGACGAAGAGCTCGCGCAATTCTCCATCCCGGACGACGACGCGGTTGACCGGCAGGGCATCGAGGAACTCGTTGGCAAGGATGACGCCGTTGACGGGCACGGCCTCGGCCGAATCGGTTGGTCCGGACGGCTCACTCGAGCCCGCGCTGGCCGGTGTGTTCAGGGAGGCCGGTCGCTCGAGGAGTCGGTCGGCGAAGCCGGCCTGGTCGAATCGCCGGTGTAGATCGTCCAGGCGATGGGGGTTCGATTCGATCGGCTCGTATCGGATCGAGCTCATCAGATCGGTCGAGCCGTGGCGGCGGAACCCATCGAGGACCGAGAGGCCCAGCGATCCCGAACCCGCCCCGTACTCGATCAGGTCGAACGGCCGGGGGCGGCCCAGGTCCTGCCACATCGCCTCGATCCGGCGGGCGACGGTCCAGCCGAAGATCGGGTGCGTCTCGGGCGCGGTCAGGAAGTCGCCGGCATCCGTGGGGCGGTCGGCGGGCGATCGGTAGAAGCCGAACTCCGGCTCGTAGAGCGCGCGGTCCATGTACCTGGCGAACGTGATCCGCCGACGGGGGCTCGACTCGATCTCGGCGCGGATCAGTGCGGCGAGCTCGTCGGACCGACCGGCGAGACGGTCGGCGGTAACCCCCATCGAACGGTCCGACGACCGGACGGGCGGAGATTCGGACGAAGGGCCGGCCTCGAACCGGCGTTCGGACGGTGCCGCGCGCCCGGTCGCAGAATGCAGCCCATCGTGCGTCATCGAGCCCTCGCACGAGCTCGCTCCGCGATCAGTCGTAGCCCACCGTTCACCAGCGTGTGGCCGCCCAGGAGGATCGAGCCGCCGGAAGGAGCCTCGGTGGCGGAGACGGTGAGGGCTCGGAGCCACGGATCGGCGATGGACGCCGGCAGGAGGAGGTCCGAAGCGTAGCGGTCCTCGGGCTCCGGCCACCTCGAGTCGTCGGCTCCGGCTCGATGTGCGATCAGGACGCGAGTGTCGATGACGGCGGCGTCGGCCAGGCCGGCTACCGTCGAGGCCAGCGACTCCGGGCCGTCGCGATCGAGCAGCAGGCCGAGGACCGAGTGGGGCGGGCGGGGACTGCCGGTGGTGCCGGACTGGGCTAGCCTCGACGCCGCCCGCAGGCCGCGCTCTTCGACGAGGGCGCGGATGCGGCAGGCCACGCCGCGCTCCAGCCAGGCAAGCGTGCTCGCCGAGATGCGGCCCGCGACCACCAGCTCGGCCCGCCGATTCGACATCACGTTGGCAAGCTCCGCCAGACGCTCGCCGAGGAGTGGCGTATCCAGACGCTCGCCGAGGAGTGTCGCGGACGCCCGCGGCCTCCGCAACGCCGCATCGCCGAGCAGGATCAGGTCGAGCGGCGTGTCAACGTCAACGCCCAGCCGCCAGTGCTGCCGGAGGTCCGTGACAGCCACCCCGACGCGTTCCTCGAGCCATCGGGGAAGGGCGTTGTCGGCGGGGAGTGGCGGCAGCCCGGCCAGATCCGCCGCCCGCGAAACCGCAACCACGTCCGCGGAGTAGCGGTTGTTCGCGAGGCCGTGCCCGCCGGGACCCTCGGCAACGTCCACGAACCGTCGGAGATCGGCGGCGTGCGCCAGGGGGATGCTGCCGGAACCGAGGACGACGACTCCGCCGATCATTCCCGATTCCGCGCCCCTTGCCCGCAGCGCCGTCGCCAGCCGCTCGCCGAACGAGAGCCGATCGGGCGGCCCGGCCACAATCTCGGCCGAGTCGGCGCCGGCGGCCAGGAAACCGGCGAGTTGACGCTCCGCGATCGCGCGACGAGCTTCGGCGAGCGCGCGAGCCAGTGTCCCGGCATCGCACGGGGCCGTAGCGTGGAAAATGAGCACATGCACGGGGCGCACGAGCGGAGTCTAGCCGCGGCGCCTCGTCGTGCGGCGTGGCTGGATTGAAGCCCCGGCCAGGATGACGACCCCGGCCAGGATGGCGATCCGGCCGCCGCCGACAACATGGGAGCAGGTCGGATGCGCACAGTTCGGGCATACATCGGGCTCGGGGCGAATATCGGCGACGCACAGGCGGCCTTGACCGCTGCCGTCCACGCCCTGGCGGCCCTTCCGGGGGCGACTCTCGCCGGAGTGTCGCGCCTGTACCTGACCGCTCCGGTTGAGGTGGCCGATCAACCGGACTTCCACAACGCGGTCGTGGGGTTGGATGTGCCCGCCGGACCGGGTCGCAACACCGGCCCTATCGCGCTGTTGCTCGCCCTGAAGTCGATCGAGCGGGCTTTCGGCCGCCAGGAGCGAGTTCGCTACGGCCCGCGCGAGCTGGACCTTGACCTGCTGCTCTTCGGCGATGAACAGTTGAGGGTGGAACGCCCCGAGGAGGGCCGCTCGCCGGACCCTGACAAGGCGACGCGCTTGCTCGAGGTCCCGCACCCGGAGTTTGGCCGCCGCCTGTTCGTGCTGGCTCCGCTGTCGGATCTGGCCCCCGATCTGGTTCCGCCCGGCTGGTCGGAGTCGGTCGAGACCGCCCGCGCCCGCCGCGAGTCGATCGAGGGCGCGTCTGCGGTGCGCCCGATCGGCCGCTGGGACCCCGACCTGGGCCGCTGGGCACTCTAATCGCCCGCCCCGTGAAACGGTCGACTGGTCAGGAGCTCTCGTCCACCGTCGTGGCGCCGGTGATCGCGTCAACCTCCACGGAGGCCCCGTGTTCGGGAGCAGCCGTTCCCGAGGCGGTCGGCGAGGCCAGGTTCACTCCCCGAGTCGCCCGCTCGAAGTCGACGATTCCAGCCGGTCTGGACCCGACGGTGATCCGGCGGGCATCCGCGCGCGTATCAGTGGGTGACAGCCGATCGGACTTGACGGACCGGTCGGTCGGTCGGAGGAAAGGGATTGGCCCGCAGGGACGGGCGAGGGGACGTGGCGGGCGACAGGTCGGAGCCCAGACAACCGACGAGGGGCCTGTCGCCACGCCGCGATTCTGTCTCGGGGCGCCGTGGCGACGGGCTTCATGTTCGTCGTCGGTTTGGCGCCCGTCTCGTGCCGGCGTCTCGCGCCGCCGAAACGGCTCAGTGACGGAAGTGGCGCCGGCCAGTGAAGACCATGGCCATGTGGTGGCGATCGGCAACCTCGATCGCCATCTCGTCGCGTATCGAGCCGCCCGGCTGGATGATCGCCGTAATGCCGGCCACCGCGGCAGCCTGGATCCCGTCGGGGAACGGGAAGTAGGCATCGCTGGCCATAACCGCCAGCCTGGCCCGGTCGTTTGCCCGCCGCAGTGCGATCTCCACGGCAGTCTGGCGACTCGCCTGTGCCGCGCCTATCCCAACCGTAGCGCCGTTGCGGGCCAGGATGATGGCATTTGACCGGACGTGGCGCACCGCTCGCCAGGCGAACAGCAGGTCCGTCAGCTCCTCGAGCGTGGGTCGCCGCTTCGTGACCACCTGCAGATGTGCCTTCTCGAGCCCCAGCTCGTCCTTGGTCTCGACCAGGAGGCCGCCGGCAATCCGCTTGAAATCAAGGTTGGCGATGCCGTAGTCGCGTGGGCCCTCGATGGGGTTGGGCGGAACGGCGAGGAGCGCTATCTGCGGCTTCTGCCCCAGGATGCCGATGGCGGCCTGGCTGAACGACGGAGCCACGACGGCCTCGTAGGAGTTGGCGGCTATCTCGCGAGCGGTCGCGCCGTCGAGATCGCGATTGACGCCGACGATGCCGCCGAAGCACGACACCGAGTCGGTCTCGAGGGCCTTGCGACAGGCCTCCACCAGCTCCTCAGCCGATGCCAGTCCGACCGGGTCAGTGTGCTTGACGATGGTCACAGTGGGGGCGGTGAAGTCGGCGGCGATGGCGTAGGCGGCGTCGAGGTCGAGCAGGTCGTTGAACGATGGCCGCGATCCCTGGAGCTGGGTGGCGTCGGCCAGGGTGCCGGCGCGGTGCGTCATCTCGCGGTAGAAGGCAGCGCTCTGGGGTGGGTTCTCGCCGTAGCGCAGATCGTCGACTTTCTCGAGAACCAGCGCGAGCCGCCCCGGAAAGGTGTCGCCGGCGATGTTGGACAGATACGCGGCGATTTCGGCGTGGTAGGCGGCGACGAGCCCGTAGGCTTCGGCGGCAAGGCGCTGCCGAAGCTCGGCGGAGACGGCCCCGCGTTGCCTGACCTCGGCGATCACCTGCAGGTAGCGGGCGGGGTTGGCCACGGCCGCTACGCCCGCGTAGTTGCGAGCAGCCGCCGCGAGGAGAGCAGCGCCGCCTATGTCGATCATCTCGATCGCTTCGTCGATGGGCACCAGACGGGCGCCCACCTGCGGGGCGAAGCGGCTCACGTTGACGGCGACGATGTCGATCAGCCCGATCTTCTGGGCCGCCAGCTCGGCCAGCTGGTCGGGCTTGTCGCGTCGGGCGAGGATGCCAGCGTAGATGGCCGGGTGGAGCGTCTTCACCTGGCCACCCGCGATCGGCTCGGAACCTGTGAGCTCCGAGACGGACCGGACCTCCACGCCGTCGGCGGCCAGGGCTTCTCGTGTGCCGTCGGTGGCAAAGACCTCGATCCCCAGGGTGAGCAACTCGCGGGCGAAGGGAACGATGCCCTCCCGGCTTGCCACCGAGAGCAGGGCTCGCACCAGGCGTACCTCCCAGCTGCCTGACATCCGGCTCCGACGTGCAAAGGCCCGCACGGGGCTGCTGCCAGGCCGATCGACCCGCCTCGCGCCGGGCCCGCTCCGTCCCGGTTGCCGGATTGGGCCGAGTATAACGCCCGGTCATGGCATACTCCGTAGACGCGAAGTCGCAGGCGCACACGGCGCCGGCTGCGGCGGCCTCAATCCGGCCTCCCGCCGGCGTTCCGCCGAGCGCCTGTGGTTAGCGCCTATCCAGGTCAATCGACCGCTAACGACTGAACACTCGGAGGGTCCGCGTGAACGGCCCGTGGAACGACATCAGCACGCTGCTCATCGGCTTCAACCAGACAAACTTCCCGGCCTTGTTTGACCCGACCTGGCAGCTTTCGCTGGCTCTGCTGGCCGTGGCGATCGTCTTCTACAACTTCCAGGGGCGGCGGCTGCGCGCCTACTCGGTGTTCCTCGATCTCAACGAGTGGCTGATGTGGACCTCGGTCGGGGTCTTCGCGATGCTGCTGATGTTCGCGATCTTCGGTTTCGACTTCATCTTTGTGCTGCCTACCATGGTTGGTGGCGCAGCCCTTTTCATCTGGATCCGATTCATCCATTTCCCGCCGCTGATCCAGGCCTACGAGGAGCGTCTCGCTCGCCAGCGCTACTTCCAGCGCTCGAGGACATCGCATCCGGAGGCCACGATCCGCGCCAAAGCCGCGGCGAAGCCAAAGCGCCGGCGCCGGTAATTCGTCGGGGCGACCTCGGTGACTCACGCCACAGCTCCGCGCGCTCACTGCAGGCCCACGGGCGGCCGATAGGCTGAGCCGGCGCCATGGACATCCGTCGCTTCGGCATCGGGCACCGGCGCCAGGAAGGCCCAGCGGGCACGCACGGCGTGGACGGACAGTCGATCCACACCGACTACCGTGGCGTCATCGGCGAGCTCGCCTTTCGCCCCAGGTCGGCCATGGCCCTTCACTCGAACCCGAACTTGAGCTACTTCATCGTCATCGAGGGCGGCGGCTTCGTACAGGTGGGTGACGAGCGGGCGCGTGTAGCCGCCGGGGAGGCCGTGGTCTGGCCGCAGAACGTGGTCCACGCGGCCTGGACTGAGTTGACGCCAATGCGTGCCGTGGTTGTGGAGTTCGCCGCGGCAGCAGTCGACACCCCGGCGCTTGAGAGCGGCGCCCCGAAACGCCCGAGCGAACAGACGGCCAAGCTCCAGGCAGGTGAGTCCCAGGCCGATGGAGCGCTTGCGCCCTTGCCGACGGCCTCGCCGCCCGATCGCGGATCCTCGGACAGGGAGCCGTGGTAGTGGCGACGGGTTGCACCACGGGGCAGAGTCTCGTCAGCCGACCGCGAGGATTCGAGTTGGGGGCGGGGCTCTAGCGCCGACCGCTGACCGGCCGTTCTCTCGGAAACTCAGCCGAGCGGGCGACTCAGCAGCAGCCGGTCTCCACCTCCGGCACGGACGTGGCGGTCGACCGCAACATCGGTGTAACCGTTGGCGCGGAAGAAGGCCCTGGCGACGATCGACGAGGGATGGACGTCGGAGTCGGAGGGGGTCCAGGCAAGCAGGCGACGACTGTCGGCGGCCGCGGCTGATAACTCAACCGCGTTCGCGAGCCGACGCCCGATCCCCAGTCCTCGGAGCCGAGGCGCTACTGCAAGCAGGGTGATCTCGGTCGCGACCTCTCCCGGGTCGAACGCGACGCCCTCGAAGCCCCGCGGGCTGTCCGCCTCGCGAGGTCGGTCCCACGGAGCCCAGCCTGCGAGGCCGACGATTCGGCCCGACGACTCGGCCAGTAGCAACTCGGATGCGGGCGGAAGGGCATGCGCCAGTTCCGGGGCGAGCGCCTCGAGGAAGTCGTCGATCGCGGCACCGTCCCCGGCTGTGGCGGTCCGGACAGCCGGTCGCTCCTCGGCCGCGCCGAGCGGGAGCGAAGCGGCCAGTCCGCTCCCGGACATGGCCCCGCCCCGCTCTGCAGCCCGGCCGGTCCCCAGCAGCGCGCCCAGCTGGCCGAGCATTCGCGCCGTGGCGCCCCAGACCCTCTCGCCCTCCACCGGGTAGACGCCGTAGCGGATCAGGCGCTCGCGGATCACCTGCTCATCGAGCTCCACGGGCGCGTGCGGCAAGAACGCCTCGACCGGAGCCTCGATGATCCGAGCCACCTCGCGCGGGTCCGGAGTGCAGTCGGGCCGTCGCTCGGCGACAGCCACGACCGGCGTGATCCGGTATCCGGACACGGTCAGGGCGAAGACCTCTAGCACGCCGACGACCCGGAGGTCGCAGGCCATCGGGTCGAGGCCAACCTCCTCGGCCGCTTCGCGAAGTGCGGTGTCGATCGGATCGGCATCGTTGGCCTCGGCCGACCCGCCCGGAAAGCTGACCTCACCGGCATGGGCGATGCCCTGGGGAACCCGAGCCGTCAGAAGAACTCGCGCTTGACCTTCGGCGTCGGGAAAGATGAGCACGAGCACTGCGGCGGGCCGGCCACGCCGCTGGCCAGAGTCAGGCACGAATGCTTCCGCCGAGTCGAGCCGAATCGGCGTCAGGATCGCCGGCGCCGCGGGCAACTCGCGCGGCAGCGCCTCCAGCCTCTCGCGAACGAGATCGAACCTCAAGTCAACCTCGATGACCTCAGGATGGTTTCCGGAAGTCTAGTTGACCCGTTTCGGGCCTTCGTCGTCGCCCTTGGCAGGCGTCCAGATCCGTTCCACGGCCGCAGCGGCCCCGGCAGCGGTCGGTCCCCGCGAGTTGCGGCCGCGCGCGTCGCGGCGCCGGCCTGCATCGGCCACCACCGTGGCCTCGCCGGAGCGGAAGAGCAGGACCCCGCCGATCGCGTCCGCATCGGCTACCATCGCAGTCCCAGGCTTGAACTCGCCGCGAACGAGTGCTCGGGCCAGCGGGTTCTCGACGAGGCGTTGGATGGTCCGCTTCAGCGGCCGTGCCCCGTAGGCGGAGTCCGTGCCCTCGCGCACGATCAGCGCCTTCGCCGCCGACGTCAGTTCGAGGGTGATGTCCTGGTCGGCCAGGCGACGGCTCAGATCGGCCAGCAGAAGTTCCACTATCGCCGCCAGGTCGGCGTCGTTGAGGGCGTGGAAGACGATCACCTCGTCGATCCGATTCAGGAACTCGGGCCGGAACTGGACGCGCAGCGCCTCGGTGATCTGGCGCTTCATGCCCTCGTAGGCCATCTGGTCGCCCGCGTCGCCGCGCTCCGTGAAGGCGGAGATGAACTGCGACCCGAGGTTGCTCGTCATGATCAAGACGGCGTTTCGGAAGTCGACCGTTCGACCCTGGCCGTCGGTCAGGCGCCCATCGTCCAGGACCTGCAGGAGGATGTTGAAGACGTCCCCGGCCGCCTTCTCGATTTCGTCGAGCAGCACCACCTGGTACGGCCGCCGTCGAATGGCCTCGGTCAGCTGGCCACCTTCCTCGTAGCCGACGTATCCGGGAGGTGCGCCGACGAGGCGCGAGACGGAGAACTTCTCCATGTACTCGCTCATGTCGATACGGACCATCGCCGTCTCGTCGTCGAACAGGAACTCGGCCAGGGCGCGCGCCAGCTCGGTCTTGCCGACGCCGGTCGGGCCCAGGAAGAGAAACGAGCCAATCGGCCGGCGTGGATCCTTCAAGCCGGCTCGAGTTCGCCTCACGGCGTCCGAGACGGCCTGGATGGCCTCGTCCTGGCCGACGACGCGTTCGTGCAGGCGCTCCTCCATGTGGACGAGCTTCGACGTCTCGCCCTCGAGCAACCTGGTCACCGGAACGCCCGTCCAGGCCGCCACGATCTCGGCAATGTCGTCGGCCGTGACCTCCTCCTTGAGAAGTCGACCGGGGCCGGAGAGCGCGGCAATCGCTGCCTCCTGCTGCTTCTGGCGCGCCTGTAGCTCGGGCAGTTTGCCGTACTTGAGCTGGGCGGCCGTCCCGTAGTCGGTCTCGCGCTCCGCCTGGTCTATTCGAACCTGGAGCGCCTCGATCTCCGACTTGGTCGCCCGGACGGCGGCGATGGCGTCCTTCTCGGTCCCCCAGCGCTGTTTCATGGCGGAGGCTTGCTCGCCGACCTCCGCCAGCTCGCGCTCCAGGATCCCGAGACGGGCTTTCGATGCCTCGTCTGTTTCCTTGCGCAGAGCCTCGCGTTCGATCTCGAGCTGGATGCGTCGGCGCTCGAGCTCGTCGAGCTCGACGGGCATGGAGTCGATCTCCATCCGAAGTCGGCTGGCGGCCTCGTCGACCAGGTCGATCGCCTTGTCGGGCAGGAAGCGGTCGCTGATGTAGCGGTTCGAAAGCGTGGCCGCCGCCACCAGGGCGGAGTCGGTAATTCGGACGCCGTGGTGGACTTCGTATCTCTCGCGCAGGCCGCGCAGGATCGAGATCGTCTCCTCGACCGTTGGCTGGTCGACGACCACAGGCTGGAACCGCCGCTCCAGGGCCGCATCCTTCTCGATGTGCTTGCGGTACTCGTCGAGGGTGGTTGCGCCGATGGTGTGCAGCTCGCCGCGGGCCAGCATCGGTTTGAGGAGGTTGGAAGCGTCCATGGCGCCTTCGGCCGCTCCCGCGCCTACGACCGTGTGCAGCTCGTCTATGAACAGGATGATCCGACCTTCGGAGTCCCTTATCTCCTTTAGGACCGCCTTCAGACGCTCCTCGAACTCGCCACGGTACTTCGCTCCGGCGATCAGCGAGCCAAGGTCGAGCGAGATCACCCTCTTGTCTTTGAGCGTCTCGGGAACATCGCCGCGCACGATGCGCTGGGCGAGGCCCTCCACGACTGCCGTCTTGCCGACGCCGGGTTCGCCGATCAGGACGGGATTGTTCTTGGTGCGGCGGCTCAGGACCTGGATGACGCGGCGGATCTCCTCGTCACGGCCGATGACCGGGTCGAGCTTGCCGGCGCGTGCCTCGGCCGTCAGGTCGCGGCCGTACTTGTCCAGGGCCGCGTACGTGGACTCGGGATTCTGGTTGGTCACACGCTGGCCGCCGCGGACGCCGGCCAGGGCCCCGAGAATCGCCTCCTTGCCCGCCCCATGGCTGTCGAGCAGCGCCTGGGCTTCGCCTCCGCCTTCGGCGACGGCCAGGAGCAGATGTTCGGTCGAGACGTAGTCGTCTTTGAGTCGCTTCGCTTCGTCGGCGGCCCTTTCGATGACCCGACGGAGGCGGGGGTCGGCCGAAAGCGAGCCGCCCTGGATCCTGGCCCGCTTGTTGAGCGCGGCCGCGAGCTCGCCGCGGAACTCGGGCAGATCTACGCCGAGACGACGCAGCGTTTCGGCCGGAATGCCGTCGTCGGCCTCCAGGAGCGCGGCGAGCAGGTGCTCGGAGTCGAGCACGGGGCTCTGCAGCTCCTCGGCCAGGCGCTGGGCCGCGACGATCGATTCCTGGGCTTTCTCGGTGAAGCGGTCGAGGTTCATCGTTCTCTCAATGGGCCGTTCGGTGGGCGGTGGAGTGGGTCGAGTGGTGGCCCGACCAATGGGCGGTGCAGTGGACCGGCTCGGGGGCGATCGCGGGGGCGATCGAGGACTTCGGGTCGTCGCCCGGTTCGTCGAGTCGGCGCGGCGGTACCGTCGGGAGCGAAGCCGGCGCGCTGCTCTTCATGCCCTTGCCCGGGGATCGGGTTGGACGATCTGACGGAGGAATTCTTCCGCCGCCTCTCGCTGACGGCCCTCGAGCTTGCCTGGCATCACGATCCTTATCCGAGCGTAGAGATCGCCTACGCCATCGCCCTTGAGGTGCGGCATCCCCTGCCTCGTCAGCCTGAAGGTCTGACCGGCCTGGACCCCGGCGGGGAGCGTCAGCAAGACGCGGCCGCGAAGGGTCTCGACCTCTACCTCGCCGCCGAGTAGCGCATCGCCCAGAGTGATCGGCAGCTCGCGAGTGAGGTCCGCCCCGGCCCGGGTGAAGACCTGGTGAGGCCGGATCTTCGCGATCAGATATAGATCGCCCGCGTCGCTGCCCGAGCCGGCCTTCCCGCTGAGGCGGATCTTGCTGCCCGTCTCTACGCCTGCCGGAAGCTTGACCTCGAGGCGCCGATCGCCGACCTGGACGAGTCGGGTGGAGCCGTTGAATGCCTCTTCGAGGCTCAAGTCGACCTCGACCTCCAGGTCGCCGCTGCGGCGCGCTCCACGGCTGTGTGGGGTCGGCTTGCTCGACCTCGCGCCGGAAGCACCGCCCCGAGGCGATCCTGTGGCGGGGCCACTGGCCGAAGCGGCGGCCGATGCGTCTGGGCGGAGCCTGGAGATCAGGTCGTCGAGCGGGTTGCCGGATCGACGACCACCGCCCTTGTGGGTTGCAGTTGTGGCTTGCGCGGCGCCGGTCGGAGCCGTCCCGCCGAAGAACATCCTGAAGAAGTCGGAGAACTCCTCCGACCCGGTGGAGTGAAACTCGTACCGGACGTTGCCATTCTGGCCCGCGGCGCCATACCCGGCGAAAGGCCCGCCGGGTCCGAACGGATACCCGTCGAGCGGGCTGCCTGCGCCACCTCCTCCTCCGCCCCGGGAAACCTGCTCCCAGTTCGAGCCGAGAAGGTCGTATTGCTTGCGCTTCTCCGGGTCGGCCAGGACCTCGTGGGCCTCGTTGACCTCTTTGAACCGCCTCTCCGCGGTCTTGTCGCTCGGGTTGCGGTCGGGGTGAAGCTCACGAGCCAGCCGTCGATAGGCTTTCTTGATCTCCGCGGGGGCGGCCGTTCTCGGCACACCCAACGTCTTGTAGTAGTCCTTGTATTCCATGGGACCCTCTCGGTCCTTTGGCTGTCGCCACTCGGGCGGTCCGTTGCCGCGTTGGGCCGTCAGCCGCTCGCTCACGTACTCGGCCCCGCCTCGCCGCGGCCTCGCGGAGTGGCGATGCGCCGTATTCAGTTGGTCGCCGGCCAGACGGGCTATGCCTTCGTTGCCGCCTCCTCCGCTCGCTCAGGCACCGCAGTGCGCTCGCTGCGGTTCTCGGCGACGCCTCGGTCTGGCAACGCAGCGCCGCCGCCCGGATTCACCTGGGATCGGTGCCACTGTATGCCGGATTACTGCTCCGCCACCCAGGTCGCCAGACGTGGCTCGGCGATCGCCATCGCCGGGGGTTGACCGACCGGAGATGGGAAGCTCCGCGTGACCCGCAGGTCGGCTTCGGGCTCCGGCTCGGACTCTTTGCCGCCTTCGGCCGGCTTGGCCTGTTCGGCGGACAGCGGCGTCGGCTTGCGCCGGAGGGCCGCTTCGAGCACCTGCTCCATGTTGTCCGCCAGGACGAGCTTGATCTGCTTGCGGATCTCTTCGGGGATGTCTCGAAGATCCTTCTCGTTCTTGCGCGGCAGGATGACCATCTTGGCGCCCGACAGATGCGCGGCCAGGATCTTGCTCTTGAGCCCGCCGATCGGCAGCACGCGGCCGCGGAGTGTGATCTCGCCGGTCATCGCCACGTCCTTGCGCACGGGGATGCCGGTGAAGGCACTGATCAACGCTGTGGCCATCGTGATACCCGCCGACGGGCCGTCCTTCGGGATGCCCCCGGCCGGCACGTGGATGTGGAGCGTGTTCTTCTCGAACACTTCTCGCTTGATCCCGAGTTCGGAGGCGTGGGCGCGGATCCACGACAAGCCGGCTCTCGCCGACTCGCGCATGACCTCGCCGAGCTGGCCGGTGAGGATGAAGTCCTCCTTGCCCTCCATAAGTGTGACTTCGATGGCGATCACGTCGCCGCCGACCTCGGTCACGACCAGGCCAGTCGCGGAGCCGATCTGATCCTCGGCTTCGAGCTCGCCGTACTCGAAGCGCTGCGGCCCCAGGTACTCGACGAGCTTCTTGACGTCCACGACGGTCTTGCGCTTGCGGCCTTCGGCCACGGCGCGGGCGACCTTGCGCATGACGTTCGCTATCTCTCGCTCGAGATTGCGTACGCCGGCCTCATGGGTGTAGGAGCGGACCAGCTCGACCATCGCGTCGTCGGTGATGGCGATCGTCTTCTCGCTCAGGCCGTGGTTCTTCATCTGCTTCGGGATGAGGAACCGCTTGCCGATCTCGATCTTCTCGGTCTCGGTGTAGCCCGGCAGCTGGATGACCTCCATGCGATCGCGCAGCGCCGCTGGGATCGGGTCGAGCAGGTTCGCCGTGGTAATGAAGAGCACCTTGGTGAGATCGAACGGCACTTCGAGGTAGTTGTCCTGGAAGGTGTTGTTCTGCTCGGGATCGAGGACCTCGAGCAGGGCCGAGCTCGGATCGCCGCGGAAGTCCATGCCGATCTTGTCGACCTCGTCGAGCATGAACACCGGGTTGTTCGAGCCCCCGGTCTTGATGCTCTGGACGATCCGACCGGGCAGGGCTCCGATGTATGTTCGACGGTGGCCGCGGATCTCGGCTTCGTCGTGAATGCCGCCCAGGCTCATGCGCACGAACTTGCGTCCCATGGCGCGGGCGATGCTCTTGCCGAGCGACGTCTTGCCGACGCCGGGCGGTCCGACGAAGGCGAGGATCGGGCTGCGCAAAGTCTCGGCCAGGCTTCGGACGGCAAGGTACTCGAGGATGCGTTCCTTGATCTTCTCCAGGCCATAGTGGTCCTCGTCGAGGATGATCGCCGCGGCCTTGATGTCCAGGTTGTCCGTGGTGGACTGGTTCCACGGCAGGGCGATGAGCCAGTCGACGTAGGTCCGAATGACGCCGACCTCGGGCGAGGCCGACGGGATCCGGCTCATACGATCGACCTCCTTGAGCGCCCGAGCCTTGACCTCCTCCGGCATTCCCGCGGCTTCGACCTTCTCGCGCAACTCGTTGATCTCGGCTTGCTGGGGGTCGTCCTCGCCGAGCTCGCGCTGGATGGCCTTGAGCTGCTCGCGCAGGATGTACTCACGCTGGGTCTTGTCCATCTCGGACTTGACTTCGGACTGGATCTTGCCCTTCAGCTCGAGGATCTCGATCTGGCGGCCGAGAAACGCCGAGACGATCTTCAGCCGCTCGACGACGTCGCTCGTCTCGAGCAGCTCCATCCGCTGCTCGGTGGACAGGTCCGGGCTGTAGGCGACCATGTCGGCAAGCAGGCCGGGCTCGCTGATGTTGCGCGCCGCTACGGCCGCTTCAGGCGGTACCGGTGCGCCGTTGGCGACGTACTGCTCGATCTGGGCCTGGACCGACCGCATCAAGGCCTGGATCTCGATGCCCTCCGGGGCTACGTCGGGGACCTCCTCGACCTTGACGATGATGTAGGGGCTTGTCTGCACGAAGCCGATCACACGCAGACGGCTCTGGCCCTGGACGATCGCCCTGACGGTCCCATCCTGAAGTTGGACGACCTGGGCAATCTTCGCCAGCGTGCCGACGGTGTAGAGCTCCGATGGATCCTCGATCTCCTCGCTCTCCGCCCGGCGCTGGGTCACGAGCGCGATTGGGCCGCCGGCGGCCGTCGCAGCATTCAGGGCGGCGACGCTCTTGTCTCGGCCAACCTGAAGCGGAACGATCATCTCGGGGAAGATGACGGTCTCGCGCAGGGCGACGAGCGGCAGCTCCCGGACGCCCGGAGTCCCGACCAGCGGCAACTCGGCGTGCGCGCGGTCCTCGTCTTTGACTTGCTGCTCGTCGTCCTTGTCGGCCGGCCGGTCAGTCATCGGAATCTCCTGATCGAGTCGTGGTCACGCGGGTGGCCACTATACGTGTAATCGGCCGAGCGACCGGTGTCGCCCAACGCTCGGTCCCGTCGGCCATTCGGCCGTCGTCTGCGCCGCCGCCGTAGCCCTTCCCTTGAGGAGGAGTTTCGGCGGCTCTGCGATCCACTGTTTCGGTTGACGCGCCCGCATCCGACCCGCGCGCAGCTGCTGCCGCGCCGGCCTCACGAGCCTGCGTCTCGTCGAAGAGAGCCTCCAGGAGTCGCGTCCCGAGTCTCTCCTCGAGCTCGAATAGAAGGCGGACCCCGGCCAGATTGACGCCTCTTTCCTGGGTCAGGCGTCTGATCCAGAGGATGCGCCGTATGTCGTTCTCGGAGTACAGGCGGATGTTCGTCGGTGTCCGGGCGGGTGCCAGCAGCCCCTCGTCCTCATAGATCCTCAGCGTGCGTGGGTGAGCCTGCACCAGGCTGGCCGCCACGCTGATGACGAAGCACGGGCGCTCGGGGTCTCGCTGGAACCGTCGATCGGGCACCGGCTGCCTACTTCGACCCGACCACGGCTGGCTGCGCATGATCGCTGTCGCCGGTCGTGATCTTGATCTGCCGCGGCTTGACCTGCTCGGCCTTCGGGACTCGCAGGGTCAGCACGCCGTCTTCGAAAGTGGCCCGGGCTCTGTCGGGTTCGAGCCCGGCGGGAAGGGTGAGCGTCCTAATGAACCGGCCGCGCCGGATCTCCTGCAGGAGAAGGCCCTCTCTCTCCGGGATCATGGAGCTTGTGTCACCGGCGATCGTCAGGGTGCTGCCCTCGACCGTGATGTCGACTTCCTCGGGCTTGACACCCGGCAGAACTGCCTCCACCACGATGTCGTCATTGGTGGTGTACACGTCGACCGGGACCAGCTGGCCTTCGCCAAACTGCCAGGTCCGAGGATTCACGAAGCTGTCCTCGAACAGGCGGTCCATGGCCTGTCGGAGCGACAGCAGATCCCCGAATCCACCGCGTCGAACGATCGTCATTTCGCACCTCCAACCGGTCGGGTTCTGATCATCTGGCGGCCCCAAGGGGCCCGGCCGACCGACCGAATGTCACAGGGAGACCCTAAAACCTTGTCAATGGTGTTGTCAAGAGTGTTCCCGAAAATCGGCTCTTCGGAGAGCGGCCGTGCGTCGGGCGGCGGGCTGGCGGCCGTGCGGAGGCGGAGTGCAGTCGGGGTTGTGGTTGGATCGGGGGACGGCGCCCCGGCGCGACGGCGCTGCCGACGCATCGACGCGCGGAGGCGAGGTCCCACCGACTTGGTGCCCTTCGGAACGGGCCGGCAAGTGACCCCCGGCAGGGGCCAACGGGCATACGGGCTTAGGAACCGGGCCGGGCACGCCTGTAGACTCCGTCGGGAGTCAAAGAGCAGCTACAGCCTGAGCATGCCAGTCACGGCGCGATCTGGTGCGTCCCGACCGGGTCGGGGAGCCCGAGCCGGGCTCGATCTCGGAGCCGGGTGTCTTTGTAGCCGCCACGCCGGGGCCGGTCACGACATGGGCCGCCACGTTCAACCCGGTGCCGGGTCATGCGTAGAACCTCGGAGAGCGATCCATGATCGGAGTCGGTCCGCTTGCTGCGCTGTTTGCCGCGCTCTTCTCCGGCGTCACGCCGGTCGTCGCGGGGCGCGCGATCAAGCTGATGGGCTTTGTCCGCGCCAATGTGATCCGTCTCTCATTCGCCGTGGTCATTCTCGGCGTGTGGGCCTTTGCCTTTGGCCAGGGGCTGCGCGGCCAGACGCTCATATTCGTGAGTGCGGGCGCTGTCGGCTTCGGGATAGGCGGCCTGTCGCTCCTCGCCGCCCTGCCCCGACTGGGCGCGCCGCTGGCGTCCCTGGTCGAGGAAACCGTGGCCGCGCCCGTGGCCGCGCTCGTTGCCTGGGTCTGGTACTCCGACAAGCTGACGGCGGCTCAGATCCTCTTCTGCGGCGTCATTCTTGCCGGCGTCGTCATCGGTCTCTTTCCGTACGTCCGCGCCACCATCAACAAGGGCGTGACGGCCAAAGGCGTCGGGCTTGGCATCGGGCTCGCCCTGCTTGCCGCCACGGCGCAGGGCATCAGCTTCGCCGCGACGCGCAACGGCATGCAGCTCATGATCCATGCCGGGACTCCGCCCGACGTCATCACCGTCGCCTTCCAGCGGCTGGTCGGCGGCTTCCTCGTCGGCCTCTTGGTCTATGTCGTCGCCCGATGGGTCTGGCGCGAGAAGTGGGGCTTCACCGCGGTCGACGGCTCAGAGAAGGCCGTGCTGAGCTCCGCCGGAGGCAAGCTCACGACGCGGCCGCTCTTCTGGGGCGGCCTGAACTCGCTCTTCGGCCCGATTCTGGCAGTGACCGGGACGGTTTGGGCCCAGCAGACCATGAACGCGGGCGTGGTCCAGTCGATCGTGGCGCTGGCGCCGATGATCAGCGTTCCGTTCGCATTCTGGCTCGAGGGCCACAAGCCGCCACGCCTCTGGTATCTCGGCGCCGCCGTCGCGATCGTCGGGCTGGCGCTGGTCGACCTCAACAGCTAGCCCGAACTGCTCGCCAGACGTCGCGACGCATCTCGGTGGCAGCAACACCTGAGGTGGACATCTCTCGACTGACGCGATCGCCGAAGTCCGGCGGCGCGCGGATGCCAGTACCGGGCTCGAACGGGGCGTCCCGGGCTTATGGCCCTGGCGACCTGATCGCCGGCCGGCCCGCCGCAGGCCGCCGTTAGCGGCTTCAGGCCGTGGCTTCGGTCTCGCCGAGCAGGATCCTGTGGAGCTCGGCTTCGCACTCCGGCCGGCCGATGCCGATGACCTTGTCGCCTTCGCGCATCTCAGTTTCCGACCTCACGGACAGGGCTCGCTCGTCGCGAATGATGGCGAAGATCGAGCAGCCATCGGGCAGCGCCAGGCTTCCCGCGACCTGGCCTACCGCCGGCGACCCCTCGCGCAGCTGAGCCTCTATGAGCTCGAGCTCACCGGCGCCGAGCACCGCCAGATGGAGCAACTCGTGCACCGGGATGTCGGCCTCGATTGAGCCCAGGATCATGCGCGTCGGTGACACGATCTCGTCAACACCGAGATGCTTGAAGAGGCTCTCGTTCTTGGGGTTATTGACTCGGGCGATCGTTCGCGGCACATCGAAATGGTGCTTGGCCATCTGGCAGATGACGAGGTTGTCCTCGTCGTCCCCCGTGACCGCCGCGACGATGTCGGCCCGGTTGGCACCGGCCTCCGCCAGGTACTTGCCCTCGCAGCCGTCATGCGGGATGACGATCGATCCGATCTCCTCGGTGATCTGCGCGGAGCGAGTCTTATCGCGCTCCATCAGCGCGACCTCGTGGCCCGCCGCTATGAGCTCGCGCGCCAGGAAGTACCCGACCTTGCCGCCGCCAACGACGATAACGAACACGTCGACCTCCTACCCGCGCTCAGCCGCGCCAGCGCCGAAAGCCGAGCCTCTCGGCTCGCGCCGCGTCGGGTACGCCGGCTGATGCGATCGGGCGGCCGGCCGGCCCAGCCACGGCGCCCGTTGCCCGAGTTCCGACCGCAGGAGGAGCCGACCTGATCTCGGCGGTCGGATGTGGATGCTCGTGGCCGGGAGTCTCGGGGATGTCGATGCCGGGGCCGGTCTTCATCGGCAGGTTCAGAAAGGTCGCCACTTCGTTGACCATGAGGTTCGTCCGGCACAGCGTGGCCACGCCCAGCTCCGCATATGCCGCGGCCCTCACCGGGTCGTTGATCTTGGCTACGACCTGTGGGATGGCGAGCGATTCAGTGGCCACCTGGGCGGCCATGACGTTGCGATTGTCGCCTTCGGTCAGAGACAGGAAGACGTCGGCCCCATACGCACCGGCGCGCCGAAGGACCTCCTCGTCCGTGCCGTCGCCCCGGATCGCGGCGCCCTTGAAGGTCTCGGGTAGTCGGTCGAAGGCGGACGTCTTGATGTCGAAGATCATGACGTCATGACCGGCCGCGTCGAGGTTCTCGGCCAGCGTCGATCCGACCCGGCCGCAGCCCACGATCACGATCTTCATTGCGACTCCTCGCCAATCGGCTCGCGCACCACCCACACGGCGCAGGGTGCGTTCTTGAACGCGTAGGGAACGGCCCGCCCGATGGCGAATTCGCCGCCGAAGCGGGTGCGATAGGCCAGGCCCAGGATCAGCAGATCTGCGTCTCTCGCTGCGGCTTCGTCGACGATCGCAGCCCCGACGTCTCGAGCCTGGACGAGCACCGATTCTATCTTGACGTGCATTGCCTCGGCGATGGCCTCAGCCGCGTCGAGTACCCGCTGGGCTTCTTCCGACCGCTCGGCCACATCCGCGTCCAGGGGCTGCGTCCAGTCGAGCTCGACCACGTGGACCGCGATCAGCTGCCCATGGTTCTGACGGGTGACTTCCAGGGCCAGCCGAACGATGGCATTATCGACGGGGCCACCGCTCAGGGCGATGACGGCACGCCGGAAGACGGGCGACGTCGCCTCTGGCACCCGTACCTCCGTTCTCGTCCGGTGTCGCGGCTTTGACCGCGTACGCGCCGGAACGATACCACCGACCGAGTGCCGCGTACGAGCCGAAGGCCAGTGGAAGTGCCGTCGCGGCGGCGCCAACACCCAGGGCCGTTTGGACGCCGGACGGTGCCGTTCGGCCCGTCGATCGAACAGTCGGAGGCGCTACGCAACTCGGTGGCGGACCCGCTGCCGGACGGGTTCGCAGGCGACCCAGACCGTGTGTGCTGCCTGGCGATTGGTGATGGAATGGGCCCTGCCGGAGCCCCCTGCCTCACCGCAGGGCAGTGTCATCGAGGATCCCTCAGTGGTCCCGCCCGTTGTCTGCCGCCACGAGCGTGCCCGACGGCTCCGTCTCCGCCGTCGCAACCGTGAGCCGGGCCTCGTCCCGACGATACGGAACGTTGATCACGACGGTATGCGGCCGCCCGAGTAGCGTGGATCGCAGCTGCTTGGAGGCCTGGTTGTAGAGAAGGCGCTCCCACCAGCTGCGGGCGACGTACTCGGGTATCAGGACGAACGTGATGGGCTCCTCGGTGTCCGCAGGCCAGGTGCGGTCGAGAAAGTCCAGGTAGGCGACGAGAGGTGCGGTGACTGCACGGTACGGTGACTCCACGACGACCAGCGGCACGTCTGGGACGGCCGCGGCCCAGCGCGCGCGGACCTCGTCGCCCTTCTTGGAATCGTCGGAGATGTAGACCGCTCGGATGTCGGTGGTGATCGATCGGGCGACATTGAGGGCCTGAACCACCGCCCGGTTCACGCCCGGGATCGCAATTACGGCCCGGTTGTGACGATGCGGCTGGGGAACGGCGCTGCCCTGTCTCATCTCCAGCGATCGCGCTGAGGCGTCGTACTGGTGGCCCACGAACAGCATCATCCCAATCAGGAGAGGGATGAAGAGGAGAACCATCCAGGCGCCATCGAAGAACTTCTCCGAGGCCACGACCAGGAAGACCACCGCGGTCAAGATCGCGCCGAAGCCGTTCACCAGGCTGCGCCACGCCCAGCCGGAGCTGCGCTCCTTGCGCCAGTGGATGACCATGCCGGTCTGGGAGAGGGTGAAGCAGATGAAGACGCCCACTGAATAGAGCGGGATCAGGGCGTGGGTGTCGGCCTTGAACATCACGATCATGCCGATTGCCACGGCAGCGAGGACGACGATGCCCCAGGAGAAGGCCAGGCGGTCTCCCCGGAAGCCGAACTGGCGTGGCATGTAGCCGTCATGAGCCAGGATCGCCGCGAGTCTCGGAAAGGCGTTGAAGCTCGTGTTGCAGGCGAGGAAGAGGATCAGGGCGGCGCTGATCTGCAGCAGGATGAACGCGATCGTCCCGTCCCCGAAGACGGCCGCGCCGACCTGGCCGAGGACCGTCGCGCCCTGGTCGGTGGTCGCCTGAACGCCGCAGTTCATGCCCACGAAAGTCAGTCCGATGAAGATCGTTCCCAGCAACAGGGCCATCATGATCAGGGTGTTGGCCGCGTTCTTGGCTTCGGGCGGTTTGAACGCAGGCACGCCGTTGGCTATCGCCTCAACTCCGGTGAGGGCCACCGATCCGCCGGCGAAGGCCTTCAGGAGCAGGAAGACCGTCAGCATCTGGGTTTCGGGCGCGATGGCGTATTGCGGCGGCGGTAGATGGTGGGCCTGACCCGTCGCGACGTTCACGATTCCGATGGCGACGGTGAGCAGGGCCATTACCACGAACATGTACGTGGGCAGGGCGAAGATGTTGCCCGACTCGCGGATACCACGAAGATTCGCCGCCGTGACGGCGATGATCACGGCGGCACCGAGCTCGACCCGGTAGGGGCCGATGGCCGGCCAGGCCGTGGCGAGGTTTGCCAGCGCCGAGGCGCTCGAGACGGCGACCGTCATCACGTAGTCGACCATCAAGGCCGCCGCCGCAATCAGGCCAAATCGCGCCCCCAGGTTCTCGCGGGCCACGACGTACGCGCCCCCGCCCGACGGGTAAGCCCGACAGACCTGGCGGTAGCTGAACGCAACGATCGTGAGCATGAGAGCGATCGCGGCTGCGACCAGCAACGACCAGGACAGGGCGAGCAGCCCGGCGAGCACGAGGACTTTCAGGATCTCGTCGGTGGCGTAGGCGGAGGACGAGATCGCGTCCGAACTGAAGATCGGAAGGGCCAGCTTCTTGGAGAGGCGCTCCTCGATCTCCTGTTCGTTCGCCAACGGCTTGCCGAAGACGAGCGCCCTGACGCGCGCCAGGCGGCGCCCGACGGCCGTGGTCGGCGCACTCGCCGCCGCCTTGGCGACCATGGTTCCCCGCCCGGCGTAACGGAAGTAGGCGGAATGCGGCCGATCGACCACCACGCGTCGGTCGCCCAGCTTGCGTCCGTGGAGGGGCGGGCGGGGAACGGTCATAGAGCGCGGGATCCTCGGTGAGGTCTGGCGGTCGTGGTGTTCGGCTTCCGGGGCGGACCGGCCGTACCCACCCCAGTCGACGCCCGTGGCCGGCCGTATCCGATCGTTCGGCGGGCCCGGGCTAGGCTAGCACGCCACCCTGCCCGTCGATGCCACTTCTGCGGCACCCCTCGCATCCGCCCGCGGTCTCTATCGGCGCCGGCCGATGCCACGGGCCGGAGGCCATTCGGCCCGGGCGCGCCCGTTCCGAGCAGTTGCCGGTCGGTGGCAGAAGGGATCACCGGCCGTAGCTCAGCCTCTGGGCGAGGCGAACGGGCAGGCCGGCCGCCAGGATGGCGGCCTGGACGCCGGGTATGTCGTAGGGGACGCGATGCCATGTGGCGTGACCGGCGGTCGTGTCGAGGATCAGATAGCTGGCATCCGGACATCCGTCGCGGGGCTGGCCGACACTGCCCGGGTTCAGGATCGCGCGGCCGTCGTTCAACTCCACCCGGCTTTCCCGGTCGACCGCGATTCTCTCGAGCTCACCGCGGCGCTCGCGAAAGACCAGTGGAACGTGCGTATGGCCGACGAGACAGTGGCGCGTCTCGAGAATGGCCAGGCTATCCTGGGCGGCCAACTTCGAGTCGAGGTATTCCTCGATCGGATCGCGCGGACTCCCGTGGGCCAGGGTGAAGTCCGCACCGTCGGGCGTCAGCACCTCGGGCAGACCGGCCAGATAGGCCAGCGTCGCGTCACCGATGTGAGTCCGCGTCCACTCAGCGGCTCGCCGGGCGTCGGGGGAGAAGTCTTCGATCGAACCGCCGCAGGCCGCGTCGTCGTGATTGCCTTTGACGCCGATCGCGCCTGCCTCGACGAGCCGCCTCACGACCGCGTCCGGATCCGGACCGTAGCCGACTACGTCGCCCAGCTGCCAGACCTCGTCCACCGTTCCGATGGAGCCCAGCACGGCGTCCAGCGCCCGCAGGTTGGAATGGATGTCCGACAGGACCGCGATCAACACGGCCAGCCCCGCAGTGGGTGACGCCGCCGGGCTGCCGGGTCGCGTGGGAACTCCGGCCGCGTCTCGGCCACTTTCTCGATGACGACTAGGACGTGGTCTTCCAGGCCCGGCACCGACACACGTTCCACCGAAGCGAGGCGGCCGCCAAGCTGGTGCAGCGCCTGCTCTGCGCGGTCGAGCTCCTCGTCCAGCGGGCGACGCTTCCACGCCACGAGGACGCCGCCGAGGCGCATCAGCGGCAGCGACAGCTCGGAGAGTTCAGACAGCTCCGCCACCGCTCGCGCCACGACGGCCTGCCAGCGACCTCGATGGCGCGCATCCGCTGCCACGGCCTCGGCTCGGTCGGCCACGATCGCCACGCGGTCACCGATCCCGGCGGCGTCGATGGCCACAGCCAGGAAGCGGGCCTTCTTGGCGACGGACTCAACGAGCAGGGCGCGGCGGGCCGGCAGGGCCACGGCCAGTGGCAGACCGGGATAGCCGCCGCCACTGCCGAGATCCACGAACTCGTCTATCCCCCCTCGGCGCAGCAGTGGAATCGCGGTCAGGCTGTCCAGCACGTGGTCGCGAGCGATCATCCTGGGTGAACGTATCCCGCTCAGGTTGATTGCCTGGTTCCAGGCCAGGAGCAGTCGGACATGATCGCCGATCGCCTCGAGCTGGACCTCCGAAAGACCGTCCGGGGGCGCCTCGGACCCGCCTTCGTCGCCTGGGCCCCTCGACCACGGATCGAGAACCGCCGCCGGTAGGAAGTGGCCGCCTTGAAGGGCAGCGGCGAGGCCTGCCCGGACCGCCGCCAGGTACTCATCCGGCAGTGGGGCGAGGTCCTTGACGCACGTCGGGAGCGGATCGCGATCAGGAGGTGGGGTCATCCGTAGACTCCCGCATCCTCACGGTCGCGCCGCTCCCGGCGTTGGATCGTCTCGCACCCGGCGTCCCTCGGTCTTCCCGCGCTGGTCCAGTCTCCGGCCGAGTTTCCCCAGCCCCTCGCCAAAGCGGTTACCCATTCTGCGGTCCGCAGCAGCGGTGCGGATGTCGGAGACTAGGCGCAGGCTCCCAGGTCGTCAACGAGGTTCTCCACCAATACGGTCGAGTCCTCCACGATTGTGGATAAGTCGCTGGCAGCGTCCGAAGCAGGTGGAAGAGGACCTGCCGCAGGCTAGATCTCGTGCCACCCACTCACGGCGCCGCTTCCGAGGACCCGAGCTCAGACGCGAGGGTTTCTCACGGGCTTCCCGAGAGTCCGGCGGACGACGTCGAGCAGCTCTTCGATGTAGTGATCGGCATCGCCCCCCTCGGCGGCAGCTCTCACACAGCCCTGGACGTGGTCTTCCAGAATCAGCAGCGCAACCGAGTCGACGGCGGCCCGTAGCGCCGCCGTCTGCTGCAGGATGTCGACGCAGTACTCGCGCCGCTCGATCATTCGCTCGATGCCTCGGACCTGGCCCTCGATCCGGCGCAGCCTTCGGATCAAGATCGACTGGTCTCGAGAGTACGAGTGGCGAAAGGTCGGATCCAGCACGGAAGCCTCGGCCCCGACCCCGAGCCCGCCGACAGCGGCGACGGCCGACTCCTCGAGGCCCGTCTTCGGGGTCTCGTCCTGTACTGCCAATTCTGGCCTCGCTTCTTGGTCGGCCGGTCTCTCGAAACCGCTTCTCCGGGCGGTGACTCAGTCGCGATGATACCCCCGGGGAGTATGCCAGGCAATCCGGACCCACCGTTGCCGGCGCCCCCGAATGCGCCGAGCGGATAGACTTGGCAGGTGGATCCGCGAGAGCAACTCAGCACGGGTGGCGCGGCATGAACGACGAGGCGACGGCCCGCGGTCCGCGATCGGACTCCGGGTTCGCCCACGCGAGCGAGGCCGAATTCGCTCGCATCCTCGACTTCTACGAGGTCGCCTGGCAGTACGAGCCCAAAGTCTTCCCGATCCTGTGGGATCTCGACGGCAACGTTCTTGAAAGCTTCGCGCCAGACTTCTACCTGCCCGAGCTGGAGGTATTCATCGAGCTGACCACGCTCCAGCAGCGACTCGTGCGCAAGAAGAACCGAAAGGTGCGCCGCCTGCGCGAGCTGTACCCGGGTCTCAGGATCAAGCTCTTCTACGCCCGCGACTTCCGAGCCCTCATGCTCAAGTACGGGCGGACCGCGCTTGTGTCGGAGTTGAGCGGCGCTTCGGGACAGGTCACCCAGCACCTGGAGCCCGAGGGCAGTTCCGACGCTCGCGATCCTCGACGCGGGCCCGAAGGGCCGAGCAGTCCGAACGCGGGTGCCGACCTTCCAGCGTCCCTATCGACTCCCGAGCCACACTCCGGTCAGGAACGTCGCTCTCGCTCGGCCCGCCGTCGCGCCGGGCGAAGGGCCGCGGCAGCAACCGCCCACGCCGTCACGTGATGTAAGAGGTACCGATGAAACCTGCCCAGGACCTGCTCGCCGACGTCGGGGAAGTGCTGCTGTCCGAAGAGCAGCTCGAGGCTAAGGTGGCCGAGCTCGGGCAGCAGATAACGGCCGACTACTCCGGTTGTGAGCTGACGCTCGTGAGCGTGCTCAAAGGGTCGCTGCCGTTCATGGCGGACCTGATGCGCAACATCCACCTGCCGCTGCGGATCGACCTCATGGAGGTTTCGAGCTACGGCGGAACCTCGACTGAATCCTCAGGGCTGGTGCGGATCCTCAAGGACCTGAGCGCGCCGATCGACGGGCGAGACGTTCTACTCGTCGAGGACATCATCGACACCGGTCTGACCCTGAACTACCTGATCCGGTATCTCAAGGGCAAGAACCCGCGCTCGATCAAAGTCTGCGCTTTGCTCGACAAACCGGCTCGTCGACTGGTCGAGATCCCGCTCGACTATGTCGGATTCCAGATCCCTGACGCCTTTGTCGTAGGGTATGGTCTCGACTTCGGCGAGGTGTACCGAAACCTCCGCTTCGTGGGCGTGCTTCGGCCCGAAGTCTACGAGTCTTGAGGGACCCTGCGATGCATCACACCTCGGCCTCCCGCGGTCACTGGCTCGTGGCCATCGGCGCGATCGTGATCATCGGCTCGACTTTGCTGCAGTGGTGGCAGATTGGCGGCGGGCCTGGCCAGTTGTCCGCCCAGACCGGCATGGGCATCTCCGACGGCCGCGTCTTCCTGATGTTCCTGGCGTCGGTGGCAACGCTGCTGCTGGTAACGCTCCCCTTCGCCTCGGAGGGGCCCGTCGCGATCGATCATCCGCTGTCGTACCTGGCCCTGCTCGTCATCGCTTTGCTCGGCTACGTCCTGCGCCTGGTCAGCCTGGCACAGCAGCAGCTCCTACCGTGGCCGCCGCAGCTCGGCGTCGGTCTCTGGCTGGCGGCCGTCGGGCTGGCGGTGTTCGCGCGCGGCGTTTTCGAGGTCTACGAGGAGCGCCGCCGCCGGCTCTACTAGTAGCCCCCTGCCCAAACGCTCGGGTGCGAGTCACCGTCTCCGACTGCTTGCGGCGACCGCGGTGGTTCGCTACCCAAGGCGGCCGATGACCAAACGAGGTCACTACGCTGCCAGGGACCCTACCAGGGGCGCGACCTGGATCACCGGACGAAGAGGCCCTCCTGCGCTTGACACGGTTGCCGTATAGTTGTACTCGGCGATTCGGATGCATCTGCGCGGTCGCCGACCCACCGAGGCGTGGCTGTCGAGCGGTTAGCCGTTCGCCACCCCCGAGAATTCCGGCACTACCGCAAGCGACCCCCAGCCCTTCTGGCTGTCGCGAGCGGTGCGATCGCCCTCTCGCCTAGAGGTTCGTCTGTTCGAGTGGAGTACCTGGTCAGGCAGGCCCGCATCACCGACGTCGATCGGTTCTACGCGCTATGCGCGGACAAAGGGGCCGTGCCTGGTGGCGACTCTCCGATCGACGCGATCGGCTTGCTCCGCCAGCTCGTCTATCTGCCGAACGCGAGCGTCTCGCTCGTCGAAGCGGGTCGCCAGCTGGCGGGCGGTGCAGTCCTCGGCCTTCGGCCATCGATCAGGTCCGGCGGTTTCGTCGGCTCGGTCGATGTGCTGGTTGTCGCAGACGGTCACGACAGGGACAAGGTGTCCGATCTGCTGATCGAGGAGATGCTCCACTCGGCCCGAAGAAAGGGCTGCACGTCGGTAGAGGTCATGTTGACGCCGGACGACGAGCATTTCTCGAACTGGCAGGGTCATGGCTTCACCAAGTCAGCCGGCAACATCTACAGAGCGGCGGTCGCCGTCAGGGCGTCGACAAGCCGCTGAATTCGCCCAGGTAGCCGAGCAGCCACGGAGCGCCGGCACCTGAGGCCACACGGCCCCCGACAATTGTCGCCGGCCAGCCAATCAAGGAGTTCATTCGTGAGCAAGAACGTCGCCGTCTTCGTGGACGTGGCGAACATCTTTTACGCGGCGAAGGCGGCGGGCGCGGACATCGACTATGTCACGCTGCTGAAGGCCGCAGTGGCCGGGCGTGACTTCGTCCGAGCCTATGCATACACAGGGCTCGACCCGGAGAACGAGAACCAGCGGAACTTCCACTCCTTCCTTGCCCGCCACGGCTACAAGGTCGTGAGCAAGGACATCCGCAAGTACGGAGACGGCAAGGTCAAAGCCAATCTCGACATCGAGCTGGTCGTCGACATGATGAAGACCGCTCGAAACCTGGACGTCGCGATCGTCGTGAGCGGCGACGGCGACTTCGCACCCGCCATCCGCGCAGTCCAGGAGATGGGCGTTCGAGTCGAAGTCATCAGCTTCCGGGGCAACACCAGCTCCGACCTGATCGAGGTTGCCGATGCCTTCTACGACATCACGCAGCTGGCTCGCGTCGACCGCGACTCTTCGCGTTCGGGACGGCGGGTCGCCGGCGACGATGAGGATCTCTCGATGACGGAGGTCCCGGACAAGCTAACCGAGGGCAGAGGCGGCCGGCGCGGTCGCGGTCGCGGCCGAGGAGGCCGTGGCGACGTCCCGGAGGAAGCGGCCGCGGTCGAGAGCCGCAGCAGCCGACCTCTGGCTCGCGGCACAGCCGTTCGGACGGAGGCAACTTCAGGCGGGCGCCTCGTTGCCCTGCCCGGCGAGAAGCTGTCGCGGGCGGCAGGCGTCGCAGCGGGCGAGCCGGCCGACGAAGAGTCGCTCGAGGAGGCTGTCGTCGAACTCGTCGAAGGTGCTGAAGGCGAGTCCCCGGAGGTCGCCGAGGACGCAGCCGGCGTCGAGGCAACCGGCCGGCGCCGGCGCCGTCGCGGCGGTCGTGGTCGTGGCCGTAGTCGATCCCAAGCTCTCGACGAGGCCGGTGAAGGGGAGGCGGTCGAAGCGGTCGACGGCGAGCCGGTGGTTCCGCCGGCAGCTCGGCCGAACCAGTTCGGGTCGGTCTGGGACTCGCAGATCGGGATGGCCGGTAGGCCGGAACGGCTCGCGCCGGTCACACCCGACGAGGACGACTACGCCGAGCCGGAGATCCCCGAGTACCTGCTGGCCGAGCGCCGCCGCAGCAGCGGCCGTGGCGGAGGCGGCCGAGGTCAGGGCGGAGGCGGTCGCGGTGTCCGGAGCTCGTACGCCTCTGCCGTGGAGCGCGAGCGCTACGGCCGGTCGTCGACGCCGCGCTATTCCGAGCCAGTGGTCCGTCAGGCCCAGCCGCCGCGGCGACGTGACGAGCGGCCTCAGCGGCAACCCCAGCCCCAGCAGGATCGCGGCGGCAGGGGTGTCTCCCGCGGTGGTGGGCGTGACTCGGCAGAGCCGTGGAGCGAGGTTCCGCCGGAGCTCGAGGAGCTCCTGCGCGCCCAGCTCGCGACCAGGCTGAGCAAACCCGCCGTCGTCGGGGCCGGACCAAACCAGGAGGCCCATGGAGCCCAGGCCGCGGAGGCTGACGAGGTCGCAGCCGTTGCCGCTCCGAAGGCCCCGACTCGACGAGGTGGACGCCGCAAGCCGGCGGAAGCCAGCGAAACGGAGGGCGGTGCCGCGCCTGTGGGCGAGACGAACGGCGAGACACAGACCGAGAAACCCAGGCCTGCCGCCCGGGGCCGGCGCAAGCCCGTCGAAGGCACTGTTGCCGACGCAAGCGGTGAGACCGGGGAAGTGCCTGCGGCGGCGGCCGCGCCCAAGAAGCGAGCCCCGGCGCGTCGCAAGCCGGTGGCCGCGGCTGGGGCGCCTGCCGACACGATCGGCGAGGGGGGCGGCGAGTAGCCGGCCGGCCCGGGCCAACGAGCGGCCGCACGCCGCCGCGCCAACAGTGAGGAACGCCGCGACGCGCGGCCAGCCCCGCGCCCTGGCCGAGGTTGGGTCGATGATCCTCGGCCGAGCGCCCCATGCCCTGCTTTTCGTCGGGCCGGGCTCGATCGGCAAGACGACCCTTGCGCTCGACCTGGCCGCCGGACTCCTCTGCCGCGACCCGGATCCGGCCGCGCGGCCGTGTCGCGTCTGTCGGGGTTGCCACCAGGTGGCCTCGGGCAATCACCCCGACCTGCACCGGCTCGGCCCGGATGGGCCCGGCGGGCAGGTCAAGATCGGCGACTCCTCTCACCCGGAGCCGGGCTCAGTTCGGCACCTGATCGGCGAGCTCGCCCTTCTCCCGGTCGAGGGCGGGGCGCGGGTCGCCATCGTCGAGCAAGCCCACCGTCTCAACGAGGATGCTCAGAACGCGTTCCTCAAGATGCTCGAGGAGCCGCCGGCCGGGGTGACGATCATCCTCTGCGCCGACGACGAGGAATGCCTGCTGCCGACAGTTCGATCGCGCTGCGTCCGGGTGGCCATGAATGCGGTCGCTGGCCGGGAGATCGAGCGCTGGCTGGGAGAGCTCGAGGCCGCCGACGCCCCGCGGGCCGCTCGGCTCGCGCGATTGGCCGACGGCCGACCCGGCCTGGCGCTGGCGTTCGCGCGCTCCCCGGACGCGGAACGGCTTCGCGGTGAGATCGCCCGAGGCGTCCTCGACATGCTCGGCGAGGGCCCCCACGCGCGGTTGGCGGCGGTCCGCGAGCTGACGAAGTCCGCGGCCGCACTCGATGCGGCGCTGAACCAGGCGCAGCGCGATCCGGCCGCGGCCGGTGACGAACTTGCCGCCGGCGGTGTTCGAGGCCGAAAGAGCAAGTCGGCCCGGGCTGCGGAGGTGGAAGCGAGTGACGGTGCCGCGCCAGATGAGGTCGATGCCCCCAAGCTGGCCGCAGCGGATCGGCGCTCGGCTGCCGCCACGCTCGTCGGCGTCTGGTCGGCGATTGCGAGAGACCTGGCCGTCGCGGCGGCCGGTGGAACAAGGCATCTTCGCGCGCTTGAGCTGGTCGACGATCTACGCGGGGTTGCACCCGCAGTCTCCACCGCGGCGCTGTCAGCGTTCATGGTGCGGCTGGTCGCGATCTCGGGGCAGCTCGACGAGAACGTCAACCCCGAACTGGCTCTGGACGTCCTGGCATTGAGCTGGCCGCGCGTCGAATCCACAGCCGCCCTCCCGGCCTCACCGGCCCGCGGTCCCCGATGAAGCTCCGCCCGATGAGATGCTTCCGATGACCCTGGACGAGATGGCCCGCCTCGAGGCCTTCGTCAGGGGTCGCGTTCAGGGCGTCGGCTTCCGCTACTTCGTCGTGTCTCACGCCGAGCGCCTCGGCCTCACGGGCTGGGTCTCAAACGAGCAGGACGGGAGCCTCCGTTGCGTCGCCGAAGGCCCGCGGCCAGACCTCGAGCGGTTGCTCGACGCTCTCCGCGACGGCCCCGCTTCGGCGATCGTCGAGTACGTGGCTGAAGAGTGGCTGCCCTACACTGGCCACTGGGGCAGCTTCGGGATCCGTTCCTCGGGTCATCGAGGCGACTGACCGCCCGGCCTGAATCGAGGCGCTTATCGCGCAACACATCGGGCTTGGGCGGGAGCGAACGCGAGCCGACTACGGCAGGGCTCGCAGCATTCCGCCGTCGATCGGAACGAACGTGCCCGTCTGATAGCGAGCTAGGTCGGAGCAGAGCCATGCGACGTAGGCCGCCAGCTCGTCGGGCCGGCCGTATCGACCGGCCGGGATCGACCTCTCCGTCTGTGCCCGGATCTCCGCCTGGGACACGCCCACCTTTTCGGCCCGGGCCTTGTCGAGGGTGGCCACGCGAGCGGTGTCGAGGCGGCCGGGAAGAACGCCATTAACAGTCACGCCATCGGCGATGACTTCGGGCGCGATCGTCTTGAGCCACGCCTGCAAGGCGCTCCGGCAAGCGTTCGAGTAGGCGAGATCGGGGATCGGCTGTCGGATCCCGGATGACATGATCGAGACGATTCGGCCCCAACCGCGCGTGCGCATTCCCGGCAGGAGCGCGGAAGCCACCTCGATCGGCGTCAGCGCCAGCAACTGGAACGAACGCCGCCATTCCTTTGGGTCGGTCTTCGTCGCCTCGGATGCGATCGGGCCGCCGGCGTTGAGGATCGCGATGTCTATCGGCCCGAGACTTCGCTCGGCCTGCCAGGCCACCCTGGCCGGAGTCTCCGGATCCGCGGCATCGCCGGCGATGGTTACCACTACCACCGAGTGCAGTTTGCGGATCTCGTCCGCGGCCCGTTCCAGCGCCTCGCCGCCGCGCGACCACAGGGCCAGCCTGCAGCCCTCCGCGGCCAGACGTTCGGCCGTCGCGCGCCCCAGCCCGGCCGACGCCCCTCCAACCAGGGCGGTTCGACCTCGCAGGCCCAAGTCCATCTCGTTCCTCCTCGTTGGCGGCACATCATGGTGCCACGGCCGCCGGGTGGCCGCTACGCTACGGGAGTGAACGAACGACATCGGGTCACGGAGCGGGCCGCCGCCTCGTATCGCGCCCTCGCCGAACTGGCCGAGTCGGTCGAGGACGAGTGGCAATACGTGAACGACCTCGTCGACGCGTACCTGCCGAGCATTCGAGCTCTCGCCGGCGACGACGACGAGAGCTCGTTCGCGCCCGATCGGATCGCCGCGGTGGACGAGGCCATCGCCGAGATCGGCCTGATCTCGGACCCGCACAAGGCGATCGACTGGCTATCGACCTTTCCGCACGTCGTGGCCCTGGCCCTGCGCGGCGATGTGGACTCCCCGGCCGGGTCCGCGCCTGCCGGTGGCGTATCGGTAGGGACCCGGACGGGGGCGGGCGGAGTGGCGTCCGAGGCCGGCGCGCCCGAGCCCGACGACGATTCGCCCTTCCGCCTCCTCCTGAGGGACGACCGGTGAGGTTCCAGGATGCCGCCCGCGATGCGAGGGCCGTCGTCTATGCCGGCATCCAGGCCGACCCGCTCGTGGCCCGCACGGCGGCTCTGCTGGCACGGGCAACGGCCGCTGAAAGGCTGCTCGCTCGGGCCGTGATGAACGGCGAGCGGACTGACGCGGATGTCTGGCACCGGATCTTCCCGACTCTCTTTGGCGAGGGCGAGGGCGAAGGCACGGGCGAGGACCTGCGTCACCACGCAGAGCTCGTCCTGGCGGCTTCACTAGAGGTGGCCAACCGCGGCGAGGCGGCCCGGAGCCAGTACCGGGGGGCGGTCGTGGAGGAGCTCACGGCGCAGCTTCTGGCAAGTCGCGCAACCTCTTCGGCGCCGGTCCGGCGCGAGCGGCGCGTTCTCTTCGATGGCGTCCGGGCCGAAATCCACCCGTACGACGTGACCGTCGAATCCGCGTTGCGGCCCGAGGTGTACGACTGCAAGTGGGGTGCCCGTGGGATCAACGCCGACGTGCTGAACCAGCTCGACGACGCTCGAACCCACGCTGCGGACGAGGAGATCGACGTCAAGGTCGCCATCGTCGTCTTCGACTCCCGCCGGTCGTGCGAGCTGCGGCTGGACCGATCGACCGCCAACCGCGAGAAGACACGGCTGGTCGCACTCGAGGCGCTCGACGAGTTGAGGGTTTGAGGCCGTGAGCGAACCTGCCGCCGGCGCCCGCTCGACCGGAGTCGATCCGACCGGGCTGAGCCCCACCGGTTCGTCCGTCCCTGAACCCGAGCCGGCCGATCCCCAGGCCGATGAGCTTCCCTATCGGATGGTTCGGCCGTACCGGGTCCGCTTCGAGGAAGCGACCGCGGCCGAAACCATGCGCACTGCGATCTACCTGGCCTGGGCCGCCGACATCGCGTGGCAGCACTCGACCGCTCTCGTCTTCGGTCGAGACTGGTACGCGGCGCGCGACCTCTTCTGGTTGGTCCGTGCGGTGAAGCTCGACGTGCTGCGGCCGATCCGGACCTACGAGAACGTCCTTGTGACCACGGAGGTAACAGGCTACAGACGCATCGCGGCGCGTCGCCACAGCAACGTCTTCGACGCGTCGCGCGGCCTGCTGGCACGTCTCGAGATCGATTGGGTCATGATCAACGAACGGGGCGTGCCGACGCGCGTGCCGGACCAGATGCGGGAGTTCATCGCCGATCGGTCCGCGACCTTCGACATGATGAAGGTGTCCTTGCCCGAGACTCCTCCAGATGCCGCTGAGATGGCCTTCGGCGTCCGGCGCCGCGACCTGGATCCGCTCGACCACGTCAACAACAGCGTTTACATCGACTACTTTGAGGAGGCGCTGGAGACTGCCGGGCAGGGCTCGCTGCTCACGATGATTCCGCGGCGCTACGAGATCGACTTCGTGGCGTCGGCCGGGCGCGGGGATCGCCTGCTCGGCAGGACTTGGCCCCTGGACGGCGGCAGGGCCTGTCGGTTGAGCCGCGTCGACGGTACCGAGATCTTCCGTGCGAAGGTGACTCGGCCCTAGCGACTCACGCTTTGGCTTCGTCGTCCGGCTCGGCCTCCCCGGAAGGCTCATCGGTCGGAGTCGCAGTCTGGCCGCGTGAGGCCTCGGCGGCCCGCCGAAGATCCGCCGCCAGTTCCTTGCTGCGCGCCGCAAGGCGATCGCCGACATGCTCGGTCACGTTGGCGGCTCGGTGGGCGACTGGACCGGCATTCTCCGCCGCGACCGCGGCCAGCTCGGCGGCTTTGGCGGCCACGTCTCGGAGGACCGGACCGGCCTGTCGCCCGGCCTGGTCGATCATCTCCTGGAGCTGGCCGACCCAGCGCTCACCCAGTTCGCGGGCTCGCGCGGCCTGATCTCGGCGAGAGCTCCCGGCGGCGGGCTGGCCCGCGTCAGAACCTTCGCCCTGTTCCGTTGGATCGTTCGTATCCATCTCAACACCTCGAACTCGACGAGGATTGGCTGACCCTCGACATCTGACAGGACCAATCGTACGCCCTCGAGGAAATGGGCCGTCCGAAGGCGGACGATCGAGGCGCCGGACACCGCCGGGTCCCCGATCAAGGCCGTGAGCACGAGAATTGCTGCCAGTTAGCGCCGCATCCGCCGGAGGCGAGTCGCCCCGGAAACTGGGCGTCACGTTGTCGAGGGTGGTTGCCGGGGCAGCCGTGGTCCGTGCTCGCCGACGAGGAGAGCGGCGAAGCGAGGTTCAGGAAACCTGGCTCTTGCCTACGTTGGGCCTCCGGCGCGATATTGAGTGGCGTAGAACCGGCCAGAGGCCGGGGAGGTGAGCCGATGATCGGCTACTGGCACGCTGTCTCTCCTGACCCCATGCACCAGATTCCGGTGATGCTGGGCGCCCACGTCGGTGGCTACGAGTTGATCGTCGAGCGTTGCGGCGAGCACAGCTGGCGGTGGGCGGTGATGAGCCACCTGGGCCATGAGATCGAGGGCGGGACGGCTCGCGACGCGCACACGGCCGAGGAGCTGGCCGAGGAAGCCGCGTTCCACATCCATCCGCCGTCTGTTGGCGACTGGGTCAGGCGCTTGATGTAGGTGCCGCCGCCGGCCGGGAGGCCGGCCCGGGCGGAGCCGAGGTGATCCCCCCGCTACTTCGGATCACCGTCCGACCGCGCTCGACGCGCTACTTGAGTTCGGGCTTCTCCCAGGGTGTCGCGAGATCGCCGAGATCCGGTTCGCCGGCTGGACCGGTCTTGTCGAGCAGCCCGGCCTCGTGTGCCTCGATCGCCTCGGGCGATGGTGCGCCAGCGAGGCGCGACTCGTCGCCCGTCGGACTCATGACCACGCTGCCGGCGTTCTCGATCTCGGCCTCGAGCTCGATCTTTCGCATCTCGCGGCGAACGGCCTCACTGGGCGGCTGGAAGGCTTCTGGATCGGCGGCTACCCCGGCGTCGCCAAACAGGAGCCGGGCCTTCGCATCGATCCCGTCCGGAACCGGGCCCGCGTCCGGCCCGCGGGTCTCCCTCGGGTCGACGACGGTCAGACCAGGGATTTCTTGCGCGACCGAACCTTCGGCCAGGGCACCGCACTTGGGGCAGGCGGCGGCACCGGCCGGAATCGGGGTGGAGCACCAGGGGCAAATTCGGTTCGACTCGTCCATGCGGCACACCGTAGTCCACCGCGACCGTGCTCGACCATCCAACTTTCGGGCCATGGACCGACCATGACCCAGGAGCGGGCCGCGGGTTCAGGTCAAAGATATGCGAGCCGAGCACGCGAAGTGCGCCCTGGGCTCTCGCTTGACGTCGGGAGGCACTCGGGACGAGATGCGTTGCAGAGGGTGGGCGGCTCACCCACCAACTCGGGGCGGGCGGGCCGCGTCAACCGAGGGGACGATCCAGAATCTTGGCCAAGTCGCCAGAGTCTGGCACTTATCTGTAGCTTATAGCAAGCACCAGGAACATGGCCTGGCCGAGGCGCCACTAATTAGGCCTTGCGACCCATGTGTGGTGGCTTTTGCCAAGCTAAAGCGATGCGAGTTAGCGATGGATTTGGAGACCGTCGCGGCGGCCATTGTTCGGGCTGTCGCCGGACAGCGACTTTGACCGCTAAGCGGCCAGCGACTTTGTCACCGTTGGCGAAGAGCAGGATAGCGTCGCCACGGATGAGTTGGCGCGGGTCGCGTGACGCTGTGAGCCG
>Ga0182027_10000938_pt1 | contig 49063 bp, 40 predicted proteins | sample 712E1DmetaG_FD_121300 | JGI IMG/M metagenome (GOLD analysis project Ga0182027, IMG submission 121300) | Permafrost microbial communities from Stordalen Mire, Sweden - 712E1D metaG (Illumina Assembly) | ecosystem: Environmental > Terrestrial > Soil > Wetlands > Permafrost | place: Sweden...
ATGTTAAACTTGATGGTACTGAAGTCAATTATCAAACCGGACCGATCTACTGGGGAGAGCCAGGTACTAATGGTCAGCATTCATTCTATCAAATGATTCATCAGGGAACAAAGATTATCCCATGTGACTTCATTGGATTTGCGCAACCTCTTAATCCGCTTGGCCGCCACCATGATTTGCTTTTAGCAAACATGTTTGCACAGGCTGAAGCACTGGCATTTGGTAAAACATCGCAAGAGGTAATAGCTGAAGGTACACCGGCCTGGTTAGTGCCACATAAAACATTTGAGGGCAACAGGCCGTCAAGTACTATTCTCATGGAGCATCTGAATCCGGTGGCGCTGGGAAAACTCATAGCAATGTACGAACACAGCGTATTCACTCAGGGAGCTATTTGGGAAATTGATTCATTTGACCAATGGGGAGTTGAACTTGGGAAAGCTCTTGCTGTGCGTATCATCCCTGAGCTTGAGACCGGACAAGAAGTTCAACTCAACCATGATAGTTCTACCAACACTTTAATAAAGCGTTATATTAGATCCAGAAAGATTTAACTTTACATATTAGTCGTTGGGTCATCAGCCGAGGGTCCATAGATGGAAGGGACTTTACCTCCTGCCATACGGACATAAACTGACAATTGTCCGCGATGATGGATCTGGTCGAACAACATTTTTAGAAAGAATTCGTTTACTGGAGTCTTGACACCAGCGAATTCTACAGTTTTTAACAAATCCTCTTCTTTTAATCTTTCAAGATTTGAAATAACGCGTGATGTTTCATTCTCAAAATCAGAAATAAGAGTTTGCAGGCTTCCCGGGTTATAATTTTGAAACTTTGAGCCGTCTATTTTCTCCCCAAATGCGTAACTCTCGAGGAGGTACATCTCAAAAACAAAAGTTGAAATAAGTTTCTTTGCATTTGAAGAACGTTCATGTGGAGTAAAGTCAAGTCTGTTTTCAGGGAAAGCCCGTAATACTTTAAGAGTGGTAGCAATTTCCTTTTTGTAAATTTTCATCAAGTCTTGTGTATTTATCATCGCATATCCTCCAAAATGTATTTATAGATTTTAATAATTAATTATTATACAAAACGATAAGGATAAATTTCAAGATTTGATGTGATATTACTAATGCTTTATGATTTTATATAAGGCAATAATATTTTCTACCTCTCCACCCTTCCTGAACCGCCGCTCTTCATTAATTTTTCAATTTCATCAACTGAAACAAGATTAAAGTCACCGGGAATTGTATGTTTCATACATGATGCGGCAACAGCAAATTCAAGTGCTTCTTTTGAGGAGGCTTTATTGAGCAAACCATAAATAAGCCCGCTTGCAAAAGAATCACCTCCTCCTACTCTGTCAACAATTTCAATTTCATATCTTTTAGATCTATAGGGCACAATGCAGTCTTTATTATCAAGAAGAAGTGCGCTCCAGCCATTTTTTGAAGCTGAATAACTTTCTCTTAAAGTGATAGCTACAGTATCAAAATTGTATTTTTCTTTCAGTGTCTTTGCAACAGTAAAATAGCCTTCTTCATCTATCTGGCCTTTTTCAACATTTGTTTTTTCCGCGATAAGTCCGAGACTTTTTTCAGCATCCTCTTCATTTGCTATACACACATCAACATATTCCATAAGGGGGATCATCACTGACCTGGCTTCTTTTTCCGTCCACATCTTGGCTCTGAAGTTAAGATCACAGCTAATTTTAATTCCCTTTTTCTTCGCTGTCATACATGCTTCTGTTAAAACCTCCTGAATGTTTTTTCCAATTGCCGGAGTAATACCCGTCCAGTGAAACCAGGATGCATTTTCAAAAATCGAATTCCAATCAACATCATCTTTCTTAATTCCCGAAATTGAAGAATCAGCTCTGTCATAGATAACTTTTGAAGGCCGTTGACTTGCACCTGTTTCGAGAAAATATATGCCAATTCTATTACCCCCTCTTGAGATATAATTAGTATTGACCCCATATTTTCGAAGATGATTAACTGCAGACTGACCAATTTCATGATTGGGGAGTTTTGAAACGAAATAACTTTCCAAACCATAATTAGCCAGCGAAACAGCAACATTTGCTTCGCCTCCACCGTAATTGACATCAAAATTCTGGGCCTGTACAAATCTTGTAAAACCAATTGTTGAAAGTCTTAGCATAATTTCACCAAAGGTAACAACCTTATGAGCCATTATTATCTCCATTCGAATTTAAAATTAGAATAATCAATTGCAGGTAGAAATATAAATATATAAAGCTAATTTATAGAACCAAAATTAAGATAAAACTGTTGAGATAACTACAATTTCTGTAAAAATCCATTGGCTCAAATATTTAAATAAAATGAGTTCTAATTTGATTACAAATAATTTAATTATTCAGATCTTAAAATTTATCTATCTACGAATTAATATGTCAACTTTGTTCTGCATTACAGCTTTTCATCGTTGAATACGAGCTGACCCTCCTTTAGCAAAAGCGCGGACTTCTTCGAGCGTGGACATAGAAGTATCGCCAGGGAAAGTAGTAAGGAGAGCGCCGTGAGCCCATCCTAATTTTACAGCTTCATCAGGAGATTCACCAGAAAGCAGTCCATATATAATTCCACTAGCAAAACCATCCCCGCCTCCTACGCGGTCGAAAATATGAAGTTCTGCATTAGGAGCAGTATAGGTTTTTCCATTTATCCAGGCCACTGCGCCCCAACTGTGGTGGACAGTCGAATGGACTTCTCTTAAAGTGGTTGCGACAGCCTTTACTTTAGGATATTTTGTAATTACCTTATCGATCATACTAAAAAATGTTGTAGGATCGAGTTTTGACTTAGCTGCTACTTCAGGACCGGGAACGTCAAGACCTTTTTGAAGATCTTCCTCATTACCTACAAGGAAATCGACATTCTCAACTATTCGGGCAATGACCTCGACTGCTTTTTTCTGGCCGCCCCAGATATTCCATAATTTTTCACGATAATTAAGATCGAAGCTTGTAACAGCGCCAGCCGCTTTTGCTGCTTTCATACCTTCGATTATCAATTCACCTGTGGATTCGGAAAGCGAGGCAAATATGCCACCGCTATGGAACCACCTAACTCCACTTTTGAATATTGAATTCCAATCAAAATCTCCCGGTTTTAAATATGAAGCGGCTTCATTACAGCGATTGTAAAATACAATGGGAGCCCGGACGCCAAAACCCTGGTCGCTATAAACAGTTGCCATATTGGGGCCGTTAACGCCGTTATGTTTAAACTCTTTATAAAAAGATTTAACCCCCATTGCCCTAACGCGTTCAGAAATAAGTTCGCCGATTGGGTAGTTCACCATAGCGCTTGCGATCCCGGTATTCATTCGGAAACAGTATGATAAATTTGCTGCAACGTTAAATTCTCCACCGCTAACATGTATTTTGCATTCGTTTGCTCTTCTGAACGGAATAGTTCCCGGATCGAGTCTGTGAACCAGGGCTCCAAGAGACAGCAGGTCAAGAGCTCCTTCTTTTTTTATATTTAATCCATTGTCCATATTATTTAGTTCCTTATTTTTAATTATATTGTCTAACGTTATCAGACAAATTTGATCGTTTTACTTAAACGGTTACTTAAACGATATCTAAAATAATTGTATTAACTTAATTTAGGTAATATGAAATTATATGTCAATATTTTTTTGAAATAATTAAGAAAGTATATTTAATATATTTGATAAAAGAAAATTTAAATTCTACATGGAGAAATGATGAATGGTTTATTTGATCTTAATGGAAAAACCGCAATTGTAACCGGTGCAAGCACCGGATTAGGTAAAGGAATGACATTGGGATTAGCGGCTGCAGGAGCCAATATTCTTTTAGTTGATCATGTACCATCGGATGAGACTTTAAAAGAAGTGACTGCACTGGGGAGAAAAGCAGAGCAACTTGTTATAAACTTAATGCAAGAAGGTGCCGTTCAGACAGTTGTTTCCAAAGCTTTACAAGTTTTTAATAAAATAGATGTTTTAATCAATAATGCGGGTATTATAAGAAGGGCACCGGCGATAGAGTTTTCCGAAAAGGATTGGGATGATGTAATGAACCTGAATTCAAGGGTCGTGTTCTTTTTAAGTCAGGCAGTTGCCAAAGATATGATGAAACGTAAATATGGAAAGATTATTAATGTGGCATCTCTTCTTAGTTTTCAAGGTGGTTTTATTGTCCCCTCGTATTCAGCGAGTAAAGGAGCAGTTGCACAAATAACAAAAGCACTCGCTAATGAATGGGCTAAATACGGATTAAATATAAATGCTATAGCTCCAGGTTATATGGCCACAAATAATACAAAGGCATTACGGGAAGATGCTGTAAGGTCAAAATCAATTCTTGACAGAATACCAGCAGAAAGATGGGGAACACCGGAGGATCTTAAAGGAGCTGCAGTGTTTTTAGCGTCAAAAGCATCAGATTATATTAATGGTCATGTTCTTGCGGTTGATGGAGGCTGGTTAGCCAGATAATTTCTTTTGCGTTCGTTTTGCACCAGAAATTAAATTATTTTGAAAAAAAGAAGGGAGATTGCTACACAATAAAAAAGCCGCTTTTTCAAGCGGCCAGATTTACTTATAATAAAACTAATGTTATGGTTTTATTATTTTGGGTTAAGTAAATCAAACAGTATATGTTGTAGAAGCAGTTGACCCACCTCTTCCTGTCCAGTTTGTATGGAAGAACTCGCCTCTTGGTTTATCTGTTCTTTCATAAGTATGCGCACCGAAATAATCTCTCTGGGCCTGCAGCAGGTTAGCTGGTAATCTATTATTTCGATAACCGTCAAAATAATTCAGAGCGGTAGACATAGCGGGAACCCAAATACCATTCAATGCAGCGGCTGCAATTACTTTTCTCCATGATTCCTGAGATGTTTCCATTTTATTAGTGAAATAGGGGTCAAGTAATAAATTAGTAAGACCGGGATTTCTATCAAATGCTTCTTTGATTTTACCAAGGAATACAGAACGGATAATGCATCCGCCTCTCCACATTAAAGCGATACCGCCGTTGTTCAGGTTCCACTTGAATTCCTGGGCTGCGGCTCTCATAAGGACATAACCCTGTGCATAAGAAACTAATTTTGACGCAAACAATGCTTTGCGTATATCTTCAATGAATGCTTTTTTGTCACCGGTGAAATTAACCTTAGGGCCTGAAAGGATTTTAGAGGCTTCAACTCTTTCTTCTTTCTGGGCTGATAAACAGCGGGCGTAAACTGCTTCGCCGATTAATGTAAGGGGAACACCAAGATCGAGAGAAGCTATTCCGGTCCATTTACCTGTTCCCTTTTGTCCCGCAGTATCCAGAATTTTATCCACCAATGGGAGGCCATCAGCATCTTTAACCGCAAGGATATCTCTTGTAATTTCAATCAGGTAACTATCGAGATCTGTTTTATTCCATTCATTAAATACATCATGCATTTCATCTGCGCTCATTCCCAGTAAATCTTTCATTATCTGGTAGGCTTCACAGATAAGCTGCATATCGCCATATTCAATTCCGTTGTGAACCATTTTAACAAAATGGCCAGCACCATTCTCGCCAACCCAATCACAGCAAGGAGTTCCATCTTCAACCTTAGCGGCAATAGCCTGGAAAATTGGTTTTATAGCAGGCCAAGCAGCAGGAGAGCCGCCGGGCATAATTGACGGGCCCTTAAGGGCTCCTTCTTCACCGCCGGAAACTCCGGTACCGATATAAAGAAATCCTTTACTTTCAAGATAGGCAGTTCTTCTGATCGTATCGGGGAAATGGGAATTTCCCCCATCTATTATAATATCGCCCTTATCAAGATGAGGAATTATCAATTCTATAAAATCATCTACCGGTTTTCCTGCTTTTACCATAAGCATTATTTTCCGAGGTCCTTTCAGATTTTGAATTAATTCCGGTATAGAATGGCAGCCGATAATATTCTTTCCTTTCCCGCGGCCGTTAACGAATTTATCTACTTTATCTATAGTTCTGTTATATACTGCAACTGTGAAACCTTTGCTTTCCATATTGAGTACTAAATTTTCTCCCATTACAGCAAGACCTACAAGTCCAATATCTGCTTTTTCACTCATTATTATTTTTCCTTCATTTTTAATGATTATTGTTATATCTATTTAAATTTTTCTTTCCAAGCCCACAATCCTAGTGCGGGGTTTGAAATATAAAATATCTTTTCGCCATCAGGCATAAAGTTATAACCGTCTTTAAGTTTTTCAGGGTTATAGATTTTCATCATACTGCCAAGATCAGCATAATTGAAGTTAACGCTCTCAATTTCTTCCTTAGTTAAATTTCCGGGGCAATAGGTAATTTTAAATCTTCCTTCTGAAGAGCCATGTATAAGGTGAGCAGCAGCGCTAAGATTATTTTTAAGATCATCAGTTTCGGCAACATATTTCAAGACTTCGGGAGTGGTGACATAACCATATTTTCTAATCAGGGAATCAATTGTCCTATCCTCTCCGAACTCCCTTAAGCCGGGGGCCAAGACAATAAGTTCACCTTCATCGGCAATTGCCATTCTTGTCCTGTAAATACTCTTATTACCGAGCCAGGTGCTTTTAAATTCAGAAGGATCAAGATAAACGACTACTTTTTTTAGCGGTTTATCCAGCATCTCAAAGTTTACCTTCAAAGAAAGATCAGAAGCCAGTTTAAATGTTTCAAAATCATCACCGATAAATAAACCTCTTACAACAAGTTTATTATTTTCATCTTTACCCACGACGGTAAGGACATAAACAATTGGGAGATGCTTTGCGAAATTATCAGATGCATAATTAAGAACTCTTCTTACGGGAGTGTCTGCACGTCCCATCATTCTTTCCATGCCATAAACAGCACCCAGGAAGTGGCTTTTGTTTATACCTTCCTGTCCGCCGGTACCCACAAAGATATTTTTATTATAATTAGCCATCCCGACAACCTCATGGGGAACGACCTGGCCGATAGAAAGGATAAGATCATGACCTCCCTCCTGCAGTAATCTGTTTACCTGTGCAGGCCATTTGTAAGTAACTTTTCCTTCTGAAACTTCACTGACAAAATCAGAAGGCACTTCGCCTAAAGTAGTAAGATCGCTCCTCCAGTTATGCACACGAAAAAGGTCTTTGGGAACACCGGAGTACATTATATCCAGTTCTTTTTCAGTCATTTGGAAATGAGTGCCAAGAGCGGGGAGAATATCAGTCAGATTTTCATCATAGTAATCGTAAGTCATGCGGGTAAGGATACCGGCATGAGAATGAAAGCGAGTGAAATCAGGCGGAAGAGCCAGTACTTTCTTTTTTATTCCAAGTTTAATAAAAGCTGAATATAAACCTGCCTTTAACTCATCATGGCCTAAAACATCTGTTTCACTTCCCCGAACATAATATTGCATAAATTTTAACTTGTCTTAATTAGGAATAAAATATTTTAATTAATTTGCCTGCTTTTTTTGACGCAAGAAACCTTTCCGTACTTTTCTTGGCGCAAGAAAAGGTACCAAAAGAAACAAGGGCTTTAAAAAAATGCGGAAAATTTGCTGCTTCGATCTGCCCATTTAACAATTCTACAGTGGGAAATAAATTCGTTCCCCCGATTAATCGGGGGGACTCATATTTCCCCATCATCTTCATTAAATTCACTTCATTTAAATTATGCAAATTTTCTTATCCGCATTTTTTTATGCCCGTTAAATAAGGACAAACAAAGATTTGAATTAAAATAAGTGAATAATTTAAAGCCAGGAAATAAGGACAAAGACGTTAAATTAAACGCCGCCGTATGCATTAAATCCGCCATCTACCGGGATTACGATACCGGTGATAAATTTTGACTGGTCGGAAATAAGATATAATAAAGTACTGTTTAATTCTTCAGGTTGGCCAAATCTTCCCATCGGAGTATTATTAATAATCTTATGGCCCCGGGCTGTAAGTTCACCTGTTTTTTCATCAGTGAGGAGAAATCTGTTTTGATTTGTAAGGAAAAATCCAGGTGCAATTGCGTTGACTCTAATATTGGCTTTTGCAAAATGGACAGCAAGCCATTCGGTAAAATTGTTTATAGCCGATTTAGCAGCTGAATATGCGGGGATCTTTGTTAAAGGTCTATATGAGTTCATAGAGGAAATATTAACTACTGAACCACCTCTACCCAGCATATCCTCTGCAAACACCATTGTAGGCAACATTGTTCCTAGGAAATTAAGATCGAACACACTTCTGAAACCATTAAGATCTAATCCGAAAAATGTTTTAGAAAGATCAGTTATATTATCTTCTGAAATAAATTCATCCTTTGTAGTTGCAGTCGGGGCATTACCGCCGGCACCATTTATAAGGACATCGATTTTGCCAAATTTTTCATTTATTTCTTTTTTTGCATTTTGAAGGCTTTCTTTGTCAAGTACATTTGCAACAGCGCAAAGTACCGGGGCTCCGGCAGCTTTTGCAATTCCCTGTGCACATGATTCGCATCTTCCCTGTTTGTAATCGAGAATCGCAAGCTTTGCGCCTGCATTTATAAGAGCCATTGAAAACACACTGCCGAATACGCCGCAGCCGCCTGTTAAAACGCAAACTTTATCTTTTATATCGTTGAACATTTATTTACTCACTATTATTATTTGTTATATAGTTATGATTAAGTAATTACCAATTGAATTATGATTCTCTTTTTATCCACTTTTGTTTTTCACCTGTTACCTGATATTCTCCAGGTTCAAAGAATCCATATCATCAAACACCTGATTTTCTCCTCCCATACCCCAGATAAATGAATAGTTTGAAGTTCCAACGCCTGAGTGGATTGAGAAACCTGGTGAAATTACTGCCTGTTTGTTTCGGATTACAATATGACGCGTTTCATATTCTTCGCCCATGAAATGGAAGACCATTGAGTCTTCCTTCATATCGAAGTAAAGATATATTTCAGTTCTTCGCTGATGAGTATGGGGAGGAAATGTATTCCATACACTTCCGGACTCGAGTTCCGTAAGTCCCATAACAAGCTGGCAGCTTTCAACCTTTCCGGGAAGAATGTATTTATTTATCACTCGTTTATTGCAGTTTTCGAAAGAACCAAGAGACTGTTTTACCGCATCTTCATATTTAATAAGTTTAACCGGATATTCTTTATGAGCCGGATAGCTAGAAATATAAAACGATGCCGGATTAGATTTGTCATCACTTGAAAATTTTATTTCTTTAGCCTCCTTTCCGATATAGAGGCAGTCTTTATTCTGCAAAACATAATTAATACCATCAACGGCAACAGTTCCAGTATTTCCAATATTGATTATGCCTGCTTCTCTTCTATCGAGGAAATATTCTGAAGCTGTTTCTTTTTTACTTCCTTTTAGATCAAGCACATTATCAACAGGTACAGCAGATCCGATTATAGATCTATCGACATCGGTATAAATTAATGTTAATTCACCGGGTCGGAACATTGAATCAACGAGGAAATTTTTTCTGAGTTCTTCAGTATTCAATTTTTTATAATAATCGGGATTATATGTATATCTAACTTCCATTTGAACCTTATATATATTTAATTGAAGTCAAAATAATTTTTTGCGTTATAATAGCTAATATTTTCGACAACGGGTACAATGAGATCTTCGGAATTGGGAATTAGACCCTTTTCAACATCCTTTCCTATTATATTGCATAATAATCTTCTGAAATAATCATGTCTTGGATAGGAAAGAAAGCTTCTAGAATCAGTAAGCATTCCCACAAATCTGCTTAATAAGCCCATATTGGAAAGGGCGTTAATTTGCTTTTCAATTCCATCTTTTTGATCAAGGAACCACCAACCGCTTCCGAACTGAATTTTTCCTGAAACGGAACCATCCTGGAAGCTTCCAATCATTGTAGCAAGCAATTCATTATCGGCGGGATTAAGATTATAAATTATAGTTTTAGCAAGTTTATTTTGATCATCAAGGCTACTAAGGAATTTAGCGAGAGGTCTTGCTATTTCGAAATCTCCGATTGAATCAAATCCGGTATCAGGTCCAAGTTTTCTGTACATTCTTGAATTAGTATTACGCAAGGCGCCGATGTGAAACTGTTGTACCCAGTTTTTTTCATGGTCCATAATACCGAACTCATATAACATTGCAGATTTGAATTTCAGGATCTCACCAGTTCTTAGTTCTTTGTTTAATATTACTTTGGAAAAGATTTTTTCAATTTCTTCACTGTTATAATCTTCAGCGTACATAGTTTCCAAACCATGGTCGGACAATCTACAGCTGTTTGCATGAAAGAAATCATGTCTTTTTCTTAATGCATCAATATAGGACTGGAAATTTCTTATATCGCTATTAGTAACTTCTTTAAGTTTGCGGAACCATAAGTTAAATAAACCGATCTGTTCAATCATCATTCCCCTATCTGGCCGAAATGTAGGAAGCACATTAACTTCATAACCATCATTTTTTAGCTGAACATGGTATTCAAGTGAGTCAGTAGGATCATCAGTTGTACAGACAGTTTCAACATTGAATTTTTTAATCAATTCCTTTGCATAGAAAGGCGGAGTATTTAACAACGCATTACATTCATCCCAAATATCTTTGGCTGAATCTTCATTCAAAAGACGGCCTGAGATACCGAATGGATTTTTCAGTTCCATATGTGCCCAGTGATAAAGAGGATTCCTAATAGTATGCGGAACAGTTTTAGCCCAGGCCAGGAATTTTTCCCAATCTGAAGCTTCGCCAGTGCAATACTTTTCATCTACTCCATTTGCGCGCATTGCTCGCCATTTATAGTGGTCACCGTACAGCCATATTTTTGTAAGGTTTTCAAAATTGCGGTTACCTGCAATCTCGTTTACTGGAAGATGACAGTGATAGTCAATTATCGGCATTTTTTTTGCGTGATTATGATAAAGATTTTGGGCAATATCATTTTCAAGCAGAAAATCATCATTAATAAATTCAGTACTTTCTTTCATACGATCTGATTCAAAATAGTTTAACTTTGTGTTCGTTATTTAATTGAGATTTACTAGTTTCATTTTTGGTGCTAATAAATTAAAGATTACCCATGCTACTAAATAAGCAGAACCGCAGATAATAAACAATATATAATAACCTGATTCAATTGAGCCCAGGGCTTTATAGTAGTCAAGCAAGACTCCTGCTAATTTTGCTATTAAAATTCCGCCCACAGCGCCAGCCATACCGCCAATGCCAGTAACAGAAGCAACAGCTTTTTTAGGGAACATATCTGAAGCTGTAGTGAAGATATTTGCAGACCATGCCTGGTGGGCACTAGCAGCAAGACCTACAATTAGAACCGCGTACCAGGGGCTGAACTTACCAAGATACTGAGCAAAAACAACAGGAACAACGCAAAGAGCAAAAATAAGCATAGCTGTCATTCTTGCTTTATAGACAGGCCATCCTTTCTTCATAAAATTTCCCGACAACCAACCGCCGAAAATACTGCCGAAAGTTGTCATTGTATAAACAACCGCGATAGGAAGAGCAAGTTCCAATTTAGTCATATGATATTGTTTATTCAGAAATGAAGGGAGCCAGAAAAGATAGAACCACCAGACAGGATCAGTAAGAAATTTACCAATAAAATAAGCCCAGGTTTGTCTGAACGAAAGAAGTTTAAACCAGCTTACTTTTTCTACAGGTGATTTATTCTCTTCAATTGATTCTTTATCGCTGTTAATATAAAGCAATTCCGATTTAGAAAGTTTCTTGTGTTTTGCGGGAATTTCATATATCAGAAGCCAGAAGAATAACCAGATAAGACCTATACTACCTGTTATAATAAAAGCCCACTGCCAACCCCAGGCAACAGCAATAAGAGGGACTGTAAGTGGAGCAATGACTGCACCTACATTGGAGCCCGAGTTAAACAATCCGGTTGCAAGAGCTCTTTCTTTTTTAGGAAACCATTCTGCAACAGTTTTAATGGCGGCAGGAAAATTTCCAGATTCACTAACTCCCAGAGCGCCTCGCGCGATCATAAATCCCAATGTACTCCGAGCAGCAGCATGAAAGATTGAAGCAATACTCCAAACAGCGAGAGAAAGTGAATAACCTATTTTAGTTCCCACTTTATCTATTACCCAACCGACTCCCAGCATTCCGAGGCCATAGCAAATCTGGAAGACAACAACAATGTTGGCATAATCAGTTTCCGTCCATTTAAACATCGGAGTAAGGTAATCATCTTTGAGAAGACTAATTACCTGCCGGTCAAGATAGTTTATAGTGGTAGCAAAAAACACGAGGGATAATATAGTCCAACGGTATCCACCAATTTTTCCTTTATGTTCATGGACTGAACCTTGTTTAAGTGTTGCTTCTATCATAAGGAATCCAGTTATTTAATAAAATAATTATTTATTGTATTTCTAAGGTGACCGGATTATTCAAACATTCAATTGTGTTATTAAGAAAGTTTTGAAAATCGTTTAAGGTTTTAATACCATTTTTTTCTTTTTCCCAGCATTCGGCAAAATAATAATTTGCCGAATTACCCTCTGGCTTAAGAACAACGATCTGGCTGAGTTTATCTTCTGTCAGTTTTATTCTTTCATCGGTATTATAGAATAATGCGATACCAAGGTTGTCATTTATAATAGTTTGTTTTCCCCAAATACCGATATACCCCCACTTCCCATTATTATCAGCTTTAAGAAATTCAGTATTTTCATGTTTAGCCAAACCAGTACAGAAATTTTCAACAGGTTTATCTGTTTTTACATTAACTTCAGTTAAGCGCGAGCCCGGATAAATAGAATAGTTCGTTTTGACATTAACCTTGTCATTTCCTTCTACCCATCCAAAATGTTCTGAAACAACAGAAGAAAAAACGCTGTTATTAACGACGCTACATTTAATGCTATCAGTTTGGGAAACTGTTTCAACTTTATCTTTAATGTATGCAGCAACTGATCCGATGCCAAGGGAGTTCCCCACCTTGAAAATATCCTGTCCCCACCAGAGGGGTTTTTCGTAAGATTCATCTCCTGAAAGAAGATCATTTTTACCCACAATATCCAGTACCATTTTAGGGGTTGATTTACCGAATATATCAGTTCTGTTTCTATCGTCAAGATAAAATCTGTAAGCGGCCTTATCTGATTCCCAGGCAGGGCCTTCCATTTGATAAAGGGCGTCATGCTGGAAATGAGATTTCGGAACAACAACACTATTTACACTTTCAAAATTACCACCTGAGTAAATACCGTCTTTTAATATATAATTTTTCTTTACAGCCAGGTAAGCCTGAGTCCTTCCAGCCTTCACATTCGGTTTGTTTTTTGACCAGGAGAGCGTAATTTTTTTCATTTCAAAGGGATGAAAACTAACCTGGAAAATTATATTATCTCCACCGTCGTTTTTTATAATCTCATATGGAAGAATTTTGCCACGATCCCTAATGGTGAGAAAGTTTTCATCAAAATTACCCAAAACAACCTTTACCGAGCTGATTGGTAAAACAATAACTTCATCCGGCCGGGCAATATTTATAGGATTTTTAAGTTTAATAGTTATGGGCTGGTATTTGTTTGCTCCGTAAAGCATTATACCTAAAAAGAGGAATAAAATGATCGAAAGAAATGGGGAATTTTTCATATGTATTAATATAATTATTGCTTCGCCTGGTGAGTCACAGGCATAGAGGACTAACTTTTACTTTACCGTTTAAGTAAACGATATATCTACAGTCACTAAATTCTAAATATTTTACTATATTGTCAAGTAAGAAAATGAATTTTTATAGATTTACCAAAGACTAAAAAACTTATTTATTAATTTAACAAACAAATTGATTGGATTACAATGAGGAAAAGTGAAATTTTAGCAGAATTGACCCGATTAGGAGCAGTTGCTGTTATTAGAATGAGTGATACTGAAAAACTTAAGAAAGTAAGTGAAGCCATACACAAAGGAGGAGTTTCAGCGCTTGAAATTACGATGACAACGCCAAATGCCCTTGCTGTAATTGAAAGCCTATCCAAATCTATGGGAAGTGAGATTATTATTGGGGTAGGATCTGTATTGGATGCACAAACGGCCATTTCGGCAATAAATGCAGGCGCACAGTTTGTAGTAAGTCCTGTTTTTAAACCTGATATAGTAGAAACGGTTAAGAAGTTAGATATCCCAGTAATGCCAGGGGCATTTACTCCGACAGAAATACAGACAGCATATGAGAGTGGAGCGGATATAGTAAAAGTTTTCCCAGCGGAGATAGTAGGAATGTCTTTCTTTAAATCAATACTTGCACCCATGCCCCATTTAAAATTAATGCCTACAGGTGGAGTTACTTTAACAAACGCAGGCGAGTGGCTAAAAGCGGGAGCTTGTGCCGTTGGAGTAGGAACAGCACTTCTTGAAAGGAGGGCGATAGAGGAAAATAATTTTGTTAAATTGACCGAGAATGCCAGATTGTTGGTAAAGAGCATTGCTGAAGAAAGGATGTGATTATGGGATCCCGATTAACCCTATCTGACGGCGGGCATGCAATGGGGATGACAACATGAGAGACAGAGATTCTTCGCTGCGCTCAGAATGCCAAAGAGGAGATTCTTCACTCCACTTCGTTACATTGACAATGATAATGTCATTTCGTTTTCAATAAGGCAAAGCTTTATTATTTGCTCAGAATGACAATTCAGTCCGTTTTATTGAAAAAGAGTTTATACTTTAATAGGGGAATTTTAACTCCATTTTCATATTTTAACACACTATTTTTTTAATTTATTTAAATATATATAAGATCAAGCTTCATGAAATTTTTTAACACACTGATAATTATTTTTGTAATTATAAATAAGACGATGATTTCGCAGATAGCCGGAAAAATAATTGACAATAACTCCGGTATGCCGGTGAATGATGTAAATGTAACCCTAATGGGCGTGCAACTAACGACCATTTCAGATAGTTCCGGATTATTTTCTTTTAATGTTCATCCTGCTTCACACATTCTAGTATTTAACAATATAGGATATATACCGGCGAGAGATACGATTGATTTTTCAGTACAAGATCAGCCAGTAATAATCAGATTAAAACCTGCTATAGTTACCTATGGAGAAGTTACTGTAATAAGTACCCGTTTTGAACAATTAGTAAGAGACATTCCTCTTTCGTTAGAAGTAATCAATAAGGATTATATTACCGGGACTACATCTGTTTCGGTACCAGATGCAATTCAGAACCTACCCGGTATTGCAATTGCGAAAGACGGCATTTGGGGAACAGATATAAGTATACGGGGTCTTGGGCGGCAGAATATAGTGACACTTGTTGACGGCAACAGAATTGAAACAGCATCGGCACATGCTGCTACACTTGATCTTGTAGACATTAATGATATAGACAAAATAGAAATTATTAAGGGTGGGATCTCTTCATTATATGGAACAGGAGCAGAGGGTGGAGTAGTTAACATAACGACAAAATCGGGAACGTATTCGGAAAAATTATCTTTAGCAGGTTCTCTGATTACAGATTATAATTCAGTAAACCAGGGAGGAGCCGGATATCTGTCTCTCATTTCATCTTCTTCAAACTGGTATGCTAAAGTAAGCGGTACACTCCGGTCTGCCGAAAACACAATTACTCCAGTGGGGACATTATTGAACAGTCAATATAATGATGATAATATTTCAGGAGCGATTGGAATAAAACCATTCGTGAACCAGGAACTATTGCTTAAATATCAGCGATTTCATGGTCAAGACATAGGAATCCCAGGAGCGAGTGCATTCCCGGCGAGCGCTGCCGCAAAATATCTCCTTGCTGAAAGGGATATGTACAGTGTTGAATATAAGATAAAAGATCTTCTTCCATCATTATCAAACTTATCGCTAAAATATTTTAATCAACAAATTAAAAGAGATGTAGAATTAACTGTAGTTCCCAATCCGACAACCACACAGATAGTCACGCCATCTGCAGTTCATACTACAAATGGAATACAGTTACAATCAGACTGGACGTTAACGGAATTAAATTATCTTGTAACCGGAATAGACATTTGGCAGAGGGGTTACAAGGGGACGAGGGCAACTGAAGTTGAAATGCCGGGAGTAATTAAAATTACAGGTGATTTTCCTGTTCCGAATTCAGAATACCTTAGTTCAGGTGTATATGCACAGGATGAAGCTAATCTTCTGGACAACAGAATGAAAATCTCATTAGGCGGAAGATATGATTTAATTAAGGTTACAAACGATGACGCACTTAACCCAGCGTATACAATTATTAATGGCGTTATAAATAATAATCCTCCGCATAGCACTTTATCTTCATTCTACGCAAGTACAGCACACGACGAAAGCTGGAGCGGAAACCTTGGAATACTTTACTCATTATTCAATGATATTGATGTTACACTTAATGTTGCGCATGCATTCCGCTCACCGGTTCAGGAAGAGCGATTTCAGTACATTAATTTAGGCGGGAATATTTATCTGGGTAATCCGAATCTTAAACCGGAACAAGGCAACTTCATGGATTTAGGAGTCCGCATCTGGAAATCAGATTTATCATTTAAGGGAAATGTTTTCTATAATAATATTACTGATCTAATTATAGATCAATACACTGATTCATCAATAAATAACCAAAAAATATACCGCAAAGCAAATGTTGGGAAAGCACGTCTTTATGGATATGATTTAGGATTTGAATATAATTTCTGGAGTACATTGGTTACTTTTGGTGATTTATCATATGTTCGGGGAGAAGATTTATTGAATCATGCCGATCTGCCTCAAATTACTCCTCTTAACGGCAGACTTGGAATCAGATTACCAGTGTATACTTATATAAATGCCGAAGTCAGTTCAACCGTTTTTGATAAACAAAGAAGGACAGGTACGGGAGATGTTTCAACTCCCGGTTATGCCGTTTTCGATTTCCGTCTTAATACAAATATGTTTAACTGGAATTACTTTCACTATAGAATAATGGGGGGAGTAGAAAACATATTGAACAAGGGATACAAGGAGTATCTATCAACTAACAGGGGTTTCGTAAAGGATGAGCCGGGAAGAAACTTCTATTTAAAACTTGCGATAAATTGGTAATAATATGAATTGGTTTTTAATTGCTTTTATTTCTGCGATACTTTCGGCAGCATCGGCAATATCTCAAAAGAAAGTATTATTCTCTCTATCAGCTTTAGAGTTTTCTTTTTATGTTTCACTGATTAATATACTCTTTGCAATACCCTTCTTTTTCACATTTAATATGGGGTCAATTTCACCAGAAAGTATAGCGGTACTTTTTATCAAATCGATTATGGGTGCACTGGCATTTTACTGTGTAATGTTAGCGTTAAAGAATCTTGATATCAGTGGAGCACTTCCCCTGTTAGTATTAACTCCCGGCTTTGTAGCAATCTTTGCCTTTATCTTTAATTTAGAGAAATTATCGGTTATACAGATATCGGGAATGTTTTTACTATTGACCGGTACATATCTACTTGAAATGAAACCAAAGCAGGCACTAACAGAACCCTTTAAGGTATTTTCAAAATCGGCAAACTATCGTTATGTCGGATTTGCTCTTTTTCTTTTTACAGCTTCTTCAATTCTCGACAAAGTACTTTTGGGGAAGTATAAAATGCCTCCAAATGCATTTATGGCATTTCAACAGATATTCTACGCAATCGTAATCTCAGTTGTTTTTTTAATTTCATCTGTAAAAAAGCGTAATCCATTGATTTCTTTTGACAGAAAGATATGGTTCTGGATTATACTGATTGCTGTATTAACAGCCGGATACAGGTTTACACAGATAAAAGCTATAAAGATTGCGCCGGTTTCATTAGTACTTTCAGTAAAAAGGATTTCGGTCTTTATTGCAGTAGTGCTTGGAGGCAGATTGTTCAATGAAAAGAATCTACTTAAAAAGGCTTTAGCAACAGCAATAATGGTAGCGGGTGCAATTATGATAATGGAAGAAGGATGAAGAACAATCTAAATTAAAAACTTAGTTAGTGACGGTAACATTTTTCTTCTCTTCAACGCCGGGAAGATAAACCGTAAAAACGGACCCTACTCCTTTCTGGCTCTCAACCAGAACTTTTCCTTTATTTAGTTCAACATAATTCTTAACTAGGGCGAGTCCCAGGCCATTGCCTTCAAATTCTCTTTTTTGGCCGACATCTTCCTGAGAAAAGGGGATGAAAATATCTTTTAAATATTCCTGAGACATGCCAATGCCAGTATCGGCAATTTTAACGCGAACATCACTCCCATCCTTTTCAATCATTATATCTATTTTCCCTTTCCTAGTATATTTGATGGCATTATCAATCAAATTCTGGAACACCTGATTTATTGTATATTTATCACCCATAATTTTTGTGTCATCGGTATTTCTAATCAGCTTAAGACTAAGATCGCGCTGATTAGCCAGCACAATAAACTCATCATAAAACTTTCTTAAATCATCATACAAATCGAACACCTCAAATTCCGGGGTATAGTTTCCGGATTGAACAGAAGAAAGGTCAAGAGTCAAGTTAATAGTTCTTTGCAGCCGTTTACCGGCGCTGTTAATAGCCTCCAATAGGTCCTCAAGTTCGTTGCGGTATTTCTCATCAAGTTCATCGGTGATTAGTGTAGTACAATTTAGGATAACATTTAATGGAGTTCGGATTTCATGAGAGATTTGAGCGAGGAAAGCGCTCTTTAGCCGGTCAGATTCTTCAGCTCTGTCTTTTGCAACAATTAATTCCTTTTCAAATTTCTTTCTTTCAGAAATATCAATAACCTGTTCAAGAAAATTTACCGGATTATCCTGTTGGTCTTTAATTAGAATCGCTTTTTTAAAACAGTCAACAACAAGTCCCTGTTTATTTACAAATTTCTTCTCCATAGAAATTTCTTTTATAGCCATATCTTCGGGATAGGTCTTAATTAAAGCATAAAGAATATTTCTGTCAATTTTGGGATCATTATAAAACTCATAGACTTCTTCTTTGAGCATTCTTTTTCTGACAAATTCCTCTTTAAACCATTCGTCAGAATGAGTAAACTGTTTCATATTCATTCCGATCAATTCTTTTTCAGTATAGTCAAGTAAATCACAGAAGGCTCTATTAGTTTTAGTAATAAATCCGTCAGGAGAAGTAAGGAACATACCCACAGGAGCCCGCTCAAACAGGAGGCGGAACTGTTCCTCGCTTAATCTTAAAGATAGTTCGGCTTTCTTCCTTTGATTTATTTCAAGATTCAGTTCACTTACTTTATCCCGGAAAATGGATTTAAGTTCATAGCTTAAAGCATTTACACGGGTTGTTGATTCAGCAAGATTATCAGATATTTTATTTAGAGATTTAGCAAAGGAGTTTAATTTGCCTTTTTTTCCGGCTTTAACTTTATAATCCGGATTTCCAGAGACAATTTTTTTAATTGCATATAAGATGTTATTCAATTTATAGTTAGCGATGGAGTGGACTAAGAACGTTAGCAAAAAGACAATGATGGACAGGCATCCTATCAAATATATTTTTTCAAATAAAATATCGTCCCATTCTTTTGGGAGCATACCATTCTGAAAGGCAAAATAGATAAAGGCATTTTGTTGAGAGGTGCCGAGCAGTGGGAATGAATATTTATAAGTCTGTTTTTCGTTAATCCATTTATCGGAATCATCTGACACAAAGAAATTTGTACTATCCCCCTGACGATATTTATAGGCGAAAGAGATTTTATCCCCAGTGAAAATGATAAGATACTTCAGGTTATTTGCTTCAGACAGATTTATCAGGGCAGAATCCCTGATATTGTCATTTAGGGATTCATAATCAATATTGACAATTTGCTGGATTTTGTCAGCAAGCTGGTAGTTTTGAGTAAAGAGAGCGGCAGCATGTTCTTTTTCATCTTTCCGGACAGTATAATTATTTAGATAGATTAAAGCAGAAATAAAAACTGCAGTTACCAGCAAGGATACGATTAGATCACGGGTTAGCAGGGAACCGAATAGTCTTTTAAAGAATTCCATGTTTATAATAACTTAATTTTTCTGCCATTTGGTCATAGGGAATATTCTAAATGTCAATATAATTAAATATTTAATAATGTCGGTAATATAGTTGAATCTAATTTAAAAGGAAATATTTAGATAGCTAATAGTACTATAATGTATAATTTCCCTTTCCATGAATTTATTAAAAAGTAGTTATAATGATTTAGCTGCCTAAAATAACCTCAATAGCATTTAACTCATCATCTGAAAATTTGGGATTATCAAGTGCCCGAATATTTTCTTCAAGCTGGTTTACGCTACTTGCGCCGACCAAGACGGAGGTAACCCTATAATCTTTTAGCAGCCAGACAAGAGCCATTTGCGCAAGGCTCTGGTCGCGATTCTTTGCTAAATCATTCAACTTCTTGATTATTTTAATTTTATCCGGAGTAATTTGTTCTGCCTTAAGGAAGCCGTGAGGTTTAAAAGCTCGTGAACCCACAGGAATTCCTTCAAGATATTTGTTTGAAAGCATACCTTGTGCGAGAGGAGAAAAAGCGATACATCCGACACCGTTATCCTCCAAAATATTTAGGAGTCCGTCCTCGACCCATCGCTCAAACATAGAATATTTGGGTTGATGAATAAGACAAGGAGTTCCCATTTGTTTAAGTATTGCGATAGCTTTTGATGCTAGGTCAGGCGGATAATTTGATATACCGGCATATAAGGCTTTTCCCTGATTTACTGCAGTGGCTAAAGCACCCATTGTTTCTTCTAAGGGAGTAGAGAGGTCAGGGCGATGGGAATAAAAAATATCCACATAATCCACTTGCATGCGTTTAAGGCTTTGATCAAGGCTGGCGAGCAGGTATTTCCTTGAACCCCACTCGCCGTAGGGTCCGGGCCACATATCATACCCCGCCTTGGTTGAAATTATCATTTCGTCCCTATAAGGTTTAAAATCCTTATTTAGGATAATTCCGAAATTCTCTTCAGCTGAACCAGGAGGGGGACCATAATTATTAGCAAGATCAAAATGGGTAATACCCGAATCAAATGCTCTCCAAAGAATGCTTTGGAAACTTTTGAATTCATCAACATGGCCGAAATTATGCCACAAGCCAAGGGATACGGCGGGAAGATTTATCCCGCTTTTCCCGCAGCGGTTAAAAGTCATTTTGTTATAACGTTCATTTGCCGGAACATAATGCATAGACTTAATTCCCGAATTAGTTGTTTATAAAATTAATCAAAATTATCAATAATGAATATCTCAAATACAATTTCCCCAATATTCAATAGAAAATCAAATATTCAGAAGAACAATCATTCAAGGGATAAAGTCAATTTTAGTGCACAGAATAGTTTTACAAAATCGAAATTTATTCTAGCCTATTGATATTATTCATTCCAGGAATTAAGATATTGAGGGGAGAGAAATTTTAGTAAGATTTTATAAGATCAAGAAGCAATAAAAGAGTAGCCGGAAATTAAACCCATTATTAAACAAATCTGCCGCACCTGAAAAGATGCGGCAGAATATAATAAATTACTTTAAGAAAACTGAGAAGCCGGCCCATAGTTGGAAATAATTATAACCATATCTGTCGGAGCTTCCACTAGGATCCCTGGTAACTGATAAATATTGCAGACCTATATTGAGAACACTACTACTAGCAATTTGAACTTTAATACCAGCCTGACCGCCGTAATCTACTCCACTTTCTGAGCTTCCACCACTTGATATAGAGCCATAGCCAATTAAAGCTAGTACATAAGGATAAACCTTACTTTGCAAATCAAAATTCCAAGTAGGGGCAAGTAAAAAATTAAATTGGGAGGTTGAATTACCATGATAAGATGAGGAAGTAAAGGTTAATGGTAACAGACCCACTTCAAAATTATCGGTTATAAAATAACCGGCGTCAGGTGAAATTGTAAAGGTAGTATGTGCGCCGTTAGCATCAGTTGTTCCTGCATCAACATAAGTTAAACTTGCAAAACCGATGCCGCCTCCCAACTCCCAAGTCCCTTTTTTAGCAAAGTCTTGTGAGAAAGTAACAATACTAACCGAAAGGATGAAAACAATTATCGTAAAGAGCTTTTTCATATTGAACTCCTAAATAATTTTATAACTAGTTCACAATGAGCATACCAAATCAACACAGAATCAAGATAAATGTCAATTAACCATTATAATAAAATTGATTATGAAATTGATTTACATCATATTAAGAGCAGAAGGCAGGCGGCTTAATAAGCCGCTACCCGGAACATTACTCACCTGATACATATATGTTAAAAGTATCATTTTATTTAAAGCTCTCGACAGCGAAATCCAATTTAATTTTTGGGAATAATTATATTAATCCAATTTAATAAATCTATATTCGGAACCTGAATATTAGAATAACACAGTAATAATAGATAAATAATCGATATATTTAATCTAGATTTAATGATTTTTATGCAGGTAGAGTTTCGAACAGGGACTGAACTTTTTTTATATAAGAGACAGCAGGATTTATTTATGAAGAATTTAATGTTTAATGAGTTTTCCTTTTCCAAGGAAATGCACAAAGCAATTGATGAACTTGGTTATGAAGAAGCTACTCCCATACAATCCCAAGCAATTCCGGTATTCCTTGAAGGGAAAGATATAATCGGACAAGCACAAACGGGTACGGGTAAAACAGCCGCGTTCGGTATCCCTATTCTTGAACTCATAAACAGTGCAGATAAGAGTATTCAATGTATAATACTTTGTCCAACAAGAGAATTAGCTATTCAGGTTTCAGAAGAAATGTGCAAGCTAGCAAAATATAAGAAAGATATTTTTATCATACCCATTTATGGCGGGCAGTCAATTGACAGACAGTTGAAGGGATTGAAAAAAGGAGTTCAGATAATAATTGGAACACCGGGCAGAGTTTTAGACCATCTTGAAAGGAGAACGCTTAAACCCGGGGGGGTAAAAATAGTTGTATTAGATGAAGCAGATGAAATGTTAGATATGGGTTTCAGAGACGATATTGAAGAGATCATAAAAACCACACCAACGGAGAGACAGACAGTATTATTTTCAGCGACAATGCATAAGGCGATTGTTGATCTGGCAAGAAAGTACCAGCGCAATCCGGTTAATATAAAAGTAGTGCATGAAGTTTTAACTGTTCCCAATACAGAACAAATTTATTTTGAAGTACGAGAAAGGGAAAAACTGGAATCATTATCCAGAATAATAGACCTTTATAACCTTAAACTATCTCTTATTTTTTGCAATACTAAGAGAGGTGTTGACGAGCTTGTAGATCATTTACAGGCAAGGGGCTATTCTGTTGAGGGGCTGCATGGCGATATGAAACAGCAGACAAGAGAGCGTGTTGTAGATAAATTCCGTAAAGGAAATATTGAAATGCTGGTTGCTACAGATGTTGCCGCAAGAGGATTAGACATAGAGAACATAGAAGCGGTTTTTAATTTTGATATGCCACAGAATGAAGATTATTATGTCCATAGAATAGGCCGGACAGGAAGAGCCGGTAAAACAGGAAGGGCTTTTACTTTTGCGACAAGTAATGAAATATTTAAACTCAGAATTTTTCAGAAGTATATTAAAACCAAGATTAAATTGCAACAGATCCCTTCATTTGGCGATGTAGAAGAGATGAGAGAGAATCAATTTCTTGGAGAAGTAAAAGAAACAATTAAAAAAGGAGAGTTAAAGAAATATACTCATTTGGTTGAATCTTTGATTAATGAAGATTATACATCTCTTGAGATTGCAGCTGCATTAATTAAAATGAGTCTGCCCGTTTCGACACAAGAGGTTGTAAAGGAGAGTTATAAAGAAAGCCAGAAAGGGCTGAATAAAGATAATCGTAAAGAAGAATTCAAAAGGGGTAACAGAGACAGGACGGGCAAAAGAAGTAAAGGTAATACCAATGAAGTGAGACTTTTCCTGAATGTTGGGAAAAAAGACAAAGTTCGTCCCGGAGATATTCTAGGAGCATTAGCCGGGGAATCAGGTTTGCCGGGAAATATTATAGGTGATATTGACATGTATGAAAGTTATTCATTTGTTAATGTACCGAGTAACTATTCTGATAAGATAATAGATTCCGTATCAGGCTGCAAAATAAAGGGGAAGAAAGTACATATAGAAGAGGCCAACGGGAAATGATATAAGGGCATTATAGAATTGAGGTAAACAAACGAACTACTTCATTCTTACGGCAATTCAAAAATCATATTGACAGCCCTTTCCGCCTTGCGGAATAACACATTTAGGCCATTGCACATGATATGGGCAAAGAGTAAATTGAATCACCTTAAAACAATATAACTTAAGAGGAGTGTTTATGAGATTTTTACTTTTGTTTGTTATAGTTCTATTCGCAATAAATGTCTACCCCCAAAATGATCTGCAAAGTACGTTGCAGAGCCTTTCAAAAGATGCAGCATCATCTTATGTTGCTCCTGCAATATCGGCATTTGGAGCCGACCTGAATTCCGGATGGGTTCACAGAGTTCCTACGGCTACTATATATGGAATAGATGTTGAAATTGGAGTTGTAGCGATGGGTACATTTTTTAGCGATGCAAACAAGACATTTTCATCTACCGGCACTTTCCAATTTTCAAGAGCAGAAGCTCAGCTGCTTGTTCAGGGAATAGGAAATCAACAAACGAGAGATGATCTGGTTAACCAGATTATTCAAAAGACATTTAATGTTGGTATCAGCGGACCGACTATAGCGGGTTCTAAAAATGATACCGTTAAAATAGCATTTCATGGTACCACATTAACTTCCAATGGACAAACTTATAATATAGCAAGCAAAAACGTTATAACTCCTGTTACCGGACTACTCGACCAAATTTCAGCACTTCCAATAGGAGCGCCCCAGCTAACGATCGGGACATTTTATGGAACTTCAATATCATTCCGATACGTCCCGGCCATAAAACTGAGTGATAAACTTGGAGATTTTTCATATTTCGGAATTGGTTTTCAGCATAATCCAGCAGTGTGGTTACCCTTTCCATTGCCACTTGAAGTATCAGTAGGATTTTTTACACAGACTATGAAAATTGGAACAATTTTCAGCAGCTCTGCAACCACATTTGGTATTTTCGGCAGCAAAACATTTGGTCCTTCAGCACTCAATGTCACTCCGTATATGGGACTCTCTTATGAATCCTCATCGATTGATGTTGCATATGATTTCGTAGTCGATACTCCCACAGGCCAAACAAATGATCATATTACATTTAATCTGACTGGTGAAAATTCTGTTCGACTAATTGTGGGAGCTTCATTTAAATTAGCAATTATCAATCTGAATGTGGATTATAATATTTCAAAATATAATTCAGTTAGTGCCGGATTCGGATTCATATTCTAAAATCTAATATTTCTTAGAATATTAGCATATAAATCACTTCTTTTATCCCCTCTTCTTTTATTGAAGAGGGGATTTTTTTTATTGACTATCAGGTTAATTCGATATATTAAGGATGGATTTAAATTTACTAAATCCATCAAAGAGGTGATCGACAATTTAACAAGTATCAAAATTTTTTGAGAATATTGATAGCTTAATTTATATATAATGATATAAGGTTCTTCACGATAATGAAAAAATTCTTTTATGTATTCTTAACTTTGTTAATTCTCCCAGTTATTTCAACATTTGCGCAGGATGCAGAAGAATCTGATGTAGCTGAAATGGAAGAAGGAACTTTAATTACCTGTGGTACTGAAAGGTGGGCTGTTAAAACCTGTTATGATGCAGATACGGTGAATATTGATTTTAATAATATTGTACCGAGTTCGGTTGCTTATCAACGATCCCTAACCAAGCCAACACTTCCGGGAGATAATGTAACAAGATTATCTACTGAAGATACAGTTTATTCAATGGATTGTTATATAATAAAAACTGTATTAGAGAGTGATCAGGATTATCATGTTGAAATTTGCACAATAGGAAATACAGCTGAAACGATGGTTGCTGAGGTAGTTAACCCCGAATGTCCGAATATAGTAAATACAAGCAGGTATTCTCAATTAAAAGCTATAAGGGATTGGTATACTGCTCAATTCAGTCCGACATCAAGTTTTAAGAATATTGGAGTAAGCGTACACCTTACGGGAGTAGGATTTTTTGATTTCTTACATGGGCAAACCGGAATACCACCAAACGGAAGGGAGATCCATCCTATACTTACTATGACGCTGACTGGATTACCAGTGGAATTGTCCTCATTCACCCTTAGTACAGTTGGTAATACAATAAAATTAGAATGGGAAACAAAAACCGAAATCAACAATAATCATTTTGAAATTGAACGCAGAGACGTGAGTCCATATTGGGTAAAAATCGGAGAGGTGCAAGGTGCAGGAAATAGTAACTCGCCAATGCAGTATTATTTCCTTGATAAGCAGTTACCAACCAGCGGGAAATATTTTTACCGCCTAAAACAGGTTGATAATGACGGACAGCCACGATATTCGAAAGAGATTGAAGCTGATGTTAATTTTATACCATCTGTTTATTCCCTGGAAAACAATTTTCCCAACCCATTCAATCCCAGTACTATTATAAGATATTCGTTGCCATTTGACAGCAATGTAAAGCTGACAGTTTATAATTCCTTAGGTCAGGTTGTTGTTAGTGAATTGCAGTCCGGTTTTAAAAAGGCAGGAACATATGACATTAATTTTAATGCATATACTCTGAAGAGCGGTATTTATTTTTATACTATCCGGACAAATTCAACAGATGGAAAGCACAGTTTTACGTCTACGAAGAAAATGATTTTAATGAAATAAAAAGCGATTTGGTCCTTTTTTCAGCACCTCCGGAGTTTGCGATAACGCCGGAGGTTTTTTATGGTTACCAGAACTTCAGTTAAAAGTCCATCTTCCCTACAAATATCCCCCAAAACTTGATTTTTGTCACATTTTATGGGGCTGTAAAAATGCAGAAACCAAAAACACTAAGAATCTAATTAACGTATGCATACATTGTGAAAATAAAAAGGTGTTACTGAGCTGTTACAAAGCTGTTACTGAGCTGTTACTGAGCTGTTTAAAAGCTGTAAAAGTTATGAGTAAGTGTTCACAACGCCCTAAGGGAGGGAGTTCAGTGTAAGAACGGGGGAATTGGATTTAGGGAATGGATACAAAAAAGGATGATTTTAGGGGTTTTAAGTATAATCTGTGGTTTATTATAGGGAAATAGTGCTTAAAGAATCGGTGTTAAAGTCGGGAATCAGTCTTTATGGGGTTTGGCATTCCATAATGTGAGGGCAAGGAGGAAAGAGAGAGTTGAGGCGCCGATCCAGAAGATGCTAGTGGGTAAAAACTGATAGGAAACTGAACCATTTATTAAAGACTTGTTGTGTCCAATCAGGTAGCCGCTGATGATATCCTGAAGACCGGCACCGACATAGCTTGCGATCCCCACAATCCCGAGGACGGCTCCGGCAGCTTTTTTAGGAGCAAAATCAATAGCCATTAATCCTGCCAGGAAGCAAACCTGTACACCGATAGAGAGTCCGAAGAAAATCATAGAAGTAATATCAATCCACGGTTGGTGAGCGGGGTTGAAGAGAAAAATAAAGAGCGAGAGGGCATTAATTATCCCAAAGATAAGCACAGGGACATTTCTTCTGCTATGGAAGAATTTGTCCGAAATCAGTCCTGATAAAAATGTGCCGACAATTCCGGATACAGAACTAATGGAAATAATTGAGCTGGCCTCGACTGCCGTATATCCTTTATGGGTTTGCAGAAAAAATATTCCCCAGCTATTTATAGAATACCTTGCAACATAAATGAGGGAACTTGACAACGCAAGAATCCAAATGACGGGATTTTTCAAAAGACCGAACTGGAGAGAAGATATCGATTTCGGTTCATTTGAAAAACCGACCTGATCATTTTTATAAACTTCAATGGGGGGAAGGCCTCCGACTTCAGGAGATTCATAAAGGAACCTTAAAATCAACATTGAAGCAATAAGGCCAATAATTCCGGCAGCTTCAAAGCCGAGCCGCCACCCAGCAATACTAACAATAAAGGCAGTTAAGATGAATGTAATTGACTCGCCAAGGTTATGGCTGGTGCTCCAGAATCCCCAATATGTTGCACGTTCTTTGCTGCTATACCAACGAGTTAAAGCGACAGCACAAGGGGTGGCCCCCATTGACTGAAACCAACCATTTAAACCCCAAAGTATTATAAAAGCATAAAACAGATGATAAAACCCGAGTATTAAATTTATAATGGCGGAGATAAAAATTCCTGTTGCCATAAAACGCCGGATGTTGGCCCGGTCAGTTAAAAATCCGTTGATGAATTTGCCGACAGCATAAGTAAAGAACAACGCCGAACCGATAACCCCAATCTGAGTTTCGGTAAACAATCCTTCATCAATAATCGGTTTTTTCATTACATTGAAACTGAGGCGGCAGATATAGTACATACTATAACCGAGGGTGGTTGTCAAAATAACCGACAAGCGATGTTTCTTATAAATATTATCAATTTCGGATTTATCCTTCTTTGATGCGGCAGGTGCGGAGGGGATATAAAAATTGATAAGTCTGTTCGGCATTATTTTACTTAATTAATTTATTTTAAGAACAGATTCTTCGCTACGCTCAGAATGAAAAGGTAAGGGGATGAATCCCCTTAAATTACAATTTATATTTATATTCAATGATCCCAGGCATAAATGCCTGGGCTAGAACAGATCATTTCATTTTCAATAAAGGGTAGCTTTATTTTTACCTCAGACAAAGAAAGAAACTCAGAATGAAAAATGGTTTACTAATCGAGATATTTCTTTTTTTTACTACCTTCATAACTATCGATCTGCATGAGAATCCCTTCCAGTTTACCATTTTCAAGAGGAATTTTCTTAGAAGTTTTTAATCCTATATATTTCCGTAAAGTTGGTTCGCCGGTGAAGATAAAAGCAGTTGTTCCGGTACATTTTTGTTTAATAAAATCCCCAAGTTCCTTATAAAGATCCTGCACCTCGGTCAATTTACCGAGTCTTATACCATAGGGAGGGTTAGTAATTAAAATACCGTTTTCAAATCCGGCAATATCACTGAAAGGTCTGCGTGATATTTCTACATTATCAGAAAATGGAAGGCGAGAAAGATTATTTTGTGCAACCTCTATGACTTCACGAGATTTATCACTTCCGATAATGATACCTTTTTTAAGAGGGCGGATCTTATCATCAGATTCTTTTTTTATTTCATTCCAGATAATTCTGTCGAAATCGGGCAGATTAACAAATCCAAATTTCTTTCTTAAAGACTGGGCAGGGATTCTGCAGTAATGCATGAGGGCTTCGCACAAAATAGTACCTGATCCGCACATACAGTCAAGCAGGGGTTTTTCGCCGTCCCATTTGCTAATCCGAATAATAGCGGCTGCCAGAGTTTCCTGCATAGGGGCTTCACCGGCAAGCAGACGGTAGCCTCTTTTATGAAGTGATTCTCCAGAGGTATCAAGACTAATAACGGCATCATTCTTTTCAATATGCAAGTTTATTCTGACATCCGGATTTGTAGTATCGACATTAGGGCGTTTACCGAATTTAGCGGTGAAATAATCGGCAATTCCATCCTTCAAACGCATAGCAGCATAAAGAGAATTATCTATTTTACTCATTGAAACAGAGGCAGTGATAGCAAAAGTTTTATTAATGGAGAATATCTCTTCCCATTTAATATCTGATGCTGCTTTTAACAGAACATTGGGGTTATCGCAATAAAATGTGGTTAAGGGGGCAAGGACACGGGACAGTAATCTTGAATTGTAATTTATCCTGTAAAGTCCGGCCTGATCAGTTTCGAAATAGATGCCTCTATATACCCTTTTAGTATTCCTACCACCCAGTTCGAGCAGTTCCTGTTCCCCCATTTCTTCCATCTTTCCAGTAACCTGAGCGAAGAAGATGGAATTGTTCTGATAATCAAACATTAATGACCTTTGTTATTATTCAAAAGATAATTATTTATATATCATATTCAAAACACACTGAATTGTTTATCTTTGAGTATTATTTTATTTGCATTACCTGGAGTTATTTATGCATTTTGAGTTCATACCTTCAGCATCGGAGTTTTCAGATTCAGAGTCTGCTATTCAACAAATCATTGGTGGTTATATATCATCACTGCAAAAAATAGGAGGAATGCACATACGATCTGAACAAATTGAGACCACATCTGTTCTTTTTTATTTTGCAGTAACGGGTGGAGTTGAAAACCTGATACTCGACCTCAGAAAGAAGCGTCATTTATCGGTAATTAATGATCCCGTATTTATTATAGCACATCCTGCAAACAACTCTCTACCTGCATCAATGGAAATTCTTGCAAAACTTCAGCAAGACGATATTAAAGGAAGGATTTTTTATTTATCATCACCGGATGATAACAAAACACTTGCAGCAATAGAACAAGCAGTTAATGATCATGAAATATACCGTTATTTGCATGGATTACGACTCGGTGCAATAGGCGATCCTTCTGACTGGTTGGTGGCCAGCAGCCCTGACCATGATACAGTCCGCCGGAAATGGGGCCCTCAAGTAATTTCAGTTCCTATGGCCGAGGTATTAGCTGAAATGAAAAACCTTTTACCTGAAGAATTATCAGATTATGCAATTGACCTATCAAAAAAGGCGGTAAAAGTGGTTGAGCCGTCACCCAAAGAAATTGATGATGCAGTACGAGTTTATGCTGCTTTAAAAAGGATAATAGGGAAATATAAACTCGACAGTATAACTGTAAGGTGTTTTGACATTGTTCTTAAGGCAAAGACTACCGGATGTTTTGCACTTTCGGCATTAACCGATGAAGGAATTATTGCGGGATGCGAGGGAGATGTAATGAGTGTAATAGGGATGATATGGACAAAAGCACTTTTGGGAGTGATTCCCTGGATGGCAAACCCTTCCCGATTAGATGAGAGTGAAAACACACTCTGGCTTGCGCATTGTACAGTACCAAGAAAACTGACGCCTGATTATAATTTGCGGTCGCATTTCGAAAGCGGAATGGGAGTGGGGATTCAGGGAAAACTACCTATAGGGCCGGTAACATTGCTCCGAATTGGTGGAAAGCAAATGGATAAAATATGGTTGTCTGAGGGGATGATTTTGCAGAACGGGAACGAAGACAATCTTTGTAGAACGCAAGTTGAGATCAAACTTGACCTAGGCGGTAAAGTTTCTGATTTGTTAAAATTCCCGCTTGGTAACCATATGGTGTTACTGATTGGGCGCCACATGGATAGATTATTGGAATGGTTTGAGAATATGATTTGAGTATTTCGAAGTAAAGAGAAAGAGAATGACAAGGGAAGAATCTCGGGAATGTAAAGAAATGAAGGAAAGGGAAAACCTCTGAGGTTAAGGAAAACCTCTGAGGTTAAGAAAAAGAATGACAAAGTAAGGAGAAATGTTGGAAAGAGTATCGGTTTTTGTAGACGTACAGAACATATATTATACAGTAAAGCAAAGCTTTAATTGTCATTTCAATTATAATGTTTTCATGTCTGAGGTTACGCATGACAGACAATTAGTAAATGCAATTGCATATGCAATAGACAAGGGAGACACGAAACAGATCCAGTTCCATATGATATTAGAGAATATAGGTTTTGAGATAAAGCTTAAACCTTTTATTAAAAGAAATGATGGTTCGCGAAAGGGAGATTGGGATGTTGGAATTACAATTGATATTTTAGACTATGTAAAAAAATCGGACATAATAGTACTAGCCTCCGGTGACGGCGATTTTGATTTACTGGCACGTAAAATTAAAAATGAGTTTAATATAAAGATTGAGGTATATGGAGTACAGGATCTTACAGCGACATCACTGATAGAAAACGCATCAAAGTTTATCCCAATCAAGGGAAATTTATTATTACGATATCCTGAGATGTGATAGTAATAGTGAGTAGACACATTTGTTATTTGTCAGAAATAGATTCAGCTGAAAACAATTGTTATCTTTTATTATAATTAAATGAAGGAATGATCATGAAAACAGATATGAAGAAATTTTGCATTGAAGGGGGAAAGATGGTTAAACTTAAAAACATGGCTACCAGGGTAAAACCTTTTTACGAGAATAATGAAGATTATAAAAAACAGAAAGAAAAACAGCTGCATAAGTTTAATGAATTGCAGGAATTGTTTTATGCTTATGATAAATATGCCTTACTTATTATATTTCAGGGAATGGATGCAGCAGGAAAGGATGGTGCAATATCGCATGTTATGTCGGGAGTGAATCCAGAGGGATGTCAAACGTTTAATTTTAAGCAGCCGAGTGTAGAAGATTTGGAGCATGATTTTTTCTGGAGGGAATATAAAAGCTTACCTGAAAGAGGGCGAATAGGAATATTTAACAGATCATATTATGAAGAGGTACTTGTAGCAAAAGTACATCCGGAAATAATTATAAACCAGCACCTGCCACCAGAACTAATGGATAAAAACAAAATATGGAAAAACCGTTACAAGTCAATTGTTGATTTAGAAAGGCATCTTTATAATAACGGGACGAACATTTTAAAGTTTTATTTGCATTTATCTGAAGAAGAGCAGAAGAAAAGATTTCTTGAACGAATTGACCATCCGGATAAAAATTGGAAATTCAGCGCTGCTGATTTTCAAGAACGAAGTTATTGGAATGATTATGTAAAAGCATATGAGGAATGCATAAATAATACCAGCACGCAAAGGGCTCCCTGGTATATAATACCAGCCGATGACAAAGAAAATGCCCGTCTAATAATTTCACAGATCATTAACAGCAAACTAAAAAAATTCAATATGAGTTATCCTGTTGTTGATGAAGAAACGAAAAAGGAACTTTTATCGATACGAGATTCACTGACAAGTAAATAATAAGACATAAAGGATATCAATGGGAAACAGAGTAATTGGAGTAAATGAGAGACCCCCTTTTGCAGAAAGTATACCATTAAGCTTTCAGCATTTATTTGCAATGTTTGGGGCTTCGATATTAGTACCGGTATTATTTAAGATTAATCCTTCAACGGTACTTATGATGAACGGGGTTGGAACTTTAATTTACATCTTTATTACAAAAAGAAAAGTTCCTGCATTTTTAGGTTCAAGTTTTGCATTTATATCTCCGGTGTTTCTTGTAATAGGCCTTTACGGATATCAAGCCGCACTAGGGGGATTTATAGCATCAGGATTAGTATTTATAACAGTAGCGTTAATATTTAAGTTTCTTGGATCGGATTGGATTCATACAGTTTTTCCTCCGGCAGCAATGGGAGCCATAGTAGCGATAATAGGACTTGAACTTGCGCCTGTGGCTGCCAATATGGCAGGATTTGTTCCACATAACAATCAACCTCTTGATATGAAAACAGTAATTGTATCTGCTTCCACTTTGTTGATTGTAATTTTAGGTTCAGTTCTGTTTAAAGGTTTCATGCGTATCATACCGATTTTAACAGGTATTGTAGCGGGATATATAATTGCAATCTTTATGGGAATAGTGAACTGGAGTGCAATTAATAGTGCTCCCTGGTTTTCATTGCCGACGTTATATTCCCCGGTATTTAATATATCTGCAATTATTATAATTATACCAGCATCGCTTGTTGTTATAGCAGAGCACATAGGGCATCTAATAGTAACCGGCAATATCATTGAAAAAGATTTAACAAAGGACCCCGGATTACATCGTTCTCTAATGGGGGATGGGGTATCGACTTTATTATCCGGTTTTGTTGGATCAGTGCCTACTACCACATATGGAGAAAACATAGGCGTACTTGCATTAACAAAGGTATACAGTGTTTGGGTGATTGGAGGAGCAGCTGTCATTTCTATATTGATATCATTTATTGGCAAGATATCGACAGCTATTCAAACAATTCCCCCAGCTGTTATGGGAGGAGTATCATTAATGTTATTTGGAGTAATTGCTGCTTCAGGTATTCGAATGCTTGTAGAAGCAAAAATTGATTACAGTAAGCCTAAGAACCTAATACTTACAGCATTTGTGTTGACAATCGGATTAAGCGGAGCACATGTTAAGCTAGGTTCAGTAGAGTTAGCCGGGATGGCATTAGCCACAGTATTATCAATTGTGATAAGTTTATCATTTAAGTTATTCGAAATTGCGGGATTGATGAACGACTAAAAGATTTAGCACAGATTCTTCGCTTCGCACATGGTGACAAGGAGGAGATTCTTCACTCCACTTCGTTACGTTCAGAATGACAAACAGAGACTCTCAGAATGACAAGGGGTAGTTGTTAATCTTGTTCATGAAATAAATATTATGTCCTCCCCGCTGATGCGGGGAGGACAAATTAATTACCAGCTTCTTCTTCCGCCGCCACCGCCGCTACCGCCGCGATTGTTACCGCCGCTATAGCCGCCGCCACCGCCACCGCTTCTGCGATTGTTGTCGGTTTTAGGTTTTGCTTCATTGACTACGATTTTTTTGCCTTTAATATCTTTAGTATTCATGCTATCGATAGCTTTCTGAGCTTCGGCAACACCCGGCATTTCAATGAATCCGAATCCTTTGGATTCACCAGAGAACATATCTCTAATGATCTTTACACTTTTGATATGACCGTATTCAGCGAATGCATTTTGTAATTCTTCGTCGGTTACGTCTTTTGCAAGATTTCCTACGTAAATGTTCATGGAAGTTTCCTTTATATTGTATATGTTTATTGATACAGAGTACTTACACGCATAACCGAAAAAGTATTCTGTGATTTTTTTGTTTAATAATTAAATCATTACCGGGATTCATAGAAAGAGTAGTATAGCCTGAAGTTATCAATATTGAGGAAACAGATTTCTTTAAAGTTATTTTCCAGTTCTTTCTTAAGTGCCTGGTATTAGAATTGATTGGTATTTTAAAAATGCGAGTCTCTCGTTAAAAGAGAATACCTTAGAATTTTTTTCCTTTATATTTTAATAATGAGGAGAAAATTACAGCAAGTTGAAAACACCGCCAAGTCTGTTAACTAATGTAAAGACAAATATTCAAATAAACTAATATTGTAGGGAATTAAAATCCAAGTGTGATAACAATTAAGATTTTTCACAGTGACAGACATATCCCAACATGAGACATATTAAGCTAATAATTTAAGAATTCAATCAGATCAGGACCTTTTCCCAATTAGTTTTGGAGGGTTTCCAAAATAAATGCCGTCGGGAACGGATTTAAAATTGCGCATAAGAATGCATTCAGACCCAATTATGGCACCTTCTTCAATAACAACGCCCCTATAGACAGAGGCACCTCTTAATATTCCGCATCCTTTTTTGATCAAAATCGGCTCTGAATTATGAATTTGAAATGGGAGAAACACACCCTTTTTTAGACTATGGTCATGATCTCTTATGCTGACAAATTCAGCAATACTGACATACTCTTCAAGGCAGACCTGAGATCTTGAACTGATCAGAATATCCTGAGTCAGATAGACATTCTCTTTTAATACAATTTTACCGTGATTATCAGCTTCAAACGTAATTCTATAACCAATAATGACATAATTGCCGATTTCGTAATTTTTATCAGGAATATATCTAAAGATGGGCCATTGTTTACATAAAAGATTTTTACCGACATTACAGCCATGAAGTAATAGATACAATTTTAGGAAAAGACCTCTTATCAACCACAGTTTTCTTCTAAAACCGGTTTCCAAATATGCTAAATTCATGTTACGCATTAATTTTTATTTATGAATATTGAAGAACAATTATTGACTTTTTATTTACAATTCATTATAAATCCACCAAGAGTAGTAAATTCTTCAGGAGCCGCATCAGAAAAATCTACAACCAATTTAAAAGATGATTCCACTTCATTTATTAAATTCAGGAAATCCATTGAATCAAACAAACCAGAACCGGTAAGGCTGAAGTTGTCTTCGATGGTATCTAATTTGAGTCCCTGTTGTGTGGATTTTTTAACGATCTTATTAATAACAAATTGTTTTAATTCATCATTAGTTGCCATGGTTTTCCTTTAGCATTGAAATAATTTTATTTTTATCAATTTTGCCATTATTATTTAGGGGGATAAAGGGAATGGCTATAATATCTTTTGGGATCATATAATCGGGTAATATTGTTTTACAGAAGGAAATTATATTAGTCGCATTAAATTTACAATCTTCCAGAACAACGACAATTGATTCAGCGACAGGGTTATGGAAGGGATAAGAGAGGGCAACGGCAAAATCGCGACCGCTAGCTTCCCTGACCACTTTTTCAACTTCTTCCAATTCGACTCTATATCCTCTAATCTTGACCTGGTGGTCCATTCTACCGAGAAAGTGGAGATCATCATCTTCATCTTCCTGAACCAGATCACCGGTTCTATACCACACCTTGTCCCCTTTCTGTTCTAATCTTATAAACTTTTTTAATGTAAGGATATCATCGTTTAAATAACCAGAACTAACCTGAGGCCCAGAAATGAGAAGTTCACCAGGTTCATTATTGCCGACGGGATTAAGGTTATCATCAACAATTAAAAAGTCGTGAGTAGGATATACTTTACCCAGAGGTACGATTCCATTAACAGAATTATTAAGTTCTTTTTTCCAGGTATAATTTGTAATGGCGATAGTATTTTCAGCCGGGCCATACAAATTGACCACTAAAGAATTTGGAGCTGCTTTTTGCCAGGAAACGGCAATATGTTCATTAAGGGCCTCGCCACAAAAGAGACTATACCGTAATGACGGGAAAATATTATCTTTTAGGATATTCATTCTTTTCATGAACATAGCTACAGAGGGGACGGAATACCAAACAGTCAGATTTTTTTCATTTATAAACCTGGCAGGAGCAAACAGATCACTTTCGGGGACACAAACCAGGCAAGAACCAGCATTCCAGGTTGCAAAGATGTCCTGCACGCTGCAATCAAAAGTTGTCGGGAAGGCCTGAGAACATCTGTCATTTATGGAGAGAGGATAATTTTTCTGGTTCATATCGATAAAGTTAATCAGATTTTTATGACTTATAGGAATGCCTTTGGGCTCACCTGTAGTACCGGAAGTAAAAATAAGATAGGCGATATCCTCAAATCCGACAGCTGATATTTTGTCATTAGATTTGATATTCTCAAAATCTTCCGAACAAATTATTTTTGACTTTAATAATGGTAAATCTTTTTTCTTAATTTCAGGGGCAAAAAAGAGTAATTTTTCATTTATTTCGTTTTCCAAAAGATTTAAAATGGGGACAAATTCTTTCCCTACAATAAATGCGCGGGCATTAGCCGACTTAATCATTTTATAAATGCGTTCATTGGGAAATTTAGGATTAAACGGAAGGTAGGTATTTCCAGAAATCAAAGCACCTAATATTCCTGTATAAGTGGACAAACTTCGATATGCGAGGATCCCCACATTTTGTTGAAAAACATTGAAAGATCTTAATAATTCGGCAATTTTAGAACTTTTTCCCCAAAGTTCAAAGTAGTTTATAGAATAAGATTCAACCTCAAGTGCCAGTTTATCGGGACATATTTCAACATTCTTTCTGATTCGTTGTATGATATTATCATTCATTACATTTTCCAAATATTTTTTTTGCAAGGTATAAATAATAAGCTATTTATATATAGTATCTGTTAAGTAAATCACCGGATGTAATTTAGTATTGACAGGAGGAATGAAATTACACCTTTTATTTTTCAGTGAATACGAAATTTTCTTTTTCTCAATGACATTATTCTATTAACAAATTAAGTGCCTCAATTATTTACCTATAGATTGGGTTGTCCTGGCAATATTGTGATATAGATTGAGACTATTAATACAAAAATTATTACAATTAATGGATTTTTGATACAATAAATGAACCAATCCCGGAATAAGCTCAGAATAATAAGCATAAATATTATAGATAATAATATGGCATATTTATTGTCACGTAATTATTCAATGTATTATTATCCATTGAATATTCAAATAATTTATAATAAAAAAAGGTTTATAATTGAGTACTGGTCAACAGATTCTAGTATTAGGAGCGCTGATATTATTGTCATCATTTGTTCTTGGAGTAAACACGACTGAGTCCAGCCAGATTAAAAGTACCATAACAAATCAGGCTATAATTACAGCAACCAGTGTTTCTCAGTCATTAATGGAACAAATTCAATCTGAATCTTTTGATCAAAAGACAGTATCGAATTCAGTTTCCACCCCAGACTCATTAACTCCGCCATCGTCATTAGGGCCTGATGCAGGAGAGACAAATATGATAGCATATAATGATGTAGACGATTATAACAATTATAATGAAACGGATACGCTTGGAATTTTAGGGACATTTAATTTAAATGTAAAAGTAAGTTACTGCACAAAAATGAATCCAGATATTACCAGTTCTGTCAGTACTTTTTCTAAGCGAGTGGATATTTCTATCTATAATAAATTTTTAATAGATACACTAAAAATCAGTAAAGTAATTTCATATTATTAAAATTATGTCATCAACCTGGTTAGATATCGTTGGTTCTGTAATAATGGGTACGCTGGCTATATTTCTTATATTAAAGATGAATATGCAGATTAGTACAAACAGCAGTGAGATAACTACAAATGGGATGGTTCAGGGTAATCTGAGTACATTAGGTTCTGTAGTGGAGAATGACTTATATAAAATTGGATACCGAATATCCGGAGATAAAATAAGTAAGTCTACCTTAAACAATTTTTCATATTTAACAGACTTAAACAACGATGGAACGTCACATACAGTCAGTTATTATCTTGGCGACACATCTCAGGCTAGTTTTACTTCAAATCCTAATGACAAACCATTATTTAAAGTGACAGATAATGGATCACCCCAGACAATGGCCTTAGTACGAGATTGTCAATTTACCTATTATGATTCAACAGGTACCCAGATAGCGGATACCAGTGTAAGTGGAAAACGAAAGATCAAAATAATAAAAGTTTATCTCAAGTTTGAATCTGCGTATTTAATTAATAATTATTATCAAATGGCAGAATATTCCAGAAAAATTAGGCCATCAAATCTTAAATAAGAACTATTTTTAAAATAAATATGTAAAGGAATGTGAAATGGGAAAAGCAATACTGATATTTCTTCTTGGAAGCATGGTAATTTTTGGGGTTTACAATCTTTATAACAATAAAAATCTTAAAAATTCACTTCAGTCTTCTGTAAATTATTATGGGGATACCGAAGCCAGAAACATAGGCAATACAATGATGCAGATGATATTTTCGCAGCTTGCAGACAGCAACAGCTGGAGAGTAACAACTCCGCAAACAAAAAACTTTTTTAATGGATCTGCCCAATATACGGTTGTAGATACAATTTTTGCGGGTGATACATTAGTCAAAGCCAATGTTTTTGCAAATTATCAGGGGAACACAAAGACAATGGTTTCATATTTTCATCCACTAATTTCAAACACGCCCGCATTCATGAGTTATGCAGTTTTGACAGGAAAAGATTTGACTATGAGCGGGGATATAACAATTGTGCCTGCTTCGGGAACAACTATCAATGCTAATGTACATGCAAATGGAAATGTTTCCATTTCTGATGGTGCCTCTACCGTAAATGGATTTTTAACTTATGGAGGTACAGTAACCGGAAATCTATCGCAAATCGTACATCCCGTAATAAATCCAAATAATCAAGCGGCTTATTCACAACACAATGCAATAACGATACCGACCTTTAATCCAAATGATTTCTCAAGCATTGCGACCACAACCTATTCCGGAAACAAGACTATGCAAGGAGCTGTAACTTTAGGGACAAAATCAGCACCATCAATAATTGTTGTCCAGGGGAACCTTACGCTAACATCCGCAACATTTACGGGATATGGAGCAATATTGGTAACAGGGAACGTTACACTTTCACAGGGTAATAAAATAACAACCAGTGATCCTCAGGGAAACACATTAGGATTGTATATTGCGGGAAATTTAAACATGGATTGTCAGTCTGAGATAGATGCAAACATAATAGCATTAGGTTCCGTAACTATAGGAGATGCGAAAATAGTTGGCAATCTTGTATCGCCAAATCCAATTACCTTTGATAATTGTGGTACATCCGTTTCATATAAACCGCCAGTATCAGCTATAACACAACCATTCTTTCCGGTTGCATCACGTCCTGCTGATATCAGGTATTATTTAGAGTGATAGTAAAATTATTAATTCTTTTAGCATCAATTTGGCATTAAAATACTCACAATTTGAGCATAACAGTTCACATTGTGAGTTTATCCTTATAAAATAAGGGTAATTAACTCAAAATGATTATTATAATTGGCACACAAGCATAATTATTTTTAATAAGCAGATATAGACCCGAATATCATTCACACCATATATCTATTCAGGTCAAAGTATATTAGGGAAATCACAAGCCACACATTATTAATAAATATTATATCCAATATTTATATCCATATTCCAAAAATTGTACTGATAATGTGATTTTTTAACTAAAAAGTGAGAATAATTGATTGGCATTTCATTTGAAGTGTAAATATCAAGAGATAATGTATCTCAAATAATTTAACAAATTTTTTACTATCATAGGAGTTCATTTATGGGTCAGCAACAATTATTACTTATCGTACTCGGCGTAATCGTCGTAGGAATAGCAGTCGTAGCAGGCATAAACTTATTTAATGCTTCGCATGACGAATCAATCAAAGATGAGCTTGTATCTCAATGTATGTCGATAGGAGCAAATGCTCAACAGTTCTTTATTAAACCAACCAGTATGGGGGGCGGGAACAACACTTTTAATACAGGCGGAACCGGTAACAATGGATATGTAATACCTACAAGTATGAACAGTACCACAAACGGAACATATGCAGGAGTTTCAACAGCGACATCTTATACCATTACAGCAACACCCATAGTGATAAGTGGTAAAACATATAATTTTACAAATGTCAAATGTGTTGTTTCGCCTTCAACAATAACCACAACCGTAAATTAAATTTTTATGATAGAATTAAAGTTCACTGCAGAGAAAACAGACGGTCAAGTAATCGGCGGCGTAATAGCTGCCGATACTTTCTCAACTGCCAAACAAAAAGCCGGATTAATAGCTGACCAAAACAATTTCAGAATAAAGTCATTAGAGAAGAAAGATACTTTTATTTATAGGGCACAGAGGGGATCTGAAAAAGCTGTAAAAGGTGAGCAAAAAGCATTTAATAAGCAGGAAGTAACAGAGGCTTTAAATTTACTTGGCTACAAGGTTTTAAGTGTCAACAAAAAAATAATAGATATTCATAAAAAACCATCTAACGCAGATATTCTAATGTTTGTGAAAGTTTGTGCGGATATGTTAGAAGAAAAAATGCCATATGGTGAAATACTTTCATTCCTAATTCAAGACACAAGGAATAAGACTTTAAAAGAAACATTAAAAGTGATTAGTAAAGATCTTAAACAGGGGCTTGACAGCGAAGAAGTTTTTATGAAGCATAAAAACGTATTTGGATTTTTTACTTCATATATGCTTGGGCTTGCTTCAAAGAGTGGAAACATGGCAGAGATTTACAAGGCTACTGCAAAGTTTCTTGAAAGACGATATGAATTTAAACGAAATTTAAAGAGTGCCCTGGTTACTCCATTAGTTACATTGCTTTTATTGAATGCAGCGGTAATCTGGTATGTGGTATATATTTTCCCCGAAACCGCAAAATTGTTTATCAGCCTAAATGTTAAACTTCCCCCAATGACCAAGTTTACTTTGGATATGGCTAATTTCCTTCAAAACAATTTAACTATAATAATAGCGCTGATGATTCTGCCGGTAGCTGTTGGTTTATATGTATATAATCATCCCCGAGGTCGTGTATGGTTTGATAAACAGCTATTGAGATTACCAGTTATTGGAGACATCATGCACAAAACATACATTGAAATATTTTGCAGGATATTTTATACACTATACACAGGGTCTGCGGTTAGTGTTGCACCTATAAAAATTGCGGCTGAGGCATTGGGGAATAAATATATAGAAGAAAGGATAAAGACCATTGCACTTCCTATAATGATGAAAAAAGGAGTAGGGATATCTGATGCACTTGTAGCCACTGGAGTTTTTCCAGATACCGCGATATCAAAATTCAGGCAGGGAGAAGAGACGGGTAATATTAAGAAAGCAGCGCTTCAACTAGCAAATTATTACGAAAGCGACACAGTTTACAGATTAAAGAATTTTATAGAATGGGTACAGATTACTATTGCTCTTTACATTTTAGTAGTAATGATATTATTAACACTTGTTTCAGCTGAGACAGCAGTAGTAAATCCAACAAAACCTGGTGTAATTGATAATACAATAAATAAATGATAGAAATTAATACAGATATTCCGGTTTTAAAACCATACGATATAGACAAGGATATTTCGGATAAACTTGGGGTATTCCTTTTAAAGAAAGGTATCATTGATTCCAAAACTCTTGCCAAGGCGATTTTAGTCAAAAACAACGAGAAGATCTATTCAAACAGTACTGGACAGACCAAAAGGAATCTTGCGCAGATACTTGTTCAAGATTTCAACTATGAACATGATATTATTTTCCGTGAAGTGGCAAATCTTTATGCCTTTAAAACCCTTGACATTGATACAGAGGGAAAAGACAAAGTAGAGATTGCAGGAATTAAGAAACTGATTAATGCTGCAGACGGGGAGTTAAAAAAGCTGATGCTTTCTTATAAGTTACTGCCGGTGAAATTTGATGAAAAGATTAAGGATAAATTAATAATCGCAGCAGTAGATCCCACTTTAAGAGAAATCCCCAAAATTGCTTACAGTTTGAATGCAAAAAGTTATGAAGTGTTTTACATAACAGCAAATAAATATGAACAATTAATTCAAAATTCAGTTCTACCGGCAAATGAATACCTAAAAAATTTCAATGAAGAAACAAAGAATTCTTATCAAGAGGCGAAGGAAGAGGGGTCAATAGATGAAAGTCTTTTAGAAGTTGAGATAAATAAGAGTGCATTAATAAATTTATTTGAAGGCGCACTTGTTGAAGGAGTCAGGAGAGGAGCCAGTGATCTACACATAATCCCCATAAGCAGTTACGAAACAGATTTAAGTTTCAGAATTGATGGAAAATTGAAGTTATGGCACCGGCAGGAAGGAACGCTTCCAGAGGCCATGATAGCTGTTGTAAAAGACAGGTCAAGGGGTTTGGACAGATTCGAGAGAGAGCAGGGCCAAGATGGATATATCCAGAGAGAGATTGACGGGCATGTAATCCGGTTCAGAGTTTCGATACTTCCAATTGCAGGAACTGAAATAAAGAACAAGTTTGAAAGTGTAGTTATTAGAATACTTGATGACAGAAAAGTAATAACCGACTTAAATGAACTGGGGTTAACGGGATATGCCCGGGAAGCATTTCAAAAATCAATAGATAAGCCACAAGGAATGATTATTTTGACAGGGCCGACCGGATGTGGTAAGAGCACAACAATTATTGCAGCATTAAATAACATTATGGATCCATCTTTAAACATACTCACCGTTGAGGATCCTATTGAATATGTTATAAAGGGAGCCAGGCAAATAAAGCTGAGTCATAAAATGAATTTTGATCAAGCAATCAGATCAATTCTAAGACATGATCCGGATGTAGTTCTGGTTGGTGAAATAAGAGACAGGGAAACCGCTGATATTGCTATAAAATTAGCAAATACCGGTCATTTAACATTTACCACTCTGCATACAAATGATGCCCCAAGTGTAGTTTCACGTCTTTATAAGATGGGAATAGAACCATTCCTCCTTGCATATGCTATAAATGTAATTGTAGCACAAAGATTAATAAGGAAATTATGTCCGAAGTGCAAAAGGAGAGTTAATAGTTTAGGCGACAATTACATTTCACGCCTAAAATTAGATTCTGTTGAATGGATTAATTCTGATGTGTATGAGCCTGTAGGGTGCGATAAATGCAGCCATACCGGGTATAGCGGAAGAATAGCTATTCATGAAACGCTTTATTTCACAAAAGATATAAGCCAGTTAATCTTTAACGCAGGTGAAAAAATAGATGAAGAAGGATTGCGTTCAGTTGCTAAAAAAGACGGGATGTTATCATTGAGAGAATCTGGATATGAAAAGGTCAAAATGGGGCTCACTTCATTTGAAGAATTGTTAGCTAATACTACTGATAATTAAAAGAATCACAATACAGCAAAGATATAATATGATAGTTGAAAATGAAATTGCCAAAACCGAACAGGAGACAATCCTTGGATCAGAGGGGAGAAGCATATTAAACAAATATGTTTCAAAAATACCAACTCATATAATGGGTCCAGGCAGGGTAAGTTTATTAATGGATGTTTGCCAGGAAATGCCGAAAGAAGATCGATTTAAAATTAACAAAATATTAAATAATCTTCTTAAGTTTATGATTGATAAGGAAGCATCGGATATAGAAATCGGCGGATACGGATCAATGGAGTATGTGTGGTTCAGAATATTCGGGAAAAAGGAACCATTAATGGAGTTTCCGAAATTCAGCACTGACGAAGCAGCAGTATTAATCCTTTCAATTTTAAATAGTAAACAAATACGGCTACTTGAAGATTCCAGAAACCTAGATTTCTCCTATTCATTTGAATACATAAATTATTTATTCGCAAATAAAAACACTGAAAATGCAGAATTGCGGCTAAGAGGCGACGCATATTTTGATGTTGATTGTCTAGCAATGAATATGCGTTCGATTATTCCCGAATTAAGGAGCTTAGATGAGCTTGAATATCCACAAAGATTAATTAAGGCACTTTCATTTAATTATATAAAGCAGGGATTAGTATTAATCACGGGTGTTACCGGTACCGGTAAATCAACAACACTTGATGCAATTATTGAATGGCATAATCATAATTCAAATGCGCATATAGTTACAATAGCTTCGCCACTTGAATATGTCCATAAATCAAAGGGATGCATGATAAGGCAGAGAGAAGTTGGCCGTGATGTAAAATCATTTCATGAAGGAGTAGTTCAGGCTTTAAGGCAGGATCTTGATGTGATGGTAATAGGTGAAATGAGAGACCAGGCAACTATACTAGCAGCACTTGAAGTAACAGATACAGGGCACAAAGTATTTTCAACACTTCATACTTCCTCTGCTGTTGAATCATTGGATAGAATAATAGGTGAAGTTAATGAAGTCGAGCAAGAAAGGGTACGGATCAGACTTGCAGACACATTAACAGCTGTCATTTCTCAAAAACTAGTACCCGGCCTAGACGGCAAGCTTGTTCTAGCAAAAGAAATCTTAGTTACAACGCCAAGTATCCAGGCTGCTATTAAGAATAACAACACGAGTGAAATATACATGATGATTAATGCCGGTGCATCAGAAGGGATGATAACAATGGAACAGGACTTGAAAAGGCTTTATCTTCAAAGGAAGATATCACTTGAGATGGCCCTTCAATATTCTAATAACAAAGAATTATTTAAACAAATAATAGGAGCATCACTATGAAGAAGGTAGCATGCATATATTTTGAGGGAAATGACAGTAAGATTGCATTATTTCAAAAGATCCAAAACGAATTAGTGCTGATAAAGGGAGAGTCCATGGATATCTCACTTGCATTTACTGAACAGAAAACTGCGGTGGTGGGGAAGCCAACAGGGGGTCATTCACTTAAAGAAATATATAATTATGATTTTGTTACAGAAGACGCCACTTTTAACAAGACATACATGAAGAAATTAAATGAATTCTTTTTAGGAGAGGATTTAAGCCAGATCAGTTTTATCCCTATACTTTCAGAACCAGCTGTATATTTTCAGAAGGTACATGATGACAAGGAAATGGCTTCATTAAAAGGATTCAATAAAGGAGATGGTAAAATTGATAACACTATAGGTTTCGTGAATCTTTTTGATAATTCCAAACTGGCGGTTTACACATCGGGGAAAAGCAATTATTTGCAAACAATTGATGCGTTAGCAAGATTTAACAACAAGAAATTCCTGAAAATTCCATCTGTAAAAAGTGCTGAAATTTCTTTGTCTTCGTATATTCTAGGGAAAAAGAAATTCAAGGAAGACGATATTTCTTTAATCCTATATGTGGGTAAAGAATATTCAAAATTGATTTTCTTAAAGGGCAACAAACTATATTCAATAGGCGCAACGGTATCAGCCGGCAAAAATAGTTTTAATGCTCATAATGTAATAGCAAGCAAAATATTGTTGGAGATGGAGAATGGACAAATAAGCAATATTGATAATATTATTGTATGCGGTGAAGATAATTCAGAAACATTATTATCAGTTATCAAAGAGGCATATCCATCAGCAGACATACGAACACAAAATATTGAATCTATTGAAATCAGGGAACTGGATTCATTCAGCACAACCTCATCTTTCATTGTGCCTGTAGCTGTTGCCCAAGAATATTTTGACGAATTGGATAAAAAATCTACGGGATTAAACCTGTTACCGCGTCATATTATGGAAGAGCAAAAACTTATCAATATTCAATGGCATGGTTATCTGATGCTTCTTCTTATAATGATATCTTTGGGGTTTTTCGTGACGAAAATCTATACTAACACCCAGGAACTAGCGGCAAATAACGTTGAAATCAAGAAGTTTAATGTTTTTGAAGAGCAAAATCGTGCAGCTGTTGATCAATTAAAAAGTTATGAAAACAAAATTGCAAATGTTGACCAGACAAAAGCAGCGTTAAATCAGTTATCACATGGAACTGGATTATTCAGTACTCAATTGAAAAAACTAGCAACTTTTACAAACCAGGATAAAATTTTATGGATAAGCAAGATAAATATGGATGATCAAAGAGATGTCGGTATATCAGGGTACACATTTTCAAGACGAAGAGTTAAGGATTTATCAGATGTTTATAACAATTCAACACTTGAAAACATAATTTTTGATCCTTTAAGAGAGACAAGAGCATTTAAGTTTAAAATAGACGCTGGCATAATCCCAGAAGGAGAAGGAAATGAAACAAAATAACAACACATTAATAACGCTGATAATTGTATTTTTGTTTATCACTGTTGGTGGGAGTATATACTCATTTTATGTGCAGGGTCATCAAATAAACAATTCGGTTAAAACACTTGATCACCTAAAGAGCAATTATGCAGATATGAGTAGGATAAATATTCAATTGAACGCGACACAGCAAAAGGCTATGATTGTTGATTCTATTCTGTTTGCCGGAAGGTTCACAGTTCCAAGGAATATTTCCCAATCAAAATTCTACAATTTTATTGATACGTGGAGCGGAGATCATGCCATATATACATTTACAAATACTGAATATTTGAATAAAGGCGTGGAAAAGGGATTTAACTTTTACACATATAAGGTATCCGGAAGCGGAAGTTTTGACAGAGTATACGGATTAATTTACGCAATAGAACATAGCAAAGATTTAATGAAGATAGACAATGCAGAATTAGTCGGCAATACAATTGTCGATTCAAAAGGTGTTCCGCATTATATAGTTAAATTTACTCTTCAGGTAAAAGAATATTATTCTCAGTCAGATCAATATGCTGCAGTTTCTTATTCAGAGAACAATTTGAATTCAGTCGGAATATATGATGCTTTCTACCCATTAGTAAGAAACGAAATTCGTCCAAATACTGATAGCCTACCGGATGTTCAGGGGGCTACTCTTATCTCTTTAGTACCACAGGGGGCATTCATAGTTGATAAAGATGGGAATACAACTTTAATGGAGAAAGGAGATCCTGTTTACCTTGGCAACTTAATGGATATTGACTATGATAATCAGACAGTTACATTCATACTTAATAAGGGTGGAATAATTGAATTTGAGACATTAAAATTAGGACAATCAAATAATAAAGAAGGAATTAAAAAATGAAACACATGCTTACTCTAATACTTATTTTAAGTCTTTTCGTCGTTTCCTATTCCCAAACAAATTTGGAAAAAACTCTATCCGGCGAATATAGCCCATTGGAGATTGTGTCAATAGATCAGCATGCAAGTTTTGATCAGGCGGTGAAAATGTTAAGCAGCGTAAGTGAACAAGTTACGGGGAAAACTATAATATCTACGGTTTCAATAAAGAAACCAATTGGTGTTGAAATCAGTAAAATGCCATATTTAACTGCTTTGAATTTAATTGTTAATTCAGAAAATCTGATGTATGAAGAGAAAGAGAAATCGATAGTAATAAAAGCAAAAGATAAGGTTGAAGAAGAGGATCTGAAAGATGACACCTATGCAGATATTACGGCGAGGGAAGTGAATATATCGTCTGTAATTTTTGAGGCAAATATTCAAAAGACAAAAGATCTAGGAATAGACTGGCAATTCCTATTATCACAAAACGGAGTTAATGTGGGGAGTATGCTTCAGACAGAAACTTTACAGCCAGCCGCACAACAGAGTGTACAATCCACGCCACCAGCATTTAATTTGAGTACAATACAATCTCACATCCGGGCAGGAAATGTTTCAGGTGATGTTTCAGCAACCTTTAGATTTTTCGAATCCCAGGGTTTAGGAGAAATAATTACCAGTCCATCAATAACGGTCAGAAACAAACAAAAGGGAAGAATACAGATAGGATCCGATTTTTCTGTAAAGCAGAAAGATTTTTCGGGTAATATAATAGAGCATTTTTATTCATCCGGGTCTATAATTGAAGTTACTCCATATGTATATAATAAGAAAGGCATTGATTATATGCTTCTGAAATTAAGTGTAGAAAGAAGTGCATTTTTCCCATCAGATCTTACCACAGAAATAAAGAAAACGACTGCAACGTCAGATGTACTTTTACTGGACGGAGAACAAACAGTAATAGGCGGTCTTTATATTAATGATGAGGAAATAGTAAGAACCGGAATTCCCTTTTTGAAAGATCTTCCATGGTGGGTACTGGGTATCA
>Ga0182027_10000940_pt1 | contig 49011 bp, 37 predicted proteins | sample 712E1DmetaG_FD_121300 | JGI IMG/M metagenome (GOLD analysis project Ga0182027, IMG submission 121300) | Permafrost microbial communities from Stordalen Mire, Sweden - 712E1D metaG (Illumina Assembly) | ecosystem: Environmental > Terrestrial > Soil > Wetlands > Permafrost | place: Sweden...
CTTTCTGAGACGGAATCTGGCAGAATACCGCCCTTATGGCTTTTCGATGCGACATTTGCGGCAAGGGACCAGTGGCCGGCAAGACGGTGAGTCACTCTCATAAAGCGAGCAATCGGCGGTTTTTGCCGAATGTCCGGCAGGTGAAGATTTTGTTAAATGGAAACCGGCAGCGTGCGAAAGTCTGCTCGCGCTGCATCCGATCTGAAAAAGTAGTCAAGGCCGGACCTCGGGCCCTTCCTCTGTCGATATAGGACGCGCCCGTCCCCTGTTGGGGACGTCAGTTCGCCGCGGCCTAATTCCCTACCGTCCCACAGGACTGACGACCCCCGCTGACGGACTTGAAGCGGAGGCGGCGTATTTCTTCGTCATCCGGCCGGCCAGGTAAGCCAACCGTCCGGCTTCGACGGCGAGCTTCATGGCCAGAGCCATGGCGGCGGGATCCTGAGCTTCGGCCACCGCGGTATTCATCAATATTCCCGCAACCCCCAGTTCCATCGCGACCGTGGCATCCGAGGCGGTTCCGACTCCGGCATCCACAATCACGGGCACTTTCGCCTGCTCAAGGATAAATTGGACGGGCAGAGGATTCAAAATTCCCTGACCGCTGCCGATGGGTGCGGCCAGGGGCATGATCGTGGCGGCGCCCGCGTCTTCCAGGCGACGAGCCATGATCGGGTCGTCGCTGGTGTACGGCAGCACGGTGAAGCCGTCCTTGACCAGAACCTTCGTGGCCTCAAGGGTCGCCTGCACGTCCGGATAGAGCGTTTTAGGGTCGCCGATCACTTCGACTTTCACAAGATTGGTATTTAGCGCTTCGCGGGCAAGACACGCCGTCCGAATGGCGTCTTCGGCGGTATAGCATCCAGCCGTATTCGGGAGAATTGGCAGGCCTTCCGGAAGAAATTTCCAGAAGGACTGGGAGGATTTGTCCGACAAGTCCACCCGGCGCACGGCCACCGTCACCATGGCGGGGTCCGCGGCAATAAGAGCCTGTTTCATAAGCTCCAAGGTCTTATACTTGCCGGTCCCTAGGATGAGCCGAGATTTATAAGTCTTTCCAGCGATAGTTAACGGCGAATCTTGGCTCATTTGAACGCCTCCGGTAACTCGGCCAATTTCTATGGGCAACCTTCATAGCGAAATTATACAAATCCGATTCTCTCATAAATTCGAATGATCTCGATGGATACGCTCTAATAGGGCCCTGACCGGCCCAGCATCGGCATCCCCAGGAGTGAGCGCCAAAAACTCCCGATAGTGAAAAACGGCGAGATCAAGATGCCCGGTTTCCATAAATAATCGCCCCAGATTGTAATGCGAGGTCGCATGATAAGGCCGCAGAGCCAGGACCTGAAGATAATTTCTGATGGCCGTGGATTTCTCGCCCTCTATCTGTGCGATCGCCCCAAGATGTTCCCAAGTATCCGGATCGCGCGGATTAAGACTGCAAGCCGTAAGGAAATACTTCTTCGCTACAGGGAAATTTCGTTGTTGATATTCCAGGATGCCGAGATTGTAGTAGTTCTCCGGGCGGCGGGAGTCCAATTCCACGGCCTTTTCGAAGGCAGGCCGGGCGTCACTCCAATTCTGCTGGCTGAGGTAATAGCATCCCAAGCTTTCCCATCCTCTATTGGAAAAAGGATTTGTTTTCACCATCCACTGTGCGATGCCCAGTTGAGTTGCCCAGACACGGCTGCGCGCATGGCTGACAACCATATACCAAGTCATCAACGTCACAAGAAAAACTTTCTTGGGCGGTGACGGTTTGGTTAAAAGCGCATGGGCAAGGATCACGCAGTAACCGATGGAAGGAACGTACAAAAATCGGCCTGCGCCGAGAGTGTCCAACTTTACAAGAAGGTTGGACGTCGGAAGCCAGAAGGCAAAGGCCCAGAGGATCCAAAAGGCGGATGGAGAACGCTTCCGCACCAGGGCGTACACGGCGATTCCTATCAGGAAAAGACCGACCGTTAAAGCGAGCCAGCTGCGCCAATCCTGCAAGCTTGAGTTCGGGATCATAGGGCGAGAGTAATCGATACGGAAGCGCAATCCTGCCGCCAGTGAAACGAGAGATTGTGTGAAAAAGAACTTGGCCACAGTCAGCAGACGGATCGCATAGCGGACACCGGCAAAATAATCATCCCCTCCATGAAAAACGCGACGGAGGACGATCCAGCGCAATCCGATGGAGCCAGCCACCATGGTCAGCATGGGCAGAAAAGAACGCAGACATTTTCGGTCGAAGAATTCCCCCCTCTTAAAGACGAATTCGGACATTGCCCAGAGAAAAGGAAACATAACGGCGGATTCTTTGGACAATAAAGCGCAGGCAAAAAAGACTCCACTGAAGGTGGAAAAACGCTCTTGGTGATCAAGCTCGAGCCAGCAGAGAAGAAGGAAGAGCAACATGAGTGATTCCGAACGGCCGGTAATGATTCCTGCAACTTCTCCCTGATTCGGTAATATGACGAAAAACATGGCGGCGACAAACGCAGCCTTTTCCGGCATCCGCTTTCGTAATAGGCGCAGCAGGAGGGCCGCGTTGCAAGCATGAAGAAGAATATTGAAGATCCTGAAAAACAGCGGCGTCAGTCCAACGATGTGTTCCGTGAGAAAGTAGCTGAACATGGTCAGGGGACGGTATTCCTGAACGGTTGCTCCGGATCCGATGACCCCTTCCCAATAGCCGCTTGATAAGAGATGAGTCAGGGAGGCCCAGCTTCGCAAAAGAGAATTTTCGGCGATGATCGGTATATCATCCCAGACAAACTGCGGTGTCCATAGGAAAGGGCTGTAAACAGCAAAAGCTATAAACGCAAGCCCGAAGGCCGAAAGGGTGAAAAAATGGGAGTGATAAATCCGGGATTTCAAGGGCTGGCAAAAGTTAGCGCGGGATTATCCTGACGCGTCTCAGCCACCACCGATGGCCTGAATGATTTCGACGGTATCCCCCTCTTTGAGGAGGGTCCCCGGATAAAGAGCGCGCTTGATGATTTTGAGATTGACCTCGCAGGCGACACGCCCGGCTGGAATTTGAAGCTGATCGAGGAGCTGCTGCAGCGACAACGTTGTTTCGAAATCTTTTGGTTCGCCGTTCAAAACGATGTTCATAATAAAATTATACAAAGACCGCGGGAAGGCGGGAGGGAGTTAGCGGGTGAACTCCTGCCAGAAGCGTGCTCTTCGACTGTCGGGACGCAGCCTGGCATTGCGTTCAAATTCCTGGCGCAGAGACGCTTTCTGGCCTGCAGAAAGGCGGCTCCAGACGGTTTGTCGCCAAAAGACGGGATCGGAGTCCGGTTCGATGCCAGCAAATTCGTACTTTTGGATCTGGTTTTGTAACGGAGGAATGCGTTGCGCGAAAACGAGGACCAGATCGTCCCAATACAAAAGAGCCCATTGACTGCGAGGGAAATAGAGGGCAAAGGGACGACGGAGAAATCCTGTCGATGGATAGGCGACGACAGCGCTATGAATGTCTAGACGGTTCAGAAAACGATGAAAATCATCGGGCGTCCCCTGAATTGATTTGTCCATGGCGGGGAGAAGTTCACGATATCCCTCGACGGCCGGATAGCGCCCATCGATAAGAACGGGAGGTTTTCCGTCAAGCTCCCATAGGTAATATCCGCCGAGGCCATAGTCGTGGTAGAAGGGATGGCGCAGATCGCTTTCTTTCAGAAAGCGCACCGCTTCAGTCGGGAAGATGCTCCCGTTAACACCGACGGCGGGATGAATATCCAGAGAAGAAAGTAGGATCACCGCACCTGTGAGAGCAGGAATCCAGTTGATCGCGTAGACCGGAACCTTTCTGTTGATTATGGATATCAGCCAGGGAACGGCCCAAAGGATGAAATACGGATAGAAGGACGCGTAACGCATGCTCAAAACGCTCAACAGGGCACTCGCCCAAGTAAAGGCGAAGCCCGGGAAATTGCCGTGCCAGAATTCCCAGCCCATTAGGATCCAGAAAAGAACAAGTGTAATCCAGAAAATCTCGAGATGCAAAAAGGGGGTTTGAGCCCAGCCTCTCACGAGGTTGGGAGATAACCTAAAATCATGCCAGCTCATTCCATAGATGCGAAGCCCCCAGGGATTCAGAAGAGTGGTCACTACGCAGGAGAATCCCCACCAGAAGATAGGTGAACGATCGGTTTTGCTTGTGATGCATCGCTCGAGAACATAGCCTGCCAGAATAAGCAATCCGAGAATAAACCCCCGATGGGCGTTGGCCCATATCACGAACAAAAAGGGCCATGCTTTGCCCAGCCGTGATTCTGTCGGCCATTTTCCGGACCGCAGCGTGTAGAAGAGAAGCCCAAGGAATCCAAACGTGACCAGGCTGGCTTTTTCCCCCCATCCGTATCCTCGGGGTTGTGCGGCTAAAAATATCCAGACCATGCTGGCCAGGCGGAATTTCCAGGATGTAGCGCGTCCGTGATTGGCGAATCCAACAAGTAGGATGATCGTAGCGATAAGAAAGGAATTAAAAAGTGTGAAGCCGAGGAGACCCAGCCGGCGATAGATCAGATAGTTAGGAATTTCTTGGAGCCAATAGGTATTGACCCAAGGGCTTCCCCGGCACGTCAAGGAGAAGACATCGGTTCTGGGAATAGCACGATGTTCGACCATGTATCGACCGCTCGCCAAATGCCACCAAAGATCTGGATCCTGAAGGGGTCGAATATTCATGATTACCATCCATGTGAAAACAACTCCTGACAGGAATATGGCCCGTTTCGACATCAGAGTCGAAAAGGTCATTGTAACCTCGAGGCTAGGCTCAGAAGGCGCAGATATCGAGCGATGGTTTGGAAAAACCGAATCTTACTCTCTAAACCTCGATTTTCGTAATGAAGGTGAAATGGAATTTCGCCGCACCTCGCACCAGCGGAGCCAGCTTTTAGAAAAAGCTCCGTGCCGCCCGGGAACCCGAAATCCGTAATCAGGTTTTCCGAATAGCGGGCATGAACCCGCTGAAGGATTTCCAGCCGATAAGCCCGGAACCCGTTAGTATATGTCGAGACTCCCTGCAGAGGGGCGGCCAACTTAAACAGCAAGTTGACGCACCGGCTTGAGAGCATCCGCCCCAAGGGAACACCGCTGGTCTTGCCGCCGGCTGCCGTATAAGATGCGGTAATGACGTCATACCCTTTTTCCAATTGAGCGAGCATCCGCGGGATGTAGAGGGGGTCGTGAGTCGTGTCGCCGTCAAGCGTCACGACCACGTCTCCCGGCTTAGCGTGAGAGAGAACGTGCAGGAACCCCGTTCTGAGAGAAGCTCCGTAACCCCGGTTGGCCGCGTGACGAAGTTCCTCGAGAGGTATATCTTCCGTAAAGGAAGCCAACAGGCGAGATGTTTGATCGGATGATCCATCGTTCACGATTAGAAATCGAGAGGCGTACCCGGCTTCGTCGAGGCGTCTCTTAATATCCGGGAGGAGTCTGGCGAGCGCTCTTTCTTCGTTATAGGCGGGTATGATGATATAGAGGGTGCCGGTCATTCAAATTCCGTCAGGCATGCGGCGTCAACGCTTTGTCGAGATAATCTCTCAAATGATCGTTAAATTCCACCGGGTTTTCGAGGTTGCTCATATGGCCGGCACCTGAGATCACCGCGAGCCGGGAACCCTTGATCCGTTCGTGCATCATCTTCGCGGCCGCCGGCGGTGTGACCGAATCCTGATCGCCGACCATAATGAGGGTGGGGGTCTGGATTCTACTTAAGACCGGAGTGGTGTCGGTCCGAGTGGCCAACGCGATCAGAGTTCCTTTGATGCCTGCCAGAGGGTTGGCGAGAATTATTCGGCGAATCTGATCAACGACTGCCGGTTTATTTGTGAAACTTGACGGCGCAAAGATGGCTTTCAAAAAACCTTCCGCGAAAGCGGGGATGCCCTCCTTCTGAATGGTCCGGAGATTGGCGGCGCGCTTTAACTTCGCTTCGTTGGAGTCCGGTTCGCTTCGGGTATCGCAGAGGATCAGGCCTTTGATCCTGTCCGGAGCCCGTTCATAAGCCCTAAGTGCCGTATAGCCACCCATCGATAAACCGCAGAGGATGGCCTGAGAAATTCGGAGATGATCGAGGAGACCGAAAAGATCATCGACAAAAAATTCGAAGAGGTACTGTCCATCTCCCGCACTGCTCCTGCCGTGCCCGCGCTGATCGTAGGTAATGATGCGATGCGTCGATTCACAAACGGAGACTTGTTCCCGCCACATCGTATGGTCGAAGGGAAATCCGTGAAGAAAGACGATAACCGGCGCATCCGGTTTCCCGGATTCGGAATAAAAAAGGTTTATGCCGTTGACGAGGACTTCCACAGCGGGGATTTTATCATGTCGGGGTCCAGCGAAAGTGGCTTGCGGAAGCGAGGTGCTTCGGACTGAAGGTAATACGTGACAAAACAGAACAAAGAACTGGAAAGGCCGGCCAAGCAGATCCATTTAAAGAGAGGGTCAGCGGTCAGAGCGAGATGAGCCATTCTGGCGATGACCCCGACACTCGAAAGGAAGAGCAGACAGATACCGGTTCGCAGAGTTCTCATTGTGCCTCGGAGGAATTCTGACCTGAGAGAGCTCTTTCCGCAAGGGAATTTATCGACTGTTAAGGACTATTAAAACCTGCAGGCATTTGGATGATTTTGGCGGGCTGATCGTCTACCCCAAAATAGAGCGTTTTATGTGCGATATCCATGGAAGCGCAGGCGGGTATCTGGTTCGGGAGCGGAAGCTGCACTGCCCCTTCTCTTTTAAAGCGACTGAGTCGTACGGCGATCAGCTGTGCCGGCGCCTTCCCGGACACGACATAAATCATGTCATGGGCGGCATCGATAAAAGCGGCTTGAAGCGCCGACTCTCCGGGGTTCAGGGTCAACACTTCCTCCGCGGCAAAATCGGACAGGGATAAGCGGACGATTTTTGCCGGCGAGCCTCCCGTTCCAAAATAGGCGTAGTCGCCGCCCGGGTCGACCACGGCGCAGGTGAACCCTTTTTCGTCCCGCAATAGGGTCAGATTGGCCACCGGGCTGAAATCCGAGAGTCGGATTTTCATGATGGTGCCGCTTCCGGTTCCAAAATAGCCAAAGGTTCCGTCCGGATCGATGACCGCCGACGTGAAGGCGTTATCTTCCTGTTGAAGACCGAGGCTGGCCAGGACGCTCATATCGGTGAGCTGAAGGCCAATGACGCTTCCGAAGAGCGTCCCGAAATAGCCGGTATTGCGTGCCGGATCAAAGACGGCCGAACTGACGCCGTAGGTATCCTTCCCCAGGTCGACGGTTTGCAGGTGCTTGAGGCCGGAGATCTGGACCTTCACGACCTTTGCAGGAACAGAACGGTTGGGGTCTCCATAGGCGCCAAAATAAAGGAATCCGCCTGACGCATCGACGATCCCGGCCGAAAGCGGATTCTCGCCGGCCGGCAGCGTAAGATCTTCGATCCCGTGAAAGTCAAGCGTCCGGATTCCCACAATGTGGGCGGATGATAAATCCAAAGAATAGCGAAACCGGGACTCCGCGACGGCCGCATAAAGCATCCCATGTTTTGAGTCGATCACCAATGATGTAATCGCATTTTCCCCCGGCGACAGGGAGATTTCGCGATAGAAATCCGCTGCTAGGAGGGGTGAAGCGAGAGCTCCCCAGGCGATGGCGAGGCTAATGAAGAAGCTGCAAATTGTGCAGTTTATAGTACGTTCCTTGTTTTGTGAGAAGCGAAGAATGGTCGCCTTCTTCGATAATGCGGCCATGGTCAAGGACAATGATGCGGTCCGCTCGGCGGACCGTCGAGAGTCGATGCGCGATCACCAGAGCCGTCCGATGCTCCATCAGGCGTTCAAGCGCTTCCTGAACCAGACGTTCCGATTCGGCATCCAGGGCGGAAGTGGCTTCGTCCAGCAGAAGAATCGGAGGGTTCTTCAGAATCGCACGGGCAATCGAGAGCCGCTGACGCTCCCCTCCGGACAGCCGAACGCCGCGCTCCCCGATCACCGTGTCATAGCCATGAGGAAGCCGCTGGATAAAAGTGTGGGCGTTCGCCGCCACGGCCGCCGCCTCGATTTCGCTCTTGGACGCATTCGAGCGGCCGTAGGCGACGTTATAACGAACGCTTTCATTAAACAGAAGGACTTCCTGCGTGACCAGGCCGATCTGCCCGCGCAAGGACGCAAAGGAAACCTCACGGATGTCGTGCCCATCGATCAGGAGGCGGCCCGAAATGGGGTCGTAGAAGCGCGGCAGCAAGAGCGCCATGGTCGATTTTCCGGCGCCGGAAGACCCGACCAGAGCGACGATTTCGCCGGCGCGCACGGTCAGCTGAATATTTTCGAGCGCCCAGCGTTGCTGCGTCGGATAGCGGAAAGACACCTGGTCGTAGGTGATGGTTTTGCCGAACGGCGGCAGAACGCCGGCGCTTGCGGATTCGTGAACGGACGGTTTCTGGTCGAGAAGTTCAAATATTCTCTCGGAGGAGGCCAGACCCAGCTGGTACTGAGCGTTCAATTCGGCAAAATTCTTCAAAGGCCGATACGTCATGACGGCATAGGTGATGAACGCCAGAAAAGAGCCCGCGGTCCAGACGCCGTGAACAACGTCCGCCCCTCCCTTCCAGAGAAGAATAGAAAGGATGATCGCACCCACCAATTCCATGAGAGGGCTCGACACGGTATCGAACTGAGCGAAGCGGCGGCCCAGATCCAGGTAGTGCTGATTGGATTTCTGAAACCGGTCGGACTCCGTTTGTTCCGCGCTGTAGGCTTTGACGACCGGCGCCGCCTGGATGTTTTCCTGAATGATCGAATAGAGGTCCCCCATCTGCTCCTGGCCTTTGCGGCCGACGCGGCGGAGCGTTTTACCGAGGACGTAAATAATCAGTCCCGAAAAGGGCAGAATCATGAGCGTCAGAAGCGCAAACCGCCAGTTGAGGTAAAAAATCAGGCCGATGTTGCAGACGGCCGTCAGCCCATCGCGGACGAGATAAATGGGGGCGCGCGCGATCACGTTCTGCAGGGCGGTCAGGTCGTTGGTGAAACGGGCCATCACCTTGCCGGTTGATGCACCGGTAAAGAAGTCGAGCGAAAGGCTCTGCAGGTGCTCAAACATCTTCTTGCGAATATCATTGGCGGCTTTCAGGCCGATCACAGCCATGATGTAGTTCTGGAGGTAGGAAAAGAAGCCCAGGAGCAGCGAGATCACTGGGACCGCCCATATCAGCTGCTTTAAGACGGTCATATCGTGGCCGATGAAGACTTTGTCCTGCAGGGGTTTCACGAGGTAGATGCGCAGCGCGTTAAGACCGGCCACCAGACCCATACACAGGGTCGCCAGCACCAGTCGGCCGAGGTAGGGTTTCAAGTAAATGGAGAGGCGCTTGAAGAGCTTCATGCGATCATCGCCAGAATTTCATCGGCGGCCCGTGCGCTCCCGCCTTCTTGAAGAGAGGCCCGGAGGGAAAGAAGAGTTTCCCGCATCGCTCCGCGCCGCTGAGCGTCGGACAGGAGAGGCCTCGCCGTTTCCAGAAGACGTTCCGGCGTCGCGTCGTCCTGCAGGAGTTCAGGAACAATCGACCGGCCCGCAAGAATGTTCGGGATGCCCACATAAGGCACGCGAATGAGCGCGCGCGCGATCCAGTAGCTCAAGCGCGAAAGTTTGTACATGATGATCATCGGAATCCCAAGGAGCATATTTTCGAGCGCCGCGGTCCCCGATACCCCAATCGCCAGCCACAGGCTCCGACGCGTCTCGTAGGACGGGTCCGTTTTCAGCTCGATCCAGGGAGATTGTGTCAAAAATGGGGCGTAAAAGGCTTCTTCAATTTCATCCGGGCGGAAGAGAACGCAGCGCGTCTGAGGGAATTCCTTTTTAAGAAGTTCGGCGGTTCGAATGAGCAGCGGCAGATGCCGCGCCACGATCCCGCGACGGGAACCCGGAAGAAGCCCGATCACGGGGGTTGGAGCTTCGGCTCCCGGAGACGGAAGGCGCTCGATCAAAGGATGCCCGACAAAGGTGACCGGAACTCCCGCCTTTTTGTAAAGATCGACTTCGAACGGAAAGATGACCAGCATTTTAGTGACGGCCGCCGCGAGTTTCCGAATCCGGCCTGGGCGACTGGCCCAGACCTGGGGGCTCACATAATAAGCGACCGGAATTTTCTTTTGATGGGCCCGTCGCGCGACATGCACGTTAAACCCGTAATAATCAATCGGGATGACGATGTCGGGCCGGTCGCGCGACAGGCCATCCGTAAAAGCGGTCCAAGCCTTCCAAAGTTGAGGGAGTTTTGCGAGCGGTTCCCAGAACCCAAATCCCCCCACTCCGACCAGAGGATAGAGGAAATGGTTCGCGGTCTTCTGAAGGTGGACGCCGCCCATGGCGCTGATGCGCAGGGAAGAATCGCGCTTGCGCAGCGCCGTCACCAGAGCCGCGCCATGCCGGTCCGCCGAAGGATCTCCCGCGACGATCAAGATATGCCGCATAACGACATTCATTATATGAAGCAAAAGGGGCTCCACTGCCCCTTAGATTCGAGGGCCCACAAAACCCCGTCCAACCGGCTAAAAATTACTTGGGACCAAAGGGCCCCAAAAATTAGACTTTAGGCGGATTTTGTCACCGGCGGCGTCCTGATACCCTTTCCGTACGCGCGCAGGCGCACGTTTCCCGCGCGTACGAGAAATCCATGGGATGTGTAAGGGCGCACCGCGGTGCGCCCCTACACAACCAATGAATCGATTCCTTCTTCGCATCGTTGCGTTCCTGCTGGTTCCCTGCCTGATCGGGGATCCGATCACGGTCATGGCATCGATTGGCCCCGTAGGGGCGGGGTTCCATCCCCGCCCCGACTGCTCGCCTGCGGCGAGCGTAGGGACAGCCCCTGCACCCGAAGGGTGGCCGGGGCGCCCGCAATCGGAATTCCAATCCATCCCATCGATTCAAATTTCGGGCAGACACGGTGGTCTGCCCCTACAATTTCCCTTCACCTCGCAGGCCTTGGCCGAGGCAGCGCAGCTCTCGTATCCATATCGGCTTCTTCGCAAGGCTGGCCAGGGACTAAGGCGCCTAGTCGAAGAGCTGCGAAGGACTCCTCGGGCTACCGCCCCAAGTCGTCTCAGACGGGAATCGTCCCGGGTGGGCCCGGCCAGACTGACGGCGCCTAAGCCGCCCAACGGCGCGCTCGAGCGACGAGCTTTTCTTCAAGCCCTCTCCGGGATGCTCGGAGCCAGCAGCGTCTCACCTCAACTGGAACAGGTTGCATCCGAGTTATCCCTGGCGGACCTGAGACCCAACTGGTCGCCCGAAGATTTCACTCTAACGGGGACGATCATCCGGCTGCTCACGCAGGCCCACTCGAATATCATCGCCTTTTCATCGGATCCCGGCACGGATTACCGGCGCCGGATTGGCGACATGCACTTTGCGGAATTATCCCAATGGCTGGAGCATAAATGGCCCGGCCGGAAAGCCGCGTTGGAACAAACGGGGGGGGCGGGCAGACTGTTGACGGGTTTTGTTGACGACCGAATACAAGCCTATCTGGCAGCGCTCGCCGAGGCACGGAAGAAGGCCGATCCGGCCAATCCTTGGGCTCGGGTCTTCTATTCGGCCGCCAAGTCGGCGGTCGCCAATCCGGCCGTTGGCCAATTCACGACGTGGTTTGAGCAGGTCGCCCTCCAGATGAGTTTTGGCGGGATCAATGTCCCGGCGGAGGAAGTGCAACGAGCCGCGGAGGAAGCGGCCCGAACGACCCGCATAGCAAATCTGACGGCTCACGCGTACATGGAGCGCTGGCAGGACCAGTGGCTGGGGCCCGTTGTGGAACGGGCGATGGCCGACGCTGGCCTGCCGTATGCGCGCGCCGGCTTGTCGCCGGAAGCCATGCGGAAAGCGCGCGAGGAACTTCTAGATGATTTGCACGACGATATCTATCTCTCCTACCATCCGCAGGAGGACAAAAAGCATATTATCCAGCCTGGCCATATCGCGACGCGGGCAGGCTGGGCGATGAGAAGGCTGGCGCAGGAACGGTTTGACGACGTGCTGGCAGAGCATAGCCAGGCGCTCTGGTCCCGCGGCTTACACAGCAGAGGAGGTTACACTAATCGTGATCAGCTGGAATCCTGGCTGGCCGATCCCGGGCAGTTCCTGCGTCAACGCTATCTCACCGCGGTTCGCGATCATCTGTTCGATCTGATTCAGGAACACCTGGAGAAGAAGGGGATTCTCCCATCTAGTTCGCAATGGTCGGCCACCGATAGCTCCCGCCGCACGCAACTGGTCGCTTCGATTCAGCGGGGCATCAACAATCTATCCGAAGCGGACCTTGAAGCGGCTCTGGCGCATCCGAAACGGGTCGTCAAGCAAATCGAAAAAGGCGTCCGCGCCACAGGAGACTCCCTTGAAGCGGCGACGCACTGGTTGGAGAAGGGGCAGTATGGAGAACTTCCCGCGCCTCCGCAAGCGGACTTTTCTCGCCCGGCTCTGCAGGCTCCAACGGAGCGCCGGTCGCCGGTAGTTCACGTCGGCGCGGTGCGCGATTTGTCGGAAACCTTGGCGTCGATGAGCGTCGGAAGCCTGGTTGTTCTGGCTGTCTATTTTGACGGCGTTGGACAAGTGGTTAAGCTGCGAGCTTCCGGGGGAGGGCGGACGATCGTAATGACCGGACGCGATCTGGCCGGACTGCGCTCCGAGCTCTGGAAACCGGGAACCCCTTTGCCGCCGCGCCTTCCCGGACAGGAGATCATCGTTCTTGAGCAGCGGATTCCCGCCGGTTCCTCCGCCGAATCCATCGGTCAGCACTTGGCCTATCCCCTCACGAGCAGCCGTTGGCAGCGCCGCGACATCATCAATTATGGTCGTGCCTTCCCAATCAACGATAGACCCTTGCCCAACTGGGGCAACTGGATGCCTGTGGACTCGGGAAAATGGGATCTGATTGAGGAGACTTCAGGCGTTCAAGGGCGGGGAATCATGGCGCGATGGGATTCCACGACCGGCCGTTACGAGATCGAAAGCGGTGGAATGTCGACAGGCGACAAGCCGCCAGAATTGCCCGCCACGCCTGCCCCGCCGGTCGCATTTAGCTCCCAAATTCCAAATGCCCTCCGAGATGATCTGCGCGCGCTCTTGGAGGAGCTGCCATCATCCATGCCTGTTTATGTCGATGTAACGCGGGATAACGTGACCGCCGGAATTGAGCATACGTCTTCTAAGAGCCGCGTTATCGTTCGCCTGCCTTTGGCGCTCGTGCAACGAGAGGCTCAGTTGCGAAAACAATCGCCGCCCCATCAAATTTCACTGACGGATCCGCCCGATCCAGCATTCCGGCCGGCATGCGCCGAGCTGCACCGGGCGATCACCGCCAGGAGACAAAAATTCCTGAGTGAAAACCTGCTGGATCACCCTCTCCTCCAATCCCTGGGGAACACCCTTCAGGAGAAATTGATTTCCTACCGAGACGGTCTTCTTGCATCCATCCCTTGGCATCTCCATGCCCTTGCTGAAATCATCAACACGGCTGCCGACATTCTCAACGGTGCAAACCTGATCAGTCTCGCCGGCTATTCGACCGCACTCGCGACGTTCGGAAACAGCGCACCGAAGCGGGAGATTGTCTCCCTGGGTATGCCCCAGCAAGTCTACGCGGCCAAACTCCTCCGGCTTCACGGCCGGACGCTTCCCGCTTATATCGGAGCAGGCGCTTTTGAGGAAGAGGAAGCCATCATACCGTTCCTGGGTCAGATTTATAAACCCGATGGTATGCCTTTGTCGCCGCAGGAGATGTCAGAGGCGGGTTTGGAGTGGATCGGTACTCCCTCCCAGGATGACGCCGTTGTCCCGGTTTTGGCTCCCAGCAACATGACGGCCAGAAAGTTGACCGTATTCTCCCGCCCCTTCTGGATCAAAGTCATTGCTGAGGAGGATGGATTGATCCCGCTGATCACGCTGGAGGATTACGAGCGATTTATCACGCAACGATACGGGGCGGAACCCCTTGCCAAGGCCCGCGCTGAGGCTTCCGCTGCCTTCGATGCAGATGCCGCCGGCGTGACCGACACTTATAATCCGGACATTCGCCGCCAAGGGGAAAAGGTGTTGTATTTTGATGCGCTTCGCCGATTTCTAACGGCGCAAGGTCACCGGCTGGCCCTGCCCGTCGTCGCAATCCAATACAAGGGCGTGGGCGCGCCGTACCGATGGCAAGCCTTCAAAGAGGATAATCCCGCCATCGTCGCATCGCCTGAAATCTTCCGTGGTGGCCATCCTCTCCATTCAGGCGTAACGTTCCGTCAGCAGGAAGTATTCGCGGGCAAAACCGGCGTCATGCTGGCTGAATACTACGAAGGACATGGGAATCCGGTCAACGGAGCGAGTCAGGAAGAGGTTCAGGCTTTTCGGAATGACCGGTTGCTGCTTAAGAACGGAGCCCAGTTGTCCACCCTGACCTTAGGAGCCGTGCCGTTGCTCGATGAAGATCATCTGCAGAGGATTCGAGGAGACCAAATTCTGAAGCCGCTGTATGTGTCGCAACGCCTCGTCCTGGACGACACGCGGTCGCTGGAGGACATTATCAAGAGTGAATCAACGTACCGCGAGTTCCTGACTCGCGAAGTCGATCCGAACCTTGACTGGGCGCGTGACAAATACTTGCAGATTCTCGGAGAGTCTCTTGGACACAACTTGGCTGCTTGCTTGCGAAGCCGGCTCGGGATCGAATTCGACGACGTGGGCACAGATTCCAATAATGGGTATACCCGCAATATTAGCCCGTGGGGGTTATTGAGGGATAACGGTGACCTGGCGCCCTTCCTCATTCCTGAGGACGCGATCGTAACGATAAAGGCTTTTCTCGACAGCGCGTTGGTGGCCGCTAACCTCGGCGGCGTGGGCGCGCGTCAATGGTTTCAGGGCGCCTATTTCGATTCCTTTATTCGGACATACCTCGACCAACTCCCCGGAAAAGAGAGCCGGACGTCTGAATGGACCGAGCGGTTGGAGGATTTACGCACCCGAGCGGTCCGGATGCCGACGGATCATGCCGCTTATCAGACGGTGCCCGGCCTGGCACGTTTGCTCTTCGAAGAATGGCTGCGCGGTTCCGGTCTTCCCATATCCCGAGCGCGAGAAATCGGTTTTCGCGCACGTTTGGCGCCCTGGAGCAGTCTCAATGCCTTGGCCACCGGCGAACTGCCGCCCGACCGCCGGCCGGCGGCCGTCCGTAGCTCGGCCATCCGCTGGCATCCCTCCGAAGAATTGCATGGCGGCCTCTTCCTTGACCATCATCCCGCGGACGAAGTAGGAGTCCCGGCCTCGGCGGACGTCCGGCCCGAAGATTTGCGATTGATCGGCGACGCGGAATTGGAACAGATCGCCGCACAGCTTCGATCCGTCGGATTGGGTTTCCTGTTATCCGGACCGATCGGCTATACGAGAACCCGGATATCGGCAGACTCCGTACACACGCTGTACCCCGCGATGGCAACGGGACATAGAGTTGCACGAGGGACGGGCTACTCCATCGAAATGAATGTCCTCATCCCTGATTTTCCTTCGAGCGATCTCCCGCGTGCTTTTGAAAAGATATCCCTGCCCGCCACGGAGGTCCGATCGCTGAAGAAGCATATCGGAGCCAATCCGTCCCTCGTCATGGAGCATGACCGCCGCGAAGTGGTAGACCACCTCATTTCGGAGCTGAAGAAGCTGGGACGATGGCGCGCCTGGCCTAAGGCGGATCAAGGACTCCTGAAAGAGGAAATGTACGGGGCGGTCCTCCATGAAGTCGGCGAATCCATCTTCATCGCTCTCCAACAAAAATCAGAAGCCGGGGATGCCCGGGCCCGCGGCTTCATCGCCAGATGGATGGATCATGGGAAAGATCTGATAGAAGGTGATGAATCGAGTCTGATCGGGCTGCGCAACCTCCAGCGCGCTCTTGTAGACCCGGAGGACAGTTTTCTACCGAACGTCTTTGCCGACAAGTTCGCGATGTTCGTCGATCCCGAATCGTTCTGGTTTCGTCTTGGCGAGGGGCTGACGGAGGAAGAGTCGGCGTCTATGCGGCAGATTGCCGAATATTTGGGGGAGGAGCATGCCGCCCATGGAGACGCCTTCTATTCGGCCAAACCGCTGCCGAGCACCGAAATCTCTTCTCCGCCCGCCGCGCCGGCAGAAGCTCGCCTCCGCCGCGCCGCATAATCTCTATAATTTTGGATTCTCAGGATCGGCGTCCCAATTCTTCGGATTGTTGCGGATGTATTCGTGAATGCGGTTTAAATCGTGATCATCCCGGATGATGTGTTCGTAATATCCTCGTTGCCACAAGAGTCCGCGAGATGAAGAGTTCATATCCAGATATTGGCGGGTTGTCCACGATTTAAAACGTTGCACCACGTCGGGCAAAGACATCACGTTAATCGTAGGGGCGGGCCCCTGCGCCCGCCCGCAATAAAATCCCAATACATTACGATCCATACCGATAATTCCATGCAGGTGGTTTGGCATCACCCTCCATTCATCGAGAATAATCCGAGGGTCATATCGCGATAATTCGGACCACGCCTTTTGAATCATTTCTCCGATGGAAGACAAATGCATCTCTTCATTCTTAATATCTCCCAAAATCTGTCGTCGATCCCACGTGCAGAGGGTGACATAATAAAGGCCTTCCGATGTGTAATCGTAATCCGGCAATCGAATGGAATGCCTCTCGGGTCCAAATATGATATTCATCCGTGTTTTCTCCCCATGGACCTTGATGGTTCCCAATTTCGGGCGGGCGCAGGGGCCCGCCCCTACATTAGATGCATTTACTCACCGAAATATTCATGAGATTCCTCCGCCGCGCCGCGTGACCGAATATCGAATGAAATGGCTACGCGTGGATGATCAGGTTGGCGAGGACTTCGTGGGCGAGCTCGATGGCGTCGCGGCCGTGTTGGCCAAGGAGTTACGCGGCGATGGGATGAGCCGATTTCCAGGATTTGGAACCATGCCAAGCGCTCCAGAGGTCATAGTTCTGTTGGAGGTTGAGCCACAGTTCCGGCGTGGTCTCGAATGCTCTGGACAGGCGCAACGCCATGTCCGGCGTCACGGCTCCTCTCTCATTCACGATCTTGGAGAAGGTCTTGCGAGAAACCCGCAGAGCTTCCGCCACCTGAGCGACACTTAGCTGCAAAGGCTCCAAATACTGCCGCTTCAAAATGCCTCCCGGATGGGCGGGCTGCCGCTTTCGTTCCCTCATCGGTTTATCCTCCTAATGGTAATCGACATAATCAATGAAATAGGCGTTCCCTTCATGAAATGAAAAGGTAATTCTCCAGTTGCCCGATACCTTGACGGCCCAGAGCCCCTTCATGTCCCCTTTGAGCGGATGGAGATCAGCCCCCGGAAAGCCCATATCTTCAACGATCTTTGCCGCATCCAGCTGATCTAGAATGTCCGCCAGCTTCTGCGCGTGTTTGGGCTGGACGCCTTTCTTTGATCCGTCGTAAAAGAAATTCTCCAAGCCCTTGTGGCGGAAGCTTTTGATCACGCCCTCAAGTGTAACCTATAGGGTTACGGATGTCAAGCGTGGATGATCAGGTTGGCGAGGACTTCGTGCGCGAGTTCGATGGCGTCGCGGCCGTGTTTGCCGGAGACGAGCGGGGTTTTCCCCTCCCGGACACACTCGAAGAAGTGATCCTGCTCCATCGCTAAGGGATCTCTTTTAGGCAGGCGGGGTTTGAGGATGTGGATGTCCGACAGGCTTTTGACCACGTCGCTTTTCTTCTTGTAAATCTGCAGCTCCGACGCCGCATAATCCAGCGTGAGGTAGGCGTTCTTCTGGAAGATGCGGATCTTGCGGTACTTCTTGATCGAGATCCGCGACGCGGACAGGTCCGCGATGCAGCCCCCGTCGAAGTGAAGCCGGACTTTGGCGATGTCTTCATGATTGGACAGCACTTTGGCGCCGAAGGCCTCCACGCGCGTCACGGGCCGGCCCACCAGAAAGAGAACAATATCCAGGTCGTGGATCATGAGGTCGAGAACGACGCCGACGTCCGCCACGCGCGGATCGTAGGGGCCGAGGCGGTTGACTTCGATGAACTGCGGATTGTTGATATGCCGGGCGGCTTCGATCACCGCCGGATTAAAGCGCTCGATATGGCCGACCTGCAGGATGGCGCCGGAGGCGGTCGCGGCGCGGATCAAGGCCTCGGCGTCTTCCAGCGTGGAGGCGAGCGGCTTTTCAATCAGGCAGGAAATGCCGGCGGTCAGGAGCGGCTCTCCGACGGCCCGATGGGTCGAGGTGGGTGTGGCGATGATCGCGGCGTCAATCTGTCCGATCAAGGCGGAGGGATCGGCCAAGGCGGTTGTTTTATATTTTCTCGCTAGACTCTCGCGTCGTTCCACGGAGGCGTCTACAATGCCGGAGAGAACCACTGAGCGGTGTTTCGACAGATGCTTGAGATGAAACTGTCCCATACGACCGGCGCCGATCACGGCGACCCGCAGGCGGGAGGACGAAGAAGCGCCTTTATCCCTGGATTTGAATACCTGTAAGAGTGATTTGAGCGGCATCGGCTTCCTTTAGGAGCGTGTCTTTGTCGAGCAAAAGCGTTTTCCCCGCTTCGAGAGCCAACACGCGCGCGCCGGATTGGGCGACCGCCTGGAGGGTCCGGAGTCCCACGACGGGCACGTCAAAACGCAGGTCCTGCCTAGGTCTGGCCACTTTGATGATGACGCATCCCGGTCCCGCAATCTCGCCGGCCCGTCGGATGCAGGCGTCGGTGCCTTCCATCGCTTCGACGGCGACCACAGACTTGTCCTTGACGACGATCGTCTGGCCGATGTCTTGAGCGGCGATCGAGCGGGCCAGCGGAACGCCGAAGGCGATGTCGGCCTCCTGCCCAGAGCTGAGGCCACGTTTGGTCAGGACGCCTTCGGGGCAGAGCCAATGTTCCAGATAAGTCGTCGAGGAGAGAAATTGAATGCCGTCCTGCTCAAATTCCTGAATAACGAGTGACAGGATCGACTCCGCTTTTTTGTTCACGGCTTTGGCGAGGATTTTGGCGGAGCGCAGGTCGGGAATGATGTTTTTGAAAAGCTGGGTGTGCTTCACCTGACCGGCCATCACGGCGTGCGTCACCTGATGGTCCTTAAAAAAGGAAATGATCTTGCCGAGTTGGCCGATTGAGAGCCAGGCGACCTCATCCGAATGTTTTTCGATGATCGGATCGGCTTCTTCTTTGAGAGCGGCGACAATCACCCGATCGCCGCGTTTCTTCGCTTCCTGCGCGAGAAGGATCGGAAAAGCGCCATTCCCGGCAATCAGGCCGAGGGATTTATTCATCTTCGGGAGAATTGTCCTTGAGTGAAGCGGGGCGGCAGATGCCGCGCCGGCTGGTTTGAATGAAGGAAAGGAATTCCTTCACCGGAGCGGTGCGTTCCTGGGCGGTCAGCCGCGCCAGATGTTCTTTGAGGGGCGCGGAAGGATCAAAAACTTCGCGATAGACCTTTTTCAAATCCTTGATCATCTCCGGGCTGAAACCCCGGCGGCGAAGACCGATGAGATTCAGTCCCGAAAGCCGCGCGCGGTCTCCCCACGCGAGCGCATAGGGCGGAATGTCCAGAGGGACCATGGCGCCGGCGCCGATCATGGCGAGTTTCCCCACCCGGACAAATTGATGCAGGCCGACCATGCCCCCGATGATCGCCCAGTCGCCGATTTCGCAGTGGCCCGCCACGGCGACAGAGTTGGCCAGGATGACCTCGTTTCCGATGGCGCAGTCGTGAGCGACATGCGAGTACGCCATGAACAGACAGCGCGCGCCGATCTTGGTCACGCTGGTCGCCGCCGTGCCGCGGTTGAGCGTGACGGCTTCCCGCACGACGCATCCCGGGCCGAGGAGGAGTTTCGTCTCTTCTCCCCGGTACTTCAGATCCTGGGGCGCCGTGCCGACAAAAGCGCCGGCATGAATGCGGCAGCCTTCGGCGATTTCGGCAAACTCCACGACCGCATGCGGGCCGACCTTTACTCGCGGGCCCAAAACGGTATTTTCGCCGATGACCGCGTAAGGGCCGATCTCGACCGTCGGATCAAGTTTGGCGGTGGAGTGAATCACCGCCGTGGCGTGGATTAACGTGGATTCGATCATTTTTCGGATTTATCGACGAGGGCGAAACTGAACACGGCTTCCGTCACAAGCTTCCCGTCGACAAAGGCTTCGCCTTTCGCTTTGCCGAATTTGCCCCGCACTTTCAAAACCTCGATTTTCAGCTCGAGCCGGTCTCCCGGCACGACGGGTTTGCGGAATTTGATGTCTTCCATGCCCATAAAGTAGGCCAGTTTATTTTTGGATCCCGGTTTTGACAAAAACATGGCGCAAGCGACCTGGGCCAAGGCTTCGACGATAAGAACGCCGGGCATGATGGCCCGGTCCGGAAAGTGTCCCTGGAAGAAGGGCTCATTGCCGGAAACGCATTTGATGCCGGTCGCCGTCTTGTCCGGCTCCGTAATCGTGACGCGGTCGATCAGGAGAAACGGAAAGCGATGCGGAATGGTTTTCTTGATGGCTTCGAAATCAAGCTCGACAGGCATAAGGGCTCCTAGCGAACGTCATTCCCGGCGGTGGCTGGCCGGGAATCCATGGGTCCCCCGCCTACGACCGCGGGGGATGACGTTTTTTGAGTGTTAAGAAATTTTTCAGCGACCAACTTGACGAAATTGACGTTGTGTCCATGTCCGGGTCGAATGGCCTTCACATGCGCCTCAAGGCGGCAGCCCAGAAGGAAAAGATCGCCGAGAAGATCCAGCGTCTTGTGCCGGGCGAATTCGTCGGGAAAACGCAGCTGCTTTTCCTTGTTGTGGATGCGGTCGAGGCCGACGACGACGGCATTGTCGAGAGATCCTCCTTTGGCCAGCCCCTGTTTCTTGAGGGCCTCCACTTCATAGTCAAAGCAGAAGGTCCTTGCCGGCGAAATCTCCGCGCGATAAAGATCCGATTCAATGGGAAACGAAACCTCCTGCGTATGAATCAGGGGATGATTGTACTGCAGGACGATCGTCAGGCGCAGCGACTCGGAAGGTTCGAGGGTCACCTCGGTGTCGCCGCTGCGGTATTCCATTCGTTCGGTCGGGCGAAGGATCTTCCTCTCGGCGTTCTGGGCGACGATTCCCGCTTCCTTGAGCGTGTCAAAAAAAACACGGCTGGATCCGTCCGCGACGGGCGGCTCATTGGCGTCCAGTTCAAGGATCAGATTGTCGATGCCGAGGGCGTAGACGGCGGAGAGCACGTGTTCGATCGTATGGACCCGCATGATGTCATTTCCGACGGTGGTTCCGCGGATGACGCTGATCACATTGGAATAAAGGGCCTGGATGTGCGGTTGTCCCGGAAGATCCGTGCGGACGAGCGTCACGCCGTTATTTTCAGGAGCGGGCTTGAATACGATTTTGCACAGGTTCCCCGTGTGCAGGCCGATCCCCTTGTAGTAGGCTTCTTTCGCGATGGTGCCTTGAGGAGAAATCATAAAAGTTTTTTCCGCAATTGCTTGACTGTCTCGTAAAGCTCTTCGAGCTTACCGTAGATAGCCTCGAGCTTCATGGCCTGCTTGATCGGGCGGACCGGAGTGCCGAAGAGGACGGCACCGGGTTCGACGTCGTTCATGACGCCGGACTGGGCCGCGATTACCGCTCCGTCGCCGATGGTCAAATGGCCCGTGATGCCGACTTGACCGGCCAAGGTCACGCGATTGCCGACTTTGGTCGATCCGGAAATTCCCACCTGCGCGACGATCAGGCAGTCCCGGCCGACGCGGACGTTGTGGGCAATGTGGACCAGGTTGTCGATCTTGGTCCCGGCGCCGACGCGGGTTTCCCCGGTGGTCGCGCGATCGATGGTGACGTTGGCGCCGATCTCCACATCGTCTTCAATCACCACCCGGCCGATCTGCGGAATCTTATGATGGCGGCCGTTCTGCGTGGCAAATCCGTAACCGTCCGCGCCGAGCACGGCCCCAGCCTGGATAATGACCCGGCTGCCGATCTGGGTGTCCTCCCGGAGAACGACATTCGGATAAAGAAGGCATTTCTCGCCGATGCGGACGTTGTGGCCGATGTAGCAGCCCGGGTAAATAATGGTCCCTGCGCCGACGACCGCGGTCTCTTCGACATGGGCCTTCGGATGAATGCCCTTCGGATGATGCTGCTTCTGCTGATCGATCAGTCCCAAGACCTGGGCGAAGGCCCACTGGGCGTTGTCGACGCGGATGAGCGTTTTGCCTTCAGGCAGGGGCGTTCCGTTGGTCTGCTTCGGAATCAACACGACGCGCGCCCGCGTTTTTTGAAGGGACTCGATATATTTGGTGTTGTGAAAAAAAGAAATCTCGCGTTCGGAGGCTTCATCCAGGCCGGCGGCGCCTTCGACGGTGACCGAACCGTCGCCCTCCAGCTCACCGCCGACGACGGCGGCGATGTCTTTCGCCGAAAGGGCGATCACTGGTTTTCCTCCTGGAGGCGCTGGATCAATTTGTCGCTTAAGTCGACCGTGTCCTCGCCGTAAAGAACATAGGCCTTATCCATGACGACCGTCACGCCTTCATCCCGCGCGAGGGTCTGCAGAACCGCGTAAATCCTGGACATGATGTCATACGTTTTCTGCGTCTGCAGGACTTTCATGTCCGCGAGCGCGTTGCCGCGGAAATTTTTAAAATCCACAATTTGGCGTTCCAACAGCTTCTTGTTGGTCTCGATGCGCTTTTGAAGCGCCGTCTGGGCTTCCGGACTGAGCGGGGCCGGACCGCCTGAGGCGGCCAGCGTATCGAGGAGGCTTTTGGCGCCGGTATCTTTCATGCCGGGTAGCTGGGACGATCCCTGCACGTGTTCAGGGAGCGTCCCCGACTCGTGACCGGGAAGTCCCGCCAACGGATCTTCCATAGGATAGGGTTCCACGGCGACGGTCGTGGAGGTTTTGACCGTGCTGGTGCTGGCCGCGACGGTGCTGGTGCTGACCGCGAGTGCCGGTTTTGGCGGCGGAGGCGGGGTCAGATCCGGAACATTGTTGGCCGGTACTTGGACCGCCGCGCCCGACTGCGCTTGAGTGAGAACTGATTGATCCGCCGAAATTTGCTGACGAATCGTGCTGATCAGATTCTGGCGCTGGCCGAGTTCGCGCTTGCGCTTTTCGATCTCGCGCAAAAGATCGCCTTCGGCGAAGGACTTCTCCGGATACGTATCAAAGACTTTCTGCAGGTCGACATAGCCGATCCGCGCCGGGGTTAAGGATTCCAGCGGAATTTCCACGGCGGTCAACCGAGTCAATCCGGCCGCCAGAAAGACGACGACGGCGATGAGTATCTTTTTATTCATTAAAAGAGGCTCCCGACATTGAAATAAAACTGCGATTCCGCTTCGCCTGCGGCGTGATTAAGAGGGATTCCAAAGTCCAGCCGCAATGGGAAAACGGGAGTCTTGAAACGAATTCCGAAGCCCACACCTTGCCTCAGATTGTACGGGCCTGTCCCGGTCCTATAGTTGACCTCACTAAAATTGTCCCAGTCGCCGCCAATGTCATAAAAGAATACCCCTTGCAGAAGAGTTTTTCCGTGTTCATCGGGAGCAATGGGAAATTTGTACTCCACATTATACACGTTCATCACCTTTCCGCCGGGATTGCCGTCGAGTCCCGAAACACCCACCGCGCCAAGCTGGTACCCGCGGACCGTGTCCGCGCCCCCGACGTGAAACAATTGGGTCTGGATGTCCGTGATCGTGGAGTCGCCGTAGGGCTCGATGTAAGACCATTGCCCGTGCAAAGACAGCACAAACTTCCAGAAGGTTGGGATATGGATGCTCGCATCCGCAATCGGCTTATAGAACTTGACGCTGTTAGCCGGCACCAGGCCGCCTTCAATGAGCGAGAGCGACTCGCGGTTCCCGTGCGTGGGATCAAACTGATTATCCCGGGTATCGCGAATGAATTGCTCGGTAAGGTTCGAATAGAGCGCGTAGAAATCGTTGCAGTTCGGATCGGCGGCGCAGTCCGGTGATAAGACGGCGCTGCGGGTGGCCGAATCCGGCGCGACGTTGTATCGATGCTGTTTCGAAAACGTATATCCGAGGGAAACTGTGTAGATGTCGGAGAATCTCGGGGCCAGGGTCGCACTGAATCCTTGGTCCAAGGTCCAATAAGCGTTCGTAATGGTTCCCAGTTGCTGTAGCCGGTTGGTTCTAAAAATGTCCATGCCGAAGCTCATGGGTTTTCCCATGAACCAGGGCTCCGTCCATCCAAGATCAAAGCTATTGGTCCTGGCGCCGAACTGCCATTGGAAATTCACGCGTTGTCCGCGGCCAAGAAAATTGATGTGCTGAACCTGCAGCGTGCCGATGAGCCCGTCGACGGAAGAATAGCCGGCGCCGGCGGAAAGCATTCCCGGCTTTCCTTCAGTCACCGTGAAAATGACATCGGCCTTGTTGGGAGAGTTGGGTTGCTGGACGTCGACATCAACGTTATCCAGGAAGCCCAGGTTGTAGAGTCGCTCCACGCTCTTGCGGGCCAGAACCGAACTGAAGGGTTCTCCCTCCTTCAGTTTGATCTCCCGGCGAATCACGTAATCCTTGGTGTGCGTGTTTCCCTCGATGCCGATATGGTCGACATAGACGACTTCGCCCTCCGTCATTTTGTACTCGATGTCCACCAGCCCCTTGGCGGGATCCTGAGCGAAATCAGGCTTGACCTGAACGCGGATATAGCCTTTCGCGCCGTAAATGTCCTGAAGTTTGCTGACGGTCGAATCGAGCTTATCCTGGTTGAAGATTTCACCGGTCTTGTACTGAATGGCCGGCAGCAATTTCTCGCTGGAAAAGATGGCGTTGCCGGTAAACTTGGAAGCCCCGAAATGAAAGAGCGGGCCTTCATTGATCATGATGGAGAGCGTGATGCGCGTTTTGTCCGCGTTAAACGTCTGCTTCGGCTCGACCACTTTAACGTTCTGGTAGCCGTGGTTCTTGTAAAACTTCGTCACGTCCTCAACGTCTTTGACCAGAACGTCCTGCTTGAACACTTTCTTGCGGCGGGTCTTCATCTGTCCCTTGACCTTTTTGACTTTGAAGGCGGTGACGCCCTGCAGGTCGATGTCTTCCACAAGAACCTGGGTGCCTTCCGTGACGAAAAAGGTGATCGTCACATGGTTGGTGACATCGGTGGTCGTGAAAGGCTCCACCTGGGCCGCCGCGAAGCCCTCATCTTTGTAAGTGGAAAGAAGCTTTTCAACGTCCAGATTAAGCTTGAATTTATCGAGCGGATCGTTTTCTTTTAACGAAATCGCGTCCCGGAGCTTGCTGGAACCGAGCTTTTTGTTTCCTTTAAAGTCTATCTTCTTGATCACTGGTTTTTCCGCGACCTTGAATGTGACGAGAACGCCTCCAGGTACATCCGTGACTTCGAGAGACACATCTTCAAAATTGCCGAGGCCGTAGATCGACTGGACATCCTTTCGGAGCTTGTCGGGATCGTACACATCATTCTTTCTGGTCTTGGCCTGAGCGAGAATGACGCGTTCGCGGACGTTTTTATTGCCTTCGGCGCTGATTTTGAGAATTCTGGCCAGGCGCGAAAGGCGCTTGGATTCCTGATCGGTTTCCGAAGCCGTCGGGGTCGATTCCCGCACGAAATATGTCGGGCTGGAGACGGACAAAGCGCCCGGAACCGGAAGGCTTCCTAAGGCCGCGGCCGATGGAGCGGATTCCGATGGGAGAGGTGTCGACTGTTTGATGGTGTAGGTCGGGGTGGAGGCGGAAACAGACGGGGCAGGCTCAGCCCCGGAAGTCGTGGGCGTCGAGACGGCAGGATTGTCGGCCGCCCGCACGCTTCCACCGATTGCTAACCCCCCGACTAAAACGCAGAGTGACCATTTAAATCGCTTCGAAAAATAAACCAAGAACTCTCCCTGATGTTTCTGAATTTCGACGTATTATAACACAAGCCTGCCTGCCGGTAGGCTGGGATGTTCCCGCCAATCTGCGGAATAAGTAGAATGAACGCATGAAAATGATCCGGTTTTTTACTCTGGCATCGGTAGTCGCAATTATGGCCTCTACCTTCGCCCGCGCGGACTACGCCAAAGGCATGGCGATGTTTCAAATCTACGGCGGCGGCGCGGCTCTGAGCGGCCGCTACCACCAACCCGGCGTGAACAAGGATGAACAAGATTATGCCGACGGCGGGAGCGTCATCGGCGGCCAATTCCTGTATTACGTGAGCGACTCCCCCTGTTTGGCGCTTGGGTTTGACGTTTCCCATGCGGACTTTAGTTCACATGAATCCTATCAACTCTTGATCAACCGATTTACAAGCTCATCTGCAAAAAATACGACGGGGTTTGTGGTCGCCCGTTTAGCCTACCCGAAAGGCCGCGTCCGTCCCTATATCCAGGGAGGGCTTGGCGCCCAGGCCACAAGCTTGACGTTGGATGGAACGCCCATTAATGCGTCAAGCTGGGCCGATACGCATACCACAGAAACGCGTCAGTTACTGAACAGCAGCGATGTGGGGCCGGCTATCGAAGGGGCCATCGGCCTGCACGTCTACCTGACAAAACGGTTGTTCATTGGAGCGGAGTACAAAATCCTGGATCTCATCGGCAAAGACTTTTCCCCCACCGCCGCCGGCCAGTCCGAAGGCCTCACGAAGACCAGCGGAACGGTCGCGGAATCCTCCATCGGCTTCATGCTCGGCCTCGGATTTTAGTCGCACGCTCCCGCTACTTCAACTACTGGCTGGAATCTCTCTTTTTCGGCAGCTTATCTTGATTGGTGTTGCCCCACCAGCCGAAGCGCCAGCGAGGTTCGATGGTGACTTTGCGCTCCGGCACAACGGAAGGATTGGAGGTCGGCAGGTCAAAGTCTCCCTTCAGGTAGACATTCTTGAACCAGCGGTAAGACAGCTGGACATCGCTGATCAGGTCTAATTTCTGCTGCTGCTGGAGTTCGGGATCCACCGAGGTCGCGGAGGGCACAAACCGGATGCCGTAGCCGAGGGAGAGACGGTTCGACAGGTCCTTTTCAATCGTGTATTTGGTGTTCGCAAAGAGATTGACGGCCGACGATGGCTGCTGAGTGGCCGCCGCCGCGTTTAAGTCCTGAACGGTCGCGATATTGGGATCGAAAATATGCTGCACTCGGACCCGATCGGCAAGGCCGGTTTTCTTGAGCACGTTCTGGGCGAGCGGCGTAGCCAGGCTGGAGTCGATGAGGCTGACGATCTGCTTCTGGTAGAGAGAGGTCTGTTCCTGTGGGGTGAGGTTCTCGATGTCGGTTTGCGTCACGCGGGCGAGAATCTTTTCCTGGCTCAAAGTCGGATTGGCGGCGGACGTCAGACGCGGCTTGATCTGGTCCACGGGAGCATAGTCGATATTCAGGGTAATGGTGTCGTTCACGCTCATGCGGCTGCCGCCTGAGGCTCCGGAGACGCCGCTGACCGTATCCACCGCCTGGATCTGAGATTCGGCCACGCCGCGCACATAGGGGGTGTTGACGATCGACTCCCCGCTGGATTCCGACCGAACATCGTAGCGGGCCTGCCGCACGTCAAACTGAATCCCCAAGTAGCTGATTTTCCCGTCATTAATGTCGAGGCCGCCATCCACCCGGAGTTTGTCGCTGGGGCCTTTGAGCTTCAGGTTCCCCGTCACGTTGGCCTGGACCAGCTCATTGTCGAACCAGGCGCCGTCCTGAAATCTCAAATCCACATCCCAGGTGATCCGCCGAAACCACTCCATGACGGCCGGATTGGGCGGATTCCGATGTGAAGGCGGGAATGTGAAATGCCCGTTCGAAATAATCCCGGTCCCGCTGAAGACCGGAGCCTCCGCCGGGCCGCGCAAGGTCATGTGGCCACGCACATCCGCGCGCGAAGCGGACGTCAGAAAACGGAAGCGCTTCGCCAGCGGGCTTTCGGGAATGGCCAGTTCGGGGACCTGGACTTCGACCCCTTTTGATGAGACAACATCCATTTTCAGGTCGTATATGGAGGGAACAAATCCGCTCAAGGTGATCGTCCCGGACCCGCGGAATTCGCCGTCTCCGGATCGTCCGCGCAGGTCGCGGATGATCACGCGGTCGCCCTCGAAATCGATCGAGAGCGCGGCGTTGTGAAGCTGCCGAAAATAATGAGCGCCCACGACGTCCCCGTTGGCGACGCGAAGCGATCCGTGAAGCGAAGGGGCTTCCAGCGTTCCTTTGATCTGGAGAAGGCCGTCCACCGGTCCCTTCGCCTGCTTGACTTCCGGCATGCAGGACTGCAGAAGGCTCAGGTTGGAATCGATCAGGCGAACGGAAAAGTCAATGGAATGATCCTGGCCCCGGGTCTTGTCTTTGGAGACCAGCGGGAAGACGCCGGCGCCTTCCAGGGTGTAGTGGCCGGGATCGGAGAGCGAAAGCCGCGTAAAGGAGATGCGCGCGTCCTGCCAGATGAAGGAGGCCGAACCGGTCCGAAAGGCAAGGCCAAAAGCGGTGCCGCGGCGGAGATCGACGGATCCTTCGACATGCGGATGAGCGGGATTCCCGGTTCCCCGAACCTGCACGTCCGCGGCGCCTCCCATGGGATAGGGAAAACCGGCCAATTCGCCGAGAATACCCATGTCCAGACCGTGGCCGGCCATCTGGAAATCCCATAGAGTCGGGCCGATATCTCCCGAGAGTTCCAGGCCCTGTCGGTCTTTCCCTGAAATAAAGAAGTCCGTGAATTTAAGCTGGGGCGCTTTGTGAAAGTCGATAATACCTGTGATCAGAGGAGGCGCATCCGCCGGAGGCGGAAATTTGAGCACGCCGTTATAATAATCCACGAGGACGAGCCCTTCTTCAAGCTCATAATCATTGATGAAGAGCTGTTGGGTATGCGCTCGGGCCTGGATGGCGAAACTATCGGACTTCACCTGCCAGGTCCCGTCAAGATTCAATCCGCCGAAAAGGGTGAAAAGCCCAAGGTGCAGATTTCTGACTTCGGTTCCCAGTTTAAGCCGCGCCGGCCGCTGCCCGGCAAATTCGATATAGCTTCCGGACTGGAAGCGAATCAATTCCTCGGCCGTTCTGGCCTGCGCTTCAGTCACCGTCACGTGCTCGATGGACGGATCGCGATCCAGCGGCGCCAAGGTCATATCCATCGACAGATCTTCGATCCGGATGGGCGTGTCTTTCGGTCCTCCGTAGGAAAAGGGGCCTCCTCCGAGATGACCGCTGATGGTCAGATGGGAAAGGGGGCCATTCAGCGTTAAGGTGGCCGCCGCCATCCCTTCTATGGGTTTTGGAAATCCCAGACTTTCACCGAGAGGATGGACATTGAATCCGGAGAGCTGCAGGGTTCCCTGCGTTCGACGGTCGGGGGTCACGAGGCCGCTGAACTGGAAATCCCCGCCGCTCTTGAGGTGACCTTTTACGGATAATGGTTTAACGCCGTCAGGTCCCCAGTGGCCGGACAAATCGGTTGAAAATTCAAACGCTCGATAGCGGCCATTTTTCAGATGCAGAGCCAGCTCTCCTTGCGGGCTTTCGGCCGTTCCCTGCAGAGTCAGCGTGCCGCTCAGGTTCCCGTGGAGCTCACAGGCCAGCCGGCCGGGAGTCCAGTCCAGAACCGCTTCGAGGGGATCAACGGATTTTTTCTGAAGCAGAGGATGTTGAGTGATCAGCCGTGCGGTTCCGCTCCATCCTTTGGGGCCGGAGTCCAGCCGGCCGGTAAGACCAAAAGGGATGTCCCAGAGATCCGAATCTTTCTCTCGAGCGCGGCCGTGGCCCTCGAGCATGACATGCTCAGGGCGATGCGGTTGTCCGGGCCAACTGGCTTTTCCTATGAAATTGAGCGCCGCGTCGCGAGTCTCCAGCATGCACTCGGTGATCGCCACATGATCGGGCTTCACCTGGGCGCGGACCAATCCCTGGTGGATTGACCATTGTCCCCAGGCGGAGTCCTTGATCTGGAGCACGGCTTCTCCATCGGTGTAATGCCCGTCGACCCCTGGCTCGATGTGAAAGGACGGGATTTCCAAATGAGCGGGATTCCACAGAAAACTGGCCGTGGTCTTCCCAAGCGTTTGAGAGCCCAGCGTGAGCTGCGGGCTGCGGATCGAGCCTTTTACGGTGACCTGCTCGCTTGTTCCGGTTAATCGCCCGTGAATGTCCAGACGGCCGTGAACAGGGGATTGAGACGCAGCCCCGACGGGGATGTCCGAGGGGAAATCAATGTTCGCCGCCTCAAAAATTCCCTGCAGATGATGCGTGACGCGGTTCAAGCCGGCGTCGGCCGAGAAGGACGCTCCGTCAGGAAGATGAACCTCCAGGCGGTCCAAAGACAGGTCCTGGTCGGAAACGCTTCCTTCCGTGGAAAAACGGAAGCGCGAGTTGTCGGATTTGGCCTCGGCCTGGAATTGATCGGCGCTGATTTCGAAATCCCCTTGAGCGTTGCCGATCGAGGAGGTCCCCCATCGGAGGCCGTCAAGCCACCAGGATCCGGCCATCTGCCTTTGGCCGGCCGGTCCTTTGAGCGAACAGGAGGCGTTCACGCGGCCCTGCAGGACCTTCCCGTCGTGATTGTTGGCCAAGGCCGCTAGAGACACATTCTCGGCGGTGATCGACAGATCGCTCATCGACGGCCCGAGGGTCCCTTTGGCGGAGACCTGGCCGTCCAGGAAATGAAAAGAATTTTGAATCAATTCCCAATGATCATTCACGTAGCGCGTGTGGATGACGGCATCCTGAAAGGGCCAGTGCCTGCCTGACGGCGAGGCAGGCCCGATTCGACCGGAGGCGAGCCTGGCATTCACATCGATTTGCGGATGAAAACGGATCTGCCGCAGGTCCATTTCCAGTTGTCCAGTCCCTCCGAACCAGGGACATTCCACCGTCAGATTGGGGCTGGCGACAACGCCTTTCTTATACGTCAATGTCCCCGTCAGGCCTATCGAAGGATTGTCCGTCTGACGCGCCGCCTCCGGCCGCAAAAAAGTGACACGTGCTTCGTCCAAAAAATGCAGCCAATCTTCCCCGCGGGCGGGCGGTCTGCGGCCGCTGGCCTGGGCTTCAAAATCAAATGTCCCGCGCGCCGACCAGTTTTGCGGAATCATATTTCGTTTGGTCAGGGAGCGGGTCAGCGCGAGAACAGATGCGCAATCGGCCTCAGCCAGACGCATCCTGGCGTTCCACCGCTGGCCCAGGCTTCTATACTCCAGGCGGACGGAGCGCGCTTGTTCCACCGTGCCCGCCATGACGAAAGTCGTCTGCGGGCCGCGGATGCGGAAAGTCCCGTGGGTTTGGTAAAGGGTCCAGGTCCCATGCGGAGCGTTGGGATCCATCCATTGGAACGTTCCCCCTTCCCAGGCGAGCGTAAACCAGGGAGGCCATGAAGAAGACGAACGGTGGCGAGCCGTGCGTTTGGCCAGGGCTTCACGGGAAATCTTAATCCATGGATTCTTGACCAAAACAAGGCCGATCGCTTCATATCCGTGCCTAAGGAGAATCGCTCGGGGCAGGTCGATCAGGCTGATGGTCAGCTCGATTTCGCCGGCCTGGAACAAAGGGACGCCGGACGGCTCCACGATTTGGACGTTCACTAGGCGAATGCGATGAAAGAAGGAAGGCACAATGCTGTCAATGGAGACCTTCGCCTGTAGGGCATTCCCGGCGGAATCCGCGAGATAGGCGCGAAGCCGTGGTTCCCAGGCGGTGGAAAATCCCTGAAAGAGCCATTGCATCGCCCCGACAAACCCGACGAGAAAGATGACCGTGAAGGCCAAACGTCTCATGCGATCAGTATAACAAACGTCATTCCCCGCGGTCGTAGGCGGGGAATCCATGGATCCCCGGCCAGAGGCCGCCGGGGATGACGGAATAGTTTAATGTTTGGCGGTTTTGGCGGCCGGCTGGGTGCCGAAGGTCAGGTGCTTCTCGTCCGCGTCAAAATCCACGTAGATGGTGCAGGGCGCTGAGAAGCGCTTGGCTAAAATTTCGGTTGCCAAGGTATCTTCCACAAGGCGTTGAATCGTGCGCTGGAGCGGTCTCGCCCCATAGTGCGGGTCGAAACCTTTTTCCAGCAGATGTCCTTTCGCTTCATCGGTCAGCGCGATCGTGTAGCCCTGCGTTTGCAGTTTGTCTTTGACCCGGGTAATCATCATCTCCAGAATCTTCTTCATGTCTTCCTTCGACAGCGCATGGAAGAAGATGACGTCGTCGATGCGGTTCAGGAATTCCGGATTGAAGGCGCGTTTGACCTCTTCCATGACTGTTTCCTTCATGGACTGGTAGTCGCGCTTAGCGTCTTCTTCCACCAGGAAGCCCAGGGACTTTCCTCGGGAGATCTGCCGCGCGCCGACATTCGACGTCATGATGACCACGGTGTTTTTGAAGTTCACTTTATGGCCAAGGTTGTCCGTCAGCTGACCGTCGTCGAGCACCTGCAGGAGAATATTGAAGACATCCGGGTGCGCTTTCTCGATTTCGTCGAGAAGGACGACCGAGTAAGGCTTGCGCCGGACGGCTTCCGTCAGTTGGCCGCCCTCTTCGTAGCCGACATAGCCCGGAGGCGCCCCGATCAGGCGCGAGACGGAAAACTTCTCCATGTATTCGGACATGTCGATGCGGATCATGGCTTCTTCTTCGCCAAAAAGGACTTCGGACACGGCGCGGGCGAGCTCCGTTTTTCCCACGCCGGTCGGGCCGAGGAAGATAAAGGAGCCTATGGGCTTTTTCGGATCTTTGAGGCCCGTGCGCGAGCGCCGGATGGCCTGGGCGAGAGACTTGATCGCCTCTTCCTGGCCCACCACGCGCCGGTGCACTTCGTCTTCGAGGTGAACGAGCCGTTCCGACTCCTTTTCGGTGAGCCGCTGGACGGGAATGCCGGTCCATTTGGCCACGATGCCGGCGATGTCCTCCGCGGTCACGGTCGGCTGGGTCGTCTCCCGCTTTTCCTTCCACTTCTTCTTGGAATCGTCGAGGCTTTTGCGCAGCTCTTTTTCCTTATCGCGCAATCGCGCCGCCTTTTCATACTCTTGGGAGGCAATGGAGGTGTCCTTGTCTTTGGACACCTGCGTAATCTCGACTTCCTTGTCCTTCAGATTCTGAGGAAGAACGGTAGTCTGCAGGCGCGCGCGGCTGCCGGCTTCGTCAATGAGGTCGATGGCTTTGTCCGGCAGATAGCGGTCCGCGATATAGCGATCCGCCAGCTCGGCCGCCGCCGAGAGCGCGTCGTCGGTGAATTTCACTTTATGATGCGATTCATATTTTTCGCGGAGCCCGATCAGAATCTTGACGGTATCCTCAATGGACGGAGGATCCACCGTGATCGGCTGGAAGCGGCGTTCGAGCGCCGCATCGTGCTCGATGTATTTCCGGTATTCATCATAGGTGGTGGCTCCGATGCACTGAAGCTCGCCGCGGGCCAAAGCGGGCTTTAAGATGTTGGACGCGTCGATCGCGCCCTCCGCCGCGCCGGCGCCAATGACGGTGTGGAGTTCATCAATGAAGAGAATGATCGAATTCTTGGCTCGGCGGATTTCTTCAATGATATTTTTCAGCCGTTGCTCGAATTCGCCGCGGTACTTGGTTCCGGCGACGACCGCCGCCAAATCCAGCGTCATGACGCGCTTGCCCATCAGGATTTCGGGAATGTCGCCGCTGGAGATTTTTTGGGCCAGGCCTTCGACGATGGCCGTTTTGCCCACGCCGGGATCGCCGATCAGGACCGGATTGTTCTTCGTGCGCCGGGAGAGAATCTGGATCAGTCGCTCAATTTCATCGATACGTCCGATGACGGGATCGAGCTTGTTTTCCTTGGCCATCGCCGTCAGGTCGCGGCCGAACTCGTCCAAGGTCGGCGTCTTAGACTTGGATCCGCCGCCGGAGCGCGCCGGGGTCTGTGGGGCCGAGGGGCCCGGCTGGCCTTCGCCGAGAAGGCTGATGACTTCCTCGCGCACGATGTCCAGGCGCACGCCGAGGTTTTCCAGCACCTGCGCGGCCACGCCTTCTTCTTCGCGGATGAGGCCCAAAAGGAGGTGCTCGGTGCCGACATGGCTGTGACCCATGTTCTGGGCTTCTTCCACGGCCAGCTCCAGCACCTTCTTGGCGCGCGGCGTAAAGGGAATTTCGCCGAGCAGCATCACGTTGTCGCCGGTGCCGACGATCTTTTCGATCTCGGCGCGCACGCGGCGCAGGTCGACGCCGAGGTTGGCCAGCACCTGCGCGGCCACGCCTTCGCCCAACGCGATCAAGCCCAGGAGAATGTGTTCGGTGCCCACATAATCGTGGTTCAGGCGCTTGGCTTCCTCCTGCGCGATCAGGATCACGCGTTGAGCGCGTTCGGTGAAACGATTAGACATGAAGTTTCCTCATCATCGACTTTAGTATATCCCCATCTTACTGATCCGGCAAGCGTCGCGCAACTTCTGTTCCAGCTGCTTGATGCGATCCCTCAGCGCGGCCGCTTTTTCAAATTCTTCCTTATTAACCGCTTCAGCCAGTTCCAATTTGAATCGGGCCAGCTTTTGAAGCGGATGGAGGCCGCCGACCTTCATGATCACTCCTCGCGTATTAAAACGCCGGTCAGACGGGTCAGTTCCCGGAACTCCTTGATCAGGCGCAGCGTGATTTTGCCCGGTTTCCCATCGCCGATCACACGGCCGTCCACTTCGGTGACCGGGATCACTTCGGCGGCCGTCCCTGTCAAAAATACTTCATCGCCCACGTAGACGTGGTACGGCGTGAAGGGCTCTTCTTTGACGAGCAGTCGGAGTTTGTTTCGGGCGATCTCCATGACCACGTTCCGGGTGATGCCCTCGAGCGCCCCGAGGGAGGTCGGCGGCGTGATCAGGGCGTTTTCCCGGAGGATGAAGATGTTGTCTCCCGTGCATTCCGCGACGTAGCCTTCGCGCGTGAGCATGATCGCTTCGGGCGCGTTCACGCGGGAGGCTTCCGCTTTGGCCAGGACGTTGTTCAGGTAATTGAGCGACTTGATGCAGGGGTTGAGCGCCTCTGGAATGTTGCGCCGGATCGAGGACGTAATGACGGAGAGTCCCTTTTCGTAAAGCTCCTGCGGGTAGAGCGCGATTTTGTCCGTGATGATGATGATCGACGGTTTGGAGCATTTACGAGGGTCGAGGCCCAAATCGCCCTCGCCGCGCGTCACGATGAGACGGATATAGGCGTCCCTCAGGCGATTCGCCTTCAGGGTGGCCAGAACGGCCTCTTCCATCGCCTTTTTCGACAGGCTGATGTCGAGCATGATCGCGCGGGCTGAATTCCACAGCCGGTCGAGATGCTCTTTGAGCTTGAAGACCCTGCCGTTATAGGCGCGGATCCCTTCAAAGACCCCGTCGCCGTAGAGCAGCCCGTGGTCAAACACGGAGACCACCGCTTTTTCTTTATCGACCAGCTGACCGTTCACATACACTTTCATGCTCATAAAATCAATTCGACCAGAAGTGTTTCTTAACCTGGTCATGGACCATTCCTTCGCCCCGATCCGCCGCTGCGATCCCCAGCTCATATTTTTGCCTGACATAAAACTGGTACATGATATCGTCCCAGCTTGCCGCCTCCGGCAACTTTTCGATTAATCTTTTTGCCTCTTGCTTGGCGTTTGATTGTTTAGCCATATCATTCTCCTCTGAACAGAAAGATTTTAGCAAACTCAACAACGGATGGACGATCGTTTGATCTGGGGGTGGCGGACCTTACGCGGCGCGGAGAGTTTGGGTCTGGGAGAGGCCTCTTCTTTTGCGGGGATTCCTGTAATAGTCCAGCAACGCGGCCGCGACCAGAGGAGTGATCCGGTAGTCGCCGCGATTGTCCTGAATCGTGTCGTCGCCGTCGAGTCTTGCCTGCATCTGGATTTTATGAAACTTGATGGCGGACACCGAATTTTTGGAAAGTCGCCTGGCAATCGCCGCGCCGGACAAATTATCTTTCATGAGCTCAAAAATGTCTGCTTCTATCAGTGAGAATGTTTTGGATGCGCATGCCTTCAATGCGTCCAGCAATCCCGGGTTTTGCCGTTCGAGATCAGGCAGTATTTTGGATTGGTGGGCGTACTGGATCAATCGAAATCGCAGCCGTCCTCCGCCCTTTTCCGTATCGGATCTGGTCATTTTGAGTTTTTTGGCCATGCGCCGGATAATGGCCTTCACCGATCCTTCTTCGATTCTCGGCTCTTCTCCCGCGATTTCTTTATTGGTCCAGCCCAAGCCAACCCGAGACAATACATGCCGTTCTCGTGCGGAGAGCGACGCCGCCCTTCGCTTCGGCACAGTCACCGGGGGCGTGGCCGGGGCGGCGGGCGGCGCGGAGGGTTGGAATACTTTAATCAGAACGGGGAGAGCCTTTTGCAGAAGATCTAGATTCTCTGTCGCGAACACCACATCCTGCGCTATCTGGGATACCGACAAGACCTCTTCTATATATCCGATAAGTTTTTGTCGACTTGCAGGCATTAACGAAACGGCGATTCCTGCATCAGGAAAGATCGCCATGGTTCTCCCAAAAACCGCCATCGCTACCGGCGCGCCTGATTGATCGTTACTGATCAAAGGGTCACCGGAATCGCCCGGCTTGCGGTAGGCAGAAGCTGGCTTTCCTGGAAGCGCAAATGTGCGAAGGCCTGTTCCCACCACTTCGGCAACAATACTCACAGCTCTGTCTTTCTTATCCGCATGATAGCCTGAGATCATGCCCACATATCGGCCCACTATGTCATCAGTATTTGGCAGGCTCAAAGGGGACAGCCGGATTCCTGTCGCTTCAAGATCAGATTTGGCGAATGCGATTATGGCAATGTCCAAATTAGCTCGGTCCAAACGACTTCTCCAGGGTCTCTTCTGTCTGAGGATGACCTTTCCCATGACCTCTTCGGATGAATCTGGACCGAAACGTTTCAGCATGACAAGAGGATCGACGCCTACGACATGACTGTTCGTCATCACATAACTGTAAGTGTCATCTTCTGCGAAGGCAAAACCGCTGCCGTTTTGCAATGCGACGATAGAACCTCCCCTTAAATGTCGTTGAAGGCTTAGCCAGCGTTTAAACGGGATCACTTCCTTGCTGGTTAACCTACGCGTCACTTCCTCGGGCGATAACTTGAGCAGATTATTGTTCGTGGAGGCCGGGGCGGCGGGATCGGCGGCAGGACCAAGTTTCAACGACGGAGGTCTGAGTTGCGGGTTTGTATAGGGACGCGGGCCTAGAGACTTGGTACTCATGCTTGCCGCTGGAGCCTGTACAACGGGCGGAGAATCAGACATCGGGATATTTCCAGAGGGAGATTTGCCCTCTGGTAGACGTCGGAGGTCGGCCACATCGGCAATAGGAGGCTGTCTTGAGTCGCTGGATCCTCCAGGCTCGGCGATTGCCGCCCGGGCTGGTTCTGCCAGCGCATCTGGACTTGATCTCTTCTCTGCTTCGCGGATCAGACGGTTTGTCGATAACGGCGCTGTGGGAAGTTCGGGATGGGTCAAGTCGAATTGGTCAACGCGCCATCCGTCATATCGGTCCTTTCCACTGCGCAAAGCGGAAATTCCATGTCTCAAAAACCGAAAGTGGTGGGAGGGGCCCATCATCCAAGCTCTGCCATTCATCAGTTCCGACCATGCTCTTTTAATCGGCGGCAGGGTCAAACGGAGTCCCTCCCTGCGCATCTGCCGATCGATGGAAATCGCTCGATCCCCGGGCGTGCTGGGGGGTTCTTGAAGCATTAATGTATCAGGCATGACCGACGACCAAAAGTCCCGGCTCAGGGAGTACCAGTGCTCCCACTCCGGGTCATGTAGAAAACCCGGCCCCTGCTTGATGAGCCGGCTGAGCAAGCGCGAGCCGTCAAGCGCCAATTCGGGAGTGGAGGTCACCTCGAGCAAGCGCCGAAAGACCGTGAATCGACTCTGCAGCCGATAGAGGTCTTGAAGCTGATATAGAATGGCGTAAACTTCCTTCTCCGGCGCGTTAATGGGGAAACCTCCTTGCAGCATGCCCGGCAGAAGATCCGACCGCCTCGTCGCGCGGATAGCTTCCAACTGGCTCATTTGTTTTTGCATCCATGGATGTTGAGCCAGCTGTGTGCCCATGGTTTTAAGATGCTCGTCATATCGATCCACCACAACTTGGGTTAGCTGCTGATCCAGCATAAGATTTCTTTGAAGTTCTCTGTCTGGAACCCTCCGTTCCCGCTTAAGATCGGCCCACAGCCTGTCCCATGGATCCATCAGACCCCTGACGGCGTTGAGTCCGTCGAGATCCAGCGCCTTCCACGCGCTCGCAAGTGGAGGGATCCGTTTCGGCGCCTGAACCAGGGGGCTCGATTCGCTCAGAGGGTTCAACTCCGGGGTCGTCGATATAATGGGGATGCCCCACTGGACGAAAGCGCTGGCTACCTCGAACAATCCGTACTCGATTTCCCATAAGAGACGGAGCGACAATCGTTGATTGGCTTTCCCACTGATGAGATGCGCAATGGCCTGCTCGACCGATAACGACAATTCGCCCGCACTCTGGGCGTCCGGCACGTCGTAAAACAGGCCCGCCATCAAATCAAAGAGCGTAGGGTTCGAAAAGATAAACGGGAGCGAAGAGAGAAACTCAAACGGATCTCGGAAGGCGCTGGCCACGATCTGTTTCCCCGGAGTCGGGCGTATCACGGAGGCGGCGCTCGCCTGAAGAAACAATCGACGCGTGATCGGCGGGAAGAGTGGCCCAGTCGTTGGGGCGGCCTGAATGTCAGAATCGCCATTCGGCAAGGGAGGGCCGGGCAAAACGGGCATGATCGCCGGCCTTAACAGTCTGCTGAGCATTTCTTGGCCGATTTCGCGGCGGTTCACCGTCTCCGCCAAAACAACGGAACGGGACGGGCTGTCGGCCACAAACCGTTGAACATCCGCGAGATCTTCAGGATGCTTCCGGAGGTGCGCCACAACCCTGTCCATAAGCTGCTGGCGGATCTCCGGTCTGCTGTTCAGCGCCGCTGGAAGGGTCTCCAAAGACAAACCCATCGACTCGAGTATCGCCGAGAGGCGCGGCGGGATGTCGTCATGCTTGAACCATCTGCTGAAAAAGCCTCGGCGGTCGATAAGAGCCATGCCGATGAGAGGGATGGCACACATCAGAGAACTTAAGAGATGCGCCGGCTGATGCCAGCTTTTCACGAGGGTCAACCCCGCAGCCATAAGAAAGCTTGCGCCAATGATGACATCTGAGACACGATTGGTGGATTCGCCAGCCCCCTGAGCGGGATTCAGCATTTGAGCCAACTGCCCGGTATCCGGATTCTGAGGCGTGGCCGGGGCGGCGGGCGGAAGGATAATTTGTCCTAATGTTTCATCAATACCCGCTTTTACTCCCTCGCCTACATTCGGATGGGTTGTATTGATTATCTGGGGCGCCAGGGCCTGAGAGGCGAACAATTGTAGGGGCAGACCCGAAATGCGAATCGCAGTCCCGATCGATACGGTGACCGGATCCACGATCAGCGCCGCTTCCTGTTTTCCAAAGGTGGCGGCACAGGCCGGGATCAACGCATCCCCGGCCAGGCAGGGAACCAGAAGGAAAGCAACGATGCGAATTAAGAATTTCGGCATAGGGTTCGAACGCGCGTGCGCCCGCGTTCGGAGAATGCTTAAGTTTAGAGGGTTTGCGGCGGCGACAAAATCCGTCAAAAGTCCAAATTTTTGGGTCCTTTGGGCCCAACAAACTCACAGGTCCCAAGAACGCGCATGTTTTAGAGTCGATTTATTTGAGGGCGGGTAGAGGTTGCTAAAGGCCTACGCCCCACTGTTCAACGCCGAGGCCGGGGACCTTCTTGAAATCTTTCACGTTGGCCGTTGCGAGAATGAGTCCATGCGCCAGGCCTACGGCAGCCAACCAAAGATCGTGAGGCCCGATCGAGCGGCCCTTGGCTTCCAGATCCGCCCAGATCTGCGCGTGAACCCTAGCCGTCGTCAGGTCGATCGGCAACAGGGGAAATTGGTTTAAAATTCCTTCTACAAAAGCGGTTCTTCTGGCGCGCCTTTTGGAATCCTCGGCACGCCACACGCCGTGAAGAAGTTCGCTCGCCGTAATGACGGATAAGAAAAAGGCCTCGTCTTCCCGGCCTTTGATTTTGGATCCCAGGTCAATACGTCCGCGCTCGGCCTCGATCAAAACGGTCGCATCGATCAGGATTCCCATGGACTTTTAAGCTTTCGCCTGGACAATGCCCGTTTGGCCTTCTGCAGATCGCGCGAGAAGGCTTTGGCGTCCGTGTCGGACAGGCGCGGAAGGCTTTTGAAAAGAACGGGCAAGTCTCCCAAACGTCTGCCCCGGGGGGCGGGCTTGAGCTCCGCGATCACGGTTTTCCCGCGACGCAGAAGAAAATGCTCGCCCTTATAGGCCACGCGGTTCAGAAATTCGGAAAAATGGCGGCTGATATCGGTGATCGACACATCATGCGTCATAAAACCCCCCTCCTCGCTTCATACCTGATAGATCAGATTATCAGATAATCAGATAATACGCAAGTATCAGTGTCCTGGCGAGGATTCGATTTTTCCGTCCCGGAGGCGGATGATGCGGTCTGCCCGGCGGGCGATTTCTTCTTGATGGGTGACGATGACCGCCGTGGCGTTGCGGCGGCGGGATTCTTCCCATAAGAGCTTCAAGACGCCTTCGCCCGTTTCTTTATCGAGGTTGCCGGTCGGCTCGTCCGCCAGAAGGAGCGCCGGCTCGTTCATGAGCGCGCGCGCCAGGGCGACGCGCTGCTGTTCCCCTCCCGACAAGGTCATCGGTTTTTTGTGAAGGTGCCCCCGCAGGCCGATGGTGTCCAGGAGCATCGCAGCCTGAGCCGCGGACTGGTGTTCCGACGAGCCGTGAATCCGATGTGGCAGCATGACGTTTTCCAGAACCGTCAGTTCGGGCAGCAGGTGGTGAAACTGAAAAAGAAATCCAATGTACTCATTGCGCAAGCGCGCCCGTTCTTTCGGCGACAGCGACTGAACTTCCACGCCCTGAATCTTGAGGGTACCGGAAGACGGCTGCTCCATGAGGCCCAAAAGATGCAGAAGCGTTGATTTCCCGGCGCCGGAAGGGCCGATGATGGCGACAATTTCCCCTTCATTCAGATCGAGAGTGATGCCGTGCAGGATCTCAACCTCCCCGTCCCCCTGCGGGAAACGCTTGATCAGTTCCTGAGCGGAGAGCGTGAGCGCAGTTTCAACGTCAGCCATAGCGGATCGCCTGTACCGGATCCATCTGATGGGCTTTGTAAGCGGGATACAGCACGGAGGCCAAAACCAAAATAAACGCGCACGCGGCCACGCTCTCGACGGTCTGTACGGAAAGCCGCACGGGTAGCCGGTCGATGTAGTACACATCGGCCGGAAGGCGGATGATGGGATAATGCTTCAGCAGTTCGCTGATGAAAACGCCAAGCGCCAGGCCTAGCCCGACGCCGCTTCCGCCCAGCATGAAGCCGTTCAGGAGAAATATTTTTGCAATTTGTCTGGGCGAAGCGCCAATCGCCTGGAGAATGCCGATCTCTCGGCCTTTTTCAATCGTGAGCAGCAGAAGATTCGAAATGATCGTAAAGCTCGAAACGAGAATGATCAGGGTCAGGATGATGAACATCACGGTCCGCTCGAGCTTCATGGCGGAAAAGAGCGGCCGGTTCAGGTCCTGCCACGACCGTACCCAGAAGCCCGCCCCCAGCCGGTCGATGATGGCCCGCTCGGCATTCAGGGTTTTGTCCACATCAGTCAACCGGACGCCGTAGCCGGTGATATGGTTGCCGATGCCGATCAAATCCTGAGCGGCAGGGAGCGTCACATAGGCAAGGTTGGCGTCATATTCATACATACCGGAATGAAAAATTCCAACCACCCTATATTTGCGCATGCGCGGCGCCTGCGTGAGCGTATCTCCTTCGGCTTGCGGAGCGATCAAAGTCAGTGTCTGGCCTTCCCGTGCGCCGATCGTCGCGGCCAGTTCCTGTCCCAGGACGATTCCGTGATCATCCAGTTTTTGCCAATCTCCTTTTGTGAGGATTCCCGCCAGACGCGTCACACGTGTTTCAAGACCCGGAAGGATCCCGCGCAGAAGGATGCCGGTGACGCGGTTGTCCGATTGAAGGAGCGCCTGCGCGCTCACATACGGCGCCTGCGCCTCGACGCCCGGAACGCTTTTTAAGGCCTCCGCCAGAGCCGGTTCGTACGGCAGATTGGCGTTAAAGGGGCTGGTGATGACGATGTGCGGCTGGGTGCCGAGAATTTTTTCCTGAATATCGATGCGAAAGCCGTCCATGACGGCCAAGGTCACCAAAAGCGCCGCCACGCCGAGCGCGGTTCCTCCGATCGCGATCGTCGTCGTGACGAGCCGGAAGACCCCATAACGTTGACCCATTAAAAAACGTTTGGCGAGGAACAATTCGAATCGCATGAAGGATCAGGTCTCCGGTTTGAGGAGCGGGAAGAGAATCACTTCGCGGATGGAGGTTTGTCCGAGGATCAGCATGGCCAGGCGGTCGACGCCGAGGCCCAGGCCCCCCGCCGGGGGCATGCCGTGTTCGAGCGCGGTGAGGAACGCTTCATCGACCACTTCGACCTCGTCGTCCCCTGTTTTCTTTAACGCCGCCTGCCGGGTCATCCGGTCGCGCTGATCGACGGGGTCGTTCAATTCGGAATACGCGTTGGCCACTTCGTCTCCCGCAATAAAGAGCTCAAAACGCTCGACCAAACCTTTCTTCGAACGGTGCTTCTTGGCGAGCGGCGAAATCTCGACGGGGTAATCAAGCACAAAAGTCGGTTCCCAGAGATGCGGCTTCACCTTCAGATCAAATAGGCGATCGAAGACTTTGTGTTCCGGAACCTTGTCTTCCGCCGCGATATTAAAGGTTTGAGCGACCTCGCGAAGCTTTCCCTTTTTCCAGGCGGCGATCACGTCCACCCCGGCGTATTTTTGAAAGAGGTCCGTCATGGAAGCGCGCGCGAAGGGTCTTTTCAGGGACAGTGTCTTATTGTGCAGGGTGATCTGATCGCTGCTGTTACAAGCCACAGCGGCCTGGTGGAGGATCTTTTCCGTCAGCGTCATCATATCGTTGTAGTCGGCGTAGGCCTGATAGGCTTCGAGCAGCGTGAACTCCGGGTTGTGCATCGTGTCGACGCCTTCGTTTCGGAAAACGCGGCCGATCTCAAAGACGCGGTCGATCCCTCCGATCAGAAGGCGCTTCAAATGCAGTTCGAGCGCGATCCTCAGATAGAGCTTCGACTGCAGCGCATTGTGAAAGGTTTCAAACGGACGGGCGGCGGCGCCTCCGGCCTGGGCCTGCAGGAGCGGAGTTTCCACCTCGAGGAATCCTTCCCCATAAAGGGTCTGGCGGATCGACTGAATCAACTGGCTGCGCCGGCGGAAGAGGGACTGCACCTCGGCATTGGTGATGAGGTCCAACTCGCGCTGACGGTAGCGCGTTTCCACGTCCTTCAGCCCGTGCCATTTCTCCGGCAAAGGCCGGAGCGACTTGGCCAGAAGCGTAAAGCCAGTCACCCGTACGCTGAGCTCGTTGGTCCGGGTCCGAAACATGTGGCCTTCGACGCCGACAAAATCGCCGATGTCGGTGTCTTTCTGAAAAAGCAGGTATGCAGCTTCGCCGACCACGTCTTTCTTCACATAGATCTGTATCCGGTCCGGCCCGTCGGCGATGTGGGCGAAGCAGGATTTTCCCATGTCCCGTACCGTCATCACGCGGCCGGCCGTTCGGATCGTCTGGTCCGAGCCATGCTCGGGCAGAGGTCCGGCGAAATCTTTCACCAGCGCGGCCACGGTGTGGGTGCGGTCGAAATGATACGGATACGGGTTGATGCCCTTGGCGGCGAGCGTCTTGAGTTTCTCTCGCCGCTGGGCGATCAGGGTTTCAATGGGTGTCGCGTGGTCTTCCACGACTATTTGCTGGCGGCTTTGCTCAGGACTTCCTGGATTTTTTCTCGCAGGTGCTTGGGATCGAAAGGTTTTTCCATGTAGAAGGCGACGTTGGAGGCCATCTCGAAGACGTCGCGCATCTGCCCTTTGGCGGTCAGGATGATGACGGGAATGCGGCGGGTGCTTTCGGTTTCGGTGAGGCGGGCGTTGACCGTGTAGCCGTCCATTTCCGGCATCATGATGTCCAGGATAATGAGATCGGGAAGCTCCGCATAGGCCTTTTCCAGCGCTTCTCGGCCGTTGAAGGCTTCAATCACTTTGTGGCCGTCTCGTTCCAGAAGGAACTTGACGAGCTCCACCACATCTCGTTCATCGTCTACGACCAAAACTCGAGCCATTGGCGTAATCTTATCTTTTTGTTGCCCGAGATTCCAGATACGAATCAATGAAAGCGTCCAAATCGCCATCCATGACCTTGTCGACCTGGCCAACTTCAAAGCCGGTGCGGTGGTCCTTGACCATCTGGTAGGGCATAAACACGTAGGACCGGATCTGGTTCCCCCAAGCGATGTCGCCTTTTTCATCGTAGCGCTTTTCCATCGCCTGGCGCTGCTTGTCGCGCTCCAGTTCGTAGAGCCGGATTTTGAGGATCTGAAAAGCCTTTTCCTTATTCTTGATCTGGGAGCGCTGGTTCTGACAGGCGACGACGACTCCCGTCGGGGTATGCGTGAGGCGGATCGCGCTGTCCGTTTTATTGATGTGCTGCCCGCCGGCGCCGTGGGACCGGTAAGTGTCGATGCGCACGTCCTTCTCGTCGATTTTGATTTCGATGTCGTCTTTTACGTCCGGCAGGACGTCGCAGGAGGCGAAGCTCGTGTGGCGGCGCTTGTTGGCGTCAAAGGGCGAAATGCGCACCAGGCGATGCACGCCGGCTTCTCCCTTCAGAAGCCCGTACGCGTAGGTCCCGCGCACGAAAAACGTAATGGACTTGATGCCGGCCTGGTCTCCGGGCAAGATGTCGGTGATTTCGACGGAGAATCCCTTGCGCTCGGCGTAGCGTTCATACATCCGCGTCAGCATTTCCGCCCAGTCGCAGGCTTCGGTCCCACCGGCGCCGGCGTGCAGCGTCACGAGCGCGTCATCCCGGTCCACCGGTTCGGAGAACTTGGCTTCCCGCTCGACTTCCCGCAAGGAGTCCGACAAGGACGACGCGTTCTTTTCCAGATCAGCCAGAATAGCCTGATCGGAAACCTCGGCCAGTGCGGCCAGGTCCGTCAGATCCCGCAGCGACGATTCGAGAGACGCAAATTTCCCCACATCGTCTTTCAGCCGGGTCTGTTCTTTGAGGATTTCCTGCGCTTTTTGCGGGACACTCCAGAAGTCGGACGTAGAGGCCTGGGCTTCGAGTTCTTTTAGACGGGCGGCTTTGTGATCGAGGTCAAAGATACCCCCTGACCTTGGTGAGGCGCTCAGCGAGTTGGCTCAACTGGGTTTGCAGTTCTTGTTTCATGCGCGCAGTATATCACGTATAAAAATTACCGTGCAAAAAAATATGCAAATCCAGGCAAAAATATCGCCGAGACGGCTGTAAAAGGTCAAGCCCGTGCGCGCGTGGATGGTCCCTTCGATAACAGCGGGTTGAAAGATTGAGGAAGCCGCTTGAATGCGCCCCGAAGGATCGATGATGCCGGAGATGCCGGTATTATCTGCCCGGATGAGCCAGCGGCCGTTTTCTACGGCGCGGAAGACGTTCGGCGCCCAGTGCTGATAGGGGGCGGCGGTTTTCATGTACCAGCCGTCGTTCGTCAGGTTGGCGATGACTTGAGAGCCCTGGCGCACGGACTGGCGTACCAGGTTCGGGAAAATGGCTTCATAGCAGATGTTCACCCCCACCGGAACCCCGGCAACGCGCAAGACCGGCGATTCTGTTCCCGCCGCAAATCCTCCTAAATCGTTGAGGACTCTGACGAACCGCCCCAGAAACCGAGACCATGGAACGACCTCGCCGAAGGGCACCAGATGATGTTTTGCATATTCCCCTTCCAGAATACCTTCATGACTTATCGAAAATGCTGAATTATAAGCCATTTCATTGTGGATGACAGGAACGCCGACAAGATGATTTACGCCGCTCTTGCGGACCATATTTAGCAGCCACTCTCGAAGCGGAGCCTCCTGAAGGAGATAGCCGGGAACGGAGGTCTCCGGCCAGATGATCATGTCCGGTTTTGACCGGGATGCCTGGGTCACCAGGCTTTCGTAGGTTTTCTCGATTTCGTCAATATAGCTCTTGTCCCACTTCTTGTACTGGTCGATACTGCCCTGCAGAAGCGCCACCCGGATAGCCTGGGTTCCGGATTCTTCAGCATGCGATTTCAGGCGGGAATAACCGAACAAGCAGGTCAGGACGACCGCCATCATGGAGAGAAAAAGCGGTTTCGGGCGGAATGCCGCTACGGCGAGGTTGAACCACACGATCAGGAAGGATACGCCGTAGACGCCCGTGATGGAGGCGATTTGAATCAGAGGGAGGACGTTAACCTGGGAGTCAGCCAGAAGCGTCCACGGAAATCCAGAGAAAAGATACGTTCGCAAATATTCCAGCGCCACCCACGCCGCCGCCCCCATCAGAGAGAATTGTAGGGGCGCACCGCTGTGCGCCCGCGATAGAAACCACGCCCAGACGCCCCAGTAGAAACCGAGGTATCCCGCGAGAAGAAGCAGACACAGAGCCCCCAAGAAAATGGAGAGATGCGCGGCCTGAAACGTGACGAGGATCCAATAAAGAATGCCGCCGTAAGCCACTGTGCCGGAAAGCCAACCCCATAGAAAGGCATGACGAGAAGAAGATCGACGAGCGACGAGGGAAAGAGGGACAAGAGCGATCCAGGCGATCCAGGCCTGATTAAAGTTCGGGAAAGCGAGGAGATAAAGGAACGAAGATAGAAGACAAAAGACCGTCTTCATGGTCGTTGTAGGGGCGACCGGCCGATCGCCCTTCCATGACACGGCATGGATCATTTCATGAATCGCCATTTCACGGAGGACAGGGCGCGCGCCGCGCGCCCCTACAATGGCCTTGAAGACAACGGGCCATTACGCCCCATGGCACTTCTTGTACTTCTTGCCGGAGCCGCAAAAACAGGGGTCGTTTCGACCGATTTTCTGGGGAGCGGTGACCGGCTGTTTGGTCGGCGCGGCGATAGGGACCTGGGCGCCTTCCTCATCTCCTTTGAAGGATCGGCTGGGAGCGAAGATCGAAGAAGCTTCGGGATCGACGCCCAGGGGCTGAGAGGAAGGACCCGTAAATTCCGGTTTTTCCGCCCGGGCGCGCGCAAAGACCGACCGTGGGGCGAAAGGAATCGGCACGGCTTCTCCGGCTTCCGGCGGCGGCGTCACATGGACCTTAAACAGGTATTCGACGGTCTGTTCGCGGATCCGGGCCATCATCTGAGTGAAGAGATTGAACGCCTCGTGCTGGAATTCGATGAGCGGATCTTTCTGCGCGTAAGCGCGCAGACTGATGCCCTTTTTGAGCTGATCGAGATCGTAGAGATGCTCCTTCCAGGCCACGTCGATCATCTGCAGAAGGATCATGCGCTTGAGTTGCGGGAAGATCTCCGGACCGATTTCCGCCTCGCGGGCCTGAACGGCCTCCTGGACGATCTGCCGGAGCTTCTCTTCCGCTTCATTACGGGAGAGCTTGATCCACTGTTCGGCCTTAAGTCCCCCGTCGGTGGCGAACAGGTGCGTCAGCCACGCATGGAGCGCGTTCACATCCCAGTTGTCCGGAATGGCCTTCTTCGGGATCCACTGCTCCAGCTTTTCCTCGAGGCTTTCATCGATCATGCCTTCGATGGTTTTGGTCACGTCCTGGCCGGCTAAAATCTGGTTGCGCAGGGAATAGACCATTTCCCGCTGCTTGTTCATGACGTTGTCATATTCGAGGAGCTGTTTACGGATGTCGAAGTTCATCGCTTCGACTTTCTTCTGCGCGTTCTCGATGGCGCGCGTCAAGAGCGGGTGCTGGATGTCCTCCCCTTCTTGCATTCCCAGTTTCCCCATCACGCCGGAAAGCCGGTCGGTCCCGAAGAGGCGCATCAGTTCGTCGTCCAGCGCAAGGAAAAAGCGCGAGGACCCCGGGTCGCCCTGGCGGCCCGTGCGTCCTCGCAGCTGATTGTCGACGCGGCGGGATTCGTGGCGCTCGGTCCCCAAAATGTGCAGTCCGCCGCTTTCTTTCACGACCTTCGCGTTATCAGCGTCCGGCGGATTGCCGCCGAGGACGATGTCCGTGCCGCGGCCGGCCATGTTCGTGGCGATGGTCACGGTCCCTTTGGCGCCCGCTTGCGCGATGATCTGCGCTTCCATCTCGTGGTACTTGGCGTTTAAGACCTGGTGCGGAACGCCCTTCTGCCGCAGCATGGCCGCAAGCTTTTCCGATTTTTCGATTGAGCGCGTTCCCACCAGCACGGGTCGGCCCCTTTTCCAGAGGTTAAAAATCTCTTCCACGATCGCGCCGTACTTTTCGCGCTCGGTGCGGTAAATCACATCGGCCCCGTCGGCGCGGATATTCGGGCGGTTGGTCGGGATTTCCACGACGTCCAGCTTGTAGATTTCCCAGAACTCGGCTGCTTCGGTCATCGCCGTTCCGGTCATCCCGGCGATCTTCTCGTACAGACGGAAGAAATTCTGGAAGGTGATCGTGGCGAGCGTCTGGTTTTCTTCGGCGATGCGGATGTTTTCCTTGGCCTCCACGGCCTGATGCAGGCCCTCTGACCAGCGCCGCCCGGGCATGAGGCGTCCGGTAAATTCGTCCACGATGATGACTTCGCCGTCTTTGACGACGTAGTCGACGTCGCGGTGATAAAGGTTGTGGGCCCTGAGCGCCTGCGTGATGTGGTGGACCCATTCGCCCTGGATGTCGTCGTAGAGGCTGGGGACGCCGAGCAGCTTCTCGCAGCGCGCGATGCCTTCGTCGGTCAAAGTGACGTTGTGGGCTTTTTCATCCAGTGTAAAATCAAAGCCCTTGCCAAGGTCTTCTCCCGTATACTTGGCGTCGATCTCTTCCTTCTCGGTGATCGTGCGGCCCTTGAGATGCGGCACAATGCGGTTGACGATCGCGTATTTCTC
>Ga0182027_10000941_pt1 | contig 49008 bp, 42 predicted proteins | sample 712E1DmetaG_FD_121300 | JGI IMG/M metagenome (GOLD analysis project Ga0182027, IMG submission 121300) | Permafrost microbial communities from Stordalen Mire, Sweden - 712E1D metaG (Illumina Assembly) | ecosystem: Environmental > Terrestrial > Soil > Wetlands > Permafrost | place: Sweden...
AATGGGGTTCCGAATGGTATATGTGAAGAATCGTACTGAGTTGCAAAAAAAATAACTTTGTAGGTGTTTAAAGACGAAGGCAGTTTACCAGCATCTGGACTCGTTCCTCCCCATTGAACAAAATGCTGATATCCAAAATGGGCTTTTACCGGTAATTTGCCACCGACTCTTATATAGATATACTTATGGTGCAGCCATTCATGCTTCACATAAGCATCCTTCTCAAACCATCCGTGAGTGAGGGCGCCTTTAATTTCCAAATATCCTTTGGTAAAAGGTACAGGGGTGTAATTAATAATACCAATAGTGACTTTAGGCATGGGAGGGGCATTTGAAGACCAAAGAAGTCCTCCGGAGGAAAGTGTTGAGTCCTGGTTTCCTATATATTCTTCCATCCGTCCTGCCTGAACAGTAAGAAACCTGTATTTTAACTTGAGGTAATATTGGTGAAAAAATAGTTGATAATGATTATCCAGGCGGTTTATCACATCTATTCCCAAAGCGTAGTCAAGTTTTTTGTTTCTTGCAGTATCGAATTCAGTAAAAAGTTTTGTTTGTAATAATGCGCTGTTTGGATCAGGCGAAATTGTGCCATATTTGTTTGATACGCCCCAGAATGCAGTCATTTTACCTGTACCAAAAACGAATGTAGAATTGAGATCGTATTGTATAGTTTTTTTTTGGGCAAACATTGAAGCAGAGTTGCAATACAGGACAAAAATGAGCAATAATGAGATTCTCATGTTTATGAAGAAAGTTTATGAAATATTATAGGGTATTAAAAATATCTTTGATTGACGATTACTAAAAAAGACAAATACTTATTGATACCCTGTCCGTCAGTGTAAAAAGTATCAAACCGCAAGTTTTAAAAATATTCTTTGCTACATCCTTTAATTAACAGATATTTTTCCACTTGCTTTGGATGACGAGGTAGGATTGGCATCGAGAACCTCGTAAACAGAATTCTGGCTCTTATACTCAGGAACAATTCTTTTCATGAGTTTTACTATTTCATGATTATTCTGGGTTTTTATGAGTTTTTCGAATTGATTCAAGTGTTCCGATATGGTATCAAAATTATTATGGGCAACCTTTACTATCATTATTTTAGGATGATAGGTAGGTAAGGTGTTCTCTTTGTCGCAAAGAAGTTCTTCATATAATTTTTCGCCAGGCCGTAAACCAATGTATTTAATTTGAATGTCTTTCCCTACCTCAAGACCAGAGAGACGTATCATATTCTTTGCCACATCAACTACTTTGATACATTTACCCATATCAAAGATAAATACTTCACCCCCTTTTCCCATGGCACAGGCCTCTAGTACAAGTTGGCATGCTTCAGGGATAGTCATAAAATAACGGGTTATTTCAGGGTGAGTAACGGTTACAGGTCCTCCTTGTTCAATTTGTTTTTTGAATAGGGGAATTGCTGAACCATTTGAACCTAATACATTTCCAAAACGTGTAGTAATAAAACTGGTATGTGTAATATTGTTGAGAGACTGGATATACATTTCTGCAATGCGTTTGGATGCCCCCATGATATTGGTCGGATTTACAGCTTTATCAGTGGAGATCATGACAAATTTTTCTACATTATATTTGACAGCAAGGTCGGCTAAAATTTTGGTACCCATTACATTATTGGACATTGCTTCAGCCGGATTGTTTTCCATCATCGGGACATGCTTGTATGCAGCGGCATGATAAACGATATTAATAGGATAACGTTCGAAAATTTTGGTCATGCGAACAGGATTGTTAATATCGCCAACAATTGGCTCGAAATTGTGGAAGTGGAGTTTTTCGGAAATTTCCAGTTCAAGATCATAAAGAGGTGTTTCGGCCTGATCAAGTAAAAGGATCTTTTTGGGATCGTAATTAGCAATTTGACGGACAATTTCGCTTCCGATAGAACCAGCAGCACCAGTAACTAAGATAATTTTATTCTGAATTTGGTTAAAAATATTATTAGTGTCAAGGCTAATAGGATCTCTTTCAAGTAAATCTTCTATATTGATTTGTTTAAACTGCCGAACTGAAAAATCGCCATTAATCCATGATTTAATTTTTGGTGCAGTAAAGACTTTTATTTTGAAATTTAAACACTTATCAACGATTTGGTTTTTCTTTAAAACACTAATGTAATCCTTCGCAAGAATTAGTGCATCAACCTCATTCTTTTCTAATAGCTCTTCAAGTTTGTAAACTGGATAAATATTTACCCCTTCAATGTTTTTCTTGTGATTTTGCTTTTTGTCGTCTAAGAAAGCTACTACTTTATATTTTGTCTCTGTATCTAAATCAAGCGCCCGTTTTGTCGCAACTGCAAGCTCATCGGTTCCAAAAATAATTACGCTAGACCTGGATTTACTGTTATTTCTGAATTCAAGGAATACGAACTTGATCATTAAGCGAGAGGCAGTCATCAAATACGCTGTTATAAAAAAATCAATGATAACTACCGAACCAGGAATCAAGGCTTTTCCAGAGATAAAATGATAGTTCAGAAAATCTATGGCACCAATAGTAACACTTCCTGCCAGAACAATAAGAATAAGCTTTGTCAGGTCGCGTAAACCAGTATGCCGGACAATCATTGCATAAGTTTTCCCGAAAAAGAAGAACATTGCCCTTATGCCCAAAACCATTAAAATTATTGTGGTAAGCTCTTGTGAAAATGTTGCGGGTATGTCAAAGTTGAATCGCAAAAGAAATGCCAATAGCAACGAAACAGCACAGATGCATAAATCAACATTAAAGATAATCCACGATGGCGTAGTTGCCTGAAAATACTTAATAACCCTTAATATTAATGAGTTAAATTTTTGGTTAAGCATACATTAAGAAATTTATTTTTATGGCTTAATATTATTAAAAGTACGAAATTTCTTATGAAAAATGATTAATTTTTTAATATTACTATTTTAAAATTGACAATAATTAAGGTTAACAAATATTAAAATAATGTATGTCAACCATAAATTTTAAGCTTTATCTTTTCATCAAAGCTTTATAAAGTTACAAAATTAATGAAATTTTTACGTTACATTTATTAAAATGTTACCTTTTACCTGATTTACTTTATTTTACTTTACTTAAAAATAAGAAAATAATTTATTATTTTCTTGGTAATTAATTAGATATATTAATTGATCTATTGTCAAAATAATTTAAACTCCAACATGATAAAATTTATCAGAAGGATTTTAATGAAACATTTTTTTAAGGATTTTCGTTTCATGTAACTAAGATGCAAAATTCGTAAGAAGGTTGCGTTTAAACTAGAAAATTTTTAACTTCATGCCTGAATATTTTAATAATTTTTTTACAACTAGCTGTGAATATGCAACTTTTCATTCAAAAAACGTTAAATACGCCAATGGTTAAATTTGAAGATGGTGTGTTAGTAATATCCGGGAGATCAATACCTGAAAATGCCCTATCGTTTTTTGAGCCTCTTTTCAGATTTATTGCTACTTACACAAAAAGGCCCTTTCTACTTACAGAGGTCAATATCATGTTGGAGTATGCCAACAGCAGTACTAATCGATCGCTGATGACAGTTTTTACATTGTTGGAAAAGATTTATGAAAATGGTAATAACATCCATGTTAATTGGTACTACGAAATAGGCGACGATTTAATGTTGGAACTTGGTAACGATTTTAAAGCTCTTTTGCGCATCCCATTTCAGGTGCAAGGGAAAGAATCAGTTAATTAAACTAAGTTGCTAGTTACGTGTTACTTATTACTAGTTTATTGAAGATGAGCATTATGATTTTTTTTAATATAATCATGATATATCATTTTAAATATCAATTCCATAACCAGCAACTAGCAACTCGAATTAATAATCTGCTTTTTAGTACTTTTCATAATTGTCAAAATCTTTTCAGAACCATTTGGGAGATCGTTTCTCCTATTGATAATGAAGCGGTCGCAGCAGGAGAGGGCGCATTAAGCACATTGATAACATATTTATCGTCATAAATTAGAAAATCGTCGATAAGTGCCCCATCGCGCGTGCAGGCCTGAGCCCTTACACCGGCACCTCCTACTGCGAGGTCATCTTTTTGAATGTCGGGTAGAAGACGTTGTAAGGCTTTGGTAAAAGCTGTCTTGTTGAAACTACGGTAATATTCTCCGATACCAGTTTTCCAGTATTTCCACATTACCTTTTGAAATCCGGGCCAGGTTAAAGCTCCCATAAATTCATTAAACTTAAAATCTGTTTTTTTGTACCCTTCTTTACGAAAGGCAAAGACCGCGTTTGGTCCTGCTTCGATTCCCCCTTTTTGGCGTCGGGTAAAATGAACCCCAAGGAATGGGAAGGCAGGATCAGGTACTGGGTAAATCAGGTTTTTTACTAAATAATGTTTGTCCTTTTTCACTTCGTAATATTCTCCGCGGAAAGGGATAATTCTTATGTCAACTTTCTGGGTAAGCCTCGCAATATCATCGGAATATAATCCTGCTGTGTTGACGACTAGTCTGGTTTGAAAAGTTTTATCAGTTGTAATTACGGTGCAGATATTGTTTCCGGATTTAATATTTATAACTTTTTGGTTAAGAAAGATTTCGCCTTGATAGCGATTCGTGAATAGTTCAGCATATTTTGCACAAACATCTTTGTAGTCGATAATTCCGGTGTATGGAACCCAAATTCCTGCAATTCCTGTTGCGTAAGGCTCATAATTTTTAATTTCTGTTCCTGAGATTTTTTTTATTTCTGAAAGTCCATTTTGTAAGCCTCGTTGATAAAGAGATTCGAGACGGGGAAGTTCATCTTCGCGGGTCGCAACAATGATTTTTCCGCATAATTCATAAGGAATGCTTTCCCTGTTGCAGAATTCGAGTAATTGATTGTACCCTTTTATACAATTCAAAGCCTTGAGGCTCCCTGGTTTATAATATATGCCTGAGTGGATAACACCACTATTATTCCCTGTTTGGTGTTTGGCTAACCCGCTTTCCTTTTCCAATAAAGCAATGTTAAGGTCAGGCTTACTTTCTTTCAGCCTATAAGCAGTAGCCAGACCTACAACTCCTCCGCCAATAATTAAAATATCATATTGCATGTTAGATAGTTAAATAAAAAAATAGGTTTAAAATCCGAGTGGTAAAAATATAGGTTAATTTGGAATTGGCGGGTTATCTTAAAAAAAATTTGGGCTATTTTTAAGATAATTTTCGATCAGTTCGTCGAATTTTTTCATTATTAACCTTAAAACAGGGTGCTTTACGTCGAAATTTGCATAATAAATATTTCGAATGGGTAGTACTTTAGGAGAGGTGCCTGTTATGAATAAGGCATCCATTGCAAACAATTCATCGCGAAAAATGCGCCTTTCATTCAAAATTAGATTTAAATCTTTGCAAACCTGCAGGATATATTTCCGGGTTATTCCTGGAAGGATATCTGTTACTTTTGGTGTATATACCTCGTTGTTTTTAATCATGAACAAGTTTGATCTGCTACCTTCTGTTATATATCCTTCAGGATGGACCAAAATTACTTCATAAACTTTTTCTTCTTCCATAATTCGGTTCAAAGTTTCTAATAAAGCAGTGTGTTGGATTTTTGCATTGGGCTGGGTTCTCAATGCTTCGGATATAGCTACAGAGACACCATTATTGTATTGCTCTTCACTGGGATAAGAATGAGGTATAAAATAAGCCAGGAATTCAGAAGTTTTTGCAGTATTGCTGAATACTAACTGAAATTTGATGTTGCCAACCTCTATCTTATTACTTTTAATTAGCAGGTCGAGTCTGTTAACAAGTTCTTCACTTCCAATTGCAGGAATCAACCCGGCATGATGAAAAGACGAAAAAAACCTGTCTATATGGTCTTTTAGGAAAAGAATTTTTCCGTCGATTATGCGAACAACTTCATAAATGATAAGATCGTCGGGATGAACGATAAAAATAAACTCATCAATGTTTTTAACTTCCTTATTTTTAAGGAATTTATAATTTATAGGTGAAACCATTAAACGAATTATAGAAAGGATAAATTTACATTTAAAAATTATTTTTTTCCAAAGTAATGACGTCCGTTTTATTTTTTTGATATTTCGCATAAATTCTTTGATGAAAGTTAATTTTTAATTGACGAATGTTCAATTTATGTTGACGAACGTATTATTGGTTATCAATCATTTACAATAAGATAAAATTTTTTTATCAAACAAATTTCAATTATAGTGCGTATAACCCCCAAAAAGCCAAATAGCTTTTAAAGCGTTAATTGACTGTAATTTTGTGATTGAACGTTATGAGATTAACCAGAAGCCATAACTGCCTTCGAGATGGAAGAGAAATTAATTTTTATTGTTGATGATGACAAGGTAATCTTGAATTTGCTCGAATATACCTTTAAAAGCCGGGAGGGATATGAGGTAAAGACCTTTTATTCCGGTGAAGAATGTTTAAAAAACCTCGATTTAAAACCGGATCTGATTGTGCTGGATCACCTTTTGTATCTTTCAGGAGAAGATAACATGACAGGGCTGGATACTTTAAAAGAATTGCGGAAAAAAGATAATGATGTACCTGTAATCATTCTTTCCGCCCAGAATGATATTTCACTGGTACGCGAATTCATTCAAAATGGGGCCATTAAATATATTCCTAAAGCTGATTACTTTATAGATACTTTGCTCGAATCGGTTGAAAAAGTTATGGCAAATTAATTATTCGCATTAGTGTTACGTTTTCGCTCGTTTTCATTGAGAATGATTTTGCGCAACCTTATGGACTTTGGTGTAACTTCAACGTATTCATCTTGCTGAATATATTCCAATGCTTCTTCGAGTGAAAATTTAATAGCAGGGGCTATTCTCATTTTTTCATCCGATCCGGAAGCCCGCATATTGGTGAGCTTTTTGGTTTTAGTCAGGTTTAACCCCAAATCGCCTGAACGAGTATTCTCACCTACTACCTGGCCTTCGTAAATTTCAACTCCGGGATCGACGAAGAATTTTCCACGATTCTGTAGTTTATCGAGAGCATAGGCAATTGCCTGACCTGTTTCAATAGCAATTAGCGAGCCATTGACGCGTTTTTCAATTTCGCCTTTCCAGGGGGCGAATTCAAGAAAGCAATGTGTCATGATAGCTTCGCCCGATGTTGCCGTAAGCATTTGATTGCGCAATCCAATAATCCCTCTTGAGGGAATGTTAAACTCAATATGAACCCGGTCGCCTTTGCGTTCTATTTTTAATAATTCTCCTTTCCTGCGCGTGATCAATTCAATGGCTTTACCTGACAATTCTTCAGGCATATCGATTGTAAGAATTTCGAGAGGCTCGCATTTTTCGCCGCCAATCATTTTTATAATAACTTTTGGTTGACCAACTTGCAGTTCGTATCCCTCACGGCGCATGGTTTCTATAAGTATAGAAAGATGCAGTACACCTCGTCCGAAAACAGTGAAAGCATCAGCAGAATCTGTCGGTTCTATTCTGAGTGCTATATTTTTTTCAAGTTCTTTTTCAAGACGTTCTTTGATGTGGCGCGAGGTAATATATTTCCCATCGCGGCCAAAAAAAGGTGAGTTGTTAATGGTAAATAACATGCTCATAGTAGGTTCATCAACGGCAATGGTCTCGAGTGGCTCCGGATTTTCAAAATCAGCAATAGTATCACCTATACTAAAGTCTTCAATTCCAACAAGGGCACATATTTCACCGGATATTACTTCACTCACTTTCTTTTTGCTGAACCCTTCAAAAATTAGAAGTTCTTTGATGCGCGTACGAATAATCGACTTGTCGCTTTTGACGAGCGAAATCTGCATATTTTCCCGAAGTTCGCCACGGTGCAACCGGCCAATAGCAATACGCCCAACGTATGAAGAATATTCTAACGAAGTGATCAGCAACTGGGGCGTTCCTTTTAACTGTTTAGGAGGTGGGATATGTTTGAGGATACAATCAAAAAGAGACGAAATATCATTTGATGGTCTCTTCCAATTGTCCGACATCCAACCCTGCTTAGCTGAGCCATAAATGGTAGGAAAGTTTAGTTGGTCTTCCGTTGCATCAAGGTTGAACATTAATTCGAACACTTCTTCCTGAACTTCCTGGGGACGGCAGTTTGGTTTATCTACTTTATTGATTACTACAACAGGTTTCTTGCCAAGTTGTAAAGCTTTTTGCAATACAAACCGGGTTTGGGGCATGGTTCCTTCAAATGCATCAACTAAAAGAAGCACTCCATCAGTCATATTTAATACCCGTTCTACTTCACCGCCAAAATCGGCATGACCAGGAGTATCGATAATATTTATCTTTGTACCTTTATAATATACTGATACATTTTTTGCCAGAATAGTGATTCCTCGTTCGCGTTCTAATTCATTACTGTCCATGATAAGTTCGCCCGGATGCTCATGTTCTTTGAAGAGGTTCCCCATCATCAGCATTTTATCCACTAAGGTTGTTTTACCATGATCAACGTGAGCAATAATTGCAATATTTCTGATATTTTGCATATTTATTTTTCAAAAATAGGGTTGCAAATGTAGTGAAAATTATTCCGTTTAATTTTCTTTTCATATTAAGATTTAAATTTATACTTTTGCACCTTGAAATTTTGTAGGGTGAAGTCTAATCGTCAGTTTGTCATTTCTTTTAAGGGATTAAAAACGGGTAAACACGATTTTGTCTTTAATATTGACGACAAGTTCTTTGATGATTTTGAGGGAAGTGAGATCACCAAAGCTAAGGTATTTATTAATATTGATCTTATTAAGGTGGTCAATATGCTTGAACTTGAATTTAGGTTAAAGGGTAGTGTTATAGTTACTTGCGACCGATGTTTAGATGAGTTCGAAATGCCGGTTGAATACGAGACTAAATTATATGTTCAATTTGGTGATATTGCTGAAGAACAAACTGATGAGGTTGTCATACTTTCATATGCAGAGGGGGAATTGGATATCACCCAATACATTTATGAATATATACATTTGAGTCTGCCATACAAACGTGTGCACCCGAATGATGAAAAGGGCAGGAGCACATGTAATAAGGATATGCTTAAAAGGCTTAGCGAATATGATATTCGTGGACATGCCGATACCCATTTGGGTGATTTAAAAAATTTAATGAATCAAAATTAATAGTTTAGAATATGCCAAATCCGAAACGAAAACATTCGAAACAGAGAAGAGATAAAAGAAGAACTCACGATAACGCTGTAGTTCCTACTACTGCAAAATGCAGTAATTGTGGAGCAACTGTTTTGTACCACAGGGTTTGTCCTGAATGTGGCTATTATCGTGGAAAACTTGCCATAGAGAAAGAAGTTACCGCATAACTTTGGGTAATAATTACATCCTATAAATCAGTATGATAAGGATAGGCTTGGATGCGATGGGGGGAGACTATGCACCTGATGTTGTTATAGAGGGCGCAATTCTTGCTCGTCAGCTATTACCAGATGAGGTTAAATTAGTTATTATCGGCAAACAGTCGAAAATAGAAGAGCTATTCAAGAAGAAGAGCATTGACATTTCAGGGTTCGAAGTAGTACATGCTTCAGAAATTATTGAAATGGGTGATCATCCTGCCAAAGCCTTTTCTCAAAAATTGAATTCGAGTATTAATGTTGGCTTTGAATTATTGCTGGCAGGTAAAATTGATGGTTTTGCGAGTGCCGGTAGTACGGGAGCCATGATGGTTGGAGCCATGTACACCGTGAAATCGATTCCTGGAATAATACGCCCGGCAATAACCTCGCCAATTCCAAAACCAAACGGTAAGTATACTTTAATTTTGGATGTCGGGTTGAATTCTGATTGTAAGCCAGATGTTCTCTATCAATATGGTATTCTTGGTTCTTTATATGCCGAATTTGTTTATGGATACGAAAAACCTAAAGTGGGATTACTAAATATAGGTTCAGAGGAAGAAAAGGGAAACCTTTTGACCAAGGCAGCTTTTCAGGCGATGACAGGCACCAAAGATTTTAATTTTATTGGCAATGTAGAAGGGAACGACATTTTTAATGAAAATGTTGATGTTATCGTTTGCGATGGGTTTGTAGGTAATGTTGTGTTGAAACAAACTGAAGCCATTTATCAATTAGTAAAGCAACGTAAAGTGGAAGACGAATATTTCGCTAAGTTTAATTTCGAACATTATGGTGGAACTCCTGTGCTTGGAATCAATTCGAATGTTATTATAGGACATGGTGTGTCGAATGACATTGCTATTAAGAATATGATATTGCATGCCAGGGGAGTAATTGAAGCTAATCTGCCAGCAAAAATAAAGGAGTTTTTTAAGTAATGAGTAAAATTAGAGCAGCTATTACGGGTATTGAGGCTTATTTGCCCGAGTACAAATTGACCAACGATGAGATTAGCCGTATGGTGGATACTTCCGATGAGTGGATTATGCAACGGATTGGTATCAAGGAACGCAGGATTTTAAAAGGTAAAGGCATTGCTACGTCGGATATGGGGGCCGAGGCTGTAAAAAAATTACTTGCTAAAACTGGTACCAGTGCTGATGATATTGAGCTGATCTTGGTTGCAACGGTAACTCCCGATATGTTTTTTCCCTCGACAGCTTGTGTTATTTCTGATAAGGTAGGAATAAAAAATGCCTGGGGTTTTGATTTAAGTGCGGCTTGTTCAGGATTTTTATATTCGTTACAAACAGCTTCGCAATTTGTTGAAACCGGAAAGTATAAGAAGGTACTTATCGTAGCTTCCGATAAAATGTCGGCTATCACTAATTATGCAGACAGGGCATCATGTCCCTTGTTTGGCGATGCAGCTGTTGCTGTTTTGCTTGAGCCGACTACCGAAGACGTCGGGGTAATTGATCATATTTTCCAGATAGATGGAGCAGGCAGGAATCACTTGTATCTTAAAGCGGGGGGTTCATTGAAGCCTGCTTCACACGAGACTGTGGATGCCGGTGAACATTTTCTTTACCAGGAAGGTCAAGTCGTGTTTAAAGTAGCAGTTATTAAAATGGCCGATGTAGCCGTTGAGATGATGGAAAAACATAACATTACTCCTGAAGATCTTGCATGGCTGGTTCCTCATCAGGCTAATATGCGAATCATTGAGGCTACTGCGCGTCGTATGGGACTCGATAAGAAAAAGGTAATGATTAACATTGAAAAATACGGAAATACTACGGCAGCTACCATCCCGCTTTGCCTTTGGGAATGGGAAAAACAATTAAAAAAAGGCGATAAACTTATCCTGGCGGCCTTCGGTGGCGGTTTCACCTGGGGCTCGTTGTACCTGAAATGGGCCTATAATTCATGATAGAAGTGATTAACCCCTAAGTTGCTCCAAGTTACTGATTCAGGTTTTTTCTATACCCATTTTAACAGAGTATTTGACAGGTTGTATGTGATTAGGGTATTTTTATGCCCACAACTATTACATCATCTGTTTGATCGAAGGATCCTTTCCAAGTTTTAAATTCCGAAACAATTTTTTCTTTTTGTTTAAAAAAAGGCATTTGCGATATAGCTAAAAGGAAATCTCTCATTCTTGAAGGCTTATATTTTTTATTATCAGGGCCTCCAAACTGATCGACAATTCCGTCTGAATACATATAGATGACATCATTCTGTTGTATTTCAACAATGTGATTGGTAAATTTCTCATCAGTAATGTGGATGCCAACCGGAATGTGATCCCCTCTATACTCTGTTAATTCCGGAACCCCTTTTTCATAATTGTTTCGCACAAGGCATATCGTATGAAAAGCTGTTGCATATTGAAAAGATCGAAAATATTTGTCAAATATGCATAAAGCAATGTTTATTCCATCTTGTATATTTTCAATTTCGTTATTTTGATGTAATGCGTCAATAAAAAAGCACTTTAAGCTATCAAGTATTGTGGCGGCAGTGTACCCTTCATTTTCAAGCTGCAATGTAATCTGGTTTAAGAAAGAAATTCCAAGCATGCTGAGTAAAGCTCCAGAAAGTCCATGCCCAGTGCAATCGGCTACAGCTAAAATTCGTTCGCCATTCTGCATTTCTTTAAACCAATAGAAATCTCCACTTACAATATTTTTAGGAGCATAAAAGACAAAATGGTCAGGGAAAATTCTTGATAATTCAAAAGATGGTGACAGTACTGCATTTTGAATAAAACTGGCGTAATTAATGCTATCGGTAATTTCTTTATTGGCAGAATGAAGTCCTTCAGCAATAGAAATTATTTCTTCATTTTGACCTTGCATTTCTTCATTCAAAAGTTGAAGTTTTGTATTTTGAGTTACAATTTCCTTTTTTTGTTGCGATAACTCATCATTTAAATTATGTAATGACTTATGTGCAATTTTCAATTCCTCAATTTTACCTTTTAATTCATCTCGTTGCATAAAAAACCAACCAATGAGTTTGGCAATTTTCCCAAACTCATCATTTCTATTTATAATTTTTTCAATGGAACTAGTATTTTCATTACTTAGTGATGTTTCTATTTTTTTTAAAGGGTTAATAACAAGTGAGATATATGTGTAATAGATGATAAAAAACAGCACAAGGCAAAAACAAACGAAGAAGATGTTAAAATAGTTATTCAGCACTTTAATATTTTCGAGAAAGGGATTGATTTTGGAAATATTTATATGAGCTACTTTTTGAGATTTATAATTTTGAAAAAAGATTTCCCCAACTTCATTGGAATGGTTTTCCGGGAGAAGGTTGCTTAGATACAAGGATATGTTGCAGTTGGTTATTTTTTTTAAGATGTTTACATAATCTTTATCCCAAAGCTTGCCAAAAATAACAAAGCCATTCGGGGCTGTTTGTCTGTAAATGTCATCTGATGGATGCACTGTAGAACCAAACACTTGCACAAGACCATATTTTGTATTGATATAAAAATTGATCTTCCTGTCATGATATAATGAGTCAAATACTTCACTGGCGATAAGAACAGTATCTTTTAAAATTGGAGCCAAGTCATTATATACCAATTTTTTATTTAGATTGTATATTTGAATAAAACTGATCCCAACATTTTGGGGATGCGATATTGTCATCTCTCCTTCTTTCTTGTTTGGATGGTTTATAAAGTCAATCATCCAGGAAAAAACCGAATAATCAAAAACCATTTTTCCATAAGCATCATTTTTGGTTTGCAATACTGCATTTATGGATTGGATAAGTTCTTGTTTTTGAAGATCTTGGGTTAAAATATTTTTTTTGTTGAGTATCTTTAGAAATATAAAATATCCGAGAATAAATACAAGAAGGGTTATGCCTAATGTTAACATCACACTGGATTTAACACTTTTACTTTTTTTATTAGATAAAGCCATAAATTGTTTTTCTCCCTCTTACTAAAGTTAAGAACATTACTTTACTAAATCAAATTCTTCATGCTGTTTTACTCAATTTTTTTTCGCTTTTGTCTTTTCTATATTTCAAAATGGTATTTTTGCACCAATTTTTTAACAATCTCGTGGGAAGAAAAAAGAGTTTACCGTTAATTAGAGAGGTAGAGATACTGGATATTGGAGCCGAAGGTAAGGCCATCGCCAAAGTTGAAGGAATGGTAATCTTTGTACCCTATGTTGTTCCTGGTGACATAGTAGATGTTCAGGTTGTCAAAAAGCGTTCTAGTTACATGGAAGCCTTGCCTGTATTATTTCATAAGTATTCTAATATCCGTAGGCAACCAGTTTGCGAACATTTTAGCATTTGTGGCGGATGTAAATGGCAGAACCTTCCTTATGAACAACAACTCTATTATAAGCAAAAACAGGTTACGGATAGCTTTATACGCCTTGGAAAGCTAGAGATTCCTAAGGTTTCTCCCATCATCTACTCAGGTAATGAATTTTATTATCGTAACAAACTTGAGTTTACCTTTTCAAATAATCGGTGGCTTACCCGTGAGGAAATTGAATCGGGACATGAGTTTGATCGCCGTGCATTAGGATTTCATATACCAGAAAAGTTTGATAAAGTGCTCGATGTAAAAAAATGTTGGCTTCAACCTGACCCTTCAAATGCTATCCGTGATTCGGTGAAGCAGTTTGCTATGGAAAAAGAGCTTAATTTTTACGATCTTCTCAATCAACAAGGTTTTCTCAGGAATTTAATTATTCGCACAGCCAATACCGGTGAATTGATGGTTATTCTATCTTTTTTTAGCGAAAACGAGTTATTACGAACAAAATTGCTGGATTATTTATCGGACAAATTCCCAGAGATAACTTCGCTAATGTACGTGATCAATAAAAAAGTGAACGATACCATAACTGATCAGGAAATTGTTCTTTATAGGGGAAAAGATCATATCATTGAAGAGATGGAAGGGCTTCGATTTAAAATTGGCCCAAAGTCTTTTTTTCAAACCAATTCGGATCAAGCTTACACACTGTATAAAGTTACGCGCGAATTTTCAGGTTTGACGGGCAACGAAATAGTGTACGACCTTTATACAGGTATTGGAACGATTGCTATTTTTGTGGCCCATCAATCAAAAAAGGTGATAGGTATTGAATATGTCCCAGAGGCTATTGAAAATGCTAAAGAAAATACACGATTAAATAATATTTCCAACATTGATTTTTTTTCAGGTGATATTAAGGATGTGCTTACCAGGGATTTTATCGAGGTTCAGGGACACCCGGATGTGATTATTCTTGACCCTCCCAGGGCTGGGATCCATTCAAATGTAATTGATGCGATTCTTTTCACTATGCCTCAACGGATTGTTTATGTGAGTTGTAATCCTGCAACCCAGGCACGTGATCTTGCATTTTTAAAGGAATATTACCATATCACTGACATACAGCCAGTTGATATGTTTCCACACACACACCATGTTGAAAATATAGTACGCTTGGAACGGAACGAATAAAAGGGCTAGCTATCAATTTTTTGATTTTACATTTCATTATTCATAAAACCTTGGTCCTTGATCGCTTCTAAGAACTTATTTGAAAACATTATATTGTCTTTTTTTGTGTACCGAATTTCTGTAAATATTTGAGCAAGAGTTTCTTTATTGTTTATCTTTAGTAATTCTTTAGTAAAGCCTGAATTTTCTCTTTCTTTATAAATAGAGTCAATGGTTTCTGGACTGTAATCTTGGTAGACATCATTATGGATGATGGCTTCAAGAGGTAATCTATCAGTTAAGCCAGGGGTTTCGTCAGAATAACCCATAACTAGAGTGGTCACAGGTACTACACCCTTCGGTAATTTAAGTATTTCAATAATTTTATGGGCATTGTAGGTTGTAGTACCTAAGTAGCAGATGCCTAAGCCATTTGTCTCGGCCGCAAGAGCAACGTTTTGAGCTACAAGCAAAGCATCAATAGCTGCAGTAAAGAATGAAAGAAAATTATCGTAGCCAGGACTGGCCTTTCTATGATTGCACCACTTTACAAACCGATTAAAATCGGCACAGAATGTAAGTATTATTGGAGCTTGTAAAACCATATTTTGCTTAAAATGGGCTTCCCAGAGTTTTTCTTTAATAGATTTATCTTTACTAATTATAATACTGTAAACCTGCATATTACCAGTAGTGGAAGCATGTGTACCAGCCTCTATTATTTGTTTTAGTGATTTCTCTGGTATTTCATCTGATTTATATTTTCGTATAGTCCGGTGTTTCAAAATGATATTCATCATAATTTTAATATTATTTTATTTGTGTAAAGTTATTATTTTTATCAGTTGTTCTGCCGCTTTATCACATATAGAATGAATGGTTTGGTTATGATGTATATAAGTTAGCATGATGACCAAATCCCCTACAATTGAAATAACTTTTATCACGGCTTAACGTATTAAAAGGGTGTCTAAAAATTAGTGATGATTTTTTTATGTATTTTACCCAAAATAAATTAACTTTATTAAAATTTCGACTTGCTTATGAAAAGGTATTTTGTAGTATTGATTATTTGTGTAGTGGTAGCTATTGTATTGGGTTCGTGCCAGGGAGGTAAAAAATGTCCTGCTTATTCTCAGTATAACACTGAAAAAACTACTCATTTAAGGTCATAAATGTTCCATCTAGGGTTTGGAATTTTTTCCGGGTTTAAGGTATTTTGAGGCATTCGTGCTTTCAAAATACTAATCTTTTTATTAAGTTTGCATGTATGATCTGCAATAACTTGATGAAAAGATTTTTTATTTTATATGGGGTCATATTTTTATTAGGCCAAAATATTTTTGCACAGGGAGATATTGATAATCAGAATAAAATATTTTATCGTAATGAAAAATCAATAGCTTTTATGCTTAACTCAAATGGTTTTGGTTTGAATGGCCGTTATGCAAAACGTACCGATGCTGCTAATAAAATATTTTACGATCTTGATATAGCTTTACTTAAGCATCCTAAGGAAGTAAGGAGGGCCAATAGCAATTATTCGAACGCTCAAAGCTATATCCTTGGTAAACAGTATGTTGTTTTTGATTTCCGTTTAGGATATGGCAAGCAAAAAGAGATATATAGAAAATTCGATGTTGGAGGTATTTCTGTTCGGCGTTTTCATAGCATAGGCCCATCCATCTCATTACTTAAACCTATATATTACCAAATAGATAATGGTCAGAATCAGGTTGAAATTGAAAAATTTAGCGTTGCAAAAAGCGATGCTATTATTGGGAAAGCTTCGTTTTTTAAAGGCTTGAACGAACTTACAGTTATCCCCGGGGCATTTGTAAAAGGTGGATTAAGTTTTGAATACAGCCGTTTTGATCAGATTATACACTCTATTGATGTTGGCGTTATACCCGAAGCGTTTATAAAGAAGCTTCCGATTATGGCAACCAGAGAGAATAGTTGGTTTTTTATTACTCTTTTTGTCAGCTATCGTATTGGAAAAGTAGTTGATCCTAAGGCTATTAAAAATAAACCTACAAAGGGAGATTTTTTCTATTAACTGCTTGTGGTTTATTTTTGCTCCTTAATTTTTATAATGTTTCGATTGACTTCTTTTTCTTTCGCTTTCATTGGCACATTAGACCATTATTACATCGTCAATTCCAATTTATCACTTACCTAAAAATTATGTGAGTATATTAACAGAAATTTTCAATTTAGTATTAAATTTGTGCTTTCTTTTAAAAATCAAAATAATTAGTTAACAAATAAATAGAATTTATTATGGCAAAAATTAAAGTAGGTATTAATGGTTTTGGTAGGATTGGAAGGCTTGCATTCAGGGCCGCTATGGGCAGAAGCGATATTGAAGTTGTGGGTATCAACGACTTAATCGATGTTGAATACATGGCTTATATGCTTCGTTATGATACTATTCATGGCCAGTTTAAAGGCACTGTTGCAGTAAAAGATGGAAAGCTTGTTGTAAACGGACAAGTCATTCGTGTGACTTCCGAAAAAGACCCAGCTAACCTGAAATGGAACGAAGTTAGTGCTGAATATGTAATTGAATCGACTGGTTTATTCCTTGCCAGAGAAAAGGCAGAGGCTCATCTCAAAGCTGGTGCTAAACGAGTAATTTTGTCAGCTCCTTCGAAAGACGAGACTCCTATGTTCGTATATGGTGTAAACCATAAGACCTATAAGAAAGAAATGGACATCATTTCAAATGCTTCTTGTACCACAAACTGTTTGGCACCTGTTACCAAAATATTAAATGATAAATTTGGTATAGTTGAAGGTCTTATGACTACAGTTCATGCAACTACTGCAACCCAGAAAACAGTTGACGGTCCTTCTGCAAAAGATTGGAGAGGCGGTCGTGCTGCTGCAGGTAACATTATTCCTTCCTCAACTGGCGCTGCAAAAGCAGTTACTAAGGTTATTCCCGAACTTAAGGGTAAACTGACTGGTATGGCTTTTCGTGTGCCTACACTTAATGTATCTGTAGTTGATTTAACCTGCCGTTTAGAGAAAGCTACCACTTATGAAGATATATGCAAAGCTATGAAAGCTGCTTCTGAAGGTGAATTGAAAGGCATTCTTGGTTATACTGAAGATGAAGTTGTATCAAGCGATTTCATTGGCGATTCGCGCACTTCAATTTTCGATGGTAAGGCTGGTATTATGTTGAATGCTAACTTTGTAAAAATTGTATCATGGTACGACAATGAATGGGGTTACTCATGCAAACTCCTCGACATGATTGTGTATATGGATACTGTAAAATAAAACCAAACAAAAAATCCCGCCAAAAGCGGGATTTTTTTATGAATATGTTTCAACAAGATTAAATGGCATTTTCAATAGGGTCTTAAAATGTTTCCCCAGATCACGGATCGACTCGTCATCTTCTTCGAAATGCCAGTTAATTTGGCATTGAAAACCATTGTCGTAATATTGTTTTATCATCTTGAACATAGTAAGAATCGATTTTGAGGATCCACTATTAATATAATCTAATTTGATTTCGATCCTTGTTGTACCACTAGGTTTTTGAAAATATTCTTTAACCCAGTTCACAATAGTTTCGTAAAATACCGATGGATTTTCTGGTATCGATCTTCCTTCTATTTTAAGCACTCCCGATTTTGCATTGAAATATACAGCAGGGGTACTATAGGTTTTTTCAATAAGTAAATCTTTCATAATATTGCCAAGTTAATCATTATCATTTATTCATATTTTAATATATATTCTATTTATAAATTTAGTCATAATTTAAAAGAAATAAAAATATTTTCATTATCAATCAATTGAAACATGCAACAATCGACTTACTAAACGGTTAATATAGTAGTGATTTTTTGTAAATTGGCGATTCAAATTTTTTTATAAGATGAAGAATATAATTTTTGATCTTGATTTAATTAATAAGCGATACAAAAATCTGGCATCGTATGTGGATGAAGTGCGAAAAATTGTAAATAAACCATTAACCTTAACTGAAAAAATACTCTATGCGCATTTGGCTGATGGTATTCCATTAAGAAAATATAAGGGTGGTGAGGATTATGTTGATTTTAATCCAGATAGGGTCGCAATGCAGGATGCAACGGCCCAAATGGCATTATTGCAGTTTATACAGGCACGTAAAGACAAGGTTTCAGCGCCATCGACTGTGCATTGCGATCATCTGATTGTTGCTAAAGAAGGAGCTATAAAAGACTTAAAATCTGCTGAATTTACCAATAAAGAGGTTTATGATTTTCTTTCCTCGGTATCTAATAAATATGGTATAGGCTTTTGGAAGCCTGGGGCCGGGATAATACACCAGGTAATCCTAGAAAATTATGCCTTTCCAGGGGGTATGATGATTGGTACCGACTCGCATACTGTGAATGCTGGAGGGTTGGGAATGATTGCAATTGGGGTTGGTGGAGCTGATGCCGTTGATGTGATGGTAGGTATGCCTTTGGAGCTTAAATTTCCAAAACTCATAGGAATAAAATTAACAGGAAAACTAAGTGGATGGGCTTCCGCAAAAGATGTAATTTTAAAAGTTGCCGGCATTCTCACAGTAAAAGGGGGAACAGATTGTATTCTTGAATATTTTGGAGACGGAGCTCAATCCATTTCATGTACTGGGAAAGGTACTATTTGTAATATGGGCGCAGAGATTGGGGCTACTACTTCGATTTTTGGTTATGACGAAAAGATGGCTGCTTATTTGACAGCAACAGGCCGTGCAGAAGTTGCCACAATGGCCAATAAACTTACTTCATATTTGACAGGCGATGCTGAGGTATATAAAAATCCAGACTATTATTTTGATCAAGTCATTGAAATCAATCTATCAGGGCTAGAGCCTCATATCAACGGACCGTTTACCCCAGATAAAGCATGGCCTTTGTCGCAGTTTAAAAGGGCTGTTATTGAAAATGATTATCCCCGGAAACTTGAAGTAGGATTGATAGGTTCTTGCACAAACTCTTCTTATGAAGATATTACCAGGGCAGCTTCAGTAGCCAAACAAGCTTTAGATGAAAGGCTTAAAGTGAAAGCTGAGTTTACTATTACCCCAGGTTCGGAACAGGTACGTTATACCATGGAACGAGATGGGTTATTAAAAATATTTGAACAGATAGGGGGTGTTGTACTGGCAAATGCCTGCGGGCCTTGTATTGGCCAGTGGGCGCGTAAAGATGCTGATAAGCAGCATCGCAATTCTATTATTACTTCATTTAACAGGAACTTTGCCAAGCGAAATGATGGGAATCCCAATACCTTTGCTTTTGTTGCATCACCAGAGATTGTAACTGCATTTGCTATTGTTGGTGACCTTGCATTTAATCCTATTACCGATGAACTTGAGAACGAGGCAGGCAAGAAAGTAAGGCTTAAAGAGCCTCAGGGAATTGAATTGCCGGAAAAAGGTTTTGCAGTCGAAAATAATGGTTATCAGGCACCAGCCAAAGATAGCACCAGCATTCAGGTAATAGTTAATCCAAAATCAGACCGCCTGCAATTGCTTCAACCTTTTGATGTATGGAATAATAAAGATTATGTAGGTTTAAGACTGCTTATTAAAGTCAAAGGCAAATGTACTACAGACCATATCTCTATGGCTGGTCCCTGGCTCAGATATCGTGGTCATCTCGATAATATTTCGAATAACCTATTGATAGGCGCTGTAAATTCATTTAATGACAAGATCAATTTAATAAAAGATCAATTTACTGGTCAGTATGCGCCAGTGCCAGATGTTGCAAGGTTATATAAAACAGCTGGGATGGGCTCAATTATAATTGGCGACGAAAATTACGGTGAAGGCTCATCGCGTGAACATGCTGCAATGGAACCTAGACATTTGAATGTTAAAGTGGTGTTGGTAAAATCGTTTGCCCGTATCCATGAAACTAATCTTAAGAAGCAGGGCATGTTGGCCCTGACATTTGCTAATAAGGCTGATTATGACAAGATTTTGGAAGATGATATAATTGACATACTGGGTTTAACTGAATTTCAAGAGGGAACCCCTTTTACTGTAGTTTTGCATCATAAGGACGGTTCGGCAGATCGTATCTTGGCAGATCATTCGTATAATCAAAATCAGTTCGAATGGTTTAAAGCAGGCTCGGCACTGAATCTTATAAAGAGACAACAGAAGTAGCAAACAAGGAAAAACTTATGAAGCAAAAGTTTATTTTTGTCAATTTAATTTTGCTAACAGGAAGGTCAATTGAAATATGAAAGCAAACATCCCGGAGGTTAATGAAAAACGTGTGGTTGTGATAGGTGGAGGATTTGCAGGTTTAACTTTGGTAAGAAAACTTGCCGCTAAAAAATTTCAGATAGTTCTAATAGATAGATATAATTATCATCAGTTTCAACCGCTTTTGTATCAGGTGGCTACTTCGGGGATAGAGCCTAGTGCAATTTCGTTTCCATTTCGAAAGGTTTTTCAATCAAAAACGAATGTTCATATAAGGATTACTGAAGTGATACGTGCAGATCCAGAATCGAAGAGAGTATATACTTCTATTGGACATATTGATTATGACTACTTAGTGATTGCTGTAGGGGCCGATACTAATTATTTTGGCCTTGAGCAAATCAGGGAACGATCATATCCAATGAAGTCGGTTTCTGAAGCATTAGGATTGAGGAATTCTATCTTACAGAATTATGAGAATGCGCTTATTACAGAGGATATTGACGAACGCGAAGGCTTAATGAATATTGTAGTAGTAGGGGCGGGGCCTACGGGTGTGGAAATTTCAGGAGCGCTGGCTGAGATGAAAAGATTTGTCTTGCCAAAAGATTATCCGGAATTGGATTTTCATCGCATGCATATATATCTGTTGGAGGCTTCAAATGCGGTGTTGAATGTTATGTCTGAAGCTGCTTCAAAAAAAGCTTACGAATATCTTTTAACACTTGGCGTTAAAATATGGTTAGATTCCAGGGTGAAGGACTACGACGGCAAAAATGTAATACTTGAGAATGGTTCTATGCTCAGAAGTAATACCTTGATTTGGGCTGCCGGTGTGCATGGAAACAGGTTGGAAGGATTAAAACCAGAGGCTTATGATAAAGCTGATCGTCTTATGGTTGACCGCACGAACAAGGTGATGGGTTATAATAATATTTTTGCCATTGGCGATATTGCGCTGATGATCGAAGAAAAATTTCCAAATGGTCATCCACAAGTTGCACAGGTGGCAATACAGCAAGCTCGGTTATTAGCTAAAAACTTTATGAACCTTACTAAGGGAAAAGCTTTAATACCTTTTTCTTATAAAGATTTGGGCAGCATGGCGACAGTAGGCCGTAATAGGGCAGTGGTTGATTTACCTTTCATCAGGTTTCAGGGTTTTTTTGCATGGTTAGTTTGGATGTTTATTCATCTTAGGTCAATTGTAGGCGTAAAAAATCGCCTAATTATCTTTATAAACTGGCTTTGGTATTATCTTACTTATGACCAATCTTTAAGACTTATCATCAAACCGACAACCAGGGAAAAGAATTAAGGTGAAAATTTTATTTGACATTTCGGGTTTCTATTTTATTTTTAGAGTTTAAATTAAAACCGATTCGTGAGATTGTCTATATACAGTTTTTTAATTGATTGGCTTGAAAAGCATTCATTGCCTTGTTTCTTCAAAAAGTACGTTGGGATTGATTGTCCTGGTTGCGGCATGCAGCGTGCGTTGATTGAATTGCTGAAAGGAAATGTTCAGAAAAGCTTTCTACTATATCCTGCTTTATTTACTATTATACTTATGATATTGTACCTGGTTTTACACTTGAAATTCAAATTTAAAAACGGGGCCGACAATTTAAAAATGCTGTTCATTTTAAATGCAGTAATCATAGTTTTTAATTATATTTATAAATTAATCAATTAAAATCTAATATTTATGGAAACAACATCTCCAAACCAGACTCAGCCGGGTGGATTATTACCAGCACTTCCAAATTCTACAGCTGTATTAGTTCTTGGTATTTTATCTATAGTATTTTGTTGGTGCTGGATTGTAGGGTTACCTCTTGGAATTGTGGCATTGGCTCTGGCTACTAAAGCCGAGAAACTCTTTAGATTGGGGCCATCCAATTATCACGAAGGCTCTTACAAAAATATGAAAGCCGGGAAAGTCTGTGCAATTGTTGGGACTAGTTTGTCTGGTTTGTATTTTGTGGTAGCTATGATCTATTGGGCAATTCTTGGAACTGCTTTTTGGTCAATTTTTTCTAATTTTCCCTGGCAAAATTTTAAATAATTTGATATACTGCAATTCATAAAGAGGGTAGCAATATCCTCTTTTTTGTTTTATTAAGTAAGGTATCTAAAAATATTTCATTTCAATTCATGACTGCAAACCAATATAATAATCATCTTATTGTTTTGGTTGGACCAACGGCAGTGGGAAAGACGAAACTTGGAATAACGCTTGCAAAATATTTTAGAACAGAAATCATTTCTGCCGATTCACGACAAATATTACGGGAATTGCAAATAGGCACAGCCGTGCCCACCAATGAGGAACTGAGGCAGGTCAAACATCATTTTATAAAATGTAAGTCCGTACGGGATTATTACAATGCGAGTATGTTTGAGTTTGAGGTGCTTGGTTTGTTACAGGAATTATTTCAGCAATATTCAACAGTTTTGATGGTGGGGGGATCAACGCTTTATGTTGATGCTGTATGTCATGGCATTGATGATCTACCCACTGTTGATATGAACCTTCGCAATCAATTGATGCAGAAATACAAAGAAGAAGGTATTGAGTATCTTCGCCACCAACTTAAATTGCTTGATCCGGAACATTACCGTAAAGTCGATCTGCGCAATCCAAACCGTATGTTAAAGGCTATCGAGGTAAGCCTGATGACTGGAAGGCCATACTCTACGCTGCTTACAGCCTCCCACAAAAAAAGAAATTTTAATATCATTAAAGTTGGTATTAACCTCAGTCGAGACGAACTTTTTGACCGCATCAATCAGCGAGTTGACCAAATGATTGCCAATGGTTTGGTTGAGGAAGTAAGTAACCTTCAATATACGCGTGAAGTCAATGCCCTGAAAACCTTTGGCTACCGTGAAATTTTTGCTTACCTCGATGGGGACATTTCTATTGAACAGGCGATCGAACAAATCAAGACCAATACACGTCGGTACGCTAAGCGTCAAATTACTTGGTTTTCCCGTGATAAAACAATGTCATGGTTTCATCCCGACCAGACAGAAAAGATTATTGAATATATTAATTCCAGGCTATGACAGATAAACGCTTTGTTATTCGGGTTTATGCTTTGATTTTAAATGAAAGAAACGAAGTGCTTTTAAGTGACGAGTATGTGCTGGATACTTTGATGACGAAGTTTCCAGGTGGGGGACTGGAATTCGGCGAGGGCACTATTGATTGCCTGAAACGTGAGGCGTTGGAAGAATTTGGTCAACCCATTGAAATTATATCACATTTTTATACTACCGATTTTTTCCAGAAGGCTTTATTTTATGAAAATGCCCAGTTAATTAGTGTATATTATACAGCAAGGTTTACAGATGCTATTCGGTTCAGGGTTTCAGACAAGCTTTATGATTTTCCTGAAAAGGTCAATGGAAGCCAGTCTTTTCGATGGAAAGCAATAAAGAACCTTACTCCCGATGATTTAACGTTTCCGATAGATAAGAAGGTGGCGGAAATGTTAAAGCGTAAAAGAAGTTAGAATAGAAGAAGTTTTGAAGATGAGATTATTTTAAATTTTATACTAAACTTCACAATTTGTCACCTTCACAATTTGTCACCTTCACAACTTCTATTTTAGACCTTTCATTATATCTCTTTGTCTATCATATAATTATTTCTATCTGCCGAATTGCGGGTAACCAGTTCGCCTATAAAACCTGCTAAAAACAGTATGGTTCCCAGAATCATGGTGGTCAAAGCAATATAGAAAAAAGGATTATCGGTAATCAGCAAAGCTTTAATATGGTTGTACACACAGTAAAGTTTATGAACGCCCATCCAAACTGAGGCTATCAAACCAAAAAGAAACATCAGTGTTCCCAGTGGGCCAAAGAAGTGCATGGGGCGTTTCCCAAACTTTGAAATGAATGTAATCGTGAGCAAATCGAGGTAACCATTCATAAAACGATTTAAACCGAACTTAGTAACACCATATTTGCGTTTTTGGTGCTGCACTATCTTTTCGCCAATCTTCCTAAAACCTGCTTTGTAAGCAAGTACAGGGATGTAGCGATGCATTTCCCCAAATATCTCGATACTTTTTACTACTTCTTTTCGGTAAGCCTTCAGACCGCAATTCATATCGTGTAATTTAATACCGTAAAGGTAGCGGACAGTGCCATTGTATAGCTTACTGGGAAGGTTCTTGGACAGAAGCGGATCTTTGCGTTTTTTCTTCCAACCGGATACCAGGTCAAAGTTTTCTTCCTTAATCATTCGGTAAAGTCCCGGTACCTCGTCAGGGCTATCCTGCAAATCTGCGTCCATAGTGATTACTACATCGCCCTGCGCTGCTTTGAAACCGCAATAAAGTGCAGCTGATTTACCATAATTCCGGCGTAAATGAATAGCCCTGATATTTTTATTAGATTTAGCCAGGGTTTCAATCACATTCCATGAACTATCATAACTGCCATCGTCAATCATAATAGCTTCGTAGGATAAGTTGTTTTCCTGCATTACTTTATTTATCCAGTCAATCAGTTCAGGAAGTGATTCTTCTTCATTAAAAAGTGGGATAACTATTGAAACATTCATAATGATGTTCTTCCAATTTAAGTTTCAAACAGGGTTACTACAAAGATATTAGTTTTTTATATGTTGAACTTAAAATTGATAAAAATTCAATTTTATATAAAAATATTTATACTTTTGCGCCGGGTAAGTCTTATACGACCAGCTCCTACTAAACTCCCCCAGGTTCGGAAGAAAGCAAGGGTAGGTGGTTGAGCGGTGCGATATAAGTAGCTTACCCACTTTTTTTTATAGGTAAGTTAATAACTATATCTTTTCTGTTGATAAATTGATCTTTAAATTTCCCATTCCTTTTTAAACTGGTTCTATTTTTGTTATAATTTCGCATCGTTTTTAAAGTATTATGAATTTTTAATTCTTGTGATGAGTAAACGAATTGGCAAAATTATACCGGTTAAAAAAAATGGTAAGAACGGCAATGCTGTTCTTGGTCCTGTTGACAATCTTGAATTGCACCTCCAACCCGACTGGTGGCGTCGTATTTTCAATTCTATGTATTTGAAAACGGATGCTGATGTGGTTGAAGATAAGCAAATTACTAAAAATGAAATCGAGCTTTTTACTTCCATTATGCAACCTTCAAAAGAGAATAATATTCTCGATCTTGCATGTGGACAGGGAAGGCATTCGCTCGAACTTGCCCGTCAGGGGTTTACAAACGTGTATGGCTTAGACCGCTCACATTATTTAATTCGAAAGGCCAAAGCCACTATGCAGCAGGAAGGTTTGAAAGTTAATTTTAAAGAAGGTGATGCACGCAAACTTCCTTTCCTTGCTGATATGTTTGATGTAGTAATGATCCTCGGAAATAGCTTTGGGTATTTTGAAAGTACGGAGGATGATATATTGATTTTAAAGGAAGTGCATCGAATTCTCAAACCTGGTGGAATTTTCCTCATTGATGTCGCCGATGGCGCTTATTTGAAGAAAAATTTTCAGCCAAGAAGTTGGGAGTGGATTGATAAAAAACATTTTGTATGTCGCGAAAGATCGCTGGCTAAAGATGATGAACGGCTAATATCTCGCGAGGTAGTTTCACATGTTGAGAAGGGGGTAATAGTGGATCAGTTTTATGCTGAACGCCTTTATACCCGTGATATATTGGAAAGTATTTTTAGAAAAGTAGGATACAAGCATATCGCTTTTCATGGTGCCATTGAAACCAATTCGCTCCGCAACCAGGATTTAGGGATGATGGAGCGGCGTATCATTGTAACTGCTAAAGTGGTAAAGGAATGGTCGCCAATTAAAACAAAAGGGATAGACGCTAAAAACGTAGTAGTATTGATGGGCGATCCGAGCAAACCAGATATTATTAAACCCTCAAGTGTTTTTGACGAAGACGATTTTGCTACTATTGGAAAGCTTAAGAATGCTTTAGCCCAGCTTCCATCCTATAGATTTATTTACCTGAACGCACACAATACTTTTTATAACGACCTTTTGAAATTAAAACATAAGGTAGATTTTGTATTGAACCTATGCGATGAGGGTTTTAATAACTTGGCAAGGAAGGAGTTACATGTGCCGGCGCTTTTGGAAATGCTTGATATTCCTTATACCGGTTCTGGCCCACAATGCCTTGCTTATTGTTATGACAAATCACTGATTCGTGGAGTTGCTAAGGAAATGGGAATTCCGGTTGCAGAGGCATTCTTTGTTAAATCCGAAGACAATGTTTTCGATCTTCAAATTGATTTTCCTGTGATTGCCAAGCCTAACTTTGGCGACAGCAGTTTTGGTATTACCGAGCGTAGTGTAGCCAATACTATTGAAGAATTAAATGATGCCATTTTAAAAATACGCCACGAATTTGGCTACGAAAATCCTATCCTTGTGGAGGAATTTCTTACCGGTAAAGAAATAAGTGTTGGGATTATTGGTAATCCGCCTGAATCGTATACGGTTTTACCTATTGTGGAAGAAGATTATTCTCAGCTTCCGCCCAATTTGCCAAAGATTTGTGGGTACGAAGCCAAATGGCTGCCGGATTCTCCTTATTTCAAACTATTGCGGTCAATCCCTTCCGATTTGCCAGACGATGTTGAAAAATCGATCATTGAGAATTGTGTCAGGCTTTTTGCCCGTTTGGATTGTCGTGATTATTGCAGGTTCGACCTCAGGCTCGATGCTAATGGAGTACCTAAGTTGCTGGAAGTAAACCCAAACCCTGGCTGGTGTTGGGATGGGCATCTCGCAAAAATGGCTGGAATTAATGACATCAGTTATTCCAGACTACTTGAAACAATCCTCCAGGCTACAGAACAAAGGATTGGCCAGAGCCCGACCAAAGTAGAAGACCCTGCCATGCTAAAACTTGAATTAACTTATTGAAGACAAATTAACATTTTTTAAAAGAAGGCTGTCTCAAAAGTTCTTTAATACACTATGTTGTAGGACTTTTGGGATGGTTATTTTTTTGTCTGAGGAAATGTTAACAATATGCATTAAATTTCGTAATGCTTTACAATTTTAGACATGCTATCGAAACAATGAACCAATGGGGGTCTCAGCGAATCCCTTTTCTTTTTTTCATTGATTTTGAGATGAAAGCTATCCAACTTTATCGCACAGATATTGCCTTACCTAGCCATGTAGCTTTTGCTTTTCCAACGTCAGCACAAAATACATCCCCAAAAAAAGTTAATAAGAAATATCACTTCCGGAAATATCCGGTCAGCTTTATTCAATATCAGCAGGCTTTTGCAGAATCCGGAAAGCAAATCAGGGCAGGGAATACCTTTCTTTTAAATTTAACTTTTCCAACTATGCTCGAAACAAACCTTACCATACGTGAGATTTATGAATACAGTTGGGCAAAGTATAAAATTTTGGTTGAGGGTGAATTTGTATGTTTTTCGCCAGAAACATTTGTTACCATACGCGACGGATATATCGCATCATATCCTATGAAAGGGACTATAAAAGCCTCTGTGCCTGAGGCTGCGGAGAAGATTCTCAACAATTCTAAGGAAACAGCAGAGCATCACACCATTGTTGATTTGATTCGGAACGATCTAAGCATGGTGGCGACTGATGTAACCGTAAAGCGTTTTCGTTATGTTGATCGTATTGCAACAAGCGAGGGAGATATCTTACAGGTTTCATCTGAGATTATTGGTAAATTACCTGAAAATTATAACAATAACCTCGGCAATATAATTTTTACCCTGTTACCTGCAGGTTCGGTAACAGGAGCGCCAAAACATAAAACTATAGAAATAATCAGGAGTATTGAAAAAACAGAACGTGGTTATTATACAGGAATATGTGGTCATTTTGATGGACAAAATCTTGACAGTGCCGTGATGATCCGGTTTATTGAAGTACAGGATGATGAAACACTGTGGTTTCGGAGCGGAGGCGGAATCACCTGTAACAGCGATTTGGAATCTGAATACCATGAATTAATAGATAAAGTATATGTCCCTTTTGTTTGAAACCATTAAAGTTGTAAACAATACCATTATTAATATTGATTATCACAACGAAAGGGTTAATCAATCCAGGCAGCAGTTGTTAAACGCTTGTGATAAATGGGATTTAAATACTATTATTGCCATCCCGGAACTGAAACCCGACCAGGTTTATAAGTGTAAAATTATATATTCTGAAAAACCGGTATCTATTAAGTTTTACCCTTACGTAATTAAACCCCTGCGAACACTTAAACTGGTCGACTGTTCTAATATCGATTACCGTTATAAATATTTTGATCGGAGCGATTTGGAAATTTTAAAACTCTCTAATGATCAGGCCGATGATATTATCATTGTCCAACACCGCCGCATAACAGACTGCTCTTATGCCAATATAGTATTTTACGATGGTGCAAAATGGGTTACCCCTGCCATTCCTTTATTAAAAGGTACCAAAAGGCAACAATACATTGACAATCAATTGATTTTAGAACGAGACATTACAATCTCTGATCTTCAATATTTTACTAATGCCCGAATTATCAATGCAATGATCGATCTGGAGGAAAGTCCTGACATTTTGATGGAAAACATTTTTTGAAGAGTATCGTTACTAAGCTTAAAGTGACAATAATTTAACGTAACATTTATATAAGAATCTTACCTTTGCTGGCATATTATTTTTAATTATTTACCAATTGAGATATTTACTGATTTTCCTTTTATTGACTTTTTCTGATCTGTTGTCAGGGCAATGTGTCACTCAAATAAACTCATTTAAACCCGGAGAGAAGATTACTTACCAGGCTTATTACAATTGGGGTTTTGTTTGGGTTCACGCCGGTGATGTTGAGTTTACGGTTAGTCAACGATTGTACAGGGGCGAGCAGGTTTATCAGTTTGATGCAACTGGCAACAGCTTGAAATCATACGATTGGATATATAAGGTCCGTGATCATTTTCAATCGTTTGTCAATATGGAAACTTTCAGCCCAATGTTTGCCGAACGTAACACTTTAGAAGGAGGATACAAGGCTTATGAAAATTATATGTTCTCCGATTCTGAGCGAAAAATTTATTCAGTTGTTGCGAATTCTGAAAAACCATTTAAACGTGATACGCTTAACGCCCTACCCTGTATTTTCGATGTACTTACTGTTATTTATTATGCTCGAATGCTTGATTTTGAGCGATACAAACCAAATGAAAAAGTACCGTTTAAAGTTATTGTCGATAATGGAGTTTATCCGTCATATCTTCGTTATCTCGGAAAGGAAACCATCAAGACGCGTGATGGTAAACGTTACCGGTGTATAAAATTCACTGCTCTTCTGGTAGAAGGCACCATATTTAAGGGCGGAGAGGACATAAATATTTGGGTAACCGACGACACAAATCGTATCCCGGTTTTAGTTGAAGCCAAAATTTTAATAGGTTCTGTAAAAGCTTATTTAAATACCATGGAAGGCTTACGAAACGAAATAAAAGCACAGGTTAATTAATATAATTGATAGAAATATTATAGAGATATGTAGAAATAATAGAAATAATAGAAATATTTCAAAGTATTTCAAAGTATTCCAAAATATTTCAAAGTATTTTTCTTCTTCTAAATTCAGAGCAAACTATTGCAGTAGCTGTGGCAACATTAAGCGATTCCGATCGCCGTTTGCTTTCTGGGTAAAAAGGTACGACAAGCTGTTTATCCAACATGTGCATCCAGGCTGGGTTAATACCTTTTGATTCGTTACCCATCATAATAAAGCCATAGTTAGTGAGTGAAGCATCGTAAATATTTTCACCTTTTAAAGTTGTTCCATAAACAGGTAATTTAAGAGATTTTATCATTGGGAGTATCTCATCAAGTTCTTCATAATACACTTTTACCCGACAAATGGAACCCATGGTCGATTGTATAACCTTAGGATTGAATACATCGGCAGTATTGATGCTACATATAATATGTTCAATGCCAAACCAATCGGCAATGCGTAAAATAGTTCCTAAGTTACCAGGATCCTGGACCGTGTCCAAAATCAGCGAAAGATTATTTTTAAAGTTCTCAAAGTTAATGTTATACTTGGGTAATTTTACCACACATATCACATTCTGGGGAGTTTGCAAAAAACTTAGTTTATCTAATTCTTTACTGTTAACTACATCTTTTTCAGGACAACGATTTAGAGCTGGTCCCTGATTTTTGTGGAACCATTCTTCGGTGGCGGCAATGTAGGTTAAGGAATAAGAAGAGTTTAGTATTTCAGAAGCAAGCTTATCTCCTTCTGCAACAAACAAACCCGCTTCTATTCGATGTTTTTTCGATTCTAATGATTTAATGAATTTAAATTTATTCTTACTTAGCATGTTTTTTGATGATCAATTGAAGCATGTTATTATTTTTGTCATTTTTATTATTCATCTTTAACTAACAAAAATATTCAATTTTCTTAGAATTGCTTTATTCAGTAATATATGGTTTTAGACGGCATATCAGTTATGCAATAATAACTTTGTTAGTGTTATCTGGATGTAAACCAACAAAATATGTTCCTTCAGAAAAATACCTTTTAAATAAGGTTAAAGTTGAAATTGACAATAATAATATCAAACGTCAGGAGCTAAAAAGCCACATCCAAAAGCTAAACAAACGAATTTTAGGTTTACGGTTCTACCTGGGATTATATAATCTTTCCAATATCAATAAGAAAAAAGGCGTCAATAAATATCTTCAGTCTATAGGAGAGCCGCCGGTAATCTGGGATCAGTCCACCACAAATGGGGATATCAAACAATTAAAGTTTTTTTTGAAGAAAAAAGGGTATTATGATGCAAATGTGTCAGATACATTAATTTTTTGGGACCATAAAGTGAATGTTACTTTCCGCATTCAGGCCAATAAACCCTTAATTATTCGGAGTATAAAATATGCTTTTGAGGATACCTCGCTTCAACATTATATTCTTGCCGATACCATTAACTCGCAACTTAAAACAGGTGATATACTTGATGATGATATGTCAAATAACGAACGCATGAGGATCGTATCCCTTATGAGAAATAATGGATATTATTACTTTAGTAATGAGTATGTTGACCCCGTTGCTGATTCTTCCTCAAATATGGTGGATTTAGTAATGAAAATAAAGAACCGGATAAGAATGGTTAACGACCAGTCAATAACTATACCTTTTAAACAATATAGAATTAACAAAGTAGTAATCAGTACAGAGGCCAGTCGGAATTTTCAACAGACAAACCGATTGGATTTATTGCCACAGGATTCTATACTAAACAATGGCATTAAATTTATTTATTATAAAGGCTTTTGGGTGAAGCCCAATATAATTCAACAGTCGAATTATATTTTACCTGGGGCGCTTTACAAAGTTAATGACGTTGAGGAAACAAAAAGTCACCTATCATCTTTGAATGTTTTCAATTCGCCCAATATACAGTTTACAAGACTTTCTGCGAACGATTCTTCTGATTTTAATTATTTAGATTGTCAAATTCACCTTAGCCTTTCGGATAGTATTCAAATGTATGGTTGGGAGCTTGACGGTACTAATTCGTCCGGGAACTTTGGAGGAGCAGTTAATCTTATTTATCAACACAAAAGCTTATTCAAAAATGCCGAAAATTTTAATCTTAAGCTTAGAGGTGCTACAGAATTTATTAAACGTACTGATGTTACGCAGTATAGTAAGACTCTTGAATATGGAGCTGAGGCTACTTTGAAAATACCTAAATTCCTATTACCTTTCAATAGTATAAATTTCAAGAAAAAATATAATCCAAAGACTTCATTTACTATAACTTATAATTATCAGCGAAGGCCTGACTATACTTATACAGTAGCTAATATGTCATTTGGCTATCAATGGAAAGGTTCGCAGTATGTCAGCCATATAGTAAATCCGATAGAGGTGAATTTTGTTACTCTTCCCTTTACAACTGATACATTTAAGAAAGTAATCACCAACACATATCTCGAAAACATTTATAATAATCACTTTGTATCTGTCACTAATTACAGTTATATATTTAATAATCAAAATGTTAAAAAATACACGGATTTTCATTCTTTTCGTTGGAATATTGAATCGGCTGGTAACTTGTTGACTTTATTTAATGATTTGACAGGGGCAAAAAAAGCGGACACAGGGTATTACGAACTTTTTGGGATTCGTTATTCACAATATTTAAAAACCGATATAGATTATCGTTATTATCATTTTATAAACGAAGGGAAGAAAATGGTTTATCGTTTTTTTGCAGGAGTTGCATATCCTTATGGAAATGCTATTGCCGTTCCTTTTGAAAAACGATATTCTTCAGGAGGGGCTAATAGTATTCGCGGTTGGCAGCCACGGACATTAGGGCCTGGGAGTTACGTTGATAATATAAGCAAATACCCTAACAGTACGGGAGATATAAAACTTGAAGCTAATATTGAATATAGATTTAAGTTATTTTGGTTACTTGAAGGTGCAATGTTTGTTGATGCTGGCAATATTTGGGCTATTACACGGAAAGATGAACGTCCGGGCGCCTTATTTGAATGGAATAAGTTCTATAATGATATAGCTATTGGCTCCGGGTTTGGGATACGTTTAAAATCCCCCTACTTCCTTTTTCGCATTGATCTTGGCATGAAGACACTGAATCCTGCAAATCAAGTTGGAAAACGTTGGATTTTTAATAATGGTAAATTAACTCACAATGACTTTGCACTTAATTTCGCTATTGACTATCCTTTCTGATTTTAAATTTTCAATTCTTTTTCTTTGTATATTATTGATATTCAATAAATATTTATGAGCAAAAGAAATACCAGGTTTTATATCAAAGAATATTTAACTTTTTCCAGAAGCGAACGGAACGGGATTATAGTTCTACTTACCATTATATTTATTGCCTTGATATTAAAATATTTAATACCTTATATAATTCCGCAAAGATCGTGCATCGACGTAAGCAAATTTGAAAGTGAAATTGTCCGATTCGAACAGGCCTGTGATTCGGCAAAGAATATTCGAAAAACAATTCCGACGAAACCAAAACCTTCAAATTTTTCGACAATTTCTATCGGCACGCGAACCGAACCGATAGATAAAATTGAAATTAATATAGCTGATTCCTCCGCATTAGATAAATTACCTGGCATTGGGCCGGCTTTTGCCCACCGGATTATAAAATATCGTTGTATCCTCGGAGGTTTTTATTCACTCAATCAGTTATATGAAGTATATGGTATAAAACCGGAAACAATCAGGAAAATAGAAAAATACTTGGTTATAGATACTTTCAAAATTCAGAAAATTGCCATTAATACTGCCGGGTTTAAGGAGATCAATGCTCATCCTTACATCTCTTACGAACAAACAAAAGCAATTTGTAAGAGGCGCTCAAAACAAAAATTTGAGTCGTTAATCCAATTGACCGAAGCAGGAATTTTTTCTGTTGACGAATTGGAGAAGATTCGGCCTTATCTTATAATATATTAGTACTTAACGGTATTTGGGTTGTTTTTTTTCAAGTAAATTTTCCCGATACTTTTTATTTTATAAGAAAATCGTTAAATTTGAAAATAAAGTTTGAATAATATTATACAATTAATAAATTTGCGGCTCAATTTTAAAATTGGTTAAATTATGATTATTGTACCTGTAAAAGAAGGTGAAAACATCGAAAGAGCTTTAAAAAAATTTAAAAGAAAATTCGAAAAAACCGGTATTATTAAAGAATTAAGAGCGCGTCAGGAGTTTGCAAAACCTTCAGTCAAACGTAGGGAGCAGATTAAACGTGCTGTCTATGTACAGAAGCTTCAACAGAAAGAAGAGTAATAGATTCTTTTAGTTAATCTTGCGGGTTCGTAAAGTTTCCTTTTTCACATCGTGTGTTATGGACTATATCGTTTCGTTTTTAGATAATTTGGAATTCGAAAAGCGATATTCAAAACGGACGATTGTGTCGTATCAAACAGATATATTGCAATTTCAGCAATACTGTACGAGTATTGGTATTGTTGAAAAGCAATTTCTTTTGGTTGATTCGAAGCTGGTAAGGAGTTGGGTAGTATTTTTGCTAGAGAGCGGTTGTTCAAATCGTTCGGTAAACAGGAAAATCTCAACCTTAAAGTCATTTTATAAGTATCTTTTACGTCAGGGATATGTAAATGTGAACCCTTTGGTTAAAGTTGATTCATTAAAAATTAACAAAAAACTACCGGTTTTTGTAACGCAAAACCAGATTCAACAACTTTTTGATGTAATTGATTTTGGGGCTGATTTTTTGGGCTGTCGTAACAAACTTGTTATAGAATTGTTTTATAACACTGGGATACGTCGTTCAGAACTTATCAATATCAAATGCAACGATATTGATCGTATTAATCTTACACTAAAAGTTTTGGGCAAACGAAACAAAGAACGGTTTATTCCAATTACGCTAAGCATGATTAAAGCGATAGATAATTACATGGAGCAACAAAAGAAAGAACTTGATGAACCATCGGATTATCTTTTTATAACTGAAAAGGGAACAAAAATGTACCCCAACTTAGTGTACAGGATTGTTAAAACCGCTTTGAGTTTGGTAACTACTTTAGACAAGCGTGGCCCACATGTATTACGGCATACTTTTGCAACGCATATGCTTAACAATGGCGCTGAAATCAGTGCCATTAAGGAACTCTTGGGGCATTCGAACCTGGCGGCAACACAGGTTTATACACATAATACTTTTGAAAAGCTTAAAAAAATTCACAAACAAGCTCATCCGAGAGCTTAAAATAATGGAGGTAATATGGATATCAAGGTTAGTTCGGTACATTTCAATGCAGACAAAAGGCTTCTTGATTTTGTCAACAAAAAAATCACAAAACTTATTAAGTTTTATGAAGATATTATTGGGGCGGAAGTATTCCTTCGCCTTGATAACACTCAGAATTTGGATAATAAAGTAGCCGAAATAAAATTGGTGATTCCCGGATATGATATGTTTGCCAAGAAACAGTCGAAATCATTTGAGGAGGCTACTGATAGCGCAATTGAAGCATTGCGTCAGCAAATCATAAAGCACAAGGAGAAAGTCAGAGGAGTATGATATTTCAAAAAAAAAATCTAAAGAGTTTGTCGGAAAAATAAAATTTCATACATTTGCAAACCCAAAAATTAGGGGAGGCGATAAACTAAGTTCTTTAGATAGTTTTTGCCGATGTAGCTCAGTTGGCCAGAGCAGCTGATTTGTAATCAGCTGGTCGGGGGTTCGAATCCCTCCATCGGCTCAGATCATTTAATAAATTGTTGATTGAATGATTTGACGATTTAAGAGTTCTTTAATTTATTGAGACAGATAGTTTGATTTTCGAAATAGCAATTGTTAAATCAAAAATCAGACAATCAATTAAATATACCTTCGGGGGGAGATACCAAAGCGGTCAACTGGGGCAGACTGTAAATCTGTTGGCGTATGCCTTCGGAGGTTCGATTCCTCCTCTCCCCACATCGAGTGTGGGTGTGAGGGTGAGTGTGATGGAAGTGTGATTTTCACATGCACTCAAACCCACACTCAAATTGCGGGAGTAGCTCAGTTGGTAGAGCATAACCCTTCCAAGGTTAGGGTCGCGGGTTCGAGTCTCGTCTCCCGCTCTTTTTTGCCGATGTTGCTCTAAACTATTTTTTGACTTGAGGATATGGAGATTTAATGAATTAGATCAAAAAATCACTAGATCAAAAAATTACTAAATGATTAAGTGAAATCGGCTAGCGGATAAAAACGAAACAAGCCGATGTAGCTCAGTGGTAGAGCACTTCCTTGGTAAGGAAGGGGTCACGGGTTCAACTCCCGTCATTGGCTCTAATGAATTGCTTATAAATTAACCAGTAAATAATTAATCATCAACAACATTATCTAATACTAGTGTTATGGCTAAAGAAAAATTTGACAGGTCTAAACCTCACGTCAATATCGGAACAATCGGTCACGTAGACCATGGAAAAACTACTTTGACTGCAGCTATTACTATGGTGCTTGCTAAGAAAGGTCTTTCTGAAATAAGGTCTTTCGATTCAATCGACAATGCTCCGGAAGAAAAAGAAAGAGGTATTACTATTAATACCGCTCATATTGAATATCAAACGGCTAAAAGGCATTATGCTCATGTGGATTGTCCTGGTCACGCGGACTATATTAAAAACATGGTTACTGGTGCAGCTCAGATGGACGGTGCTATTATCGTTGTAGCTGCCACTGACGGTCCAATGCCACAAACCCGCGAGCACATTCTTCTTGCCCGCCAGGTAAACGTTCCTAAGATCGTTGTTTTTATGAATAAAGTTGACTTGGTTGAAGACCCCGAATTGCTTGATCTTGTAGAAATGGAAATTCGTGAACTTCTTACTTTCTATAAATATGAAGGCGATATTGCCCCTGTAATTCGTGGTTCAGCACTTGGTGCTTTGAATGGAGAACCACAGTGGGAAGAAAAGGTAATGGAATTAATGGACGCTGTTGATGAATTTATTCCTATTCCTCCGCGTGAGAACGAAAAACCATTCCTGATGCCCGTTGAAGACGTATTCTCCATTACCGGTCGCGGTACTGTAGCAACAGGTAGAATAGAAACAGGTGTTGTGCTAACAGGAGATGAAATGGAAATTATCGGTCTCGGTGCTGAAAAGAAGAAATCAGTGATCACAGGTGTTGAAATGTTTCGTAAGATTCTCGATCGCGGTGAGGCTGGCGACAATGTTGGTCTCTTGCTTCGTGGTGTGGACAAAAAAGAAATCAAACGTGGTATGGTTATTGCTAAACCAGGTTCGATTACACCTCACACCACTTTTAAAGCAGAAGTTTATGTATTAAAGAAAGAAGAAGGTGGTCGTCATACCCCATTCCATAATAACTATCGTCCCCAGTTCTATCTCCGTACGCTTGACGTAACGGGTGAAATCGAACTTCCTGAAGGACGTGAGATGGTAATGCCAGGTGATAATGTGACTATTACCGTCAAACTCATTTATCCGGTAGCTATCAATCAAGGTTTACGTTTCGCAATTCGCGAAGGTGGCCGTACGGTTGGAGCAGGCCAGGTAATTCAAATTGTAGAATAGATACATTGAGTATGGTGGGGAAGTGTGGGTGTGATAAAGGTGTAAATATTTCACACTTCAATCACACTCAAACGCACTCTCACACCCAATTTACGGGTGTAGCTCAATTGGTAGAGTAGCGGTCTCCAAAACCGTTGGTTGGGAGTTCGAGTCTCTCCACCCGTGCAAAGTATAGTAAACATGAAAGTTACATCATATTTCAAAGAAGCGTTTAACGAGCTTGTTTATAAAGTTTCGTGGCCAACATGGAGCGAACTCCAAAGTAGTGCTATAGTAGTGATGATTGCATCTCTCATAATAGCAATTATTGTTTTTGGCATGGACATGGCATTTGAGAATCTTCTTAAAGCTATTTACGGAATGTTTTTTAGTACCTGATAAACATGAGCGAATCGGAAAAAAAGTGGTATGTTCTGAGAGCAGTGGGGGGAAAAGAGAAAAAAGTTAAAGAGTATATCGATAACGAAATCTCCAGACTCAAACTGCAAGATTTTGTTGCACAGGTATTAATACCAACTGAAAAGGTTTATCAGATACGAAACGGTAAAAAGATAAGTAAGGAACGTAATTATTTTCCTGGATATATTCTCATCGAAGCTGCCCTGGTAGGTGAAATACCCCACATTCTCCGGAATGTTCCTAACGTTGTTGGATTTCTGGGTAGTAAAAACGAAGAGCCTGTTCCACTTCGCCAATCGGAGGTGAACCGTATTCTAGGTAAGGTGGATGAGCTTTCGGCAAGTGATGAAGAATTAAACGTACCATTCTTTGTAGGAGAAACCGTGAAAGTTATCGATGGCCCTTTTAACAGTTTCACTGGAGTTATTGAGGAGGTTAATAACGAGAAGAAGAAACTGAAAGTAATGGTGAAAATATTCGGACGAAAAACTCCGCTGGAACTTAGTTTTATGCAGGTTGAAAAAGAATAAAATTGAAATTTGACCTGTTATTAATTGAATGTTACGCACTTAAAATAACCAGGTAGTTATCCATGCTTCCAAAGATAGCTATCACTAAAGAATGAAAATAATATGGCAAAAGAAATTGCTGGATTAATCAAATTGCAGATTAAGGGAGGCGCAGCAAACCCTTCTCCACCAGTAGGACCGGCTCTTGGTTCAAAAGGTGTAAATATTATGGAGTTTTGTAAGCAATTTAACGCTCGTACACAGGATAAGGGGGGGAAGGTAATTCCTGTTATTATCACTGTTTACAGTGATAAATCGTTTGATTTTGTTACAAAAACTCCGCCTGTTGCAGTTCAGTTGCTCGAGGTTGCAAAAGTGAAATCGGGCTCTGATGAACCAAACCGTAAGAAAATTGGCTCTGTAAACTGGGATCAGGTAAAGGGTATAGCTCAAGAAAAAATGCAGGATTTGAATGCGTTTACTATCGAGTCGGCTATGAGTATGGTTGCGGGAACTGCCCGTAGCATGGGTATTACCATTGAAGGTAACCCTCCTTTCAATAAATAAATAAAATTGTTCGCACAACATGGTAAAATCGACTAAGAATAGGAAGTTAGCATTACAGAAGATAGAAGCTAATAAATTATATAAGTTGACTGAAGCTGCAACGATCTTGAAAGATATTACAACAACCAAGTTTGATGCTTCTGTTGATTTAGACGTGCGTCTGGGTGTCGATCCAAGAAAAGCCAATCAGATGGTTCGTGGTGTTGTTACACTACCTCATGGAACAGGAAAGCAAATTCGCGTGTTGGTACTTTGTTCTCCCGATAAGGAAGAAGAAGCTAAAAACGCGGGTGCTGAATATGTAGGTCTCGACGAATACATTGAGAAGATCAAAGGAGGTTGGACAGATGTGGATGTGATCATCACCATGCCTTCAGTAATGTCTAAAATTGGAGCACTTGGACGTGTCCTTGGCCCTCGTGGTTTGATGCCTAATCCGAAGAGTGGTACAGTTACTCTCGAAGTAGGTAAGGCAGTAAAAGAGGTGAAGATGGGTAAAATTGACTTTAAAGTTGATAAATCTGGTATTATACATTCTTCGATCGGCAAAGTATCATTCACGCCTGATCAGATTGTTGACAATGCCAAAGAATTCCTCACCATGATTTTGAAACTTAAACCATCGTCAGCCAAAGGCACATACATTAAGAGTGTTTATATATCAAGCACTATGAGTCCTGGGTTAAAAGTTGATACCAAATCGGTTGAGGCTTAATTTTAATTTTTTGAATTACTTTGAATTATGAAAAAAGAAGACAAAGAAAAAATTATCAATAGCCTGGTCGAAAAAATTGGTGCTCATAAACACTTCTATCTGGCTGATATTTCTGAACTCAATGCTGCCGATACAACAGCTTTGAGAAGGAAATGTTTCGAAAAGCAAATCAAACTTGAAGTTGTGAAAAACGCACTTTTGAAAAAAGCGTTGGAAAATAGCAATGGTAATTTTGAGGGGCTTTATAGCGCACTAGAGAATCCTACATCGATTATGTTTACCGAAACAGGAAATGTTCCTGCCAAACTCATCAAAGAGTTTCGTAAGAAACATAAAAAACCTGTTTTGAAAGCAGCGTATGTAGAGGAGTCTGTATATGTAGGTGAAAATCAGCTTGAAACGTTGATCAATATTAAGTCAAAGTTTGAACTTATTGGAGACGTTATTGGCTTGTTGCAATCACCTGCTAAGAATGTTGTTTCAGCTTTACAATCCGGAGGTGGCAAACTTGCCGGTATTGTAAAGACATTATCAGAGAGAGAATAAATAAATCAATTATTTTAATAAATAGATAAAATGGCAGATATTAAAGCTTTTGCAGAACAACTTGTTAACTTAACAGTTAAAGAAGTCAATGAATTGGCAAAAATCTTAAAAGATGAATATGGTATTGAACCCGCTGCTGCTGCAGTTATAGCCGCAGGCCCTGCTGCTGCAGGTGGTGATGGCGCTGGTGCTGCCGTTGCTGAGAAAAGTACTTTCGATGTTATTTTGAAGTCGGCAGGTGGTGCTAAATTACAAATTGTGAAACTTGTGAAAGAAATTACTTCTCTTGGTTTGAAGGAAGCTAAAGAATTGGTTGATGCTAGTCCCAAACCAATAAAAGAAGGTGTTTCAAAAGAAGAAGCTGAATCCATTAAAGCTCAATTAGTAGAAGCAGGCGCGGAAGTTGAACTTAAATAACCTGACTTTTACGTCAAACGATCTTTCAGGTATAGAATCCTGCATTGCGGGGTTCTATGCCTTTTTATTATTGTTGGTTAAAGTTCAATTAATCCATTATATACATGTCGTCCAAAACGCTTGAAAGAATAAATTTCACTTCCACGAAAAAGCCAATGGCTTATCCGGATTTCCTGGAAGTACAGTTGAAGTCGTTCTATGACTTTTTTCAAATCGATACAAGCCCTGACAATCGTAGGAGCGAGGGTTTGTATAAAGTTTTTGCCGAGAATTTTCCAATAACCGATACCCGTAATAATTTTGTTTTAGAATTTATCGATTATTTTATTGATCCTCCGCGATATACTATTGATGAATGTATCGACCGGGGATTAACCTATTCTGTTCCTTTAAAAGCAAAACTTAAGCTTTATTGTACAGATCCGGAACACGAAGATTTTGATACCGTTATTCAAGACGTATACCTTGGCACTGTTCCATATATGACCCCAAAGGGATCGTTTGTTATTAATGGTGCCGAGCGCGTTGTTGTATCGCAATTACATCGTTCTCCCGGAGTATTTTTTGGTCAGAGTATTCATGCCAATGGTACAAAGCTATACTCTGCACGTATTATCCCGTTTAAAGGATCGTGGATTGAGTTTGCCACAGACATTAACAGTGTGATGTACGCTTACATCGATCGTAAGAAAAAATTACCGGTTACCACATTGTTACGTGCTATTGGTTACGAAAGTGATAAAGACATCCTCGAAATCTTTGGATTAGCTGATGAATTTAAAGTTTCCAAAACAGGTCTGAAAAAAGTTGTTGGTCGCAAGCTTGCAGCCCGTGTGCTGAAATCATGGATCGAAGATTTTGTAGATGAAGATACCGGTGAAGTAGTATCGATCGAACGTAACGAAATAGTGATCGACCGTGAAACCGTGATCGAAAATGAACATATTGACATGATTGTCGATTCAGGAACCTCTACCATTCTTTTGCACAAGGAGAATCAGAATCTTTCTGATTATGCTATAATTTACAACACTCTACAGAAGGATCCATGTAACTCAGAAAAAGAATCAGTATTACATATTTATCGCCAATTACGTAATTCCGAACCACCAGACGAGGCAACTGCCCGTGACGTTATTGACAAATTGTTTTTCTCGGATAAACGTTATGATCTTGGCAATGTTGGACGATACAGGATAAATAAGAAACTAGGATTAAACTTCCCCATGGAAATGAAAGTACTTACAAGGGAAGATATGATAGCCATTATCAAGTATCTTATTCAATTAATCAACTCAAAAACCGACGTTGACGATATTGACCATTTAAGTAACCGTCGTGTTCGTACAGTTGGGGAGCAATTGGCTAATCAGTTCGGTGTAGGTTTGGCCCGTATGGCCCGTACTATACGTGAACGTATGAACGTTCGTGACAATGAAGTGTTTACGCCAATTGATCTGATTAATTCAAAAACATTATCGTCAGTTATAAACTCGTTTTTCGGAACCAACCAATTGTCTCAGTTCATGGATCAGACTAATCCTTTGAGCGAGATGACCCACAAACGTCGTATGTCTGCTTTAGGTCCTGGTGGTTTGTCAAGAGAACGTGCTGGTTTTGAAGTTCGTGACGTACACTATACCCACTATGGACGTCTTTGCCCGATCGAAACTCCTGAAGGACCAAATATCGGTCTTATTTCATCGCTTTGTGTATATGCCAAGATAAATGTACTTGGTTTTATTGAGACCCCTTATCGTAAAGTGAACAATGGAAATATTGACCTTACCGATGAAGGTGTTGTTTATCTGAGCGCTGAAGAAGAAGAATCGAAAATTATTGCCCAGGCAAATGCCACGATGTCTGAGACTGGCGAATTTGTTGAGACAAAAATTAAATCAAGATATAATGGAGACTTTCCCTTCTCGGAAAAAGCAACCGTAGAATTAATCGACGTTGCCCCAAACCAGATTGCATCAATTGCTGCATCGCTGATTCCATTTCTTGAGCATGACGATGCAAACCGGGCACTTATGGGATCGAACATGATGCGCCAGGCTGTACCTCTTTTAAAACCCGAAGCTCCAATTGTTGGAACAGGAGTTGAGGGAAATGTAGTTCAGGATTCTCGTCTTATGGTCGCTGCTGAGGGTGATGGTATTATTAAATATGTTGATGCCGGTGAAATAGTTGTTGAATACGATCGTACAGATGAACAAAAGTTCCTTAGTTTTGATGATGATATTAAACGGTATAAATTACCAAAATATAAAAAGACTAATCAAAATACCTGCTTAAACCTCAGACCTATTGTTAAAAAAGGACAAAGGGTTACGAAAGGAGAAATTCTTTCCGAAGGTTATGGAACCAGCGAGGGAGAACTCGCATTGGGTCGCAATCTCCGTGTAGCATTCATGCCTTGGAAAGGATACAATTTTGAGGATGCTATTGTAATTTCTGAAAAAGTTGTACGTCAGGATACCTTTACTTCAGTGCATGTTGATGAATATTTGCTTGAAGTTCGCGACACAAAGCGTGGTTTGGAAGAACTTACTTCCGATATTCCCAACGTGAGTGAAGAAGCTACCAGGAATCTTGACGAAAATGGGTTGATCCGCATTGGCGCTCATGTTGAGCCAGGAGATATATTGATTGGTAAGATTACACCGAAAGGGGAATCTGACCCATCGCCTGAAGAAAAGCTTTTGAGAGCAATTTTTGGCGATAAAGCTGGTGATGTCAAGGATGCTTCTTTAAAAGCGCCCCCATCACTCTATGGTGTAGTTGTCGATAAAATGCTTTTCTCACGGGCTGTGAAGGATAAGAAAGGAAAGACATCCGAAAAGGTTTTGCTTCAAAAAATAGAGGATGAATTTACCCATAATTATACCGACTTGAAGACGCGCCTTATCGATAAACTTTTTGCTCTTGTCAATGGTAAAACATCACAGGGCGTAAAAGATTATAATAGTGTGGAAGTGATTGCCAAGGGAGCTAAGTTTACCTTGAAACAATTGCAGGAACTCAATTATGAGAATATTAATCCGAACAAGTGGACAACGGATAAACAGAAGAATGATCAGATCAGGGAGTTACTAAATAACTTTATGATCAAATTTAAAGAAATAGACGCTGTTTACAAACGCAAAAAATACAATATAACCATAGGCGACGAGTTGCCTGCCGGAATCGTGCAATTGGCCAAAGTATTTATAGCCAAGAAACGTAAGGTTAAGGTGGGTGATAAAATGGCCGGTCGTCACGGTAACAAAGGTATTGTTTCCAGGATTGTGCGTGCAGAGGATATGCCCTTCCTTGAAGACGGAAGCCCTGTTGATATTGTATTGAATCCTTTGGGCGTGCCTTCGCGTATGAATTTAGGTCAGATTTACGAAACTGTTCTTGGTTGGGCAGGGCAGGTGCTTGGTGTTAAATTTTCTTCGCCTATTTTTGATGGCGCCTCAATTGATGAGATTAACATGTGGACGGATAAAGCAGGATTGCCGCGCTATGGTAAGACCTACTTATACGACGGAGGAACAGGAGATCGTTTCGATCAGCCTGCCACCGTAGGTGTCATTTACATGTTGAAGCTAGGCCACATGGTTGACGATAAGATGCATGCACGTTCCATTGGTCCGTACTCTCTTATTACACAGCAACCACTTGGAGGTAAGGCACAATTTGGCGGTCAGCGCTTTGGTGAGATGGAAGTATGGGCACTCGAAGCTTTTGGTGCTGCTAATATCTTGCAGGAAATCCTTACCGTAAAATCTGACGATGTGATCGGAAGGGCTAAGACTTATGAAGCTATTGTGAAGGGAGATCCAATGCCAACACCTGGCATTCCAGAGTCGTTCAATGTATTATTGCACGAATTACGTGGGCTAGGTTTGAGCATTAATCTTCAGTAAGTATAAAGTACTAAGTACTGAGACATTCTTTACTTAGTACTTGTTACTCAGTACTTGGTACCATTTTATAACAAAGTTAAAAACCTACAATATGTCATATAGAAGAGAGAATAAAGTAAAATCTACCTTTACCAAAATCTCTATTGGTCTTGCTTCACCTGAAGAAGTGCTGGAACGTTCCAGCGGTGAGGTATTAAAGCCAGAAACCATTAATTATCGTACATACAAACCGGAACGCGATGGTTTATTCTGCGAAAGGATTTTTGGACCTGTAAAGGACTATGAATGCCACTGTGGTAAATACAAACGTATCCGTTATAAAGGGATTGTTTGTGACCGTTGTGGAGTTGAGGTTACAGAGAAAAAGGTTCGCCGTGAACGAATGGGGCATATACAATTAGTTGTTCCTGTAGCTCATATTTGGTATTTTCGTTCGCTTCCTAATAAAATCGGTTACTTGCTTGGTTTACCAACCAAGAAACTCGATGCTATTATCTATTACGAACGTTATGTTGTAATAAATCCGGGAGTTAAGGCTGCCGATGGTACAAAATATCTCGATTTTCTTACCGAAGAAGAATACCTGGATATTATTGAATCCTTACCTAAGGATAATCAGTATCTTGACGATAGCGATCCCAATAAATTTATTGCCGATATGGGCGCAGAAGCTTTATTCAGGCTACTGCAACGTATTGAGCTGGATGAACTTTCGTATGATCTTCGTCACAAGGCAAGTAATGAGACTTCACAGCAGCGTAAGAGTGAAGCTCTGAAACGTCTTAATGTGGTTGAGGCATTTCGTGAATCGAAACAGGTAAATAAACCTGAGTGGATGATTTTGAAAGTCGTTCCCGTAATTCCGCCCGAATTGCGACCTTTAGTGCCTCTTGATGGTGGTCGCTTCGCAACATCAGACCTGAACGACCTTTACCGTCGCGTAATTATCCGTAACAATCGTTTGAAAAGGCTTATAGAAATCAAGGCCCCTGAAGTAATTTTACGTAATGAGAAACGTATGCTTCAGGAAGCCGTTGATTCGCTTTTTGATAATTCAAGGAAATCGAATGCAGTTAAAACTGACTCTAACCGTCCTCTAAAATCATTGAGCGACAGCTTGAAAGGTAAGCAGGGTCGTTTTCGCCAGAACCTACTCGGTAAACGTGTTGACTATTCAGCACGTTCGGTTATCGTGGTCGGTCCTGATCTTCAACTGCACGAATGCGGTTTGCCCAAGGATATGGCTGCCGAGCTTTTTAAGCCCTTCATCATCCGTAAACTAATTGAAAGAGGTATTGTAAAAACCGTAAAATCGGCTAAAAAAATTGTGGACAGGAAAGATCCTGTAGTATGGGATATCCTCGAAAATGTACTAAGAGGCCACCCTGTACTATTAAACCGTGCACCAACACTGCACCGTCTAGGTATTCAGGCCTTTCAGCCGAAACTTATCGAAGGTAAGGCCATCCAGTTGCACCCATTGGTATGCACTGCGTTTAATGCCGACTTTGATGGCGACCAAATGGCTGTTCACGTGCCGCTTGGCAATCCTGCTGTGCTTGAAGCTCAGTTATTGATGTTGGCTTCGCATAATATTCTCAATCCGGCAAACGGAGCTCCAATTACCGTTCCTTCTCAGGATATGGTACTTGGTTTGTATTATATCACAAAAGCAAGAAAAGGGACAACCGACATAAAAGTTAAAGGAGAAGGCAAAATATTTTATTCGCCCGAAGAAGTTATTATTGCTTACAACGAACGTCAGGTTGACCTTCATGCTGTGATTAAAGTACGGATTGATACTTTTGAAGAAGACAAACCTGTAACCATGCTTATCGAAACATCTGTCGGACAGGTTATTTTTAACGAACTTGTTCCAAAAGAAGTAGGATATATTAGTGAAATCTTAACTAAGAAGTCCTTGCGCGACATCATTGGTAAAGTATTAAAGAAAGCCGGTACTGCCCGTACTGCAAAGTTTCTTGATGATATCAAGGATCTCGGGTTCCAGATGGCATTTCGTGGTGGTTTGTCGTTCAATCTTGATGATGTGCTTGTTCCTACTGAGAAAGAAACTCTTGTCCTGGATGGTTACAGCCAGGTAGATGAAGTTTTGAATAACTATAATATGGGCTTTATTACCAATAATGAACGTTATAACCAGATTATTGATATTTGGACCCATACCAATGCCAAGTTGACCCATATTTTGATGAATAAACTTTCGAAAGACAAACAGGGTTTCAACCCGGTGTACATGATGCTCGACTCAGGTGCTCGTGGTTCGAAAGAACAGATTCGTCAGCTTTCAGGAATGCGTGGTCTAATGGCAAAACCTCAAAAATCTGGCTCTGCCAGTTCTGAGATTATTGAAAACCCCATTCTTTCGAATTTTAAAGAGGGACTTTCAGTACTCGAATACTTTATATCAACTCACGGTGCACGTAAAGGTTTGGCAGATACAGCGCTTAAAACTGCTGATGCAGGTTATCTTACCCGTCGTTTGGTTGATGTATCACAGGATGTAATTATTTCAGAAACCGACTGCGGGACTTTACGTGGATTAATTGCTATAGCTATCAAAAATAACGAGGAAACTGTTGAGTCACTCTTCGAACGTATTCTTGGTCGTACTGCAGTACACGATGTTTATCATTCTCTTACAGGTAAATTGATTGTTTCTTCTGGTGAGGAAATCATTGAAAGTATTGCGCAACAGATTGAAGATTCACCTATTGAGCAGGTTGAAATTCGTTCAGTGCTTACCTGCGAATCGAAGAAAGGGGTTTGTGCTAAGTGTTATGGACGTAACCTGGCTACCGGTCGTATGGTTCAATTTGGAGAAGCTGTGGGTGTTATTGCAGCACAGTCAATTGGTGAACCCGGTACACAGTTGACCTTGCGTACATTCCACGTGGGTGGTACCGCATCGAATATTACTACTGAATCAAGCATTATTACAAAATACGATGGTGTTATTGAGATAGAAGAATTACGTTTTATCGAACGTATCAATGAGGTAGGTAAAAAATACAATGTTGTTCTCGGACGTTTGGGTGAAATGAGGGTTATAGATAAGAACACAGGTATCACTCTTTCAACACATAACATTCCATATAGTTCGAAATTATATGTTAACAATGGCGATGAAGTGAAGAAGGGAACCAAGATTTGCGAATGGGACCCATACAACGCAGTAATTCTTTCGGAAATTGCCGGTAAAGTTGAGTTTGAAGCTTTGATGGACGGTATTACATTCCGTGATGAATCGGACGAACAAACCGGTTATCGCGAGAAAGTAATTATCGAATCAAGGGATAAAACCAAGAACCCAATGGTGAAAATATCGGCAGGGGATATACACAAATCATACAATCTTCCTGTTGGTGCTCATATAATTGTTAATGAGAACGACAAAGTAAATGCCGGAGATATTCTTGTGAAAATTCCGCGTGCTGTTGGTAAAACAGGTGACATCACTGGTGGTCTGCCGCGTGTTACCGAATTGTTCGAAGCACGTAATCCATCAAACCCGGCTATTGTTTCCGAAATTGATGGTGAAGTATCGTTTGGCAAGGTGAAGCGGGGAAATCGTGAAATCACTATCACCTCGAAGAGTGGTGAAGTGAAGAAGTATCTTGTACCCCTGTCGCGTCAAATACTGGTGCAGGAAAACGATTATGTGAAGGCTGGTACGCCACTTTCTGAAGGGGCTATTACGCCATCAGACATCCTGGCCATTAAAGGCCCTACTGCAGTTCAGGAATA
>Ga0182027_10000942_pt1 | contig 49006 bp, 30 predicted proteins | sample 712E1DmetaG_FD_121300 | JGI IMG/M metagenome (GOLD analysis project Ga0182027, IMG submission 121300) | Permafrost microbial communities from Stordalen Mire, Sweden - 712E1D metaG (Illumina Assembly) | ecosystem: Environmental > Terrestrial > Soil > Wetlands > Permafrost | place: Sweden...
CTGGAAAATGCAAACACCTCCTTCCAGCCGCGGCAGCGTTTTGTCGCAAATGTCATATACGAGCTTCCCTTTGGGCCGGGCAAGCGGTTTGGCGCGAATACAGGTAGGTTCGTTGGTCGCGTCATAGGAGGCTGGCAGGTGAGTGGCGTATTTGTCGGACAAACCGGCCAGTTCTATACGCCCATTTACAGCGGTGCCGACATCACGAATACCCGCGAAGTAGGTCTCGGAATAGCCCGGCCGGATTGCGTGAGTAACCCGAACCTGTCAGATCCCACGATCAGCAACTGGTTTAACGAGGCCGCCTTTGCCATTCCGGCAGCCGGCACATATGGCAACTGTGGACGCGGCACGATCGTCGGGCCGGGACTCTCAAACGTCGATCTGGGCCTGATGAAAAATATCAAGTTCAAGGAGCGCGCCAACCTTCAATTCCGCCTGACCGCGACCAACGCTTTCAACCATCCGCAATTCGCCGGTCCGCAGGCGTCCTATACTCCCTTCCCGTACGTCGAAGTTATCGACAACACGGATACCTCCATTGCAAGCACCGCGGGCAGCCGAGCCGGGCAGTCCAGCGCGAATCGGGCTGTGCAAGTCGGCGTAAGGTTCGACTTCTAAGTCAGGAAGAGGCCGTCTTTGTCTAAGACTCAGCGCCGCTGCGATTGTGGCATCGGGGCGGCGCTGTCCTCTTGTTCAGGCTTATGATTAGCTGCGGCGGCCGCGAAATTCAAGCACGCCAATGCGTCTGCCCGTGCTTGAACACACACCTCATGTGTCCCTGGAGAAGCCACAACGCATGTCTCAGGATAAGAGTATGAATAGTCGGACGATAACCCGCAGGAGGCTGCTGGCAGCACTGCCTTTGGCGGCCGCCAGCAAGACCCCAATTTATGCTATGACGCCGGATAACGGCGAATCTGTGCTCCAGGCTGGGGAACCGGCAACCGTCGCCGGACTCCGATTTTCAACTTCTCCAACGGTTCGCCTCGGCTTCATCGGCGTGGGACGGCGCGGGATGGCATTGCTCGATTACTTTCTTGCGGTTGATGGCGTACGAGTGGCCGCGATTTGCGACCTGTCGGCGGCCCAGACGCAGGCCGCGCGGGCGATGGCAGAAAAAGCTGGTAATAGTTCCCCCCAACTCTATTCGGGCGGCGCTTCGGACTTCGAAAACCTATGCCGTCGCGATGACATCGATCTGGTGGTGGTGGCTACGCCCTGGAGCTGGCATGCGCGTATGGCGCTCTGCGCCATGAAACAGGGCCGGCACGTCGCCGTGGAAGTCCCCATGGCGACTTCGGTCGAGGACTGCTGGAAACTGGTCCACATGTCGGAGCAGTGCCAGCGGCACTGCATTATGCTCGAGAATTGCTGCTACGGTTACAACGAGCTACTGATGCTGAACATGGTGCGGGACGGAAGACTGGGCGAACTGACGCACGGCGCCGGCGGCTATCTGCACGATCTTCGCGCCAAACTCGCATCGGAAACCGAACAGCCCTGGCTGCGCGAAGAGTATGTCCGGCGCAACGGCAACCTATATCCGACGCATGGACTTGGCCCGATTGCGTCTTACATGGGTATCAACCGCGGCGACCGGTTCGACTCCCTTGTATCACTCTCCTCGCGAGGCAGTTCGTTTTCTTTAATCCACCCGTCTCCGCCAGCCTTCCGTTGTGGCGATCAGAATACCAGCATCATCAAAACGTCGAATGGTCTGCTGATTACTTTGGAGCACAACGTATCGTCCCCTGAACCGTATGATCGCCTGAATATGATCGCCGGCACGCGCGGCATTTTCCGCGACTTTCCGGCCCGCTTGTTTCTCGATGGCGAGACCACTGCGGATACTTGGGAAACGCTGGACCGGCACAAGGCAAAGTATGAGCATAGGTTGTGGTCCCTAGTGGGCCCAAAGCGCCGCGAGTCGGCAGGGCACGAAGCCATGGATTACGTCATGTGCTGTCGGCTCATCGAGTGCATGCGCGCAGGACTCGCGCCCGACATGGACGTGTACGATGGCGCCGCCTGGAGCGCCGCCGGTCCGCTGAGCGAAATGTCGGTTGCGAGCGGCGGCGCGGTCGTGCCCTTTCCGGATTTCACGCGGGGCGCATGGAGGCAGACAGCGCGTGGCATCCAGCCGAGCCGGCTCAGGTAGGCGCCACGACGTGATGAACGACGTAGTTAATTTCCACCGGCAGCCATTGGTTGAACTTGCATCTGATAACCATCTGGTAATAGGGCGGCAGGCGGCCGGAGGGAAGACGAACGCGCCTCACCATTTCCGCGGCGTACATTTCGGAGGTGACGACCTCCGTGGCGGCGAGAGTGCCGGGAATACCCGCTCCGGCGAGCACAACAATGTACCCGTCTCCGTGCAATCCCGGCAGCCGGCTGACGAGAGCATACGCCAGCCCCGACTGATTCTCGCCGGTCACGTCCTCAAAGAAGGCGGGTTCTCCGGCGCGCGGCCTGAGATTTCTTATCCCGATGGATTCCATGGCGAAATCCTGCTGCACAGGCAGAGCGCTGATCTGTAGGTTGTACCGGTTCGGGCCGACGAACACTATGTTGTCGGCACGAATCTGTTCCCAGGACAACTCGGGGCTGTGCGCCAGTTGCAGATTGGGCATTCTCGACGAAAGTGCTTTGCCCAGCCTGAATGCGCCGCCGGCTTCTCCCAACGTTGTGAACACATACCAGGGTTGCGGCTTCGCGCCCGGAAACATCCGCTCCAGTCTGCTGACCAACCCCGAACTCTGCGCCGCGCTCCACGCATTGATATCCGACTTCCGAAAGAAACCCGACTCACCCAGACTCACAAACATCGGCGTTCCGACGCAGATGAGGGTGGGCTTGTTGCTCGCCGCCAGCGGGCCCCAGAACTCCTCTAAGCTCGGCGGCAGGGCTAGCGTGGCTGCGACGCTTTTCAAATGCGCCAGACTGATTGCCAGCCAGATGCACAGCGCCGCACTCAGTACCAACGCTCCGGCCAACGCCGCGCTCAGGATGCGCCACTTCGTCTGCGTGCGGTCCACGGAAACGGCCCCCGGCGGTTCCCGTTCCGAAAAGACGAGTTTGAAATGACCTTTCGGGAGATCGATCAGGATCGGGTCGTCCTGTCCGACGGTGAGGTAGTATTCGGCGATTTTCTGGCGGAGCTTGCTGATCTGAAGACGAACGGTGGAATCTCGACGGGGATCATAGGACGCGGATCTCCCGATGCCTTCAATCCCAACCGTATATTCCTTAAGCTGCTCAGCTTCGCCCGCCAGCGACTTCTCGGCAAGGTATTTCAGAAGACGCCGCTGCACCTCCGACGGTCGGAGGAGCTCGCTGTCGATGATTCGCTGGATCTGCTGCTGATCCTGCTCTTTGGCAAGCGGCATCTGGCTCTAGACGGCACGCGCGGGCACACAATATCGGCGGTCAAACCGCGATCTGTAGAATCGGAGTTTGCTGTCCTGATAATACACCATCGAACTCGCGTGAAGGTCGGCTCGCAATCCGGCGAACAGCCGTTTGACAGATGTAGTTCTCTTGAAACGTTCGGGTAGCGATGTTGCTTCGCGTCGCAGCGGACCGGAGGTTGTTGCATCCGGCCACGCTAGTGCCGCTTGAGACATTTTGACGCAGCAAGCAGCGGCTGGCGCAAACCGCGGCGGTTCCTCCTGCGGTTACCGCACGGCCGATTCGGCGATCTGGACCAGGACGTGCTGCGCCAGATTGGCCGTGCCGTCGTTCATCTGCGGAAGGAAAATCAGGACCAGCTCATTCTTGGGATCGATCGAGCCGCTCGTGCCAAATGCGCCGCCATGACCGAAGGCTCAGGTCGTTGCTCTGCGCCGGGACGAGTTGGGGGCGAAGGGTCTCCTCCTCGCGCAGCTTGTCGCGCTCGGTTTCGATACGAACTCGCTGCAGGACCAGCGAACCGGCGGGACATTCCGTAGACCTCGCTTCGCTGCCGCACACGCCAACCGCCGCTTATCCAATAGATGACCCACCAGGAACCTGCCCGCCTCCTGCGAGGTGGCACAATGGACCTTTGAAAGCTCATGCCCCAGCAGACTCCTTTGTTCGAAGAATCGTTCCAGGCATCGCGGCCGGCCAACCCGGTGTACTGCCATGAGGATTTTCTCGAGAAGCTGGAGACCTACAAGAATCTGCCGGTCGCCAAACGGGCATCACTGCTCATGCAACGACTGGCGGTGGACAGCGGGCGGCAGCACTATAAGGGCACGCAGGGCGTAAACCACGGCTGGCGGCGTTCGCGGCTGGGCGGGTCCGGCGGGAGTCATTTTTATGCCTGGTGGGCGCCGAAGACGGCGGCGCCGATGCGCAGCGGCGAAGGCTTTCAGGAGGCGCCGGGCGATGCTATTTTCCTGCGCGATATCCGCCACCATGACGATCATTCGCCGGCACTGGCGAACACGTTCGAAGGGCATTACCTAGCGGTAACGATTTCCGAAATGCGGCGTGCCGAATATGGTCCCGCGCCGTGGACGCAGCAGCAGTTGAGGTTCGCCTCGGCGCGGCAACCGGTGCGGATCCTGAAGGGCCACCCCGGTTCGGGCAAGACCACCGCGCTGTTGCACGCCGCCGACGAATGCGGGGCGCACAGGGTGCTTTACCTGACCTACTCGCGTGAGCTGGCGGTGCTCGCGAGCGAGTATTTCGAGCGGTACTGTTCGAGCGCCCGGCTCTTCCACGTGCTGACCTTCGACGCGTTCCTGCGCCGGCTTGTGAACGAAGACGTCCCGGCGGTGGGTTATGCCGAACTGCGTTCGCGCCTGCGCGGCTCGCTCGCTCCATTCGCGCGCTCGCTCGGCCCGTGGACAGACCGGACAGGCGCGTTGTATGACGAGTGGCACGCGCACCTTGTGGGCGCGGCGCTGCCGGTTGATTTGGGGCGGTTCGACGCCTGCAAGCAACCGCGCATACCCGGCAAGAGCTATGTCCAACGGCGCGAGCACTTTTTGGGGAGGCTCGCAGCGGACGCCTCAATCGACCTGGCGTTGAAGCTCGAGCGCAATGGCGAGCAGCTCGCCGCTCAGTATTTCCCCGAACTCGCCCTGGCGTGGAAAGCCGCCGGGTTGCTGGTAGGCCACGGCACGCGGCTGATCGGGGACGAGTTCGCGGATTTCGATTGCATCGCGGTGGATGAGTGCCAGGACTTGACGCCGCTCGAAGCATTCGTGGTGGTGGAACTCGCCGCGGCCATCCGCAGCACACGCGGAGGCGGCGTACAGGTGTTCCTGGCGGGTGACGAGGCACAGACGGTGCGGCCCACCGATTTCGAGTGGGGCTGGATGAGCGACCTGTTGCACGCCCGCCTGAGTACGCCGGCGGAATTCAAGCTTTCCGCGAACCTGCGCAGCCCTCGGGCCATCGCCATGCTGGTCAATCAGGTATGGGGTCTCTACGGCGAGATCGAAAAACGCGACCGGCCCAGCGGCACAGGCTACGCGGAGATCGAGGACGACGCGACAGACCAGGTTCTGTACTGCTGTGCATCACCGGGCGCGGATCTCGATCTACTACTGAATGACTTGGCGGGCCGTGAGGGTCTGGCCCTGGTGGCATATGACGAAGCGGCGCTCGAAGCCGTGCCCGAACGGCTGCGATCGGCGATCCTGACGCCATCCGAAGTGAAAGGCCTCGACTTCCACACCGTGTGCCTGGTCAACGCGGGTCAACACCTGGAGCGGATTGTCCGCTGGCGCAACGAACACCGGCCCCTGGACGCCGACATCGAGAGCATTCGGAGGCGACTGGCGATCGACGAGTTGCGGGTTGGCATCAGCCGGCCGGCTGACCGGCTCATCTGGCTGGACATCAAACCCTCCCTTGATGTTCTGCAGGCCACGACCGGGTTCCTGGGACTCTCGCTCGACGCCCCGGTCTCTCCCGTGGTGCCGTCGGCGCTGCTGACCGCCCTGTCGGAGGAGCAGCTCGACCTAGAGGAGCGAATTCAACGCTCCCAGAACGACGCCCGGCAACTGCTCTCCGTCCGGCCCGATATCGCCTGGTCGAGGGCCAAGCAGGCGGTTTCACTTCTCGGCGACACCGGCAACGCCGCGGCGATCGTGGATCAGACGGTGCGCCGATCGGCGGAGAACACGCTGGCCGAGATTTCGTTCTGCCTGGCTTTCCGCAAAGTCCCGCTCGCGCCCGAATTGGGACGGCCCGACCTGTTCGCTGAATCGTCGGCGGCGGTGCATCACCTCGGCACGTCCGCGGTAATCCGCGCCATCGGAGCGGTGGTACGGGCCGATCAAGCGACGCGATTGCAGCTGCTCGGTACGCTCGCACAGGTATTCGCCGAGAGCCAGAATGAGCTCGAAGCGTGGCTGTTTACGGAGATCGCCCCGAAGATCAACGGATGGCTCGAGGAGTTGGAATCGGCTGTCCCGATGGGCGACAACGCCCAGTCACTCGCTCACGTTATGCCGCCGTTTTACCGGGCCCTTCGGTTGCCCGATGCCGAGGCTCGGGCCGAGCGGATGCTTGACCGGTGCGTGCGGCACCTGCTCAAGAACAAACGTCATCGACCGGCGCTGGAGATTCTCCCTCTGATGAAGGAGCACAGGAAAGAGCTGGAGGCTGAGTGCCTGGAGGCCATTGGCGAGTACGCCAAAGCCGCCGAGGCGTATCGCAGTACCGGCAGGCTGAAAGAGGCGCTGGCCTGTTATCGCGCCGCGCCGGATTTCGAAGCCGCGGTAGGGCTGATTCGGGAGATCCCCGACCATCCGGCCGGGCAGTCCTATGAATGGTTGATGCGGTTGAAGGCGCTTGTCGACGAACGGCCCGACAATTTCAGCCGCGTGATGACGACGCCCGAAAAGAGGATCCTCGAACGGATGCTCGAGCAGGCGCTCGGCGTCTCCAGAGCGAAGGCCGCCGCCAAGAAGGCGATGGCCAAAAAGGCCACCGCCAAGCGCGCGCCGGCTCGCCGGGCACCACCGCGCCCGCACTCCGGCTAGCCAATAGCGACCTCGGCCTGTGGCTGGCTTCTCCTAATGAGGAGCAACAGCGAGATAAGCGTCAAACGCTTGCCGCCGCGCCATGTAGCACTTCAATGTTCTTTCTCTTCTGGACAAGTGCGAAGTCGGGACTCGGTACAAAATGGAACGACAGCGTCTTCACAAGTCCTGATTCATCTAGCGACGGGACAAAGATCGGGCGTTCAGACATTCGATGCGCCACGTGAGCTTTTGAACCTGGTCCGAACCTGCGGTAGCCAGTGCCGTTGCTGCTTCACGACCTCGGCCGCTTGTTTGAGTGCCGCCCAGCCCTCGACGGTGTTCAGCTTTTCGGCGACACGTTCAGCGACCACAGCCAGCGCGCGGAAGTCTAGCATCGACTCGTGAACTTCAACGCCGATCTCCTCCCCGAGCGGCTCCACACGCAGCACGAGGGACTCCGGCCTGCCGCAGTCGACGAGCTTCAGGTTAGCGGTGAGGTAGCCGCCGTCAACGCGGAACTCGCCGATCTCGATTGAGCCCGGAAGTACGTGCTGAGGTGTCATGGCTTCCTCTCTCACGCTGCCTTCAACACTCTCGCCACGTAGCGCAGTGCATCCACGGCGACCCGCTGCGGGTGAACCGGCGCTCCTTGTTGAGGTATGCCGCGATCTGCCTCAGCGCCCGCCCATGTGCACGGAGGCGCGTGATGGGCTTCCGCACCCGCTGTTCGGTCGGGTCGGGTTGCAGCGGGCCGGTGGCGAGGTCATCGCCTGGGTCCGCTCGCGGAGCGGGTGTCGCGTCATCAGGAGCCGAGCGCGAGCGGCAGTCAGCCATCCAAGGGGCGACTTTGCGGGCGATCTGGCGTAAAGTACAATCATTCAGACCACCATGTATCTTGCCAGCGGATCTCGTCTTGGGCACTATGAGCTGCTGGCGCCGCTCGGTGCGGGCGGCATGGGCGAGGTGTATCGGGCGCGGGATAGCCGTCTGGGACGCACCGTGGCCGTCAAAGTGGTGCGCGGCGAATTCAACGAACGCTTCGAACGCGAAGCCCGCACCATCTCCGCGCTGAACCATCCTCACATCTGCACGCTGCACGATGTGGGAAGCCAGGACGGCGTGAACTACCTGGTCATGGAACTGGTGGAAGGCGAAACGCTGGCGGACCGCCTGCGTAAAGGACCCATGCCGCAAGACCAGGCCGTGCGCATCGCCATCGAAATCGCCGGCGCGCTGGAGGCCGCCCACCGCAAAGGCATCGTGCACCGCGACCTGAAACCCGGCAACATCATGCTCACGAAATCCGGCGTCAAGCTGCTGGATTTCGGCTTGGCGAAATTCACCGCCGCCCCCGCTGCCGAAGCCGGCGAAACGGTCACCATGTCCGCGACCATCACCACCCCCAACACGATTCTGGGCACGCCTCACTATATGGCGCCGGAGCAGGTGGAGGGTAAGGATGCCGACGCGCGCGCCGATATTTTCGCCTTCGGATGCGTGCTCTATGAAATGCTGGCGGGCCGCCGCGCCTTCGATGGCAAGAGCGGCGCCTCCATCATGGCCGCCATCCTGGAGCGCGACCCCGGACCGCTCACGCCCGCCGGTCCGGCGCCGGGAACACCTCTCGATTGGCTGGTGGGCCGCTGTCTCGAAAAGAACCGGGACGATCGCTTCCAGAGCATGCACGATGTCTGCCTGGAACTGGAGCGCTTCCGTGCCCAACCCGCGCTCGCGCCGCGGCGCACTCACCGGCGCGAAATCGCAGCCTGGTTCGCCGCCGCGGTGTGCCTCGCAGGCATGGCGGTGGCGGTCTGGTTCCGTTCCCCGTCTGGCGTGTCTAATCTTCCGCTGACGCGCGTGACATGGGACGCCGGCGTGTCCGCGTGGCCCGCCATCTCTCCCGATGGACGGCTGGTGGCCTATGTCTCCGACCGTGATGGTCAGAACAATCTCGATTTGTACGTACAGCAGATCGGGGGTGGCAGTCCGGTGCGTCTCACGCATACCGATGAGGACGAATCCGAGCCGTCTTTTTCGCCCGACGGCTCCTCCATCGCATTCTCCTCGTCTGCGGGCGGAGACAGCATCTACGTGATGCCGGCTCTCGGCGGCGAGCCGAGGCTGCTCGTCCGCGGCGGCCATTCCCCGCGCTATTCCCCTGACGGCAATTGGATTGCGTATTGGAGTGGGCCGATCACCTCGGGCAATCCCACGGCGGAAGGAAGCGGTCGCACTTTCGTGATTCCAAGCTCGGGCGGAACGCCGCGCCAGATCCATCCTGAGTTCTTGGTAGCGCGCTGGCCGGTCTGGTCGCCGGATGGACGCCTGATCGTATTCCAGGGCGTCGCGCCGGGTAACAGTGGGAAAGCTTTCGATCGCTTCGATTACTGGGTCACGCCACTGGAAGGCGGCAAGGCGGAATCCACCGGTCTGCTGACCCGGCTTCGCCAGGCCAAGCTGATCGGTCAGCTGGTTGACTTGACCTGCTGGACCCGCGACGGTCTGTATTTCAACCTCCCGTTGGGTGTAGATACCACGTGGGGAGGCGACCCCAAGAAGGTGTATCGCTGTCCTTTCGATGGCAAGGGCAACGCTTCGGGCAAGGTTGCGCAACTGACCGGCGGCACGGCTGTCGACCACGACGCCACCGTATCGCAGGACGGACGGATGGTGTTTGCCAGCGGCGGCCAGCGCGTCAACGTATGGGGTCTTTCGGTGGAAGCTAACACGGGCAAGGTGAAGGGACCTCCCTACCGCATTACCGACGGGCTGGCGCCCACCATTCACCCTGACCTCTCGCGGGATGGACGCAAGCTGCTCTTCGATTCGGAACGGAACGGCAGGCTGGAAATCTGGGAGCGGGATCTGGCGACGGGGAAAGAAGCTGTTGTGGTGACCGGACGCGACCGGATGGGCTTCGGGAGCTTCCTCGGCCCCACGGGGTTGATCGCGTATGCCGCATATTACGACTACAACTGGCACGGCTATCTTCTCGATCCGTCCATTGGAGAATCGCGCCAGGTGAACACGTCCGGCGGACTGGGGGACTTCGCCCGCGGAGAAAAACTGTACCTGTATCGGGAAGACCGTCCGCTGCCTTCCTTCGACCTCATCGATCCCTCATCGGGAAAGCGCACCCCGATTTTGCAGGCGGAGCACCTGCCGCTCTATCTCGCGCAGTTCTCGCCGGACAAGCGGTGGATTGTATTTCTGGCGGAGTTCGGGCCGGGACACAGCGCTATCTACGTGGCGCGGATGCGGGGATTTCAGGCGATTCCGAGGAGCGAGTGGCAGCCCGTCGTCGACAGCAAGGATCCGGTGGACAAACCGCGCTTCTCGCCCGACGGCAAGCTGATCTATTTCACGCTGGACCGCAACGGTAGCCGCAGCGTGCAGGCCGTGCGTTTCGACGCGGAGAGCGGCCGGCCCATCGGTGAGCCTTTCCTGGTATACGATTTTCGCAGTCCGCGTCTGTCCATGCTGGCCGTGAATCTCTCGGACCTTGCACTCTGCGTGGCGCAAGACAAGATCGTGATGCTGCTGGCGGAATCCAACTGGAACATCTGGATGACCGAGTTGAACGCGCGCCGGTAGGCCCCGAGCATCTCGTCCGCTGCACCTGCTGAGGCAGCCCTGGCATTGAATGGTCTGCCACTCCTCGGAAAGAGTTGTACCTAGTTGAGCCCGGAAAGTGTTTTCGGAAAAGTGCACTGCGACACCGTACCGTTGGCGGGCGTTCAACCAGTTCTTGCCGGTATTGGAACGCAGAATCGAACTGCTTCCGAATGGCCCAGCCGCTATCTCTCAGTGCGCCTCAATGGCGGCAGGCGGCGGCGCGGGAGCTGGTATAGACAACGGCGGGTGGGCCCCACCGTGGACTATGGCGTGGGCGGTGGCGGAAGCGCCGAGGTGTGCGTTGGAGTGGACGAGGCCGTGGAGGGGGGCGAAAGCGATGGCGTCGGCGATGGTGCCGAAGGTGGCACGGCGTGGGGCGTGAGTGATGGCACAGGGAGCCGTTCAGAAGGGGGCGGGGCATCGGGCGTGACAGGCGGCGGCGGAGGGCTCGCCTGCACCACCGACGAGGAATTACCGCGGACGACATACAAGTAGATCGGCTTGTCCTCCAGTTCGCCCTGGCCGTCGAACTTGTAGCGGCCGTTGGCGCCCTCGTAGGGGTCCATGTAGCGCAGGGCGTAGGAGAGGTCGAGAGGATTGGCGGAGCCGGTGGCGCGCACAGCTCCGGCGAGCATGCGCAATGCATCGTAGCCTTGTGCGGCCCAGGTATCGGGAAGCCGGCCGAAGCGATGCCGGAATGTGGCGACGAAGGCCTGGTTTTCGGGGGTAGGCGAGTTCACGTCGTAGAAGTCGACAAGCATGGAGCCCTCAATACCAGGCCCGGCATGTGCACGCATGTCGGGGGTGTCGCTGAAGGCGCCAATGATCTGGGTCTTGAGGCCGACCTCGGTGGCCATGGCGACGAAGTCGCCGGCCCAGGGCTCGAGCCCGGAGAGGAAGATGAAATCGGCGTCGACGCCCTTGAGTTGGTTGACCGTCAGGCGGAAGTCGTCGTGGTCGCGGTCGTAGGAGGTCTGATAGACGAGTTGCGCGCCCTGAGCGTCCATGGCAACGTGAAACTGATAGGCCAGATCTTCGCCGAACGCCTCCCGCTCCCAGACCATGGCGAACTTCTTGTAACCGCGGGCGGCCGAGATGCGCGCCAGGGCGCGCGCGATCTTGTCGCTGGCCACGATGGTGCGCAGGATGTACTGGAGTCCGTGGGCGGTCATGTGAGCGGCGTTGACGCCGACCATGATGTGCAGGAGACGGCTGGACTCATACATCGTGGAGGCCTTGATGGCCTTGCCGTCGTCGTAGTAGCCAACGACGGCGCTCATCTCGGGGGTTTCGGAGAACTCGATGGCGATGCGCTTGGCCCGGTCCCAGTCGTCGCGGTCGTCACGCAGGACGAGACGCATCGGGATGCCGCCGGCGATCTTGTGGGCGTTAATCTCTTCGAGGGCGAGTTGCAGGCCGTCGCCCATGCCGTCCTGGTTGATGGAGAAGGGCCAACAGATGCCGACCACGATCTCTTTCGGCATGTGGGCGAGCGCCTGGAAGCGCCGCTCGCCCATAGCGTCGAAGGAGCGCCACTGCGGCGCGAGCAGCCAGGCGAGCAGGGCGGCGGAAAACACCAGCAGAAGCAGTTTTTTCACGCCCTACTCCTGCCCGAGAATGAGCGGCAGGCCGGTCTTGCCGGCGCCGATCACGACGACCTTGGAATTGGGCGACTTGGCGAGCTCCTGGGTAGCCAGGATGCCGTGCCAGGAGAGGATGGAGGGTGAGAGGCTCTTGCTGACCGTTTCGTTGTAGACGCGGAGGCCGTCGGACTCGATGCGCTTGCGTTCGGCCTCCTTGGTGGCGATCGAGATGCGGTAGGCGTACTCCTGATCCACCTGTTGCAGGGCCATCTTGGCTTCGATGGCATCGGAGATTTTGGTGGGCAGCTTGATGTACTCGATTGGCACGTCGTCGAGGGCGATGAAGCGGGCCTCGAGGTGCGTCTTGGAGAGCGAGCTGACGCGCTCCTGGATCGCCTTCTGGGTGGCGTAGATCTCCTCGGGCTTGTACTGGCCGAAGACCATGCGGATCACGGAGCGGATTTCCGGGCGCACGACGACGTTGACGTAGTCCGGGCCAACGCGCTGGTGCAGCATCGGCAGGGTATCTTTGTCGAGGTAGTAGCGGACGGAGTAGCGGACCGAGACGGTGAGGCCGTCGACGGTCAGGGTGTCAATGGTTTCGGTGAACTGCTGTTTACGGACGTTGTAGACCGTCATCGCGTTGAAAGGCAGGATGAGGTGCATGCCCTCGCGATAGACGGTGTCGATCTGGGTACCGCCGCCGAGCAGGCGCCAGAGCACGCCGAGTTCGCCGGGATGGATGGCGACGACGATTCGGTTATAGAAGAAGACGGTGAAAAAGCTAAACAGAAACAGCAGCAGAATCAGATACGGCGCCTGACGCCGGCAGAAGGCTTTGAAGCGCCGGTATCGTTCGGCAGCCCATAGACGGATCCGTGTCATGTCCCTCACTCCTCGCTAAGCAGCTCGGCGGCGCAGGCCGGGAACGCGGGCGGACGCAACGCGAACCGATTCGCGTACCACGGCGGGCAGCGTCAGGCAGAGTGCGCGCTCCGAGCGTCGGCGCGCGATTCTTCGCGATCCTGTTCAAAGAGTTTGGTCTGATAGCCCAGGCAGCGGTAGCCGTTGGCACTGGACTGCGTGTCAATCCGGCTCACCCAGGCGGCCTCCTTGGACAGCTCCGATTTTACCCAGTTGCAGATACTGATTGTCATCCCATGTTCGGCGGCAATGCGATTAATCATTGCCAGTTTTTCGACGCAAACGGAGCGCTCCGGCGCCATGCGCGAACGCTGCTTGATATGGCCCCGGTTGGTCTCCTTCAGATACGGATAGTAGAACTCGCCCAGTAATTGGGGATCGAAATAGTGGATGAACTGCGCGATCACGGTGAGGTTTTTCACCTCGGCGGTGAGGAACTCGGGTTTGATGTTCTTCACGCCGGCCACGGCGAGCGAGTGGATATAGTGGGTGACGTTTTCGGGCGTGAGGTAGACGAGGATCAGGGGCTGGGCGAGGACGGATTCGGCGGCGAGGCCCATGGACTGGCAGGCCTGGAGCACCTCGAGACGCTGCTCGAAGGTGGCGACGTTGGGCTCCAGAGCGTTGCGGAGGTACTCGGGCATGATGCCGATGCTGCCGTTGTACTGCACCTTGCCGCGGAGCTGGCCGAGCAGGCGCAGCACGGTATCTCCGCGGTGGCGCACGAAGAGATGTTTCAGGCCGGCCTTGGAGGCGATAAAGAGCCGGCACTTGCTGTCGGGATGGCGTTCATAGTGGTCGATGAACGCGCGCAGGATTTCGTGCGCCAAGCCATTAAACAGATGCGGCTCGGAGAATGCCTCGGTTTTAGGCGAGAAGTAATAAAAAAGTGGCCGGGCGGTGTTCTTTTCAAGCGAGGCTTTCAACCGCTCGACGTAGTCCGTAAACACGGAGACTTGCGCGACATGATTGCCGTCGGTGACCAGACAATACTGACAGGCGCAGGCGCAGGAGCCTTTGGAGGGAGTGACCTCGAGGACATTGGTCGGGCACATCCCGGTGTAATTGTGGATCTCCAGGTCGTCGGCGGCAGGGACGGCGAGTTCGGCGTACTCGTTGTCGGGGGCGAGCTGGCGATGGGTGAAAAGCTCGCGGAAGGAGCGACTACCCTCGGCGAGTTGCGCGGCGATGTCGTCGGCGATGGGGTAGTCGACGCCGGCGCGCTGCAGCAAGGCGCGGTCGATCTCCAGCGGCTGAAACCCCGGCAGTGCGTAGCACAACGGCCGCTCCTGAATGATCTCGAACGAAGTCGTCTTCTGCACGTCAGATCCTTTTTGCATCAATGATTTCGGTCCTGCACATGGTTTAGCGGAGCGTGGGAGCGCCGCCGCGAAGCGAAGGCTACACATACGCGCCCTTCCGGCGGGTGGCCGCGCGGGGCGCGAGCCTCGGGGCAGGCGTCCGCGCCTACATCGCGAACGATCCATGTCGTGGCCAGCATCGGCTGGCCGTCTGCAGCAATCCGAGAGGCCGCGCGCTCAGTGGTGCCCGGGGCCGCCGCCGGGCCCCGGGCGCGCGGCCTCTTTGGGCGTCGCAAAGTACAGGAACATGAGGCTGATAATCGGCGTAAATATGACGGAGCCAAAAAGAAAGCCCCAGAAACCGATGCGCCGGTTACGCCCTACAATGCCCGCGACCAGGCACAAAGCCAAGTAGAGTAGGACCAGCTCCACGACGTCCATTTGAGTTACACGGGGGCTTCGGCCTTTTCCGCCTCCAGTTTGGACGCCAGCTTGTGACCTTCCGCAAACTGGCTCCTGAAGTACTCCCTGACTTTCTCCGGATCAAAGTCGAGGAAGGTTCCGCCGGACTCGAAATGCTGGATGAAAACATTGCCAAGCGCCCAGGCGGCGGCGCCGCAGAAAACGGCCATGGCGGGGGCGCCGGCCAATGCGCCGACGACCGGAATCGCCTTGATCAAGCTTCCGACCATGCCGTAAGCCAGAGCGTGCGGGAGGATGAAGCCGGTCAGGGAGCCGATAATCGCCTTGCCGCGGCTCTCGGAAAACGGGATGTCGTAAACCTTGGAGATCTCCGCGATCATCTTCAGTTGGATGCTGGAGACGGCGGCCAGGTCGACGAAGGGGACCGGGATGAGGCCGGCTCCCATGGAAAACCACATGTAGTTCTTGACGATCTTGAGGGCCTGCGGCGCCTTCGTGCACTCGGCTACGGACTCTTTAGGGCTCATACCGGGTTAGTGGTATGCCGCTCCGTGAATTCTCAATTCATTTTCAGAAGCCTGCGTTGAAGTTTCGTCCTACTGGCGCGCCGGCAAATATCCGGCGGGAAACACTTTATGTGAAATAACTTACATTGAGGCGGACCTCCTTCTTACCGAAGAATTCCACATTAATTGCCAATGGGCATCCAGCGCACAGTGGGAGTTCCGCGCAGCTTGGGCGGACAGGCGGGAAAATGGCCTACGAAACAAAAATGATGCATATTTTCGGAAATTCTGGAGAAATATTATCAAGAAACAGCACTAAGAGCCCGTCAGGATCAGAATATGCTGAGCGTCCCGCAACGCGCCCTACGAGCGAGTCTGCGATACGCCTGCCTGAGGTGTCGGTGTTGCCAGAAGCGACTCCCGACCATGTGCAGGATCGACAAACGCAGATGAACAGGACAAGATACCTTCTCGCGGTGGGCGCCGTGCAAGCCTTCCTCGCGGTTCTGTTGCTCATTCTGAACGTCGGTTGCGGGCCGCAGGGAGGAACGGGCGCGCCACGGGAGGCGGCGAACGCGACGGTGGTAGTGGAGCGGGCCGAGCGACGCGCGGCGCCGCTGGTGGCGGACCTGGAGGCGCGCGTCGAGGCGGTGGCGACCGTGGAGGTTCGCGCCAACGTCGAGGGGCAGTTGACCGGGATGAGCTTCAAAGAGGGACTGAAGGTGAAGCTGGGACAACTGTTGTTCCGCATCGATCCGCGAAAGTACGACGCGGCCGTGATGTCAGGACAGGCGGCGGTGAACAAAGCCGAGGCCGACGTGGAGATGGCGCGCGAGGCGCACCACCTGGCGACGGCGAACTCGACACTGCGGGCGGCCGCGGCGCGCTTGCTCGAAACCAACCAGGACGTGGAGCGTTTGAGGCCGCTGGCGGCCCGCCGGGCGGTCCCGCAGCGGGACCTGGACGCGGCGGTCGCGGCGCAGGCCTCCGCCGTGGCGGCGGTGGAAGATGCAAAATCTATGCTGCAAGCCGCGGCGGTGAGCGATCGCACCGGGCTGCAGCAGGCGCGGGCGGGCCTGATGGCGGCGAAGGCGGGGCTCGACCGGGCAGAGCTCGAGCGCGACGAGACGGAGATCCACGCGCCGATGGCCGGCCTGATTGGGCGGGCCGAGGTGGCGGTAGGCAACTACGTGGGACGCGGCGAGCCCACCCGGCTGGCGATCATCTCGCAACTGGATCCGATCAAGGTGGTCTTCAACCTGCCACAGGAGCTGTACCTGCGGACGGTCAACAGGGTCGACCGCAAGGCGCTGGAGCGTATCGAGCTGATTCTCGCCGACAAGAGTAGATACCCGTTCCTGGGCAAGTTCACCAGCATCGAACGAGCCGTGGACGCCAAGACAGGCGAGATTTCGCTGGAGGCGCGATTCCCCAACCCCAGGGGCATACTGCTGCCGGGCATGAGCGGGCGCGTGAAGTTGGAAGTGGAGAGCAAGCGCGAGGCGGTGCTGGTGGCCGCGACGGCGGTGATGGAGCAGCCGGGCGCCGAGGCGGTGTATGTGGTGACGGCGGAGAACAAGGTGGAGCTGCGGAGCGTGGTCGCCGAGGGCAGCTATGAAGGCAAGAGCGTGATCACGCAGGGGCTCAACGGCGGGGAAAGCGTGATCGTCGAAGGAATGGCGAGAGTACGGCCCGGGCAGGTGGTGGCGACCCGCACGGTGGTAGCGAGACAGGACCGGTAGCGCCGTGCCGACCCACACCTCGCCACTTCGCCCTGCGGCGCTGCTCCTTCCGCTCCTGGTGCTGCCGCTGGTCGGCTGCTTGGGAAGCGCCTACCGGCGGCCGGAACTGGCGATGCCCAAGCAATACCGGGACGGCGAGGCGGGGGTGCATCCCGGCGGGCTGATGGCGCCGGGCGCGCGAAGCCTGGGCGAGCTGAAATGGAGCGAGCTGATCCACGACGACGAACTCGCCAAGCTGATTCAGGAGGCCCAGACCAACAATTACGACGTGAGAATTGCGGCGACGCGCGTCCTGCAGGCGCGGGCGCAGTGGGTCGGCACGCGGGCCGGGCAGTTCCCGGCCGTGAACGGGACGGCGAGCCTGACCAACATGAACATGGCCCAGAATGGCAGCGGGCCGGTGCCGGAGGGCGTCTCAACAGAGAGCCACTGGACCGATCTGACGTTCAGCCTCGGCTGGGAGATCGACCTGTGGGGGCGGCTGCGCAACGCGAGCGCGGCGGCGCGCGCGGAGTTGTTTGCAAGCGAAGAGGCGCGGCGAACGGTGATGGCGACACTGGTGAGTGATGTGGCAGACGCCTACTTTCTTCTACGCGACCTCGACCAGGAACTCGTGATCACGCGGCGCGACATGGCACTGCGCGAGGCTTCGCTCGAGCTGGTCCAGCTACGGGTGGAAAACGGCTACTCCTCCGAGATCGACCGGCTGGAGGCCGAGGTGCTGGTGAAGAGCGCGCAGACGGAACTGACGAACCTGGAGCTACAGGTGGATCAAACCGAGAACCAGATCAGCGAACTGGTAGGCCGGAATCCGGGGACGATTACGCGTGGCCGATCGATACTCGAACAGGAGCTGCCCGCGCGGCTGCCCGCGGGGCTGCCCTCGAGCTTACTCGAGCAGCGGCCCGATGTTCGTGAGGCGGAAGATCAACTGGCGGCAAGTCACGCGCTGGTGGCGGTGGCGCGGGCCGCGTATTTTCCGACGCTCGCGCTGACATCGACGACCGGCTTCGAGAGCGGAGCGCTGCGCCATCTGTGCGAGATTCCCAACGGCACGTGGCTCTTCGCGCCGGCGGCGAGTCTGCCAATCTTCAGCGCCGGCCGCGTTCGGGCGGGGGTGCGTAGCGCCCAGGCGAGCCGCGAGCAGGCGCTGCTGAGTTATCAACAGACCGTGCAACGGGCCTTCCGCGAGGTAGCCGACGGGCTCGTGGGAGCGCGTAAGCTTTCCGAGTTGCGCACGCAGCAGGAGAGTTTGGTTGACAGCCTGCAACAGTCGGTGGAGATAGCCGATCAACGCTACCGCGGCGGCGTGGCCAGCTATCTCGAATTCATCGAATCGGAGCGACAACTGCTCGACGCGGAACTCCAACTCGTACAAGTCCGTCGTCAGGAGATTACCAACGTCGTGACCATTTATCGCGCGCTTGGCGGAGGTTGGCAGTGAGCTCCAGCGAGACCGGCCGTGTTGCCCGAACCTCGCCACGCATCGAGCCGTCGGGGCCGACCCGAATCCGGCCAGCGCTGCGGGTGCATGAGGCATTTGAAGCGCTCGCCGCAGCGCAGCCGGACGCGCCCGCTATTATCACCGATCAAAGCTTGCTGAGCTACGGAGAGCTGGAGCGGCGAGCTAACGCTCTCGCCAACGCTCTGCTGGCGGGAGGGGTAGAGCGCGAAGAGGCGGTGGGCGTGCTCGCGCATCGCTCGGCAGAGCTGCCGCAGGCGTTCCTGGCGATTGTCAAAGCGGGCGGCGCGTACGTGGCGATGGGCGCCGATCTACCGGCGCAACGGCTCGCGAGCATGGCCGCGCAGGCGGGCATGCGGCGGCTGATCGCGCTCGATGGCATTGTGCCGCCGGAGGAGTTGCGCGCCGTGCTGGGCGGCACCGCGATACTGCGGCCGGAGGAGCTGAACGGCGCATCGTGCGAGCAGCCAAAGGTGCTGGGCGGGCCGAGCGATCTGGCCGCGATTTTTTTCACCTCGGGCTCGACTGGACACCCCAAGGGCGTGCTGCTGCAGCACGACGCCTGCATCAACATGGGCTATGGGCACATCGAAGCACAGGGCCTTGGGCCGACCGACCGGGTGCTGCTCGCGTCGGCGCCGGGCTTCATCCTGGGCTTCCGTGAGCTGTGTCTGCCGATGCTTGCCGGCGCGGCCTGCGTGGCGGCGACGCGGGCTCTGCTGGACGAGCCGGCCCGGTTGCTGGAGTTCATGGCGCGCCAGCGGGTGACGGTGGCGCTATTCACGCCCTCCTATCTGCGCCTGTTCGAGCGGGCGGTGCCGGCCGGGCTGCGCTGCCTCCTCACGGCGGGGGAGCGGCCCAACTCGGAGGACGCACGGGCGTACGCGCGGCGGCTGGATTATTGGAACATTCAGGGCGCGACGGAGGTCTGCGGGACCATCTGCATGGCGCACGTGGAGCCGGCTGGCACTGGCGCGCTCGCCAGCGGCCGTCCCTTCCCGAACACGTCCGTTTATCTGCTCGACCAGGCTGGCCGCGAGGTGGCGCCGGGGGAGATCGGTGAGATTCACGTCATCGGCGTGGGCGTGGCGCGAGGGTATCTGAAGCAGCCGGAGCTGACCGCGGAACGATTCGTCGAAACGAAGTACGGGCGCGCGTACCGCACCACCGACATGGGGCGCTGGAACGAGAAGGGCGAATTGGAGTCGATGGGCCGCGCTGACGACGTCGTGAAAGTTTCGGGTCAGGCCGTCTCGCTCGGCGAGATTGAACAGAGCCTGGCGCGTTACCATGGCGTGCGGCGCACAGCAGCGATGCAGCACGAGGGCCGGCTGATCGCCTTTGTGGAGAGCGACGAGGCCGGGCCGGTGCCGCTCGCCGAGTGGCATCAGTATCTGGCGCAAACGCTGCCCGCTTACATGCTACCGGCGCAGGTGACCGCGGTTCGGAGCATGCCGGTGAACGTGTATGGGAAAGTCGACCGCCAGAGCCTGATCGCGCTCGCGGCGCGCCTCAACGAGGCGCAGCGGGAGGCGAGCCGCGGCGCGAGTCCTCAAGGCGAGGTCGAGCGACAGGTTGCCGAGGTCTGGGAGTTGGTTCTGGGAGTGCGCGCGATCGGGCGTAGCGATAACCTTTTCGCGCTGGGCGGTACGAGCCTGCGGGCCATCGAGATTGGTCAACGATTGCAGAAGCTGGGTTACGCAGTTACGGCGCAGGACATCCTGGTCGCCGAGAACGTGGCCATGCTTGCGGAGCGGATCGTTTCGGCAGCGGCGTGCCAACCGGCGATCGAGGCGGCGCACGACGTCGCCACGACGGGTCAGGCAGATTTCTGGATCGCCTGGAAGCTGGGGCTTGCGACGCCGGGTTTGCAGATTTCGCGTGTGCTCGCGGTGCGCGGCAGCGTGCCCGAGCCGGAACGCTGGCAGGCGGCCTGGACCGAACTGCTCACACGGCACGCGGCGCTGCGGACGGTTTTTTACTCGGACCAGGACGAGGAGGTGCGCTGGCGCACGCTCGAGATGAACCAGCTCGGCGCCGGGGCGAAACTGAGCATAGACGACTGCGTGTCGCGGGAGGCCGCGCGCGAGCGGATCGCCGAGCAGACGGACGTGCCGTTTGCGCTGAGCGAGGCGCCGCTGGCGCGCGCCGGACTGGTGAGAGTGGCTGGAGCCGGAACGTTCTTCTGGTTCACGCTGCACCACGCCGTGGTCGACGGTCTGTCGGCGCGGATCGTGCAGGAGGAACTGCACGCGCTGATGCTGGGCCAGAGCCTCGCGCCGGCGCGGAGCGGCGTGGCTGCGGCTAGCCGGTTTGAGCGAAGCTACCTCGCATCGAGCGCGGCGGCGCGCGATCGCGCCTACTGGCAAGAGAAGCTTGACGGCCTGCTGCGTGAGGCGGGCGGCGAGGCCTTCCGGGACTTCGCGCCCGATCACCCGCGAGTAGAGCGCTCCGACGTCGAAGCGGCGCCGCAGTTGGTGGAGCGGCTGGATGCCGCGACGGTCGAGGCGCTGACGAAGCTGGCGCAGTCGCAACAGGCGGGGCTGCACGCGCTGATGCTCGCGCTGCTTGCCGCCGAGGCGCGACGACGCGACGGCCGGCACAATCTGATCGTCGGCAGTGCCATCTCGCTGCGTCCGTCGGGCGAGGATCGCTCCGTCGGCTATTTCGTCAACATTCTGCCGCTGATCTCCACGGCAGACAACGCGCAAAGCTTCGCGGCGCAGATTCGCATGAGCCAGAGCGGGCTGACCGGGATGGTGGAACACGGCAATTATCCGGCGAGCCTGTTGTATCGGGAGTTGCGCCAGCGCCACCCGGACGCGCGCCCGCACGGGCGCATCTCGCTATTCGATGTCGCGATGACCGCAAATCCTTCGCGCGGCTGCGGCGACGTGGCGGCGGGCCTGGCGCTGGCGCCGTGCCGACTGCCGGGCGAGCGCGTCTACCCGGTGGGGGGCGTCGACCTCGCTTTCAGCTACGAACCGATCGAGGAGACCGACGGCGGCGGCCTGGAGCTGATGCTGGTCTGGAATGCCCGGCTCTATCGCCGCGAGACGGCGCAGTCCTGGCTGAGCGCGATGGCCGGTTGGGCGCGGTGGTTCGCACAGGACGTCGGGCGCGCGCAGGCGAGCTTGCCGGCGCTGCAGCCCGAAGAGGCCGAACGGCTGGCGCGATGGGAGCACGGACCGGCGATCGCGCGACCCGCGCAGCGTTTCCATGAGCTTGTCGAGAGCATCAGTCAGCGCAATCCGGAGTGGCCGGCCGTAGTTTGCGCGGACGGCGTGCAGAGCTATGGCGAGATCGAAGAGCACGCCAATCGCGTGGCTCACGCGCTACTGGAACACGGCGTGGCGCCGCAGGAGCCGGTGGCCGTTCTGACCGAAGCGACGACCGATCTGCCCGCGACGCTGCTGGGTATCTGGAAGGCGGGCGCGGTGTACTTGCCGCTGGCGCTCGAACTGCCGCCGGAGCGGCTGGCCTACATGGCAGGGGACGCGGGCGCGCGAGTGCTGATCGTGCTCGACGGTCATCCGGTGCCGCCGCCGCTCGCGCGTGTGGTGCGGACGACGATCCGTCCAGGGGATTGGTCGCGCTACGCACTGGGTACGCACGCCGTGCGTCCGCGGGTTGACGGTTCCCCGCGCGATCTCGCCTACATCATATACACCTCAGGCACGTCGGGGGTGCCTAAAGGCTCGTTGCTCCAGCACGACAGCCTGGTCAACGTCGGCTTGATGTCTGGGGAGATCTTTGGCCTCACACACGAGGATCGCTTCTCACTGGCCGCGACGCCCGGATTCGATGCTTCGCTGTGGGAGCTCAGCGCTGGACTGCTGAACGGGATGGCCATCGTGCCGGTTTCCAGCGCCTTGCGCGATGACCCATGGGCGATGAAGCGCTACTACACCGAGATGGGCGTGACGGTCGCGTTCCATGCGCCGTCGTATCTGCGCGTCAGTGAGCAGACGCCGTTCGTTGGGTTGCGCGTGCTGGTGTGCGGCGGCGAGGCGCCAACGCACGAGGATGCGCGGCACCATGTCAGGCACACAGGTTTCTGGAACGCCTACGGCCCCACCGAAACCTGCATCTTTGTCTGTGCGGAGCGCGTGTATCCCGATTTCTCCACGGAGCGTCCGCTGCCGGTGGGACGGCCTGGTCCCAACACAATTCTGTCAATTCGTCGCGCCAACGGCGACCCAGTGCCGCCGGGCGTCCAGGGCGAGGTCTGGATTGGCGGGAGGGGCGTCGCGCGCGGCTACCTGAACAATCCGGAGCTGAACGCGCAGCGTTTTGTCGAGACGTCGGAGGGACGCTTCTATCGCTCCGGCGACCTGGGCCGATGGACCGAAGAGGGCCTGCTCGAACTCGGAAGCCGCATCGACTTCCAGATCAAGCTCCACGGCCAGCGCGTGGAGCTTGGTGAGGTCGAACACGCGTTGCTCGCGCACCGCAGCGTCGCCGAGGCCGTAACGCTGGTTGACGCCGCCGCCAATGGCACCCAGGCGCTGCGCGCCTTTGTGCGCCTGCGCGCGAACTCGACCGAGCCGGGCGCGCGGGAGTGGCGCGAGTTTCTCGCCGACCGCCTGCCGGTGCACATGATTCCGGGCGAGGTGGTCGCCCTGGCCGCGATGCCGCTCACCACGGCCGGCAAAATCGACCGCGAGGCGCTGTTACAGGCGCCCCGGAGGCGTAGCGAGGGCGGCGTGAGGAGCACGCCGGCGAGCGAACTGGAAAGGCAGGTCGCCGCGGTCTGGCATGAGCTGCTGGGCGGCGAAATTGCGCGCGAGGACAACTTCTTCGCGCTTGGAGGCAACAGCCTGCTGGCGGTCACCGTCGCACACCGGCTATCGCGCGAACTGGCGCACGCGGTGCCGGCGCGCGAGCTATTTGCGGCGCCGACGCTTGCCGGCTTTGCCCAGCGCATTGCGGCCCTCGCCGCCGCGCCGGGCGCCGCGGCGCGAGGGCCGGTGGCGGTGTTGGCCGGGAGCGATCTCGCTACAGAAGGCCAGCGCGAGTTCTACACGGCCGAGGCCGCGGGGCTCGACACGCGCACCTTCACCATTCCCATGCTGCGGCGCGTCGAGGGCGGCAAGCCTTCCAAGGAGCGCTGGAGCAAGGTCTGGGCAACGCTTGTGGCGCGGCACGACGCGCTGCGCACCTACTTCTACGAAGACACGGCGGGGCAGTTGCGGCGCGCCGCGGTACCGGCACTGCTCGCGAAGCTGGAGTTCGCGACCCGACCCGACGAGGCCGCCGCCCGGGCCTACGTCCGCGAGCGTCAGGCCGAGCCGTTCCTCATGGGCGCGGTGCCGCTGTGGCGAGCGGGTGTGGTCACGGTGACCGAGTCCGGCGAACAACTGCTCTGGCTCGCGCTGCATCACGCGCTCGGCGACGGCCGCTCATTGGGTGTGCTGGTCGAGGAACTAGCCGCACTGCTGCGCGGGGAGACGCTCGCGCCGCTGGCCGGCGGCTTCGCCGAGTCTGCCGCGCGGGAAGAGGCCTATCTGGTCGGGCTGGCGTGCATGGAAGACGCTCAATATTGGCGCGAGTTGCTCGAACGCCAGCCATCTATATCCTTCACCGAGGGGCCGCTGGACTTTCCGCGCTCAATTACGGCTAAGACAGGTAACCATCGCTTCGAGACACACCTGGACGAGGCGACCACACAAGCCCTGCGCGCGCTGGCGCGGCGCCACTCGGCGAGTCTGCATGCCGTGATGACCACCATTTACGCGTTCGAAGCGCGGCGGCGGATGAGTCGCGAGGATGTCGTGATCGGAACAACGTCTTCGATACGCGAAACCGCGGCCGAGGCGCAGGTGGTCGGGTACTACGTCAACATGCTGCCGCTGCCGGTGCATCTGCCGGCGGGCAGCGCCTTCGGCGCGGCGCTGCGCGAGACGCAGCGGACGCTGGAGGCCGGACTGCAGCACACGCGCTACCCCTTCGCGCGCATCTACCACGAGTTCTGGAGCAAACATCCCGAGCACAACCTGCCATCGCGCTATCCGCTGTTCGACCTGGCCATCACCGAGAATCCCGACAACTTACAGGCCACCGACGGGCCGCGGCTGAGCCGCGTCTTCGCCCAGGCCGGGACGAACGCCGGGCGCAGCTCTTATGAACTGACCGACGCCTCGCCCGGTCCCGACATGGTGTTGATCCACGAGGCCCAGGCCGGCGGATTGATGCTGCAACTCCAGGTCAATGCCTCCGTGTACTCGCGCGAGACGGCGGAGCAGTGGTTCACGGGGCTGCGCAACTGGGCGACGTGGCTCGCAGGCGACGCGGCGAGCGCCGAACAGGAGTTGCCGGAGCTTCTTCTGTGCGAGACCGAGCTGCTCGATCGCTGGGAGCAGGGTCCATGCGTGGAGCGCCCGGCGCTGCGGTTTGACCAACTGTTCGAGCGGATGCTCGACACGGCTGGTCCGAACCAGTACGACCGGCCGGCCGTGGTGACCGAGAGCGGCATCACGACCTACGGAGAACTGGAGAGCGAAGCCAATGCCATCGCGCACGCGCTACTCGCTGGCGGCATCGCGCCCGGCGCTGCGGTCGGCGTGCTGACCGGGCGATCGGCGCACCTGCCGGCGACGGCGCTCGGCATCTGGAAGGCCGGCGCGACGTATCTTCCGCTTGCCACCGACCTGCCACCGGAGCGACTGCTCTTCATGGCTCGCGACGTGGGCGTCGCGCGCCTGGTCGCTCTGGGCGGGCTCGCCGTGCCCGGCGCGCTCAAGCACGATTTCCCGGCCGCTTTCCGTCCTGAGGAGCTGGACGCTGAGTTCCGGCGCACCCACGCCCATCGGCCCGCGCGGTCGGGCGCGGTGGGCGACACCGCTTACATTATCTACACGTCGGGCTCGACCGGCCGGCCGAAAGGCACGCCGATCACTCATGCCAGCTATGTTAATCTCGTGCTCGGCGCGGGCGAGACGCTAGGCCTGACCTGGCACGACCGCACTTTGATGTTCTCCTCGCCCTCCTTCGATGTGTCGCTCTCCGACATCGGCCTGCCGCTGGCCTTCGGCGCGTCGGTCTGCCCGGCACCCTTTGAGGTCCTCAACTCGCCCATCCGCTTCCGGACGTTCCTGTCCGCCCTGAACGTCACGGTGGCCGATCTCACGCCCAGCTATTTGCGGCTGTTCAACGGTGCGGAGCTGCCTTCGCTGCGCATTCTGGTCACCGGCGGCGAGGCCCCGATTCCGCTCGACGTGCAGATCTACGGGCGCCGCCTCAAGTACTTCAACGCCTACGGCCCGACCGAAAACACGATTAGCAGCACCATGGGCCTGCTCGCTCCCGACGAGCCCGGCCCGCTCACCGCCGGACGCCCGCTGCCGAACACGAGCACATCCGTCTGCGACGAAACCGGCAGGCGACTCCCGCCCGGCATGCCTGGCGAGTTATGGCTCGGCGGCGCGGGCCTGGCGCACGGCTACCTCGGATTGCCGGCGCAGAGTGCGGTCGCCTTTGTCGAAACGCCGCGTGGGCGGCGCTACCGCTCAGGCGATCTGGCGCGGTGGCGCATGAATGGCGAGTTGGAGATTCTCGGCCGCATCGACGACCAGGTGAAGCTAAACGGCATTCGCGTCGAACTGGGCGAGATTGAGCACGCCCTGGGTAGCCACCCCGACATCGCCCAAGCTGTGGCACTGCTCGATGGCGCCGCGGGCGCGAGCCCTAGCCTGTGGGCCTTTGTCTGCCCGCTGCCGGGCCGGCAGGCGCCGGCCGAGGCGGATTGGCGCGAGTATCTGACCGGTCGCCTGCCGGCATACATGATCCCTTCCACCGTGATCGCCATTCCGGCCATTCCGCTGTCGAATTCGGGCAAGATTGACAAACGTGCGCTGAAGGTGATCCTCGCCGGGCACACGTCCCAGAGCGAGGAGGCGGCACCCAAGGCCGGACTCGAGACCGAGATCGCCCGGGTGTGGAGTGAGGTGCTGGGGCGCGGCGCGATGCATCGCGACGACAACTTCTTCGCCCTCGGCGGCCATAGTCTGCTGGCCATCGCCGTGGCGAATCGCCTGGAAGAGAAGCTCGGCCATCCCGTGCCCGCGCGGGAGCTCTTCGCCGAGCCGATGCTGCGCGCCTTTGCCGAGCGGGTCAGTGAGTTGAGCGAGGCGGCTCCTCAGGAGAGCCTCTCGTCGGACCGTGCCACCGAGGGACAGCGGGAGTTCTGGGTCGCCGAACAGGCCGGCCTCGACACGCGCGGTTTCAACATGGGGCTGACGCTCGAAGCGTGCGGTCCCATTCCGCACGCGCTGGAGTGGCGTCGCGCCTGGGCCGCGCTTGTCGCGCGTCACGCCGCGCTGCGCACCGCCTTCCGCGGAGACCGCCAGGGCATTCTGCGGCGCGCGGTCTGCTCGCGCGTCGACGCCGAGTTCGAGCTTGCCACTCGGTCGGACCGGAGCGCAGCTCTCGCCCTCGCACAGGAGCGGCAGAGCATCCCGTTCGTCTTGGAGACGGCGCCGTTGTGGCGCGCCGGGCTGGTGCAGATCGCCGGCGAAGATGCGCCCATCTTCTGGCTCGCGCTGCACCATTCCGTAGGCGACGGCGTCTCGCTCGGTGTGCTGGTAGAGGACTTCACGGCGCTGCTCAGTGGCGCGATGCTCGCGCCGGTCGCCGGTCAATTCGACGCCTCGGCCGGCCGTGAGGAGAGCTACCTGGACACCTTGGCCTGTGAGGAGGACGCTGCCTACTGGCGGCAGTGCCTGCGGGATCTCGGCGACGGCGCGCCCGGCACGCCGCAGCCGTTCGACGAATGGCCGCTCGACCACGCGCGACCGCTGGTACGCTCACAGGCGCATGCCGCCGGCGTCCACGTCCACCGTGTGAAGCTGGACCGCGCCACCACGGCGGGCCTGCGCGATCTGGCCCAGAGCCACGGGGCGAGTCTCCACGCCCTGCTGCTGACCCTCATGGCGCAGGAGGTGCGGCGGCGCACCGGACGGCCCGAATTCCCGCTAGGCACCGCGGCCAACACGCGCGACGCGGCGAGCGAAGAACGCGTGGTGGGTTACTACGTCAACATGCTGCCAGTGCCCTGCCGTCAGCGCGGCCCGGAGTCGATCGCACAGTCGCTGCGGAACATGCAGAAGAACCTGGCCGAGGGTTTGCGCCACGTGCGTTATCCCTTCGCCCGCATGTACCGGGACTTCCGCGAGGACCATCCGGCTACGGCGCATCCGGCACGCTATCCGCTCTTCGATCTGGCGGTCACCGAGAATCCGGCGCTGCTGCCTGGTCTGGCCGATGCCGGCATCCTGCACTTCCGCGGCGTGACGGCCGCTGCCGACGGCATCCGCTACCAGTTGCGCCTGAACGCGCTCGCTCACGACATGGTTCTGGTGCATGAGGGCCAGGCCGACGGCGGCCTAGTGCTGCAATGGCTGGTCAACGCGGCGATTTATGACCGGGAGACCGCCGCCGAGTGGATCGACGCGCTCACCGGATGGGCGCGCGAACTCGCCGGCGGCAAGCTCGACCTGGACGCGCCCTGGCCCGTACTGCTACCGGAAGAGGCGGCGCGGCTTGCAACCTGGGAGCGCGGCGCAGAGGTGCCGCACCCGGCGCCAAGCCTGCCCGCGCGCTTCGAGCATTGGGCCGCGATCGCGCCCGATCGAATCGCCCTGGTCACCGAACAGGGCACACAGAGCTACGGCGAGATGAACGCCCGCGCCAACGCGCTGGCGCACGCTCTGCTCGAGCGCGGCGTGGCCCGGCGCGAGCCGGTGGGCGTGCTCACCGATCGCTCGCTCGCCCTGCCCGAAACCGTGCTCGCCATCTGGAAGGCCGGTGCCTGCTATCTGCCGCTGGCTCCCGATCTGCCCCCCGATCGGATGGCATTCATCGCACGCGACGCCGGCATCCGGGTGATCGTGGTTCTGGATGGGCATGTGCCGCCGCCGGCCCTGGTCGCAACCGGCTGCCAGATCCTGCGCCCGGAGAGCCTTAGCTTGGACGATCGCGCCGCGCATGCTGACACGCCGCAGGTTGACGCCGGCCCTGTGCTCGGTTCCGACCTCGCCTTCATCATCTACACCTCAGGCTCGACCGGCGTGCCCAAGGGGGTCGTGCTCCTGCACCAGGGGCTCATGAACCTCGGCGTTGGCATGGGCATGGACCTCCAACTCCGCTCTGACGACCGCACCTTGTTGCTCGCCTCGCCGGCCTTCGACGCCTGGATCTCTGACGTCGCCATGAGCTGGACAGTGGGAGCGGCGCTCGTTCCGGTGCTGCGCTCCGAGATGAGCGACATCGATGGCATGCGCGCCAAAATCGCCAGGCTGGGCGTCACCAGCGCGACCATGACCCCGTCCTATCTGCGCCTCTTCGAGCAGGCCGATCTCACGGGCCTGCGCGTTCTGCTGACCGTGGGCGAGGCGCCCCATCGCGCCGATGCCCTGCACTACGCCGCGCGCCTTCGCTACATCAACGGCTACGGCCCGTCCGAGAACACCGCCGCGGCCTGCTTAGGCGAAATCCAGGCCCACGCGCGGCGCATGACGGCAGGACGTCCGCTGATCAACACCGCCATCCTGATCCGCGGCCAGCACGGCGAGCCGGTTCCGCCCGGCGCGACCGGACTCATCTGGCTCGGCGGCATGGGCCTCGCCGCCGGCTATCTTAACCGCCCCGACCTGACCGCGGCCAGTTTTGTCGAGACCCTCGAAGGGCGGCTCTACTGTACCGGCGACCTGGGACGCTGGACCTGCACGGGCGAACTCGAAGTGCTCGGCCGCTCGGATGGACAGGTGAAGCTGCGCGGACAGCGCATCGAACTCGGCGAGATCGAGCACCGCCTTGGCGAGCACCCGGGCGTGCTTCAGGCCGTCGCGCTGGTGGAAACTCGCACCGGCGGCGCTCAAACCCTCTGGGCCTTCGTCTGTCTGCATCCCGGTGCGGCAGAGCTTCCCCAGGCGCATTGGCAGGACCACCTCTCGGCGACTCTGCCCTCCTACATGTTGCCGGCCGCGGTGCTCACCGTGCCCTCCATCCCGGTCGGCACCGCCGGCAAGGTGGATCGCACGGCGCTGCTGCGCGTGGTCGCCGAGCAGCAGGCGAGTCCCGCTTCTGGCGAGGCGCGCACGCAGCCACACGACGGCACCGAGCGGCGCGTCGCGCAGGTCTGGGCCGAGCATCTGGAGTGCCGCGCCGTTACCCGCGAAGACTATTTCTTCGACCTCGGGGGCAACAGCCTGCGCGCCATCTCCGTAGTGAGTGAGCTGCGTCGCGCTTTCCACTGCACCATCAACGACCTTTATGAGAATCCGCGACTCGCCGATTTCGCCGCTGTCTGCCGGCCTCGGCCCGACCATCTGCGGACTCTCATTCAGTCGGCCCGGCGCCACTGGCGCGGTTACCAGAGCGGTCTCGCCGCTTATGAAGCCGAGCGCGCCATGGCGCTCGCCGCCGCGCGGCGCGACTACGAATCGCGCAACCAATTGCTGCGCTTGAGACCGGCCGGGGCGGACCGCCAATACGCCCGCGTCCTGCTCACCGGCGCGACCGGCTACCTGGGCAGCTATCTACTGCGCGATCTGCTGAAGCCGGGCGACCGCCGCGTCAGCGCGCTGGTGCGCGGCGCTGATGACCGCGCGGCGCGCGCCCGGTTGGGCGACGTGCTGGTCAACTACTTCGGCCCGTTGGAGGGCGCTGCCCTGCGCGACGATCCTCGTCTCACGGTAGTAGCCTGCGAGCTGCGCCGCGACGACCTCGGCCTTGCGCCGTACGCGCTCGATCGCCTCGCCGACGGCTTGCAGGCGGTGATCCACTGCGCCGCCAACGTGAAACACTTTGGCCACTACTGGGAGTTCCACGCCGACAACGTCGCCGCCACCGCGCGGCTGCTCTCGCTCGCCGGCCGCAACACGGCCGCTCCAGCCGACTTCCACTATGTCTCTACGCTTTCGGCCTGCGGCCGCGCGCCCGAGGCCGGCTTCCGGCTGTTCACCGAGTACGACCCCGTGCCCGAGACTCCGGACGAGAACTACTATATTCGCAGCAAGCAGGAGGCCGAGCGAATGGTGACTGCCGCGCGCGCGACTCTCGCCAACGCCTGCATTCACCGGGTCGGCAACGTTGTCTTTGCCGCCGCCGGCGGAGCGCTGCAGCACAATATCGCCGCCAACGCCTTCTTCCGGCAGCTCGCCTCTTTCCTGTGCCTCGGCGTGGTACCCGACGACTCGCATCTGTGGCTCTGCCACGTCGATCTGGTGGCCTGCGGCCTGCTCCTGCTCGCCGAGCGGGCCGACCTGGCGAATCTCACACATCATCTCGAGAATCCCCGCCAGAGTACGCTCGCCGAGTTCGCCACCGCCGCGCCCGGCGTCCGCGCCCGCGACTTCGGCGCCTTCCTGGAGTGCCTCGAAGCGGCCGTCGATGAGCCTCACCTGGAGGCCGCCCTTATGACGACGCTCGAGACCTTCGGGCTCTATCGCGGCGTCTCGCCGCAGGCGCGCGCCCGCCGCATCGAGGTCGTCTCGGAGCGCACCGCGGCGCTGCTTGCCCAACTCGGGCTCGTCTGGCCGCCCACTCCTCCGGCCGGTCAGGCGGCACTGCTTCGCCAGGCCGCCCGGCTCTTTGCCTCGCACGTCTCCGCCGAGGCCGCATTATGTTGAGAATCGGCGCGAGCGAGCGCCGCCGCGCCGCCCCGCCGCACCTCGCACCCCTGGGATCGCGCCCGCGCTTCCTCGGCCCGAGGCTCGACGATCGACCGAGTCCGGCAGGGCCCTCCGTCGGCCATTGGAGTCCTCGTCATGAACAAGTTGATGCGGTTCGGCATCCTAGCCTTCTTGCAGCGCGAGACCCACGCGCTCGACAAGAAACTTATCATTCTGACCGCGGCCTCCGGCATCGCCAACGCGATGAACCTCGCCGTCATCAACGCCGCCGTCGACGCCCTGCGCGGCGGCGGGCCGAGTTGGCAGCACTTCGTCTGGTTCGGCCTGTCCATCTCGCTCTTCGTCTACTCGCTGCGCTACATCCTCTACGAGTCCACACGCATCGCCGAAACCGCCATCTATAGCGTGCGCCTGCGGCTCGCCGACAAGATCCGCCGCTCCGATCTGCGCGCCCTGGAATCGATCGGCGAAGCCGATATCCACGCCCGCATCAGCCGCGACACCGCGGCCATCGCCCAGGCCGCCCGGCCGCTTTTCGCCGCTGGCCAGGGCGTCATCATGATCGTCTTCACCCTTGGCTATATCGCCTTAGTTTCGCCCGTCGCGCTGCTGCTTTGCCTCACTTTGATCGGCTGCGGCGCCGCCAAGTATTTCCGCGACCGCGCGGCTTATGACGAGGGCTTGCGGGATGCCTCCCGACAGGAGGACGAACTTTCCGAATCCCTCAACGGACTGCTGCACGGATTCAAAGAGCTGCGCATTAATAAACTGAAGAGCGATGACGTGTTTCAGGAGTTCGAAGCGACCGCCAATCGCGTTCTGAATGTGCGTTCCAGGGTCATGATATTATTCTCAAATAACATTATCTTCGTCGAAATGTTCTTTGTCGTCCTGCTCGGCGCAATTGCCTTTGTCCTGCCGGTGCTCTCGACCTCGTTCACGGGCTCGGCAACCAAGATCGTCGCCGCCGTGCTCTTCTTCTTCGGGCCGCTGACCAACGTGGTCACTATGATCCCCCTGCTGTCGCAGGTCAATGTGACGGTGGATAATCTGCAGCGCCTGGAAATGACACTTGACGAGGCCCTGGCCCGCTCCGCCGATTGCGAGACGTCGCCGCTTACCGACCTCAGCCACTTCAATTCCATTTGTTTTGAAGGTGTTTGCTTCACCTATCTCGATCCCAGCGGCAACTCGACCTTCCAAGTCGGTCCGATCGACGGCGAGGTTCGGCGCGGCGAAGTCCTGTTTCTGGTCGGCGGTAACGGCAGCGGCAAGACGACGTTCCTTAAGCTCTTCACGGCCCTGTACCGGCCGGTGCAGGGCGTCATTCGCGTCGACGGCGAGGAGATCGGGCCGGCCAATATCCAGTCTTATCGCAACCTTTTTTCGGCGATTTTTTCCGACTTTTATCTTTTCGACAAACTACACGGTCTCAATGACGCAGACCCCGAGCGTGTCAATGAATTACTGCGCCTGATGGAAATTTCTAACAAAACTGTATTTTCTAATGGACGCTTTTCCAACACGCATCTATCCACTGGACAGCGAAAGCGTCTTGCCCTTGTCGTTTCCTATTTAGAAGACAAGCCAGTTTACATCTTCGACGAAGTCGCTGCCGACCAGGATCCAAGTTTCCGCCGCTATTTTTATGGAACCATGCTGCACGAACTGAAACTTGCCGGAAAGACCGTGATCGTAGTCTCGCACGATGATCGTTACTTCCACGTCGGCGATCGCATTCTGCGCATGGACTACGGCAAACTCGACGACAGCCCCACGACTCCGCCGCCCGGCGGCGTGCCCTCGCCGACGCCTCCGCCCGAACCCTCCGCGCCCGCTTCCGCCGCCACCCAAACGGCAGCGGCCGAGTGATCGCCCGAACCCGCGCCAGAACCAGCCCCTGAGCCGGCCGCATTGCCACCCGTCGCGAAAACAGCAACGTCCCGGCGCGCCCCCAAGTCGCCGCTGGCGCCGAAGCCGCCGGAGCCCGAACCGCCAGCGCCGACGGCCAAGCGCGCACACAAATCGACTCCGCGAAAACCCGCGCGTCAGGCGCCGAACTGCGCCACAAAAGCGGGGAAAGCCCCTCCGCCTTGTTCGACCGCGATTGCCTCGTCTGCACTCAAGAGAGGCGACTCCCGCACCTGGCGCCCGCTCTCTGCGAGCGCCAGCGCGCCGGCGTAGCCTGCACCCGGCGTGAGCGCGACCAACGTCCACCGGCGCGCCGCCTCGGCGTCGCCGCGTGCCCGGATCAACCGCGCTGGCTCTCCCGGCCGCAGGCTCACCTGAAAGCCGTCGAGTGGCAGCATAAGTCCGTCGCCCAACGCCTTGATGTAGGCCTCCTTACGCGTCCAGCAGCGGAAGAACGCGGCGTCGCGCTCGGCGCGAGCGAGCGCCCTCCACTCCGCGCATTCCGCCGGCGAGAAGAAACGGCGAACGATGCCCTCGGCGTCGTTCACCGGCCGCACTGCCTCGACATCCACGCCCAACTCGCAGCCGGTCGCAAAGGCGTACACTGCCCGCCGCTCCGAATGCGCCAGATTGAATGCCAGATCGGTCTCCGGGTCGGCCACTCGCGGCTTGCCCCGCTTTCCGTAAGCAAACCGCAACTGCCTTGCGTCCGTCGCCAGATACCGCCCCAGCAGCGCGCGTAACACCCCGCGTGCCAGCGTGTGGATTTCGCGCAACTCCGGATCGCGATAGCGCGCAATCCGCTCGCCCTCATCCTCTGACAGGCTTCTGAAACAGGCATCGCCCGTCGCCTCGCTCGCGGCCAGTTTCACGTTCCACACGTGGACTTCCCGCGCTCCGGGCAGCGTCTGCCTCAACCCCATCTGCCAACTCTACCTCACGCCGTGCTGCGACGAGGTGGCTCCCTCAACGCGGGAGATTCTCCCGCGCCGCAAGCTGCTATTGCGCCGAGGGTAGCGGAACCAATCCGCGCGCAGCGCTCGCTCTCGTCCGGCAATCCGGGCCGCATTGCCATACGCCAAATCTACACCGGGCGTTGCCGCTATTTAAGGGGTCCGGCGGAGAGGATTACGCCGAGCGTGAGTGTCGTCTGCTGCCGACGTGCGTTGATCTTGGGACCGTCGGCGTAGAAAGCCTTGTCTGACCAGTCGTGGCGCAACTCGAGGCGCGAAAGGACGTGCGCGTTTTGCTTGTACTCGCCTGTAAAGGTGACCTCTTTCACGCGTTGCGCAAGGCCGGTGGTGAAGCCGTTCGCATCGTCATACCACTCAACGCGCGCCGCCGCGGCGAGCTTGGCGCGGAGTTGGTAGCGCCCAGCGCTCGCCGCGCCGGCCCAGCGATCGGCGCCGGTGTGCGGGACAACGCGGTTGTCCTGGCCGTAGTCGAGATTGACGTACGCGCTCAGCTTCGGCGTCGGAGTGAGCAGCAGCGTCGTATCGAGAAGGTTGCGTTTGCCGGCCCTGGTGCCAACATGGTTCGGACCCGTGTAGTAGTTGGCCGACCAGACGTAGCGCGGCCGCGTGTACGTGCTAACAATGCCCACGTTCGTCAGCTCGTTATTGCCCCATACGGTGTTCCAGGCGTTGACCAACTGAACGCCGGCGCTGAACCCCTTCGTGATGGGCACCGTCGATTTGAAGCCGAAATGATAGGCCGGAATGGCCCAGGCAAACAGCAGCGAGCGCGAGTAGTTCCAATCAGCGTCGGCCTCGACGACTTCGGCGCCGGCGGGGGAGATGAACTGGCCGAAGTCGAATTCGGCGCCGTGAGTGTGGTCGGGTTTCACGATCAGGTAGGCCTGCTCAATGTAGCGCAAGGCCGGGTGGTCGATGGCGGCGGGGTCGGTGGCATGAATCAGGCGCAGGGTCTCGCCGAAGCCGGCGTCGAGGTGCAGGCCGAAAAGCTGGTCGGATTTGTCGATGACGATCTTCGCCAGGCTGAGTTCGGGCTGGCCCGATTGAGTGTTGTAGTTATAGAGTTGATTGGCGCCAGTGGACGGGCTATTCCCATTAGCGGTGATGTAGCCATCTGCCGATGCGCTGAAGCTCCATCCGCCGAGCTTCGGCGCCAGCGGCGGGCTTGCGGCGTCGCCGGTCTGGGCCGCTGTGGGCAGCGCGATCAGAAGTCCGGAGAGCAAGAGCGGGAAACGCATACGTCGGCATTGAGCCGTGGAATCGCGCGCGGTCGCCAGCATTCAGACTAGCGCGGGAGGAATCGCGTCGGCGAGCAGCGAGAGGAACTCTGCCGCCGGACCGTCATCGCGTCGTGCGGCCGGCGAAGGAGACTCTTCAGGTTGACGCTTCCCACGAGGACTACCAGCCCTTTTACTTGGCATGTTTAGGTTCCTTTAACAGCCCGTGGTAGAAGCACCGTCCTCGCGGCCGCAGTAACCCTTTGATCTGATCTTCGGATTCTCGACGATCAGGCGAGCGCCGTTGCTCTGTGCCGCGAGCGAGCGGACGAGCGCTTCGATGTCATCCGCTGAAACCTCACGGAGTTGTTGGATCGGCCGGTCGAAGAGGTTTGCCCCGAACCGCTGCATGATATCGCGCGGGCGCAGTTCCAGGTTCACATGAAGCACGTTTAGTCCGGCCGGTAGGTAGCCACACGCCAGATCAATCAGGAACAATGTTTTTCCCTTTCCGGAGGACCCCATCGCCACATTTAGGGTCTGGGGGGCCACACCGCCGAATGTGTACCGGTTGAGACTCTCGAGGCGGAAGGGGAATTTCCGCTCGGTCTCTGCTGCAAACGCATCCAGGAGTGACCTGGTATCCGAGAGGAAGTCGGGGCTGACCGGGCGGTCGAAGGAGAACGCCTGGGCAGCCCGGATTCCGAGCACTGCGCGTTCGGCTGCGGCCGCATACTCATCGGTACGGGTCTCGCGGTCGGTCAGAATGCGGACGAGTTCGAATTCGGCCAATGCAACTTGGCGACGCCGGATGTCTTCGTAGCGACGTAGCTCGCTAACTCGCCGGCGACATGAGTTAGCGGGCAAAATCTGCATAATCTGAAAAATCCAAGAATCACTCATCCTCGGCCGGACATTGGGGGTGATGAATACTAACTCAAACTCAATCGCGGGAAGGCCAACCTATTTGGTCGGCCAACCAGCTCCGACGCTTGTCGCCGCCGACACCCTTCCGGCTGTCGGCATTACCGGCACGATCGACGAAGTTCTCGCCCATCTGATCGCCGGCAGAGTAAAGGTTGACGCCGCCGTAATAGACGCCCGCGGACCCGCGCCCACGACCGGGGAGTGGAGAGGTGATGTGCCGCCGGTCGAGTTCTGGCGGCTGGTGCGCCGGGTGATCAAACCAGGTGGTTTCGTCGCGTCATTTGGCGACGTCCGCACCTACGACCGGATGGTCGTCAACATCGAAGACGCCGGGTTCGAAATCAAAGACCAGATCATCTGGCTGCGCGCGAGTGAGGTCGTCGGGGGCGCGACAAAGGACGGACCGATCACCTTACCCACACCAGGTGGTACTCCCGAGGGGCAAGCCTGCGGCATGGAACCTATCGCCCTCGCGCGGAAACCACTCTCAGAACGAACGATAGCAGCCAACATCATCCGGCATGGCACCGGCGCACTGAATCTCAAGGCATGCAGGATAACAGCAGCCGAGGATGGCAAGGAGCGACTGCCTTCGAACCTCATCATCGACGAGGATCTGAGGAAAGCACTGGGAACGCTGGCGCGGTTCTACTTTTTCACCACTACCAACGGAGAAGATCAGCAGAGGGCAGGGATCCCCGCCGGTCGGCCGCCTGCGCTCTTGCACTTCCTTTTCTGTCTTATTACCCCTCCAGGGGGCATGGTGCTGGGGCCGTACGGCGAAGTAGTGACCATGGCGATAGCGGATGGCCGCGCAGACCAGGCGGCCGGCGCGACCGCGTTGCCTGATGACTTCATTCACGGTGACCCGCTCCATCTTCGACCGCTACAGCATCATCGGTGGGCAAGAAATTCAGGACGCCGCCACCGAACTGGAAGACCGTCTCAAGAAAAACCTGGGCACAATTTTGGGCACAATCGGCTCTCCGGAGGTCAAAAAGGACAAAGACGGCAAGAATAACTATGCCGGTAAGCCATTGAAGGAGCGATGGTTACAGGTGGAGGGATTGGTTGCGGGGGTAGGATTTGAACCTACGACCTTTGGGTTATGAGCCCAACGAGCTACCAGGCTGCTCCACCCCGCACTCCGACTATAGCGAATCGGCCGTTGCCTCCGCAATGCCAGATGTCGTCGCTCCGTGACGGTGCTGCGGGATTTTCAGGCCTGTTTATCACGAAATCAGCGCTACTGGCGCTCGCCGTCTTTTCAGCATTCCCGCGCGGCATCCCACATCGCTGGCGTTGAGCGGCCGATCGCATCGTCGCCGCGGGCGCGCCGGATCGTCCGTCGACCCCGGCCTCGTTGTCTTTTCTGGAATCGGCGCTTGAGCCCCGCGCCGCGCCTCAACGCGATTCTCGCGCTCTCACGCCAACTTGGCCGTCAGCATCCACTGCAGCGTGCCCTTCGGTCGCGCGCTCCCGCCGTCCACATCGATGCACACCAGCGCCGATTTGCGGAAATCGATCTCCAGCGTCGGCGCGTTCAACAGGAACGCGCTCAGTGCACCGCACAGCGGCTGGTGCGACGCCACCAGTACTTCCGACTGGTCCCTGTGGGCGCGGATTTCGCCCCACGCCTCCTCCGACGTGGCCTCCGGAATCAGTGCGTTCGAGGTGACGATCTCGTCTTCGTAACCCAGCGCCTTAGCGGCCACCTGGGCCGTCTCCAGGGCGCGCGTAAACGGACTGGACAGGATCAACGCCGGCCACAGGCCGCCCTCTCGCGCCCGCCGGATCACGCGCCGCACCTTCTCCCGGCCCTCGTCGGTCAGCGCGCGATCCGCATCGCGGCCCGACTTTGCCGCCGCTTCCGCAGCTCCGTGACGTAGCAGATAAAGCAGCATCGAACCCCAGCCCCTGCCCATTGTGGCATAGTGGAGTCTCGCCCGCTTCTGCGGCCGTGCGTTCTCGACATGCAGGCTTCGGACACACCGCTTCCGCGCGCCGCACTCCGCTGCGCCATCGGCTCCGCCGGAGCCATCGCCGCCTCCATCGCCGTTTCACAAGTCCTGCCCGGCGCCTCGCTCGCCCTCGTCATCATCCACATAGCCGCGCGCCAGGCGGGCGTGACCATGCTGATCGGAGTGCTGGTCATTGGGCTGTTCGAACACTGTCTCGGCGACCGCGAAATCCCGGCCCTGACCTTGCCGGCGGCCGCCTACATCGACAGCGCCTGCCGGGAGGCCACCCATGTCTGAGACGTTGCGCGGGCTCGATATCGTTCTCGCGGGCGGCACCGGCGGCCTCGGCTCGGAGACCGCGCATCTGCTGGCTGCGGAGGGCGCGCGCCTGGTCGTCGGCTTCAAGAGCGACGGCGCCCGCGCCGCCGCGCTGGCCGGCGTCGCCACCCTCGTGCAGGCCGATCTGACCGTCGCCCAAGACCGCGCCCGGCTGCTCGCGGCCGCGCCCGCGCTATACGGCCTGGTGGTTTTCTCTGGGCAGCCGGCGCGCAGCGACGATCAGTTGGAGGAGTCGCTCGAAGTGAATCTCGTGGCGCCGCTGCGGCTGGCGCGCGAGGCCGCCGCGCGCATGAAAACCGCCGGCATGCACGGCGCCATCGTGCTGCTATCGACCATGCAGACCTCGGCCCTTTTCCCCAATTCGACGCCCTACGCCGCGCCCAAGGCGGCGCTGGTGCACGCCGCGCGGATCCTCGCCAAGGAGTGCCGAGGCCCCGCCGATATCCGCGTCAACGTCATCTCCCCCGGCGTCAACGACGCCGGCATGGCGCGCTCAAGCATCGCCAGTGGAAAGTACGCGCCGTACCTTGAAAACGGCTCCATCGCGCGCTATGGCCGCGCCCTCGACGTCGCCCGCGCCGTGCGTTTCCTGCTCGAACCCGACAACTACATCACCGGCCAGGTGCTCACCGTGGACGGCGGCCTGACGCTTTAGGGCGCCGCGCGTCTTCACTTGGGCGGCTTGGCCCGGGAAGGCCCTCCGGCGCGCTTCACCAGCCTCACCTCTTCGCCCGTCAGTGCGCGCCAACGGCCGATCGGCAACGCGCCCAATCGCAGCGGCCCGATCGCCGTCCGCACCAGTTTCAGCACCTGCGCCCCCAGCGTTTCCACCATCCGCCGCACCTGCCGGTTGCGGCCCTCGCTGATGGTGATCTCGAAAAACGTGTACTTCTCCGAGTCGCGGATGCGCCGCACGCGCGCCGGCCGCGTCACGCCGTCCTTCAGTTCGACGCCCGCCCGCAGGCGTTCCAGTTGCGCGTCGTCGAGCCGCGTCGAGGCCTTCACCAGGTACGTTTTGGCGACGTGGCTCTCGGGATTCGTGACGTGCTCGGCGAACTCGCTGTCGTTGGTCAGCAACAGCAACCCCGACGTGTCCAGGTCCAGCCGCCCCACCGGGAAGATCCACTGCTCGACGCTTTCCAGCAGGTCGTAGACCGTCGGCCGGCCGTCGGGGTCCGTGTAACTGGTCAGGTAGCCCTTGGGTTTATACAGCAGCAGGTAGGTCTTCTGCTCGGCCCGCACCGGCTTGCCGTCCAGCGCAATGCGGTCGCGGTCCAGGTCGACCCAGCGCTCGGGGTCGCGCACCGTGGCGCCGTTGACCTTCAGCCGCCCGCGCACGATCCATTCGCGCGATTCCGTGCGCGAGCACACGCCGAGCTTCGACAGTACCCGATCCAGCGTCTTCAGCCGGCGCTCCGGTTGGGGTGGCGGGGCGGCCTGCGCCGCCGCCTTGCGCTCCGTTCTCCAGCGTTTCTTCAGCGCCGTAATCGCTCCCTGCCGTCTTCCGAACAAGTCTAACGTCAATGCCGCTCCTCCGTCGGGATGCCGGCTGATTCGCTGGAAACAATCCGCGCGGTCCTCGTTGTTTAGAATAGATGCAGATCCATGACTCCTGAACCCGCACGCGCGCCCGCCCGGCGGAGCCGCGCCTATCTGTTTCTTTGCTCCGCGGTGACGCTCATCGCCGCCGGGCTCGTGTGGTACTCCCAGACGATGGCCTTCGCCTGGGATGAAGGCTTTCATATGCTGTGCGCGCAACTGATCGCCGCCGGCCGGCGCCCGTATGTCGATTTCGCTTTCTGCCAGACGCCCTTGAACGCCTACTGGAACGCCCTGTGGCTGACGATCTTCGGCCAGACCTGGCGCGTGCCGCATGCCATCGCCGCCGTTTGCGTGGCCGGCGCGGTGCTGCTCATGGCCGATTATGTGTTTGAACGCGTGCCCGTGCCGCGCTGGCGCCTGGCCGCCGCGCTGGTGGCCGCGTTGCTGTTCGGTCTGAATATCGCCGTCGTCGACTACGGCACGCTGGGGCAGGCCTACGGCCTGTGCCTGTTGCTGATCGCGGCCGCGTTTCGATTTTCGGTCGCGGGCGTCGACCGCTCCAGCCCCGCTCTGGCCGCGGCGGCGGGTCTCGCCAGCGGCGCGGCGGCTTGCGCGTCCCTGCTCACGGCCCCAGTGGCGCCGGTGTTGCTCTTGTGGATGCTGGTCGCGAATCGCGCCGGCCGGCGGCTGGTCAAAGCCGCTGCGTTCATCGTTGGAGCCGCAGTTTCCTTCCTGCCGGTGCTGGCCTTGTATGTGCAGTCGCCGCGGAACGTGGTGTTCGGCATTCTGCAATACAACCTGCTTTTCCGCGCGGTGCAGTGGGAAGGCTCATGGCGGCAGAACTTCGAGGTTTACTTTTCCTGGATCGACTCCAGCCACGCGCTGCTGCTGATTCTGCTGGGAGCGGCCGGCCTGTTCTTCGTCGCCTTCCGCAGCGATTGGGAGCGGCGCGTGCGGTCGGAACTCTATCTATGCGGCTGGCTCGCCCTGGCGCTGTCGGTGCACATCTCCACCGCGCGCCCGACCTTCTCGCGCTATTACCTCCTCGCCGTGCCATTCCTCGCCCTCCTGGCCGCGGCCGGATTCTATTGGGTCGCGACCCGCCTTTTCCATCCCGGCCGGCCGCTCTGGCCGACGCTGGCGCTGGTGCTCCTCGTCACGCTCATGCAGGGCCAATCGCTGTACGAGAGTCGCGACGATTTCACCTGGCATACTCTCGACGGAGTCTCCAAGAAAGTCGCCGAAGTGACGCCGCCGAACGCTCTTTTGCGGGCCGACGAGCAGGTCTATTTCCTCTCCCAGCACCGGCCGCCCTCCGGCATGGAACTGGCCGATTCGCATAAGCTCGAGTTCCCGCCCGCCCTCAACGCCCAACTCCACCTTATGTCCGGCAAGGAACTCGAGCGCCGCACCAAGGCCGGTGATTTCGACACATTCCAGACCTGTGACGACGAATCGGACTTCCCGTCGTTGGGCCTCGATCGCCTTTACGCCCACAAGGCCACGGTTGAGTCTTGTACCGTCTTCTGGGGACCCAATCGAGCCCCCGCAACCGCCGCCGCTTCCGGCCATTAACGGGTCCGGATGCGGCCCCGTGATGCCGGGTCCCGCGCGACCGCTTTACCGCAGCCTCTCAGGCCACTTCGGTGACGCCGGGCGGGAGCGTGGCCGTGTGTTTCACGACGCCGTTCTCGCGGGTGACCTCGACCCGGATCAGGCCCTTGGGGTGCGGCACGACCCCGCGGGCCGACAAGAGAGAGCCGAGATGCGGACGGATGCGGACCTGGCGGAAGCCCGGGCCGGCCGAATCCACGCCCAGCACGGTGCGGAAAAATTCGATGTTGGGACTCGCGCCCCAGGCGTGGCAGTCGGAGCGCGTGGCGGGGCTGTCGGTCTCGGCCCACGTCGTCAGGCCCTCGGCGAGCATCCCGGTCCACGTGCCGAGGCGCTCGAGGTAACGGTCGCCCAAGCCGGCTTCGGTCATGGCGCGATCCAGGTAGTAGCGGAAGTAGACCGTGCAGCGGGCCAGCGTGGGATCGGTCGAGACGCGATCCATCAGGTCGCGCGCCGTCTCCGCCGGCAGGCGCCCGCTGAGCACCGCCAGCGCATTCACGTGCTGCGAGCCGAGCTTGTGTCCGGCGTCCTCGAAGAAGATGCGCCGTTTGGGATCCCAGAAGGCGCCGCGGATCGCCGTCCACAGATCGTCCGAGCGTTTGCGCCACACGGCCCCGAGGCTCGAGTCCCCTAGCTGCTGCTCCAGTTCGGCCGCCTGTTGCAGAGCCAGGACCAGTTGGACCTGGATGGTGGCCGGCATGAGGTCGCCCTCCACGGGCGGCACGCCGTCGGGCCAGGTCTCGACCCAGTCGACGAAATTCCACCACGGCAGGCCGCGCAGCAGGCCGTCGCGGCCCTGGTATCGAGCGAAAAAATTGAGCACCGCACGCGCGCCGCCGAGCATCTCGCGCACGAACTCCGGATCGTCGGCGTAGCGGAAATAGTCGTGCAACATGCCGATCCACCACAGCGAGAACGGCGGGATGTACTGCGGCAGCGTGCTGGGCGCGCGCGAGAAGGTGGCGCCCTCGGCGGTGCGCGAGGAATCCAGCAGCCCAATGGCGTTGCGCACCAGGCGCGCGTCGCCGGTCATGTAGAGCGAAACCAGGGCCTGGATGCGCGTGTCGCCGGCGTACTGAAGCTGCTCATAGTAGGGGCAGTCCATGTAGGTTTCGTGGGCGCACAGGCGGGCCGTGCGCCAGCCGGTTTCAAGGATCCGCTGGTGCAGCGGATTGCCGCTTTCGAAGACTGCCTTTACCTGGAATGGATAGCCGGTATAGAGGCCGTGCAGGTCCTCGATGACCAGCTCTTCGGCGCGGGTCTCGATTTCGACCTGCAGATAGCGGTAGGTGCGCCAGTACAGCGGGCGGTAGGTGCGGCGGGCGCCGTCGGCGAGGTAGATGTCGGCGAAGCCGCGCAGCACGCGGCCGTCGATCTCATCGCGATTCCCCTTACGGCCGGTTTTCGAGTCGACCAGCGCCTCGGCATAGCGCAGCGCGATCGTGGCGCCGCTTCCGCCTTGCACGCTCAGGACCGGGTAGGCGGTGGTGAGGTGCATGCCGTCCAGCAGCAGCGTGGCGCGCGTGCCCGCGGGGACGCGGATGGGAAACCGCAGATCGCCCGGCGGCACGGCGGGCAGGCCCACGACGCGGCGCAGCGCGGGAATCGGCTGCGGGGTCTGCTCTTCCATGGGGATGAGCCGGGGCACGAGCATCCGGCGGCTGGGAGCGTCCTGCATGCCGCGCGGGCAGCCGGGGTCGCCAGTCTCGGCCGCGGTCCAGCCGGAGTCGTCGAACGCGGGGAGCTGCCAACCCCAGGGGTAGCGCGCGGCATCGAAGCGCTCGGCCGGGCCGATCGCCTGGTAGCCGCCGAGCTCGGTGCGAGGCGCGGGCTGGTAGGCGTCGTTGCGCGAGCAGCGCCATGGCGCGCCGGTGTTGACCTCTTTATGGCCTGGGTCGGCAACTTGAAGCAGGAAGCCGGTGCGCAGCGAGAACTGGGCCAGTGCGGCGCGCGGACCGTCGTTCCAGGCCACGGCGGCGAGGACATTGCGGCCGGCCTTCAAGTTGGGCGCGAGATCGACGGTCTCGTAGCGCCAATGGTCCGGGTCGCCACGCGCGGGGCCGCAACTGACCAGGCTGCCGTTCGCGTACAGCTCGTAGCGGCTGTCGCCGGAAACGTGGACCTCGAATTTCGCCGGGACCGCGTCCAGATCGAAGACGCGCCGGAAATGGCAGACGCCGTAATCGGTGGGCGCCATCGCGGGGACGTGAATCCAGTGCGCGTCCCACGGTTTGGCCGGACGATCGATGCGCGCCAGACCGAGGCGCGGCGCGAACGCGGCGCCCGCGGTCCACAAGAAAGTACGACGGCGGATTGAGCGGAAAGACATGAGGAATCCTCCGGCCGCGGCGGCGGGCGGCGGCCGTTCAGGATTCTATCGAATGCGGCTGGCGGAGTGCTGTACAGGCCGGGCAGGGACAGATGGCGCGGAGGTGGTCGTAGGAGTAGATACCGGTGTTGTGGCCGTCACTCCAGCGGATGCGGACGGCGTAGGAGCCGACCTCTTCGATGGAGTCCATGCGCAGCTTCGGCGTGAACATCTGAAACGGGCCGGCGGGGGCTTGCGCGTAGAATGATTTCCGAGGCTCGTCGCCGTGAGCGCCGGTGCAGGAGGCGCAGGGGCAGGCGTCGCGCAGGTAGGCGTTGACGTACTCGCTGCGGTGGCCGTCGGCCCAGTCGATGGCCACGCCTTTCGATTTCGAAACGGCGATGTGGAGCGGATCGGAGGAAGGCGTGGGAGTCTGCATAAACGGTTCCGGATCAGTAGACGCGCTCGATGTCGCGCACGCCGGAGACGCGGCGCATAGTGGAGACGAGGCGCTCGAGCTGCTTCTTGTCGCGGACCTCGATCGTCATCTCGATGACCGCGGCCTCGATCCGGCGGTCGTCGCCGCGGGCCTCGACACTGCGGATGTTGACCTCATCGTTGAACAGGATCTGGGTGAGCTGGTTGAGCATGCCGGAGCGATCGTCGATGTGCACAACGAGGCGCACGCCGAACGACTCGCCGGCGGCGCGGGCCCATTCGACCTCGATGCGGCGCTCGGCCTCGTACATCAGGTTCTGGACATTGGGGCAGGTGCGGGAATGAACCGCAACGCCCTTGCCGCGCGTGATGTAGCCGACGATGGGCTCGCCGCGAATGGGGTTGCAGCAGCGGGCGCGGTAGGTGAGCAGATCGTCCATGCCCTTGACCTGGATGACGGCATCCTCATGCTCGCCCTCCGGGCGGGGCTCGGATGCGGGGGATGGCGCGGGCAGCTCGGGCGGCACGATCTCCGGGGCGAGTTTTTCCAGAACCTGCTTGGCCGAGTACTTACCCCAGCCGAGAGCGGCGTAGAGATCCTCGATTTTGCTGACGCCGTAGTCGGTGGCGACCTGCTCCATCTTGGCGCGCGTGATGCGGCTCAGGGAAACGCCCAGGCGGCGGGCCTCGCGCTCGACGAGCTTCTGGCCGAGATCGACCGCTTTCTCGCGCTCACTGGCATTGATGACATGGCGGATTTTGTTACGCGCACGGGCGGTTTTGACAAACGAGAGCCAGTCGCGACTGGGCTCAGAGCCCTTCTGGGTGATGATTTCGACGATGTCGCCGTTGCGCAACTGATGTTTCAGAGGCACCATGCGGGCGTTCACTTTGGCGCCGGTGCAGCGGTGGCCGACATCGGTGTGAATGGCGTAGGCGAAGTCGACCGGGGTGGCCTCGCGCGGCAGCACGACCACCTTGCCCTTGGGGGTGAAGCAGTAGACCTCCTCGGGATACAGGTCGACCTTGAGGCTGGCCATGAAGTCGCTGGGATCGCGCGCCTCGCGCTGCCACTCGACGAGTTGACGCAGCCAGTTGACTCTCTGGTCGTCCTCGGCCACGCCGCGCCGGCCTTCCTTGTATTTCCAATGGGCGGCGATGCCCTCCTCGGCGATTCGGTGCATCTCCTCGGTCCGGATTTGCACCTCGAAGGCGACGCCGCCGGGACCGATGACCGAAGTGTGCAGGGACTGATACAGGTTGGGCCGCGGGATGGCGATGAAATCCTTGATCCGTCCGGGGATCGGGTGCCATTCATTGTGGATCACACCGAGCGCGGCGTAGCAACTGCGCACCGAGTCGGTGACGATGCGGATGCCAAGCAGATCGTAAACTTCGGTGATGCCGATCTTCTGCTTGCGCAGCTTCTGGTAGACCGACCAAGGGCGTTTGACGCGGCCCTCCACGCGGGCCGGGATCTCCTCCTGGCCGAGCTTGCGCTCGATCGTGGCGCGAATCTCCTCGAGCACCTGCTCGTTGGCCTGCCGCTTGGTCTCGATGGCCGAGATCAGATCGCTGAACTCCTCGGGATGGAGGTAGCGGAAGGCGTAATCCTCTAGCTCATTGCGCAGTTTGCCCATACCGAGGCGGTGAGCGATGGGCGCGTAAAGTTCAATGGTCTCGGTAGCGATGCGTTCCTGGCGCTCGCGCGGAAGACTGTCCAGGGTGCGCATGTTGTGCAGCCGGTCGGCCAGCTTGACGAGGATGACGCGAATGTCCTCGACCATCGCCAGCAGCATCTTGCGGACACTCTCGGCCTGCCGGTCCTCGCGGTTGGCGAGGTTGATCTTACTGAGCTTGGTGACGCCGTTGACGCAGCGCGCCACGTCGTCGCCGAAGACGCGGGCGAGTTCCTCGTAGCTGGTCTGGGTGTCCTCGAGAACGTCGTGCAGCAGGGCAGTTACGAGGCACACCTGGTCCATCTGCATTTCGGCCAGGATCCAGGTCACCTCGAGCGGGTGCGACATATAGGGCTCGCCCGACAGGCGCCACTGGGCGGAGTGGCGCTGGGCGGCGAACTCGAAGGCCCGGCGGAGGATGGACGCGTCGTCCTTGGGGCGGCGGGTGCGGAGGTAATCCTCCAGGCTCCGGAACCGCAGTTCGAGGGCCGGACTTACGCCGGGCGGCAACGGCGCCGGCAGGCTTTCGCTGGTGGGCAGAACGTCCATTAAAGAAAAAAAGAGCGAAGGTGAGATCACTCACCCTCGCCCTCTATTCTATTGGATCCCCGGCGCAGGGCCGGAGGCTCACTTGGCTGGAGCCTCGTTGGTGATGCCCATGTTCTTGGGCAGGCGCTCGGCCTTCAGCTTACGCGTATCGAGAGCCTTCTGCATCCAATCGTCGGCTACTTCCACATCCCTCTTGTAGCCTTCGGAGGACTCCGCCAGGTCGGCGCGCTCACGGTACAGAAGATTGAGATAGGCCATCGCGTCGTCGTATTCCTTGTCGATCTCCAGGGCCCGCTTCAGACTGGCGATGCCGCTTTCGATCCTCTGGCCGTGCTTGGCCTTGAGCTCTTCCCGGGCCTTCTTATCCTTCAGCGGTCCGGGAGCGTCGGGTTTCATGCCGGCCTTGGAGCGGGCCGAATTCCAATCCGCATACCATTCGGCCCAGGCGATCACGCCGAGGGTGTAGAAAGCCTCCTTACGATTGGGATCGACTTCGGTCAGCCTCTGGTACCACTGGCGAGCGTTTTCCAGGCGCGCTAGCTTGTCTTCGAGCTTCGCGGTGCCCTGGGACTCGAGGTAATAGAGTGAACCGATGGATTCGATGGCGGTGGCGTTCTTGGGATCCGCGTCGAGCACTTTCTGGAAGTTCTCCAGGGCGTTCTTGGCCATTTCGACGTTCTCGGGTGAATCGGCGCCCGGGATGTACTGGTTCATGTAAGCCGTGGCGAGATACAACCTGGCCGTAGCGAAGGTCGGATCGAGATCCACGGCCTTGGTGAAGAACTGCACCGCGTCGGGATACTTCGCATTTTTGAAGGCGGCGACACCCTTGTTGAGGTTGTCTCTCGCCTCCAGCTTCCGGCAGCCCGTGAGAGAGCCGCTGAGGACCACGACCGCAAGCGCGGCGGCCGCGACGAGAATTCGGTTGCTCATCTTCATGACGACTTCCTTACTGCCCCTGCTCCATCTTGGTCGTCATCAGGCCGACCTTATCCATCTGCGCACCCTTGGCGAGATCGATGGCCCTGGCGACTTCCTGGAACTCGAGGTCGGGATCGCCCTTGACAAAGCAGACGCGCTCGTTGCGGGTCTTGAAAACGTCGATCAACCGCGCGGTAAGCCGGTCCGCCGTAATGGGCTCGGTGTTGAGCTGCATGGTGTGGTCGCGATTAATGATGATGACCACCGTGCGGTCCACATCGGCCGGCGGCGTGCCAGGCGGCGGCGGCTGAGGAATCAGCGCCTCCAGGCCTTTCGGGGTCAAGGGCGTGATGACCATGAAAATAATAAGCAGGACGAGCAGCACGTCAATCAGCGGAGTCATGTTGATGTCGGACTTGGGGCCGCCCCCGCCGCCGCCAACTGCCATTGACATAGAAAATCTCCTTCACTCTCGAACTTCTCTGCGCGGCCGGCCGATCCGTGGATCAGAGGCCGGGCCGACCCCTCCAAGGGGGCCGTGAAAATCCCCGGAATGCTACTTCGACTCGCCCCCGGAAACGGCAGAGGCGGCAACCGCATCCGCGTGCGCCTTGGCCTTGGGGTCGAGATCGGTGAGCAGACCGATATTATCCACGCCCGCCGCGCGCAGGTTGTCGACTACATCGACGACCTTTTCATAACGAGCGCGGCTATCGCACTTCACGAAAACAGTCTTGTCGAGCCGCCCCGTCAGCAGGTCCTTGACTTTGCCAGGAAGCTCCGCCGGTGGAACCTTGGCGCTGCCCAGAAACACGTCGCCGTTGCGGGTGATCGCGACCATCACGGCGTCTTCCTTATCGGCGGCCTGCATTGCGATGGGATTGATCGTCTTGACCAGGTCCACGCTGACGCCCTTGGAAAGCATCGGCGTGATGACCATGAAGATGATCAGCAGCACGAGCATCACATCCACCATCGGGGTGACGTTGATATCCGAAATCGCCCCACCCGACATTTGTTTCTTCGCCATCCCATTTCTCCTTATAGGCGGGCTGGAACCGCCCGCTTCCCGGCCCGTCGGGACCGGGAAGCGGACCATCCATCAACTCGCCGGACTGGACCTGAAACGGTCCCGCTACCAGCGCGGCCTCGAACCTTAGCGGCCCGCGCCGGTTTTGGCGGAATGCTTCAGGAAGTAATCCACCAGCTCGGAGCTGGAGTTGGTCATTTCCACGTCAAAGTTCTTGACGCGATTATTGAAATAGTTGAACAACCAGACCGCGGGGATGGCCACGAACAGACCGACGGCGGTCGTAACGAGGGCTTCCGAAATACCGCCAGCGACGGCGCCGAGACCGGTGGATTTTTCGGTCGAAATGCCCTTGAACGCGTTGATGATGCCGACCACGGTGCCGAACAGGCCGACGAACGGCGCGGTCGAACCGATGGTCGCCAAGCCGCTCAAGCCGC
>Ga0182027_10000944_pt1 | contig 48983 bp, 47 predicted proteins | sample 712E1DmetaG_FD_121300 | JGI IMG/M metagenome (GOLD analysis project Ga0182027, IMG submission 121300) | Permafrost microbial communities from Stordalen Mire, Sweden - 712E1D metaG (Illumina Assembly) | ecosystem: Environmental > Terrestrial > Soil > Wetlands > Permafrost | place: Sweden...
AACCTTGACGCTATTAATTCTTGTTGATTAGAAAAAAATAGCGCGACACAAAATAATCAACTAAGCTTGTAGAAGTTTTTTAGGTAATTTCTTGGACTCGAGCTCACTGCTCGACATCTCCACCACAAAAAACCACCCTTCGGGGTGGTTTTTTATTGCTAATTCAGCCTAATCCTTTTTTAATTTACTTGACAAAAAACCTCATTATTCTATAATATGCGCCATGAGTTCCGAAACAATAAAGCACACAGAGAGAAAAGATCATCGTAAATTAGCAATAGTTGGTAGGTCGCTATTAATAGTTGGCTCTTTGGGGGCATTAGCAACAATAGTTGATTCACAATGGCAGGAGCTAATGATATCCACAGTTTCCGCAGCATCACCTGCGCAGGTTGTACAGGCGGAAAAACATATGGATAAAGACATGTTTACATTTGAGCCCTGTCTTATCGCTGCTTCCGCTGGTTTATACCTAAATATAGCGTCAAAACAGAGTAGGAAATCGAAATCAGAGGCCTAAAATTATCTACCTCTCCCGAAGTTTTTTAGATTTCGCCAATCCAATTCCAAGCAAACTTTTTTTCTTAACTTAATTGTTAGATATCTGTTCCAATACTTACTTGTGATACTGCCATCTTTTTCTTAGGCTGTGGCCAAAGCTAGCCCATTCAGTATCGGAAACCACTTAAAAATATACTCCTCAATTCCGTTCCAATCAATTATTAAGCCGTCCACCACAAAAAACCACCCTTCGGGGTGGTTTTTGACATTTTCAGATAGGTTAGTTATTCTTAGTGCATGGCAGAAGCAGCAGAAGCACCCATAGCGGAAGTAAAAGTCGAGGCACTACCCCCCACACCCCCTTCTCCGCCAAATGAAAATACTAAAACAAAAGAGGGTAAGGAAAATGAAAATAAATACAATGCGATAAGAGGTAAATTTCAAAGTTATTTTGATGAAATACGATTGTCGGAAAATAAAATATCGGAGAATGACGAAGACATGTTAAGAAAAGACAGAAGACTTTATGAAGCAGATGATCTGCTCAATAATACACGGCAAATCGTAGACTCCGTTGAAACTCGTGATCCCACAGTGGACGAATTATCATCGTATTTGAGACAGACTCAAATAAAAGCTCAAGAACAGAGTGAAAATTTAAGAATGACAATGTCTTCTCAGGCTGTAAGGGAAACGAAAAACCTCATTGCAAAAGCAAGGGGAGAGTGGGTAGATCAAGGAGGCGAAATAAACAAGTTAATAGAAGATCTAAAAAAAATAGAAGAAATTAAAGATCCGCAATTAAAAGCAGAAAAGATTGCAAATATTCATGCTCAAATTTCAGGACTAGCAAGACCTATCGAAGAAGAAGCAAATACGGCCTCTATGGATTTGGCAAAATCTAACGATCCTAATATCGGAGGAGCGTTAATTTCGGGGATTAATGGATCACTCGAGTTGACCGAAAGAGCACGAATGGCCCTTGGAGACAAGTATTATCAGGTTTTGTCAAAAATTGGAGAAGTAGCTGATCTGACGCCCCAACCCTACTTAATAGAAGAAGCAATTACGTTAAATAGGCTGAACTATCAAACAATAGTTTTAGCTGCTAACTCGTTAGGGCGAGATGTAGCAGGGATGATAGATGCAATTATAAATAATCATTAGATTTAAGATATTGCTCCAATTCTCCCTTGTGATGCATTTAAATTTTTCTTAGGCTAAGGCCAAAGTAAGCCTATTCAATACAGGAAACCACCTGAAAACATACTCCTCAATTCGGTTCCAATCAATTTCCAGTCTGTCCACACTACCCCGCCGCAAGGCGGGGTTTTTTGTGTTAAAATAACTTAATGCACCAGAAACGTTTGGCAATCGGTTTGATTGGAGTCCTCGCCCTAATTGCCTTATTGTTAATCTTAATTTTCTTTAATCCATATAAATTAAATTCTGCTCTGGAATTTACCTCTCAACATCTTATTCTCGGCTCGCTATTTCTTATACTTTTACGCACTATCAGTAATGTTTTACCCGTTATTCCCGGTGGCGCAATTGCCTTTGCTACCGTTCCTATCCTGGGCTGGTTCACGGCCTTCGCCTGCAATACTTTCGGAATAATGTTGGGAGCATCGATTGCCTTTTTTCTAGCCAGAACCTATAGAGAACCACTGGTAGAAAGATTTGCATCTTTAAATAACATTCACAAATTAGAAAAGCAGGTTTCAGGCAAGAAGGAATTTATGGCCCTCTTGGCTTTTAGATTATTTACAGTTCCTGTGGTTGATATTTCAAGTTACGTCATCGGTCTGACCGAAATCAGTTATCTAAAATTTCTTCTGGCCACCTTTATCGCCGCCCTTCCGACTATTTTTGTCTTCTATTTCGGCTCCGAAATTTACAAAAGAATTTTTGGAAAAAATTTATTTGTCGGTGTGGCCACCATCTTGATTATAGGTTCGATTTACTTTATCATTAAGCGTTACCAAGTCAGGTCTAAGAGTAAAAGTTAATTCCTATGGTTATTGCTCACAGGGGATATTCTCAGACGGCCCAAGAAAATACCGTTTCCGCTTTCAATGCAGCTATTAAGGCCGGAGCCAGGGGAATTGAATGCGACATAAGATTAACCAAAGACAAAAAGGCCGTTGTTAACCATAACAGCTATATTCGAATCAAGGGCAAGAAAATAAGTCTTTCCAAGCATTCACTGGCAGAGCTAACAAAGCTGTGCAAAATCTCAAAACAAAAACTCTTAACACTTAACGAGTTATTCAAATATATTAAAAAAGCAAGGGCCCAGTTTTTTCTGGAAATTAAATCCTCTTCCCCCACCCTGATTGAAGAGCTGATTAAAAAAATCGAAAAAGATGATTTATGGAAACGGGTTCATGTCATCGGATTTTCTTTCGTCTTAAAAAATGCCTTAAAAGCCCAAGCTGAATACCCAAAACTCAGAGTGGGCCAACTCTTACTGTTCTCTCATCTTTCCTACATCAAGAAGCCTAAAAAAAGCTACAGTGTACTTTTAGGCTGGCTGGACGGAATCAAAGGAAGCCAAGCTATTTTCCGGACCCTCAACTCCTCAAAAAGACTGGCCAAAATGAAGAAATTCTTTGAAAAAAACGGTTTTGCCGTCATAGGCGGAGTTATTAACAACAAAAAGGGCTTTGAACTTTTCAAGAAAGCCGGAATTACCGATATCTTTACCGACCGCGTGCCAGAAGCCGTCAGCTTCTTTAAAGAATAACCGAAGAACAAGCCAGCCGTAAAAATGTTATAATCTAGACACCCAGAGACAAACATGAGCAGATTTAGTAGAATTTTTGCACATTTTAAGATTCCGCTTTTCGTACTCCTGGGTATCATTGCCTACCTCATTCTGGCTTTTTTAAAAGACACGCAGCTTTCAATAATTGTGGCTTTGATATTAACTTTTGTCGGCAGCTATAAACTGATTAAAAAAAGCGCAATCGCCATCTCCAAAGGACAGCTGGCTTTAGACTATATCGCCATTTTATCAATCTCTATTGCTCTTTTAACGGGAGAATATTTGGTGGCCCTGATTATTTCTCTGATGCTGGCCAGCGGAGCCACGCTTGAAGAATACGGTGTTTCATCGGCTAAGAATTCCCTGACCAAACTTATCGACAGAATTCCTAGCTCCGTTTCAATCTGGAAAAACGGAGAAATAATTAAAAAAGAAATTATTTCAAAAATAAAAATCGGCGAGGAGATTCTGATAAGAAAAGGCGAGGTTATAGGCCTTGATGGAATCTTGATTTCAGACAGCGGAATAATTGATGAATCCTCCCTAACGGGAGAAGCCTATCCGGTCGATAAAATACGGGGAAATATAATCAGATCAGGCACGGTCAACATCGGAAATCCCCTTGTCCTAAATGTCACGAAAATAGCCGCAGACTCAACTTACAGAAAAATCATCGATATGGTCAAAACGGCCCAAGGAGAAAAAGCTCCCTTAGTCAGAATTGCCGATAGATACAGCGTGTTTTTCACTATTCTGACTTTAATAATTGCCGGACTGGCCTATCTTCTGACCAGAAACATAGATTCTGTCCTGGCAGTTTTTGTTATCGCTACTCCTTGTCCTTTAATTTTAGCTACCCCAATTGCTCTGATGGGAGGCATTAACGCCGCAGCTAAAAAAAGAATCATAGTCAAAAAGTTAGCCAACATTGAAGTATTGTCCCGGATAAAAGCCGTTATTTTTGACAAAACCGGCACAATTACTTTAGGTAAACCGAAAATTTCGGACCTTGAAATAAAAAACAAAAGCTATGCGGAAAAAGATTTGCTGTCGATTTCCGAAGCTTTGGAAAGAAATTCCCTTCATCCCCTGGCCAAGGCCATCGTGGATTTTGCCAAAGAAAAAAATTCTCAGGTTTTGCAAGCCGAAGAAGTTAAAGAAATAATCGGCTCGGGAATTGAAGGCCTAATCAAGAACAAAAAATACTCTTTAACTAAGATTAAGGAGGAGGGCATGGCCATCGGAATTTGGAAAGAGAAAGAATTGCTGGCAGTCTTCAGATTTGAAGATGTCATCAAAAAAGAATCAAAAACTACCCTCCAATATCTGAGAAACCTGGGACTGGAATTATTTATTTTTACGGGTGACAAAAAAGCCAATGCTGATAAAATCGCCAGGCAGCTTGGCGGAGATATCGCGGTAAAAGCTGAATGCTCACCTGAAGACAAAAAAGAAGGCATTGAAAACTTAAAAAGACAGGGTAAGCCAACCGCCATGATCGGAGACGGAATCAACGATGCTCCGGCACTGGCTTTTGCCGATGTCGGAATGGTCTTTGCCAACGATGAACAAACCGCCGCTTCGGAGGCAGCTGATATTGTATTTTTGGGCGGAGATTTCTCCGTCACCTTTGACACCTTTAATATCGCCAAAAAAACCATTAGAATCGCTTTACAGAGCATTCTTTGGGGCATGGGACTAAGTATCGCCGGTATGGTTTTAGCAGCCTTCGGCCTTATCCCACCGATTACAGGAGCATTCCTTCAAGAGGCCATCGACGTCGCGGTCATCATTAACGCTCTCCGCGCCAGCAGATAACTTCGCAAAAAACCTGGCAAGAATGGTATAATCAAGTCCTGGAGGAGTCGCGTAGTGGTTATCGCGGGAGTTTGCTAAATTCCTGAGCAGAAATGCTCGCGCAGGTTCGAATCCTGTCTCCTCCGCTCAGATTTTAATGTTTTGGAGAGGTCGGATAGCGGTTCATTCCAGAGGTCTTGAAAACCTCCGTCCGCAAGGACTCGCGAGTTCGAATCTCGCCCTCTCCGCCCTAGCCTTGAAGTAACTATATCAAACTATCCTTACCCTTTAACCTTTTGGACTACAGAATCTTGCAATTACTATATTTTTTATCTAAAATACGATTATGATTATAGGCGAGCCAAAGCCAGGAGCTTCAGATGTATTTCAAAGCCAAATCCAGAAAGCAAGTACGGAAGAAATTGCTCGAGGCCTTTCGCCTAAATACCGATCTTCAGAATATTCTAAACAGCGACAAAACTTATCTTCAGAACTAACAAAAAGACTTGGTTTAGCAAGTGTTGCAGGAGTTAAGGAAGCAAGTATTTTTATTGAGGCAGCAAAAAGTTTGGGTGGAAAAGAGGGTTTTGGAGTAGCAAAATTATTAGGACAAAAGACTAACGGCAATACTGAAATCAACACAGAAATAACAAACATTGAAAAAGAAATAGTTGTGGACGAACTTTGGCTCTCCTTTCTAGAAAAATTGCCAGAAAAAGGATTTCAAAGAAACCCATCACCACGGTATGTCGATAAAGATAAAAAAAAGAGTTCAGCCTTGACCACAGAAGCGTTACGGCCTGGTGGTCATCGAATACGAATAACCGTAAATACTGTTGGCAACAAAACGTATGCTCTATATGAAACCAGCGAGGTGATAACCAGCATGCCCAATGCGAAAATGACTATGGATATGGAAAACTTCAATGAGATTTACGATCTTTTAAATGGCATGCATAAAGATATCGTTCCGATCTTTCGTGATGCTCGAGGACAAGTATTTCTTGACCGACAAAAACTTCCTAAGCTGCCAGATGATCCAAATCAACCTCCTAATCATCCAAGCTTTCTTGCTGCTGCAATTGGCTTACCAATTCCAGGAAGTGGTAAGGAAGCCGAACTATATTCTTATATTTATGATTGGAATGAATATTATAAGGAATACAGAAGAAGACAAGATTCAAAAAATGAAACTTACTACCAACCTCAAAGCCTAAAACACCAGACAAAAAGCTCCTAAAATAGTCTTGTTCTACTTATTTTTAAACGGTAAGTAATTGTTGTGTTTGTTGCGTTATTATCTCTGGATACTCTATAATTTCTAACCAGTTGGCAGTTAGAAAATCATTCCATTCTGCCCGCACAGTCTTATGCCGTTTATCACTAAATATCTGCAAGGATTTATAAGGTTTCATCTGGATCATTTAATTGCGGGCAGCAAAAGCGAAAGTACTCAAATAGACAAACTTTACAGCCTAAAAACGGTAATTTTAAAAAATAAAGAATTAGCAGCCGAGCTGGAAAAGGCCTGCAAAAAGAATAACGGCCTACTGACTTTTTCCGAATATCTGACCATTGATCAATTCGGAAAAAATGGATATCACGCCAAAAATAAATATCATGGTGAGCAGAAGAAATGTAAAGACTGGGGACAATCGCTGGCAAAATACTGCCTTGATAATAAGATCTCCAATATTATTGATTTCGGGCCCGGCAACGGTGACCTGGGTATTTACACCCTTAAATACGGAAAAAGCCTTACCTGGAACGGCATAGAAATCAATAAGGACTTAAGAACAGTAATTAGGAATAACTTTCAAAAAGAAAATCTTACCTCTCAACTAAAATTCCTCACTCCTACACTCGAGGAGATGAAAATTGACCAGAAGTCCACCATCGTCTTTTCCTTCAGTCTGGATAACCTGGCACCCGAAATGTTAATTAATACCTCTAAATCCCTGTCTTTCCCGACCGCCATCATTGGGATAACCGTTTCAAAAAATATTTTACAGGAAGTTATTCTCACCGACAGTCAACTACAAAAGAAAGGCCTTAAATTAAAAAACGGTCTTTTCACCGACAACAAAAAACAGATTTTTGATCTGACTGCCTGGAAACTTAGCCATCTTCAACGAGCCTGTATCCCCCTACCGGCAGCCACTACTCTTACTTCCTTTGCCAAAAAGGTTAAAAAAGATTCCCTTATTCTTATAATTGATGAATTTAGTCCTAATCCGTACTATGCTCACACTGAACATCTGAATCTTCCTAAAGACTTGATGGCCTATTACCGCTATTTTGACAATTTAAATTATCTGTATGAAAATAGCGGCAATGGTCTTTTATATTTCCCAACTTACCCCAATGCTTACATGAAAACACTTAAGTCACTCGGCTATGCCAAGATTAAAGTCGGATTTGAGAACGAAATGGCAAATAAATTGGCAAAAAAAGAAATACTAAAGCCAGTTAAGAGCTTTTGCCTGGCAATGACAGGAATAAAAAAACAACCGATCAAATTTCCCGTTGTTTTAGGCGCATATTCTCCCATCAGTTCCATTGACTAATAATATTTTTTAGGATAGAGTAAAAGTATGACTGCTCAAAACCCAAACGAAGAGAAAATGCTTCCCAAGGAACCGGTGGATTTGCCTACGGACCCCCTGGATTTACCGAAAGAGTTTCTTGATCTGCCAAAACCTGTAGAAGCAGAGCATGAACAGATTAAACATCGCTCGGTTGAGACAATCCTGGAATGGACCGCTCCGGGCAGACCTTTTAAAAGGAAGGGCCGACAATACTATCTGACCAGCATTTTGATCGTAGTTCTGGTAGAAATTATTCTGTTCCTTTTTTCTCAATACATGTTAATGCTGGTGGTTCTGTCTCTTCTTTTTGTGGCATTTTCCTTAGCTACCGTTCCCCCATCTGATTTTAAATACAGAATCAGCAGTGAAGGCATCACCATTGAAGATCACTTCTTCCTTTGGCAGGAACTATATGACTTTTATTTCAAGAAAAGAGAAGGCGTAGACGTAGTCCACGTCAGAACCCACTCTTTTATCCCGGGAGAACTGACCTTAACCCTAGGCAGCACCGACCGTGAACACGTTAAATCCGCCCTTCTGCCCTATCTTCCCTACAGAGAACTGGTTAAACCCACCTTTATGGAGAAATCAGGAGACTGGCTGTCTAAAAACTTCCCCCTGGAGAAAGAAAACTAAAAACCCATTAAATCAATTTTTTAAATTACGATTACCTCAACCTGTCATTGCTTTTTTTACACCTATTACGGGTGCCGATAGAAACAATGCCAACAATTGCAATATGCCACCTGTATCTTTTATGCCGTCTGCTTTGAGTTTCTCGGCAAGGACCTTCATTTCTGCTTTTGTTTCTATTCCCTTAGAGAATACTTCTCCATATTTTTCTTGCATCGTCCTATATTCACTTGGGCTTAAAGCCAAACGCCCCAACGGTCTTCCATAAATCGTATTGTCCAGCATAAAATTTCTGGCTAAAAAGAAATTTCTAAATAATTCCTGTTTAAATGAGGTACCAACTTGACTATAGAGCTTATCGAATGTCTTCTTTAATTTATCCGGTAATTTGGAAAAGTCTATCGTTTCATATGTGACAAGGTTCCCATCCGCATCTTTTAATGGCGACCCATTGTCATCAACCAATTTCAGCTCGCTGTACCTCAAAATAAGTCTTTTATCGGCAGTCTCCTTATCCCCATACAACAAATATTTCACGTCCTCGCTAATACCAACGCGATTAAATTCTTGTTTTCTAGTTTCTTGATTTAACCTTGACCAGTTTTTTTCTTTTTTACCATTTATATTTTTAATATACCCAGTCATAGCTTCTTCGCCTTTTTTCACATCTTCTTCCGCAATTTTTGCTAGTCTTTTTTCTTCTATGGCTTTTATTTCATTGCTCCTTGCGATCATGACCTCCGCAATCGAAGATTGCATAATATCTTTCATATCAGAAATAAGATTTGACTCTTTTACCAATCTACCTATTTTCCATGCACGTTTGGTCTCACTATCCTGATCACCTTTTTCCTTAATTACCTTATCTGTATCAAGAATGTCTTTTTGAGCTTTTATTATCTGATCAATTCCATTAGCGATACTATTTTGAAATACGCCGTCTTTTTCTTGACTGGTGAGAGACGTTTTTATCTCTATCCATGTATTGAGTTCTTTTTTAAGGGCAGAACCATTTGCAGCATCTTTGAGTCTTGCCTTAAAATTATTAATAGTTTTATTTACTTCTTCTAGCTCTTTGTTTGTCTCTGCCACGGCATCTGGACTTTTTCTTACATCCAGTATTGTTAATCTTTCCTGAAGTCGTGCTCTTTCGCCTAAGGCATCATCATATTCTTCTATTGAAGAAGCATTTTTTAATTTACTTAGAGATTCTGTCTTAAGAATAGTTACTATTTGCTCTACGGACTTTCCCTCCCCAACATACCTCTCGATATCCCCTTTAAATTGATCAGCAATATCACTGTCAATCCCGAGATTAGTAATTTTATTTCTTACCAAATCCAGATTCTCATTTTTTTTATCAACAGCTTTTGTCCTATCGGCATTTGCTTCATTAAGTTCCTTATTTACCGGAGACTCAGGAAGATTTTTTAAAACTATGGAAAGATTTACCATTTTTTCATTTACTTTTGCCCTTAAAGCGGGATCTGTTGCTAAAGTCTCTTCTATCAACTTTCTTCTATCATCTAAACTAGTCACAGATTCCATTCCAGGGATGCCCTTAATGACGTCCGTACTAAGAATGTAATCTAGGGCATTGTTTTTAAGTTGTGGGTAATCATTCGCACTGACCCCTTTTTCACTCAGAACTATGTTTAAAGTTTTACCAGACTTTACTGCTTCCGCTATTTCCGAGTATTTAATAAAATTATCAATTTTATCAAATTCCGCTTGATATTCGTTATGAAGATTTTCAGCTTCCGTACTCTTAGGATTAGCGGCTTCTGCGGGATCCGTAGTGGGCTTATATTCTCCCGCCCCAAAACCAATATCTAGGTCATCCTTGTTTTGTTTTGTAAAAAAAATTCCTTCTATTTTTTTTGCATATTTTTCAAAATAACTTTTTATATCAGGATTGCTTGCTTTTTCTCTTCTGTCCTCAGCAGCCTTAATTTTAGCCGCTTGCATCTCCTGATCAGAAAATGTCCCGGTAGCTTCTCCGCCATAATGCAACGCCTCTGCTGGTGAAGGTTGTGGCACTTCAGATGATTGCGTTCCTACTGTCATATTTTTATTGTGTAATATTTTTTATAGAATTTTCTACTTCCGCTAATTTTTGCTGATCATCAATGACCTTCTGCTCATTAATCAACCTATGATATACATTGTTGTAGGTAGGCCACACCTTACATAATTCTTCCAAGAAGCTAATCAATTCCGCCCTAGTCTTTATTGGATCTAAGTTTTGCAAAATAAATTCTGCCGACTTCCTAGACTCTTCTTCGGAAATTTCCATTTTTTCAACTCCATCTATCATGGCATCAGCCAAAATATTATAAATTTCTTTTATTCTCTCGGGGGTAATAATATCTGTATTTGGATCCATACCTAGATTGAAACAGATTGACCGTCCGTTGTCAAATAAAAATGAGCTGAATTAGACTTGGCGGAGGGAGGGGGATTCGAACCCCCGATATCCTTTCGGACATATACGCTTTCCAAGCGTACGCACTCGACCACTATGCGATCCCTCCATTCTCTTAAATTAAACTTTTTGCCTCGTTCCAGACGATTTTATCAGACTTATAGGTTAATCTTTCTTCCACACTGATCGTAGGAAGCCACTCAACAGCTTCCATTTCATGGTCATGTTTGGTAATATCTCCCCCCATATATTCCATCAGAAAATAATAAACTGTTTTCCTTATTTTCTCTTTGTCCATTACAAACCAGTAGGTAATGGGGTTTAAGGCTCTTATAATTTTCCCCTCCGCTCCCGTCTCTTCCTTAACTTCCCTTAGAGCTGTTTCCACCTTACCCTCGCCCTCGACATGATCGCCGATAAATCCCTTCGGAAAAACCCAGCCATGGTGCTGAGAATGCTGAGAAACAAGGATAAATGTTTCGTTATTTTCCTTTTTATAGACCACTCCGCCTGCAGAAAATTGAATTTTCATGCTTAAATTATATCTTATATACTTGACTTTTGCATAGCTTTTGCGGAAACTAAGACCAGAAAGAGTTTTAATTATGGAACCTACAGTAGAAATACCAACCGGGGCTGCGCCTGCAGTCGCCCCACAAGAAAAATCAGCTCCTCCACCGGTCACAGAGAAGATGACCGCTGGTGAACCGAATAAGGCAAATCCTTCAGAAAATGGAAAACCCGAAACTACAAAAATAAATAATCCACCGGAAAATCAAATAGACCCAACTAAAGCAATAGAAAAAATTGAAGCAATAGTTAAGGATCCTGAATATCAAAAAATAATAGACAGGATAACTGCCAAGGCCAAAGCAGAAGGCAAAATTCTCAATGAAAACGAACTGCATATTCAAGCACTAAGTGAATATGCCCAGCAAGTTGATAAAGTCACGGAAGAAACAGAAAAAGAGCAAGAAGAACCACTTTCTAAAGAACAAAAAAATGAAATATCAAAAAATCTGAAGAAGATCTTTAAAGAAAATCCCGATGAAATGTCAGAGGTTACAAAAAAAGCCGTACTTTTAGCAAAAGCTGAGGCTAATGAAATAAAATTAAAGGAAAAACAAAATGCTACAGATAAACAAAAAGCCAAGGCCTCGGAAGCTACAGCTGAGCTTAAGCGACAATATGTTTTAGCTCTTCAAAAACTAAATGAGGAACTGAGAGGACAAAATCCCCAACTTATAAAATATCTTCAGGAAGCACCCGGTAGTCCTGACATCTTAAAGATGCTAAAGAAAGAAAAAAGAAACTCCTTGTTTCAGACAATTATGGAATTTATCTCCGCTCAAGTTCTTTCTGTAGGAAAAGATGCGATCGATGATGTGGGTACCGTTCCTGAACATTAAGTAAACTTGTGTCCTCGGAGGGAATCGAACCCTCAAATCTTCAGGTTCGGAACCTGACGCTCTATCCAGTTGAACTACAAGGACCTTTTACTTTAGAGCGGAGGATACAGGATTCGAACCTGTGCCTCCCTTACGGGAGAACGGTTTTCGAAACCGTCGCTTTGGACCACTCAGCCAACCCTCCAAACTACGCTACTGTGTGCCCGGCGAGGGTCGAACTCGCAATCGTTGGGTTCGCAACCCAATGCTCTATCCATTAAGCTACGGACACAGTCTCTCATATTTTACTTTATTAATGAACTCTAGGCAAATTCAAAATAACTTGACAGAAAAGATAAAATAAGGCAAACTAAAAATAATGAAAATTCCTGCTCTCATTAAGTCTTTCATCGTTTTTCTTCTGTTAATTTTACTCCTCCCACTCGCTTCTTCTTCCGTCTTTGCACAGACAAAAATTGCAACGACGAGTAGCACCAATACAAGCACAGATTCCAATGTGCCAAACAATCTGCATAACTGGACTCAGAGCGTGATGATTGAAGTCATGAGCTCATTAAGTTGTCAGTTGGCGGGAATTGATTCGATAAACCCCAATCAGGCTTGTCTTGGGGCCAATCAAAAAACCGGAAAGATAGGCTTCCTCCCATCGGCCCAAAAGGGCGGTGCAGTTGGATTTATGGGCACAATGATTGCTAGCCTTTATACCCCCCCTCTCCATACATCTGACTATTTTCAAAATTTAGCCTCAAATTTCGGCGTCAGTAAAAGAGCTTATGCAGCTACGGGGACAGGCTTTGACAGTCTTTTCCCCCTAATGGAAACCTGGTCCGCTTTCAGGAATATTACCTATCTTGTTCTAGTTATAGTCTTTGTCGTCATCGGATTGGCGATTATGTTAAGAGTGAAAATTGATCCCCGAACCGTAATGACAATTCAGAATCAAATTCCTAAAATCATAATTGGAATAATAGCAATCACTTTTTCTTTCGCTATCGCGGGATTTCTGATTGACATAATGTGGACACTTATTTATCTTATTTATGGAATTTTCAGTAAAATTCAAGGTTTTGACCTAACCAGTTTCAGCCCATCAAGTATGCAAACCCAATCGGTATTTGAAGTAGCCTCCCACATGGCAAGCGGAGGCATTTATGGAATAGCAAATAACGTCACCATTTCAGTTAAAGATATTTTTCAACACATACTTAATATTGATTCCAGTTGGGTGGCAACATTTAATCCGTTGGTTGCGTTTAATGAAGGGTTTGACCCGGCAAAAAGAAGTATAGCGAATTTTTTTATTGATGGGGTAAGCTACATTACTGGGATTACTACATTTTTAACATACAATTCAATAAAAGATGCCACAGTCGCAGGACTTAAAGATTTTGCCGGCGTTGCTAATACAATCCCTTTCATTGGTAAAGCAATTACAGGTCTTGCAAATGCAATAACTTCCTTTTCCGGTGTCGGCGCTTCCGCAGCAGTAGCTTATACGGTTTATGTCGCAACTCAAAATTTATTAAGGAATTGGTTGCCATATATTATCGTTTATATCGTTATTCTTTTTGCGCTCGTTGTTGCTTTATTCAGGCTTTGGCTTTCGTTGCTCATGGCATACATTCAGATCTTGCTCGATGTCGTTCTGGCGCCTTTTTGGATTATTGGTGGAATTATTCCCGGAAGCCCAATTAGTTTTAGCGGATGGCTGAAGGATATCGGAGCAAACTTACTGTCCTTCCCCGCAACCATCGCCATGCTAATGCTGGGAAATGTTTTTATGTCAAATTTTCAGAACAACACGACCGGCCAGTATTTTATCCCTCCTCTCATAGGAAATGTCGGGGAGCCAGGCTTATTTGGATCATTAATAGGCCTTGGAGTTATTCTTCTAACACCGAATATCGTAAACATGCTAAAGCAACTACTTAAAGCTCCGAAGAGCGACATGATGGCACAGGTAATGAAGGGCGTTGAAGCTGGAGGCGCAGTCCCAATGTCAGGCATTAAAACTGGAACGGCTTTCCTATCTAAGACTCCTGAGATGGGTAAGAGGGGTGGATTCGCAGCAGCTTTTCAAAATATACTTAGATAACGTGTTTAGACCACTATATATTTATTTATCTTTCGTAGCCTGTTTTCCTGTTTCAACAATCATTCCCGCTACAACAACTTTGGGAACATCTCTTAAGAAGGCAAGGATCATCCCCAAAAGACCAACTTTGAATTTTTTACGGAATTTCTTATCGAGGTCTATATATTGGGGTATTCCGTTACTGTCATTTACATTCTTACGCGTTAATGATAGCTCTAGCGCTTTATCTAAATAGTCCCGCATTGCGTTTTCGTCAGCAGAGGTAGCATTTACTCCGGAAATTACCTGAGCTATTGAGGTAGGTTGTCTCATCCCTTTCTTAACCTCCGAATAAAGGCTGTCTTTACTAAAAAATCTTAGGGTATCCCAGAGGCTCCCCTCCTTTATGGTTCCATTATTGAGATCTACCCCCAATTGACCTCCTTTTTGTATAAACAGCAAGTAGGCCTCTAAAAACTGCCTTGTTCTGTCTTGCGCGAATTCTGTACCCAGCGGACCCTCGATTGCACCCATCACCTGACGCAGTGATTCAAAAACATCTTTGGGAGCAACCCCGCCTGGATTTGTCATTATCTTACCAAAGCCTTCACCTATTTTAGAAAAGTCGCCCAAATCTCCACCCGCTCTTCTTCCATAATAGTTTTTTCCCGCTTGTGAAAAATCACTCTCTTCAAAGACCGTATCATTCATAAAGGGAATGCTGGGGAAACGTATATTCGATAAGTCTTGAGATATATTCTCCCCTTCATTTTCAATATTTTTAAGCCATTCTTCTTCTTTAGCATCAAGCTTCACTCCATTCTCTTTGCTTCCTTCATCTTTCATGATAGTTTTAAGACTTACATATTTTCCGGTCTTTAATTTTTGCATTCTAAGTTCATTAAGGGTTTCTAATTTGTCTGCAAATTTTTCCCAGTCCTGACCTACAGCAGACTTAACCCATTTTATTCTTTCTTCCGGTGACTTACTGCTCGAATTAAAATCACTTTCCGTAATGTCAATTTTTTTGACTTTATCCCTTCCTAAATCCAAAGTCGTTCCCTGCAGGAATGGTAGTATTGCCAAGGGATTATCTTTGGCTACATTTCTCCAAATCTCAGCCCTAATTAATTCTTTCGCCTTCCTCATGTCCTCAGTGTCTTTCCCTGAAGGATTAAGAGGATTGCTTTTTAAAAGAATACCCAAATTGCTACTAAAATAGTCTGTATTTAATTCTCCATTTTTCAAAAAAACCTCCTTAAGCCTCTCCGCACCCTCCTTCTGTAATATGCTATTAAGTCTTTCTCCCTTGAATCCCAATTCTTTTACGCGGTCTTCCTTCAAAATAAGCTTGCCATTTTTCTCACCATTTGACCAGAACTTTTCTGTCAACATCATAGCTTCTCTAACCGTCTTGGGTTCCGATGTGCCTTCTTCAGCGCTAAAAGCTGTCCGAGCCTGATTAAGCACAATTATTTGACTTCTCCACCCCTGGAAAGTGCCATTTATACCGCAAATTCCGGCTAACTCAAAATCACCAAGACTCGTCCAGCCAATATTTTTAATCCTGCATTTTCCATAACCATTCTCTTGCCTTTGCCTTTGAAAGATATCGCTGGTTAACTTTGCCAGGAAAATTCCACCCTTGACGTCACCCAAACCATAACGAAGCCCCGTTAAGCCAAGCCAGTTAAATAACCTAGTAGACTTTTCCAAAGGCCATGATGCCATTTTATAATCTCCCGTCTGAACTTTATTTAAAGAGATTTGTTCTGACGTTCTTAAGGAAATATTTCCCAAAATCTTACCGACATTGAGTGCCCATTTTATCTGCCAATCGTCTAGCTTTTTCTGATCAAAGCCATCTACTGCCCCCGCTTGAATCATCTTGCGGAATTTTCTTTCGATTGATCCTTCTGTCCATCTAAGTTCTCCTGTCTTCTCATCTTTTCCAAAACCCATCATTTCATCATAATTACTCCCCCTTAATATCCCATCCCTATTCATTAATCTGAAAATTTCCTCATCAAAAAGTCTTATAACCTCAGAAACCCCCTTAATGCTATGCATAACTTGCAATTTTTCCGGCATAATGTTTTGCGACCCCTCCACAAATCCATCCAATTTCCCCGTGGCAATTCTTAGATTCATCGTATGAAGCTCTGCCGCCGCTACTGCCGTAGTCAGTATTCTGTGGTAATTGTCTCTCGCTACCGGGTCTCCTCTCTCTCCCATTGTTTTAAGCGTGTTTTTAACTATGTCAAGATTCATGCCTCCATAAAAGCTTGTGCTATATTCGGATTCTTCCGAATCCATAGACTGCCCAATTATTCTGGTGACAAAATAATCTAAGGCATTTCTATCCTTTACTACCTCTTCTATAAGCTCTGGATCAATTTGTTGGGAATAAGGATTAACTCTTTTAAGTAATTCCATGACTTTTTCTTTTCTGAGCTCCTTATCGCTTGTGTGTAAAATTTCATCCATGCTCTCATAATAATCTTCAGGCTTAAGCAATGTATCGTTATATTTTTCAAGTGAAGTGAGCTGATCTTTTCCAATCAAACCATTCTTAAAGTAGCCCCTCGCCTTTTCCATTTCCTTATCAACTTCATTTGTTATTTTTATTTGCTCCTTGTAAGTTAAATTTTCAAAATCAGAAACTACTATTGAAGATAATTTGTCTTTTATTTCTACTAGCTTTGAATCCGTAATTTCATTCGCGAGCATCGCTAATTTCTCTTTTTTGGTATATCTTTCTTTTGGGGGTTTTTTGCGTGCAAATATGTCCCCGCGACTATCTTCTTCGTCTGGCGGAACTTCAGAGCTTTTTGGCGATTCCTGCCCTCGTTGTTCCCCTGCGTCTTCTTTTTTTGAAGAATCCTGACTATCTTCCGGTGGCTTCTGTGCGTCCTTGTTGTCTTCCATAAAAATATCTCCCTCTTTAGGATACCTTCCTTGCGCTTGGTTTGTCAATCTTTCATTACTTGCCATTGAGTCTTCCATAGCGCCCGCAGTTTAATACTCAACTAATCAAAAATCTTGACGCTTCAACCTGACATTTATTGGACAGCTTGCAAAAAGTCCAAAAACTATCTAGGATAAAAGTGTGAGAAATTTTCTTGTTTTTACCCTAAGTATTTTGTTTATTTTTGTTTTACATTTTTCCGCTGTAAAAACCTATGCCGACACAATTCTTCCCCCATGTGATACGTGGACAGATTTGAGCGGAAGCACAATGAACACAAAGGAAGCCATAAGCAAAGTTGATCAGAAAATAGACAAAATTGAAGATCTAAAATGCACCAGCGTAATGACCGCCGTCGGACCAATAAAGACCGATGCTACGGGTTTCGTGCAATCAATTTTTAAGATCGTTCTTGGGCTTGCCGGTGGAATAGCCCTAATTTTGATCATTTTCTCCGGCTACAGATACATGGCCTCTCAGGGAAATCCAGAAGCAGTCAAAGCCGCTACCGAGCAGCTAACTTCGGCGATCATTGGTCTTTTATTTATAATATTCTCATTTGTAATACTCCAAATGGTCGGCGTCGATATCTTGCAGATTCCAGGATTTGGCAAATAATATGAAACTGGCATTAACTTTACCCGGCATGCAAAGGCCAATAGATACTAATGTTCCCGTACCGACGGGAGGGCTTTTCACGAAAGGAACAGAGATCATAAGCGTTCTTCTGACTTTGTTTGTACTTATATCTATTTTTACAACCCTTTATTTCATTGTTGTCGCCGGATTCAACTTAATCACCTCCAGAGGACACAAAGAAAATATTAAAAACAACAGAGATGCAATAATGTATGCCACCTTAGGTTTATTCCTGATTTTCATATCTTTTTTCGCTGTAAATGTAATCGGCTCCGTGCTTGGCATTAACTTCTTCTGCTTTCTCTTCGGACAATCTTGCCATTAATCCACGGTCGGTATAAAATAGAGCCCACGAATATGAATATTGCAATTTTGGGCGGAAGTTTCGACCCTCCTCACAGAGGACATACGATTATCGCCAAGAGATTGTTAAAATTAAATAATTTTGACCAAGTTTGGCTCATGCCGTTGTTCCAGCACCCTTTTAATAAAAGCCTATCAACCCCCAAAGAAAGATTGGAGATGACAAAGCTGCTGGAAAAAGACAAGATTGTAGTTTCAGATATTGAAATAAAGAAAAGAACAACAAGCTATACCATCGACACGCTTAATTTTCTGAGAAAAACTAACCCGAAAGATAAATTTTATTGGATTATCGGCAATGATCAAATTAAAAATTTTACAAAATGGAAAAAATGGAATCAAATCATTGATAATTTCAAATTAATCATCGTTCCCAGGAGAGGTTCTAAAAAAACAGAGGAAGAATTTAAAAATCTAAGAGAACAAATTAGTTCTTCAAGAAATATAACAGTAATTAATAAAGGTAAATTCCCACCAATATCTATCTCCTCTACTTTTATACGCAAGAGAATAAAAAATAAAAAACCCATCTCGAATATGGTGCCAAAAGAGGTCGAAAGATATATAATTCAACATAAACTGTATGAATAACCTTAAAATTAACCCTGTTTTGGAAGAAAAAAAGATTACTTCATTTATTTCAGATGTCCTAAAAACTCAAGGATTTGATAATGTGATAATCGGACTATCCGGGGGGATAGATTCCGCACTTAGTCTCTCTCTTGTCAGGAAAGTCGTTGATCCAAAAAATATTTTTGTCGCTCACTTATATTATTTCAAGTCTCAAATCAATTCCCTCTTACCTTTCCTGAAAAAGGCAAATATTCCCCAGAAGAATATCTACAATATTTCAATAAAAAATGTCGTAGGTCAGACTGCAAAGGCAGCAGGATTAACGAAGAATTCCAAGGATTATCAAACCAGACTTGGAAACATGATGGCCCGCACAAGAATGATACTCCTTTATGATTTAGCTAAAAAACATCAAGGTCTTGTATGCGGAACGGAAAATAAATCCGAACTATTCCTCGGCTACTTCACTAGATTTGGCGACGAGGCTTCAGATTTTGAACCCATACAACATCTTTACAAAACTCAAGTTTATCAACTAGCTAAGCACTTAAATATTCCCGAAAAAATAATCAGTCAAGCCCCCAGCGCAGGATTATACGATAACCAAACTGATGAAAAAGATTTTGGTTTTTCATATGAGGAGGCGGATAAAGTTTTAGATATTTACCTGAACAATAAAAAATCTGTTTCTAAAACTATTTTAAAAAATTTTCCAAATGCACAAAAAATATTTGATTGGGTCAACAAGAATTCATTTAAACACCATTTGCCTCACACAATTAAACAACTTACCACTTGACAAAGGAAAAAATCCTGTTTACTATAAATGAAGTGAAGAAATCATTAATTTTTGGCTCAAGTGTTTTAGCATATCTATCAGTTCCCTTTATCGCATTTGCCGATGCTACTACTCAGAATGCAAACATCTGTATAAGCAATACCAATCCTATTGCCACTATTCTTTGCAATCTTACTCAAAAAGGTTTTGGCAGCGTTATACAGGGCGTGGTTGTTTTAATCGTAGTGTTGGCCGTAATTGTCGCACTTCTTTATCTTCTTTACGGAGGAATTAAGTGGATCACATCTAAGGGTGAAAAAACCGAGGTGGAAGCTGCCAGAAATCACATAACTGCTGCCATTGCAGGATTAATTGTAGTTTTCTTGGCAATTTTCATATTGTCCATCATTCTAGGAGCGTTTGGAATAAGTATTAGCCAGTTAGCCCTTCCGACAATCGGCAAATAATAAGTCCCCTTCTTGTTTTTTAAAGCTTTCTTTGCTACTCTTTTATTATGCCTAGCTGGTTTCAACCATGGGGAAATTGGGGAGATGTCGGTAGTTGCGTCACGAAAGAAGGAGTCGCCACTCTTGACTGCTTACGCATTGTTTTTCTTAACGTTTTGAGCGCCCTATTAATGTTCGCAGGGCTTACTGCCCTGATAATGTTCCTCGTGGGAGGCTATAAGCTCGTGGTAACGAAAGGAAATCCTAAGAAGATCGATGGAGTAAAAAACACTTTCACCTATGCCACAATCGGACTTGTCATTATCATATTTTCCTTTGCAATAATCTCAATAATTTCCAGAGTTACCAGCGTTGATTGTATAACCAAATTCGGCTTTACTGCTTGCCAATAATTGGCTTGATAATTCCCAAAAGGAGCAAATCCACAATAATTGGCGCGAGTAAAAACACTATCGATCTTTGAATTACCATAACTAATCCTGCTGTAAATATTTTGTCTAATACAGACAGTTGAGGACGAAATCCCAAGATGTAGGCACCGATAAAAATTATAAAAAAAACTATTAAAATTTCTGCCGTTCCCTCCATGTCTTTACTGCTGGAAAACATAGTATTGCCAATCGCAAACAATAAATAAGCTATCGCTAAGATTAAAACTATATAAACAAACAACCCCTTGCTTTGGACAAGCGTAACATTTGAACTAAAAAAAGACACAACAGCCGTAATAATTATAAGCCCCATAAAAATGGGCGCAAATCCAATTAAGCTCCTCCTGATCGGGTCCGTCTTGCCAATTTCAACGCTTCCCATCCTTACGGTATTACCATGCCTTTTTGGAACAAACTCCATATTCCCCACCGGAACGAACAAAATAATTGCCACAAGAAAATGGGACAGCTCATGAATAACGATTCCCGGCAAAAAAATAAATGACAAAAGGTTTATTGACATAAATCGGGAAAGGGTTTTGCTTACTGTTCTTGAGAGAAAAAACAAAACAATTATTTCAGTTAGAAGTAAGAGAAAATAAATCATATCTAAATTTATTCTAGGATAATTAACCAGTCTTATCAATACTTTTCACACCCGAGGCTAGAAATATTTTTTTTGACATATTTTGATAATCTTGCAATGCAATTTTTCACGCTATATGCTAATTTTGTATGGAAAATCATCCAATTCCGCAGGATGTAACGGGATTCCAATTCAAGCTTATCGGCAACATGACGGTCAAACAATTTGCCTATCTTATGTCAGGGGCTATCCTGACGGGAATGTTATGGCAATTACCCGTTAATGTTCTAATAAAATTCCCGTTTTGCGCTTTTTTTGCAATCTTAGGCCTTGGACTCGCATATTTTCCAATCAGTGGACGGCCAATGGATACTATGATCGGAAACTACATTAAGGCAATGATTAATCCAACTCAATTTGTTTATCAAAAAAACGGAGACCAAACTTACTATCCGAACAAAACCTCAACTACAGCGAGTGGCACGAGACAAGGTCAAAATATCCTAAGCCCTTTCCCTAAAGACAAATTAAAAGCCTATATTGAGTCGCAAAATGCTCTGCCGAAAAATATGCTTGATGAGAAAGAAAACAATTTCTTAACCTCCGTGTCCAACCTAGCGACAGGAAGTGTTGTGGTCAACAACGAATCGACAGTGACACCTACAGCAAACGTAGACTCTCAAACTTTGCCAACCGGATATGCCACTATCGACAGTCAAAAAGAAGCTGCCGTTGTCCCACAGCCTGTTCCTTCATTGCAGCCCATTCAGTCGACACAGCCGACAACCGCCCCCCAACCGGCCAGCCCAATTACCAGACCTCAATCTCAGATTGAAAACGTAAAACCATTACCGATAGGAACAATTAAACCGATTAAAATGCCAAGCGTGCCCGAATCTCCTAACATAATAACCGGAATTACCAAGGATCCTCGCGGAAACGCCTTGTCAAATATTTTAGTTGAGATAAGGGACAGGGAGAATAATCCGGTCAGAGCCTTTAAAACCAATGAGTTCGGCAGATTTGCCTCTGCCACTCCATTAGCAAATGGCACATATGCAATTGAGTTTGAGGACCCAAGGACTCAAAATAGATTTGAAAAAATAATGGTTAATGTCACGGGACAAATTATCATGCCTATAGAGGCAATTTCCGTTGACGCTAGAGAGGAACTTCGCAAGTCTCTTTTTGCAACACAAACAAATTAATATGAAAAATTCTGCTCAAAAAATACAGGCCACGACTCAGAAATTTATTGAGATTCTCGATATCATAGACGATGTTGTTCTTCTCGAGTACGGCAATGCCTGCTCTGTAATTGAAATTCAAGCTACCAATTTCGCTCTCTTATCTCAAGATGAACAAAACGCTAGGGTTCTTTCCTACTCTTCCCTACTTAATTCTTTGTCTTTTCCCATTCAGATTTTTATCCGGAGCAAAAAAATTGACATTTCCTCCTATTTAAAACTTTTAGATGCAGAGCAAGAAAAAAGCCAAAATGAGCTTTTGAAAGATCATATTAAATTATATAAAGATTTTATTCAAGAATTGGTAAAAGTAAATACTGTTCTGGACAAAAAATTTTATATCGCAATTCCCTATACCGGACTGGAAAGCGGTATCGGCATGAACCGGGAAAACTATTACAGATCCGCAAAGGCAAAACTGGCGACAAAGGCTGAAGGTCTGCATGCAATGCTCCGCCGAATGAATTTAATAGCAAAGACATTAGGCAAAGACGAACTGATAAAGTTATTCCACGAAATTTTTAACGGAGAATTTCAGCAAGTTGATCAAGTTGCCCAAAACGCCAATTATCCCATCATGAAAGGAAAAGTTATTTAATATGTCTGATATAAAAAACGTGAATCGCGCGGGAGAAGCAATCTCCCCGATTGAAGCAATTAAAAGGGGCATGGGCTCCCTGGTTGACGTGCTTGCCCCATCTTCGGTTGAGGTCGATTTTAACTTCATCCGGGTCGGTGAGAGATTTTATAAGACTTTTTTTGTAGCCGGATATCCACGCTATGTTTCCCCAAACTGGCTGTATCCCGTGATTGATTTTAGCCACTCTTTAAATATCTCCATGTTTATTTATCCTACCACCTCATCAGATGTCTTGTCGGATCTGAGACGAAAAACGGCCGAAATGGAAGCAACTATTTCCTCTCAAATAGATAAGGGCCTGGTGGTTGACGCCAAAATTGAAGCTGCCCTGGAAGATGCCATGGGACTGGCGGAAGAATTAGCGAAAGGGATGGAAAGATTTTTTCAAATGAGCCTTTATATAACACTATACTCGGAATCACTTCCTGAGCTCCAACAGGCGTCCAAAAGCCTTGAATCTACGCTCTCTTCGCTCTTGATACTACCAAAGCTGGCGACACTGCAGGCCGAAGAAGGCTTCAAATCAACAATACCCTTTGGTACGGACGATCTTTTTATTACCAGGAATATGGATACCACATCCCTAGCCTCAACCTTCCCTTTCACATCCGCAACCCTGACTCAGGACAAGGGAATCGTTTATGGATTAAATCAGCAAAACGGATCATTAATTATCTTTGACAGGTTTTCTCTGGAAAACGCCAACGAGGTTATTTTTGGAAAATCAGGCTCAGGAAAATCTTACCTGATAAAACTTGAGGCTATGCGTCAATTTATGTTTGGCTCCGAAGTAATAATCGTTGACCCTGAAGGAGAATATGAAGCAATCACAAAAACACTCGGCGGAGAATATGTTTCTTTTACAGCCGGATCTCCGATTAAAATAAATCCGTTTGACTTATCCGGTGTGTATGTTGAAGGAGAAAATGAGCTGGGGTTAAAAATCCTTTCTTTACATGGACTGCTCAGAATAGTTTTAGGAGAACTTGATGCCACACATGATGCAATTCTGGACCGGGCGCTGGTTGAAACTTATAGACAAAAAGGGATAACCACCGATCCAGCCACCCAAACAAAACAACCGCCATTAATGGAGGATCTCTACAAAGTGCTGCTTGGCATGGAAGATTCAACTTCCAATGAATTAGCCCTCAGGCTGGAAAAATTTATTAAAGGCAGCTTGAGCGGACTGTTTAATCAGCAATCAAATTTTGATATCAAAAATCCTTTTACTGCTTTTTCCGTCAAAGCCCTAGAGGACGAACTAAGACCAATTGCGATGCATATCATTCTTGATTTTGTTTGGACAAAAGTCAGAAAGAGCTTGAAGAAGCGCCTCTTAATTCTGGACGAAGCCTGGTATTTAATGAAATATGAAGATTCGGCGTCTTTTGTTTATGGCATTGCCAAGAGAGCCAGAAAATATTACCTGGCTCTAACAACTGCAACACAGGACGTTCAGGATTTCCTGTCAACCGACTACGGAAAAGCAATCCTCTCCAACTCTTCGATACAAATATTGCTGAAGCAAAGCCCAACCGAAATTGATACCGTCTCTAAAATATTCTATTTATCTCAGGGAGAAAAAGATTTACTGACATCCGTAGGGGTGGGCGAAGGCTTATTCTTTGCCGGACAAAGCCACGTTGTCGTTAAAGTAATTGCTGCTCCGTTTGAAAACGAACTCGCTACCTCTAATCCACAAGAGGTTAAAGAAATGCAAGAGAGAAATGCGGCTTACCGGGAGACATCGTCCCCGCAAGACCCAACCACATCGCAAATTAACACTACGGTTATTCCTTCCCAACCGACAGAACCAACGGTGCAAACAAATCAAAACGCTGCCCCTACGCCAGACGCGCAGGAACCGGAAATATTTTAATAACTTATGGCAAACTCTTTAAGTTACCAGGAGGCAGAACGACTCATAAGAGAAAACCCCAGACAAGCTGATGCCCTAGCATTTGAGTCTCAGGAGTATTTCAAAACTCATCCAGATGTCACATCAACCGATCTTCCCAAGTCCGTTCTTGACGGCAAAGCAATATCGGAAGCCTATTCATATCTCAGAGAACGACACGAAGATCTTCAAATGAACCAAGAGGGATCTATTGACCAAACCAAAATCCCTCCGGAGTTGGGTGGCCTGCCTGTTCTGGCCGCGGCTTTTTTTGAAAGGCCAAAAATAATGGAAGATGACGGAGACTATCATAGAATTCAAGAAAAATTAAAAAAAGATTGGCTCAAAGAAAATAATGCAAAAGATTTTATGTCAAAAGAAGGATTGGATTATCTTTATGGATCCGATCTACGTCAACAGACAAGAGATGCTTTTAGAAAAGATCCTAGAAACGCAAAAAAAGTAGAAAAATATGATAAAGAAAAGAAAAAAATTTACAAAAAGTATCAGGACGACCCCGTGAGATATAGGTACCAAAATGACATGATGTATGAAACTAGCGACAGATTGGCGCTTTTGGAAAAAACCAACAAAGGCACAAAACTGTCAAAGGAGGAGATTAGCGCTCAGCAGGACGAAATAACCAGACAGATACATGGCAACTATTTAAAACGTTTTGCTCGAGAAAATCCAGAAAAAGTAAAAACATACCATGAAATAATAAAGGCAGAAAGAGTAAAACGCGAGGTTTTAGGACAGAAGGAGACCAATCCTAAGTTCAGCTTTTACTCTCCCTATACACAACCATCCTCTGTCACCGCAGAATCACCCACATCTGGTCAGACACATCCAATTACTTCATCAAGCTCCCAACCTGGAACAAAAATAAAAAATCCCTCCAGAGGTCTCAGGGGATCACCGAAACTAAACAGCCTCCCAGGGCCCAAAATGGCAGGAAAAAAGGGCCTTACGTCATTTTTAGCAGCTAATCCTTGGGTTTGGATCATCTTGGGAATTATAGTCTTAATTATTATTGTTTTTATTATTGTTGTTTCTGGAACTTCCGGAGGGGCTCCCGGAGTACCAACCGTTGAGACTACGCCAGCTCCAACGTCTGTAGTATCGCCTATACCACCTCTTGCACCCTGATGGGCATAATTAGATGCATGAATGTGGGGTCCTCAACCTCTTTAAAAACTCCGGGATTAAGAGGACCATTCATTTCAAAAGACACTGTTTCCCCGGTTGTGTTAGATAAAAAATCTAAAAGGTATCTGGCGTTAAAAGCGATTTCATTTTCTTCTCCTGTAGTTTTTGCCTCCACCTCAATTTGATTCTTCCCAACTGACGGAGCATTGGCGGAAATTATTATTTTTTCTCTCCGAATTGAGAGTTTTATTATTCCGGCAGTTTGCCTGGCAAAAACATAACCGGCTTTGATGGCTTTCTGGAGACTATCTTTGTCAAAAATTGTCTTTGTAGAAAAATCTGCGGGGATTATTTTTTCATAATTAGGAAATTCTGCCTCTATTAATCTACCAATTAGGGTTGTGTCGTTTTGAGAGAAAATAATTTGGTTTTTTTCTTTTGAAACATAAACATCTACATTTCCTGCCTCTTCATCTTTTTCCATTTGAACCAATTCCCTGATTACCCTGGACGGAACAATAATAGAAACTTCTTCCGCCTGTTTTTTGGTAGTCGTTTTTAGGGCATGCTTTTTTAAAGAAAGTCTGTATCCGTCCGTAGCAACTAATAAAAACCCTTCTTTTTCATCCTTTATTAAGACCCCCGATAGGGCTGGTCTCTCTGAGTCCGGACTGGCTGCAAACACTACTTTAGAAAAGTCTGATCCAATTAAATCTTTCTTCAGGGTCATTAACTGTGGTCCTTTGTCTTCATATAGTTTTGGGAATTCGTCTGCCGGGGCCGTTTGAAATGTATTTTCCTCCTTTTCGCTCACCATCACCAATCCTTCGCTTGTGGTTTCCAGAGTTATTTTTCCCGAAGGGATCATTCCCACCAACTCTACGAATGTTTTTGCTGGTACCGTAACCAAACCCTCCTCTTCCGTCTTGGCTGGTATCTCTACTATTATTCCTATTTCCAGGTCTGTGGCGCTTATATTTAGTTTTCCCTCTCTTGCTTCTATTAAAAAATTGAGGAGTATAGGAAGTTGGCTTCTGGTTGAAATAGCGTGGTTTACAAACAATAATTTTTTTTGTAGGTTATCGGAAATAAGAGAAACTTTCATTAATTTTTCTTTCGTTTTAAATGTTGTTGTTGTAGTAGTGTATCTGGAAAAGTGGAAAAAAGCAAGCGGGCGTGCCTAAAAAGATGTGGATAACTTGTGGGAAAAAAGTGAGACTTAGTGTTGATAAAGCTTACCATTTTTTTAAATTTTCACCACTAGTTTTTATTAAAGACTTTATCCCCAAGATCTCCTCAGAGAAGCTTTTATTAGACAACAAGCCCTCAATCTTTCCTACTCCGTGCATGATGGTGGTGTGGTCTCTCCCGCCCAAGATGTTACCTATCTCTGTAAAGCTAAGAGACAAGTCTTGTTTTAAAATATACATAGCTATTTGCCTGGCTTTTACCAGACTAGCGTCTCTTTTTGGACCCTTAATCAGAGTTTCTTTAATATCGTAAAAAGCGCAAATGTTTCTAATTACTTCATCTGGATGAAAAAAATTCCTTTCCTCGGGGGTGTTTTTATTTAAAGTATTTTCCACCAAATTTGGGGTAATAGCGCTCCCTTTACTGGTGGCAACGGTAATAGTCTTAAGAAGCAATCCTTCCAACTCTCTGGAGTCATGAGCCCTTTCCGCTATTTTTTTAGCTGCTTCAATAGATAAGTCGAGACCGTACTTCTTTGCTTTTATGAGAAGGATAGCTGTCCTTAATTCAAAATCCGCAGCCTCAATGTCTACCGTTAACCCTCCGGCAAAACGGGACGAAAGTCTCTTTTCTAATTTCTTGATTTCAGAAGGCGGCCGGTCGGAAGAAAGAACAATTTGCGCCCCCGCATCGATAAGGATATTAAAGGTGTGGAAAAGCTCTTCTTGGGCCCTGTCCTTGCCGGCAAAAAACTGAACGTCATCCACTATCAAAAGATCAATGTTTCTGAATTTTCTCTTCATTCTGGCGGTGTCATTGTTTCTGATAGCCTCAACTACCTCATTGGTGAATTCTTCGCTGGTAGTATAGATAATTTTTTTGTCCGGATCATTCTTGTAGACCTCATTGGCAATTGCCTGCATCAGGTGGGTCTTTCCTACCCCCACGGGGCCATAGATAAAGAGTGGGTTGTATGCTTGTCCCGGTTTTTTGGCCACAGTAGTAGCGGAAACAAAAGCCAATTGATTGCTCGATGAGACGGCCAACGTTTGAAAAGTGAAGTCAGGTCTGACTCTTGGCAGGTGTCCAATTGTTGGCGGCTGTTTCTTTTCAACATGAGCAAATAAGGGGGTGACGGCAAGATTATCGGTTGCTACCCTGTTGATAACTTTTGGAACAAAAACAATTTTAGTATCGGTCTTGGTATACTTATCCACGGTTTTTTTAATTACCTCATAAAAACGTTTTTGCAAAAGATCAATAATCATGGTTGAGGGCGCAGCGATGGAGGCTGTTTGATCTTTCAGGGACAAAAGGGCCGTAGATTTAAAAAGGGTTAAATAGTTGGCGCGTGAAACTTCTGTTTCAATTTCACCTAAAACTTTCTTCCACAAGGCATCGTTATCTTCGTTCATGGTACCATGCAGTTTAACTATGTGGATAACTTTTTGTCAAGATGGGAAAAGTGGATACAACTATATCTCTTTTTTTGTGACTTTCAAAAAAATGATTTATTTGCTATACTATTATTCATGGAAAAATTTGTAACCCTTAAAAAAGTAAAACGAAAGAGAAAGCATGGATTTTTAGTCCGGATGAGATCACACGGCGGACAAAAGGTCATTGCCAGAAGAAGAACTAAGAATAGAAAAATGCTTGCCCTAGAGTAGCGTAATGTTTAAAAGAGAAAACCGCCTTGTTCCCGGAGTAAGATTTAGCAATTCCCATACATTGATAGTTCCCCAATTCACCTTGAGAGACAAAGAGAATGACTTAGGTCTTAACAGATTTAGTATAGTAGTTTCAAAAAAAGTTGACACCAAAGCGGTAGTAAGAAACAAGGTTAAAAGGTTTTTCAGAACAGTCTTGATAGCGATGAGCGAGAAAATGAAAACCGGTCATGATATACTCTTCGTAGTAAAAAAAGAGTTTTTGAATAAAAATAACGAGGAAAATCTGCTTGCCATAAAAAACTCTTTGCAAAAATCAGGCCTTTTAATACTATGAAAAAAATTTTACTTTTCGCCATCGCTATTTATCAGTCAGTTGTTTCTACCCTTTTAAAAAACATCTTAGGTGTCAATAAGATGTGCAGGCATTCCCCTACCTGCTCAGAGTATGCTAGAATAGCAATTAGAGAAGAAGGCGTTTTGTTGGGTCTTAAAAAATCCGCAATAAGGATATTAAGCTGTCAGCCGTTTTTCAGTTTTTAACATATGGGAGCTTTTTTTAATTTAATTTTAGTTAATCCGATCATAAACATTTTGGTGGCCGTCTATGCCATATTTTCTTGGCTGCATATTCCCTATGCCTTAGGCTTTTCTATTGTCGGATTAACGGTCGTAATAAGAATAATTATGTATCCACTAACGACTTCCCAGCTGGAAGCGGCCATGAAAATGCAGAAAATGGCTCCACTCCTCAAGAAACTTAAAGACAAATATAAGGGAGATTCAACCAAAATGCAGCAGGAGACACTGAAACTTTATAAGGAGCATGGAATAAACCCGGCTGCCGGATGCTTGCCGGTTCTGATCCAGATGCCAATAATTTGGGCTTTATATTACGTTCTTCAGCGTGTTGTCGGATTTAAGACGAATCTAGCTTTAACAGAAATAAATAAAATTGTTTATTTTGATTTTTTAAAACTTCATAGTGCCTGGAATACCTCATTCTATGGTCTTTCTCTTGGGGCAATGCCGTCAAAGCTCATTTCAACTGTAGGTCCGTTAATCTTGTTGATTCCCCTTTTAACGGGCGTAATGCAGTTTTTCCTGTCCAAAATGATGATCCCTGCCAAAACAGCAGTTGAAATTTTAGAAAAAGATATTGAAAAGAAAGCTCCAGTTGATAAAAAAGATGCAGAAGATTTTGCCAGCGCCTTTCAGACCCAATCTTTATTTATTTTTCCCCTCATGATTGGCTTTTTCTCATACAGCTTCCCGATAGGAATTTCCATATACTGGAATACTTTCACGATTTTTGGTATCATACAGCAATATAAAGTCATGGGATTAGGAGGATTAAGTACATGGATAAAAAAGAAATAAAAATTATAAAAGATATCACCGAGAAACTCTTGAAGCTTTTGGATATTGAAGGCGGTTTTGAAATTGTTGAGTCAAAAGACGCCGAATCTGAAAGTGTCGAAATAGTTCTTAACACCAAAGATACGGGTGTCGTAATAGGATATCACGGAGACACTCTTGAAGGATTACAGTTGGTTTTATCATTATGTGTGGCCAGAAATCTTGGAAGATATGTCCGCATTTCGATCGACGTTGGAGACTATAAGAAAAATAGATCCGAATGGTTAAAAACTTTGGCCACGGAAACCAAGGAAAGAGTTTTGACAGAAGGCAGAGAAATGGCAGTTCCGGAACTCAAATCTTGGGAAAGAAGAATTGTCCACCTAATCTTAGAAAAAGACAACGAAGTAATGTCGGAGTCACGCGGTGAAGGCAGAGATAGAGTTTTAGTTGTCTCCCCCAGAGTTAAATAATCTTATCCCCTTTTGGCGATGTTTCCATTTTAGTTTATTTATTCTAATTGGAATGTGGACGTTTTATTTGGTATTCTAACGACATGCAATATTTGCAATATTTGGTAATCATTGGTGCAATTGTAAATTTGATTGGGAAAGCCTCCTATATAAAGGAAACTCTCAGAGGAAAGACGAAGCCCAACAGAATTTCCTGGCTACTTTGGACAATTGCCCCTTTAATAGCGACCGCTGCCGCCCTTGAGGACGGAGTCAGGTGGGCCGTGCTGCCAGTTTTTATATCGGGGTTTGGTCCGTTATTGGTTTTACTGGCTTCTTTTTTTAATAAAAAATCCTCTTGGAAATTAGAAAAATTTGATTATGCTTGTGGAATATTTTCCGGGCTGGCCCTTGTTTTTTGGTTTATAACGAAAGAACCAACCGTGGCAATTGCATTTGCAATCGCGAGTGATGGTTTTGCCGCAATTCCGACATTAATAAAATTGTGGAAATATCCAGAGACAGAAACGGCCAACGCATATGTTGCAGGACTATTTAGTTCCCTAACTAGTTTTGCGGCCGTAGGAATGTGGAGCTTTTCCTCAGTTGCTTTTCCTACTTATTTAGTTCTGATAAATTCATTTTTGGTTTTGGCAGTTTACAAAAAAAAGATTATTGGCAGATAGCTTGTTATCAAAAATTGTTTTCACAATTTACTCCTCCAATTTTATTCTAAACAATATATTTTTCTTAAATTTTAAATAAGAATTTTTTGCGAAAATAAATATTTTTAGCCTCTTTGTAAATAAATGTTTTCATGGTAAACTTTAATTATGTTAAATGTAATAAATGTTTTTACGGATGGGGGAGCTAGAGGAAATCCCGGGCCATCAGCCTTAGGAGTTTATATCACCGATGAGAAAAATTGCCAAATTGCCGGCTTCGGACAAACTATTGGAACAGCCACCAATAATGTTGCCGAGTACAGGGCAGTCATTGCCGCTCTTGATTGGATAATTGAAAATAAAAAGCTATTATCTCCGGATGCTAAAATAAATTTTTTTCTTGACTCGAAACTTGTTTGCTCGCAGATAATCGGATTGTTTAAGGTAAAAAATGTCAGTCTTAAAGATTTACTTTTGGATGTCAGAGATAGGGAAGGACAAATTTGTTTGCCGATGTATTATAAACATATTCCCAGAGAACAAAATACAAAAGCCGATGCCTATGTCAACAGCGCTCTAGATAAGCAGGAAGTATCTATGTAAGTAATATGAAATCTGCCCTTAATAATCCTTCTCCCCAAAATCCAATCCTAATTATTGACAGATTAGGATTAATCGGCGAACCTCTGTCTGTAAAACTTTCAAAAAATAATTTTGTGGTTTTTGTGAGCAGTAAGAGTGTGCGAGAGAAAAAGATAAATATATTAGAAGTGCCGTTTTTAAAAAAAAACCCCAAAATTCCTGATGGAAAATATTCCCACATTATTTTTATTGATGAAGAGGCGCTGGATTTAGAAATTTTACCCAAAATTATCGATAAAGTTAAGGATGTAAATTCAGACTTTATTTTCGTACAGGGAATATTTATAGAAGGAGAATACTCTAGAAATAAAGTCATGACTTTATATCCGAGTGCAAGAGTGGTAATTCATGGAGACATTTTTGACAATCAGTTGGTTCTAAAAAAAGAAAATTTCAAATCAATAATTAATAAGTTTATTTATCAGGCTCAAGCGTTTGGAAAGATACAGGTATTAAGGGATGGCTTGAGATCGATGTTTCCCGTAGCGCTGGAAGATGTGGTAGACGGATTAATAAGCCTAATAAGAAAAGAAAATAAATCAAAGAATTCTCTTTTTTATATTTTTCCAAAATATCCTTCGACCGAGCTGTCCGTAGCTCATATGATTCAAAAAATGAATCCGGAAATAATGGTAGATTTTACAAAACATGATCCAAGGCCGGAAAAAATTACTTATCCTCTGGGTGGTGAAAATTTATTGATAGATAAATATCCTTTGGCTAAAAAAATTAGAAATATAGATATAAAAAAGACAGTGAAACCATATGGCATAGGTGTTTCCGAAATTGCAAAAAGAAAGAAAATTTCCTCAGCCTTCATTGTTTGGATCCTGCTTTTTATATTTATTTCTCCGCTCATTTTTACATATTTGTTTTCTTTTCTTGGAGCAGCCACCTTGCAATATGCAGGTGAAGAGACTGGGGAAGGTAGATTTAGTAGCGCCAAAAGTTCCGTTCATTTATCCCAAGCTTTGTATTCTGCAGCCGAACAGACAATGAGGGCTCTTTATATTCAGGCAGAAATCATTGGAAGAGAAGGCAATTTGAATAATTTTTCTGAGAACATAACTGAAGGTTGTAAAACTTCGGAAGTTCTGTCTCAGGCTCTAACCTCAGAAGCGTATTTAGCGGCAGTTATAAATGGAAAAAGTCAAAATCCAACAGATGATTTTTTGCAAAGTCAGAATTATTTAAGAAGTTCAATTGTTTCATTAAATAAAATTAAAGCAGAAGGAAAAATATCCGCACCTATTCTGCAAAATTTAGAAAAAATAAATCCCCTGATCAATCTCGTATCCAACGCTCTGGATATTCTTCCAAATATTTTTGGAATGGACGGCCCAAAAACATATTTGATTCTTTTTCAAGATAACATGCAACTAAGACCGGGCGGAGGATTAATTAACACATATGGAATACTGAAGTTTAATCTGGGCAAAATTACGGAATTTTCTCTACATGACGTGGCTAGTGCGGACAAGCAATTAAGGGGGCACGTAGAGCCACCCTTTGCGGTTAGAAGATATCTTCCGTCAGAGCATTGGTACATGAAGGACAGTAATTTCGATGTGGACTTTTCTCAGTCTGCCTCATTTTCAGCCAATTTTCTATCGATTGAAACAGGCCAAAAGGCGAATGGCATTATTGGTGTAGATATGTCTTTTATTAAAAATATTTTGCATGCCATAGGACCGGTTATGATAAAAAAATATTCACGAGTGGTTAATGAAGACAACTTTGACGCCTTGATTCAGTCTCCTCCGGATAATTATTTTTCAAGATACGTCTACGATGCAATCATAAAAAAGATCATGGCAGGGGATGTTTCGCACGCTTTAATTTTACAAACAATTTCCGATGCGATTATTAAAAAGGATTTATTGTTTTCGTTCAATGATTTTCAGAATATTTTTACAGTCAACGGCTGGTCATCTTCTCTTTGGGACGAAAGAATCAATGCCAGCGGCGTTATAAATGATTTTGTGGGCATTAATGAAGCGAATTTGGGAAACAATGATATTAATTATTTAATTTCAAGACAAGTATCGCAAAAGATAAGTATAGGAAATGTCGGAAACGTTTCCGAAGAATTGACAATCTATTATAAAAATCAAAGCGTAAAAGGGGAAAACAAAGACTACAAAAATTATTTGAGAGTAATTTTGCCGGGAGATGCGAATCTGTCGGGGATATCGATAAATGATAATATACAGAATATTGTAAATGCAATTACGGATCCGCTTGTCTATGAGGCGCAAAATTTCAAGGTTCCGCAGGGTCTTGAGGTTGAAAAGACCGATGAAGACAGCAAAACGATTTATGGTTTCCTGGTAAAAATTCCAGCGGGGGGGATTGTTAAAGTTACGTTAAAATATTCTTTGGTTCAAGATGTTGCCGGATTAAATGCCTTTTCTTATGACCTTAAGTTATTTAAACAGCCTGGAGTTGATAATCTTCCATATTCACTTACCTTGAATTATCCAAATTATTTCAGGGTGGCAGAAAATTCAGACGGAATAAATAAAATAGGAAGTAGCGTAACATCTTCTAAGGAGATCGTGAGCGACCAAGATTTGAATATAGATTTTGTTACAAGCGAATAGTTGCCAAGAGCAATGTGAATCCACTACAATAGGTCAGTTATATGGGAAACGGAATTACTGAAACTCTTTATCCAATATCCTTTAGGCAAAAAGATGCAGCTGCATTAGGGAGCCAACTTAAAAATCGCAGCAGTGTGGTTTTAATAGGAATGAAGAGGGTTGGAATCAGTAATTTCCTGCGTTTTTTTCTTAATCACAAAGAAATTGCCAAAACCTATATCGCTGATGGGAATTCACACCTTTTTATTGCGGTCGATCTGAATGATATGGTGGAGCGGGAAATTTTCCCCTTTTGGATATTAACACTTAAGAGAATTTTGGACAGCGTTGAAAATTCAAGCCTCAAGGCACAAACCAAGAAGTATATCGAAAGATTATTTTTGGATAGTATGCAATCGAAAGACACTTTTTTGACCATAGAAAGCGTAAAGAAAAGCTTAACTAAAATTACGGAAGAAAACATTTTGCCGACAGTTTTCTTTATACGCTTTGACAGATTAAAAGAGATTGTTACTCCGGAATTGTTTGCAAATCTACAGGGATTAAAAGATGCGGCCGATCAAAAAGTTTCGTATGTATTTACTAGCTTCAGGGGCTTAACGGATATTGCGCCCTCGGTCTTTACTAAATCGTCAATTTCGCTTTTTGCCCAAAATATGTATATAAAACCGGCGGAGGCAAAAGATGCAAAAATAATTTTTGAAACATATATGGATAAATATAGACTTTCATTGTCGGACTCTCTGGAAAAATCCCTTTTCGAAATTATTGATGGATATATTCAGTACCTTCAATTGGCTTTGATCTCTTTCAAGGAATCGGGAGTGAAATTAAAGAATAAAGAGGAAATTTTTGATTTTCTAGCGACTGATGAAAGAATTACTTTGCAGTCAGAAGAGCTCTGGGAAAGCTTAAATAACAGCGAACAAAACGTTTTGTTGAAATTAGAAAAAAAACAGAATATATCGTCTGAAGAGAGAAAGTCAGCCTCTTATTTATGGGACAGCGGATTTGTTGCCGAGAAAAATATTATCTTTAGTCCGCTTTTTGGCTATTACCTTCAGGAAAAACAGCTAACCAATAAGAATACAGCGAATATTGATTTAAGCAAGAAAGAAAATCTTTTATTTTCATATCTTAAAGACAGAGTTGGAAATATTTGCGAAAGGGAAGAGATTGTCCAGGCAGTTTGGGCGGAGGTTGAAGAATTTGGAGTTTCAGACTGGGCAATTGATAGATTGGTAGCGCGTCTTAGGGTAAAACTTAAATCTCAAAAATCCAAGTTTGAAATCCAAACAATTAAAACCAGGGGCTATAAAATGACCTCTAGGGAATAATTCGGTAAATCCTCGGTAATTATGTTTCATTGCTTGGTTTATGAGGCTGTGTTAAAATGAGGCAATGGACAAGGTTTATAATCATAAAGATGTTGAAGAAAAAATCTATAAAACCTGGGAGGAGGCAGGCTATTTTAAGCCTGAAATAAACCCCAAAGGAAAACCTTATTGCATCATTTTGCCTCCCCCGAATGCCAACGGAGCCCTACATTTTGGACATGCCATGTTTGTGGTTGAAGACATTCTGATCCGCTATCGCCGCATGAAGGGGGAGAGCGCTTTGTGGCTTCCGGGAACTGATCATGCTGGAATAGAGACACAGTTTGTGTTTGAGAAAAAACTAAAAGAGCAAGGAAAGTCCCGCTTAGATTTTGACAGAGTCACTCTTTATGAAATGATTTATGAGTATGTGAGTGAGCATAGAGGAGGCATAGAAAAACAGCTAAGGAGGCTTGGCTTTTCTTTGGATTGGTCACGGGAGAAATATACACTTGATCCGGACGTTATTAAGCTTGTCCACAAAACGTTTAAAAAAATGTATGATGAGGGGCTGTTATATAGAGACTATAAATTAGTTAATTACTGTACCTTTGACGGCACTTCATTTTCCGATTTAGAAGTCATAAATACCGAGAGGGAGGGGACACTTTACAGCATTAAGTTTCCTGTAAAAACAGGCGGATTTATAACCATTGCCACTACCAGGCCGGAAACTTTGGTTGGGGACGCAGCCGTAATGGTCAACCCTAAAGATAAGAGATATCAAGATTTAGTCGGGAAAACAGTTGTTTTGCCCATTGTCGGAAGAGAAATTCCAATTATTGCAGACGAATCGGTAGATATGACTTTTGGGACAGGAGCCGTAAAGGTGACACCCAGTCATGATTTCAATGACTTTGAAGTAGCCAAAAAGCATAATCTCAAATTTCCGCCAATTATTGGCATGGACGGCAAAATGAAGGGAGTAAAGGAATTGGAAGGTTTGTACGTCAAGCAAGCCAGGGCGAAGATTATAGAAATGTTGAAGGAAAAAAATCTCCTGGAAAAAGAAGAAAAGCATGTGATGGTGATGAGAACTTGCTATAAATGTAAGAACGTTCTGGAACCTCTTCCTCTGGAGCAATGGTTTATTAGGGTAGAATCTCTGAAGAACAAAGCGATAGAAGCAGTTAAAACCGGAAAAGTAAAAATTACTCCTAAAAATTTTGAGGCTATTTATTTCCAATGGTTAGAAAATCTTCGGGATTGGAATATTTCCCGTCAGATCGTTTGGGGTATTAGAATTCCCGCCTGGAAAAATTTAGAAACAGGAGAATGGGTTGTAACCGCGGGAGAAACTCCGGACGGAGAAGGCTGGTCTCAAGACGATGACACTTTAGATACTTGGTTTTCCTCTAGCCAGTGGCCATATATAACGCTTAAGACAGGCCGGCCGGGAGATTTTGAGAAATTTTATCCAACCTCCGTTATGGAAACGGCTTACGATATTCTTAAGGCTTGGGTTTCCAGAATGATTATGATGGGAGTTTATGTGACGGGGGAAGTTCCGTTTAAAGATGTTTTATTCCATGGAATTGTAAATGATCCTTACGGGAAGAAGATGAGCAAATCCAGAGGCAATGTTGTTAATCCGTTAGAGCTGGTGGATCAATACGGTGCCGATGCTGTCCGTTTTGCTCTGATTTATGGTAATGCGACCGGCAACGACCAAGCCCTGTCATATCCTAAGCTTGATGCCTCACGCAAGTTTACCAATAAGTTATGGAACATGGCCAGATTCATTGAATTCACCCGTCAAAACCTTAAGTCAGGAGAAAATCTAACAATAGATTTTAAAATAGATGAATGGAATAGGCTTTGGCAGGATAAAATCCAAAATCTAATAAAAAAGGTGAGCGACGATTTGGATAATTTTAATTTCAATTACGCAGCAGAATCCCTTTATGAATTCATTTGGCATGAATTTGCAGACAAGTATATCGAAGAAATAAAGTCCAAAATGACTTTGGAGAACCTAAATCTAATGGAAGAAAACTTTAAAAACCTTATCAAACTTCTTCATCCCTTTATGCCCTTCGTAACGGAGGAAATCTATCAAAGATTTGGCTTTGGCAAATCCATAATGATTGATAATTGGCCATCATTATGAAGTTTAAAAATATCAAAAAGAAAGCTAAGGTAATAAAATCCCCGAGCAATTCCCGAAGTATTGCCGAGAAATCTACGAAAACAAATTTTCATTTTCCAAAGATAAGCCATACGACGTTAATTCGTATATATGGAGGAGCCTTAAAACTTTTTCTGGTTTTGGTTTTTATCTTGGTCGCAACTGTCGTGGGGATAGATTTTAAAAAAAATCTCCAGACGAAGCAGAATATTGATTCTCAAAGAATAACTTTGGAAAAAAATTTAAATTTTTGGGAAAATTTTATATCAAAACACCAGGATTACAGAGATGCCTATATTCAGGCTTCGATTATTGAGTATAAGCTAGGGAACACCTTAAAAGCGCGGACGTATGTAGAAAAAAGCTTAGTTTTGGATCCAAATTCTTCCGAGGGTCTGAAAGTAGAACAGCTTCTAAAATAGTTATTTCTTTTCTTCCGTTTTTGGAGCAGCTGCTACTGGAGCTGCACCTTCAGCTGCTACTGGAGCTGCACCTTCAGCTGGAGCAGTTCCTTCGGCTGCCGTTGGAGCGGCTGCGGCCTTGGCTGCCTCTGCGGCTGCGGCTTCGGCGGCTGCCTGCTCGGCGGCTTCTTTGCTGATTAATGATCCGATCTTAGCTACGACCTGTGAGGCATCTGTTAATATGGCAACTCCAGCAGGAGCCTTAATTTCGCCAACTGTAATCTGGGCGTCAAGAATTGCCAAGGGTTCAACGTTAACTTCAATTTTGTCAGGTAAGTCTGTAGGTAAAGCTTCGATTTCAACTTCAGCCAAGGTTTGCATAAGAATTCCAAGTTTTTCTGAAACCGCTTTTGGTTCACCCATAGTAACAATCTTAACCATGGTTTTGACTTTTTCTTTAAGATTGACCTGAAAGAAATCAGCATGGAGAAGTAAATGTTTATAATAATCCTGCTGAACATTGTGGATAAGGGATGGTCTGATTTCGCCGGCAATATCAACGTCGACAATTCCCGTCTCTCCGGCCTCTTTATAGACTTTTTCAAAATCTTTATAGGGGACCTGAACAACCACGGATTTTACGCCTTTTCCGTAAATATTTGCAGGAAAAAGCCCTTCTTTCCTAAGACCTTTAACCTTTTTTCCCAGAACTTTTCTTTTTTCAACTGCCAATTTAAACCTTTTCATTATTGGGATATTGTACATTAAATGGTTAAATATTACAATACAACTTACTCTATGGTAATTTTGGGAATTGATCCTGGATTTGCGCGGGTAGGATGGGCAATTATGGGCGCACAAGGCGGAAATTTCAAACTTCAAAATTGCGGCTGCATAGAAACTTCCAAAGAAACGGCTTCAGAGGAACGTTTAGTTGATGTCTATAAGCAAATTTGTAAACTTATCAAGAAATATAAGCCTGAAGCGGTGGCAGTTGAAGAATTGTTTTTTACCAATAATGCCAAAACCGCCTTTAAAGTTGGGGAAGCTAGGGGAGTGATAATTCTGTCCGCTGCAATTCAGGATATTCCAGTTTTTTCCTATACACCTTTGCAGGTGAAAATTGCAGTTACGGGCTACGGCAGCGCAGATAAACCTCAGGTAGGCAGAATGGTCAAAGCCATTCTTAAATTAAAAGAATTACCAAAATTAGATGATACCGTCGATGCAATTGCAGTGGCCCTAACCCACGCTTTTACAAAAAGATTTAGATAAGTTATTTCTGTTGCTCTGTTAAACTTTTTCTTTCTCTAGACCTTACTTTATCTGTTTGATCGGGTCGCTTGTAGTCGTCTTCCAGGCGGCGAGTAGTGCCGATTTCTGGAGTCGATGCTTCAAAAATTGCGCAATCCGTTATTGCCGCCAGGCGATGTCTTTGTCCGACTTTTATTGTATAACCAACCAAGAGTTTCATTTCTATAGTTTCTAGTTCTCCTTTTTGATTATCTATTATCAGATTGCATCTTCCCGAAAAAAGCAACTGGGTTTCTTGTTTTTTGTCGTGAATTTGCAAGCTAATTCTTTTGCCGGAATTAACGTAGAGAACCTTGCCCGTATAAGGGCTTTTTGGATTCGTGAAAATAATTTCATGTCCCCAAGGCTTTAAGTTGTCGATCAAAGCATAGGGTTCATTCGTAAAGTTTTTTGGATCAAAAGTCATACTACCTATATTAGATAATCCTTATGCTATAATCAAGACGAAATGATTGGTTACTTAAGGGGAGAAGTATTTTTTAAGGAAAGTAATTATATTATTCTTGATGTTAAAGGAGTTGGGTATAAAGTCTTGGGAAGCCGCGATGTTTTGACAAAATCCATAAAGGGATCGCCACTGGAACTTTTTATTTACACCCATGTTAGAGAAGACAATATTTCCTTATTCGGTTTCTTGGAATCCTCAGACCTAAAACTCTTTGAAAATTTAATTGGGGTTTCCGGTGTCGGACCCAAGACAGCCATGAATATTTTTTCAGTTGGACACAGGAGTCAAATTATTGAAGCTATAATGTCGGCTGACACTGCTTTCTTTAAGTCAGTTCCGCGACTGGGACAAAAAAATGCTCAGAAAATAATCATTGAACTGAAAAATAAATTCGGGGGGCTGGGAGAAATTGACTTAAGCGGTGAAGATATGTCCGGACAGGAAGAAATAACAAGTGCTCTAAAAAGCTTTGGATTTACCAGTAAGGAAATATATGACGCTATAAAACATGTAAAGAAAGACAATCAGAAAATTACGGAAACAATTAAGTTAGCATTAAAATATCTTGGAAAATGAGTAAAAAAACAACAAAAAATAAGGTCGCAGAGAATATTAATCCGGAAGAAGAGGCTTTATTTACCTCGCTTCGCGTAAAGGAATGGGATGAATTCCATGGGCAAACCTCAATTAAGGAATCTTTGAAAATTTCAATCGCTGCTTCCAAAAAAAGAAAAGAAGCCATTGAGCATATTTTGCTCTACGGACCTCCGGGTTTGGGTAAAACCACACTATCTCATTTGATTGCCAAAGAGATGAATGCCAACATCAGGGTAACTTCCGGGCCGGCGATTGAAAGAGCCGGAGATTTGGCTTCAATACTGACCAATCTTGAAAAAGGCGACATTCTTTTCATAGATGAAATTCACAGGCTTAATAAGGTAGTTGAAGAAACTTTATATCCGGCAATGGAAGATTATGCTCTGGATATTATTTTGGGAAAGGGACCGTCGGCTAAAAGTTTGCGGCTTGAGCTTCCTCAATTTACGATTATCGGTGCCACAACCAGAATTGGTTTAATGTCGGCTCCTTTAAGAGACAGGTTCGGAATGGTTCATAGGCTCAATTTCTATACACCCTTAGAGCTTGAAACAATAGTTACTAATGCAGCTAAAAAATTGAAGGTAAAAGTAGATAAGGAAAGTATTAAGGAAATTGCCAAAAGAGCCAGGGGAACTCCGAGAATTGCGCTTAAACTATTAAAAAGGGCCAGAGATTACGCTCAAGTTAAAGCAGGAGGAGACATAGATAAGGTAAATGTGGCTCAAGCTTTGGATTTGTTAGGAGTAGATCCATTTGGCTTGGACAGTCTTGATAGGAGATACTTAAAAAATATTATCGAAAAACACGATGGTGGACCGGTTGGCGTTGAAACGATTGCAGCTTCAATATCCGAAGACACGGGGACGGTAGAGGAAGTTGTGGAGCCATATCTATTGCAGCTTGGGTTTATAAAAAGAACTAAGTCGGGAAGAGTCGCGACCAAATCGGCTTATTTACATTTGGGTAAGAAATTCTCTAAAGACAATCAAGAAAAACTTATCTAAAAGTCTACTGGAAAAATAAAAGTAATTAATACTCCCAAAAATCTATAAAATCTTACATCGACCGCATTAATTTACCGTTGTTTTGCCTCATATTAGCCTGTTGACAAATGGAAATTTTGGGGTATATACTACGGTATTCAATATGAAAATGACATGTATTTCTACGATTGCATCGGTTTTAGGATTTTATAGATAAAGAAAAAACTTAATAAAAGTTATATAATTTATGGGATTTTTCGCGAAAATTTATTATCGGTTTCATCGCGTTTTGAGAGCAATTCAGCTCTTTTTAATGATCGCAGGTCCGGGCATCATTGTTATGATTGCCGATAACGATGCCGGAGGAATCACTACTTATTCGGTAACAGGATCAAAGTTTGGATATTCTCTAATGTGGTTTCTGGTATTGCTAGGTCCTGTTGCATATTGCGTTCAAGAAATGACTGTTCGCTTAGGAGCAGTTACTAAAAGGGGGCATGCCGAAGCTATTTTTGATGCTTTTGGTTCTTTTTGGGGCTGGTTTTCTCTTCTTGATCTAGTTCTGACGGACTGGTTGACTATGATCACCGAATTCATTGGTATGACTGCGGCAATGAGTATCTTTCATGTTCCACCGATAGTCACAGTACTCTGCGTATGGTCTCTAATGAGCTTTATGGTGCTTCAGGGAAAGTATTGGACTTGGGAAAAAATGGCTCTTTTCTTCTGCATAATTAACCTTATTTATGTGCCGGCCGCAATTATGATTCATCCCTCGGTAAAAGATATCCTTTACAATAGCCTTATCCCGCATCTACCTAAAGGGGGATTCTCGTCCGAACTATTTTTCCTTTTGATGGCAAATATCGGTACAACTATTGCTCCATGGATGCTGTTTTTCCAGCAAAGCACCGTTGTTGACAAAAAAATGCAGGAGAAGGACATACCATATGGAAGAGTTGATACGGCCTTCGGCGCAGTGGCGACCGTCTTAGTCGCAGTCTTTTTAATTGCCATAACCGGAAAATTACTTTATGGTGTACCAATTGAAAGTGCGGCTCAAGCAGCCATTAAGCTTATGCCAATCAATCAGTGGGTTGGAACATTTGTCGCCATAGGACTTTTTGATGCCGGATTCCTGGGTGCAATTTGTATTTCGCTGGCCTCATCATGGGCTTGGGGAGAAGTCTTCGGCTGGGCACATTCCCTAAACCACAAAGTTAGAGAAGCGCCATGGTTTTATGCCTACTATTTTTTTGATTTATTGCTGGCCGGAACAGTTGTGCTTATCCCCAGAGCACCATTAGTTTTGATCACTCTTTTCGTTCAAGTCATCGCCGTTACGCTATTGCCGGCGGCACTCGTTTTCCTGATTCTCCTGTTAAACGACGAAGAAACGATGGGGAAATACAAAAACACACTGCTTGAGAATATTCTTAATATTGGAATTGTTGTGGTACTTATTGTAATATCAACAGCATATGGACTTGGAACGTTGTTTCCGAATATGTTTAATTGGATAAAGTAAAAAATTATGTCTATTAAGATAAATAGGTTAAGTGAACAATTTAAAAATATATTTAGAGTTTGGATTCAGGCAATTAAAGATACGGACGCTAAATATAAAAAGCCGAGAATAAAAATGACTTTAGGCGTAAGAATTGCTTTAATTGGTTTAAGGGTTTATCTGGTTCTTTTAATATCGCTTTCATTTTTTAAGCTTTTTATGACGATTTCGGGACATTAATTATGAATAAAATGCCGTATCAACATTTTTACTTAACAGATATTTTCGGTACAAAAGTTGTTATGAATGGTAAGAAGATTGGAGTACTTTCTGATCTCACTATTCATGCGGAGGACAAGACGGGGCAAGTGGAGCATATTTCTGTATCAAGAATGTTTGGAGATAAGCCATTATTTATTCCTTGGAAATTTGTGTCAGCATTCAGCTTAGAAGAAATAAAAGTCACAATTTCCAATATCAAGGATTACGAAAAGGAGCCGACGGATCATGATGTACTTTTGAAAGATCAAGTTATTGATAAGCGCATTATTGATACCAAGGATAATGAAGTAGAAGTAGCTTATGATATCAAGTTAATCTACAAAGACGGCAATCTCTTTATTACCGATGTTGACTTAAGTAAATTTAGAATGTTTAAGCGTCTTGGTATGAGAGCAATCGGTAAATTCTTACAATTTTTTGCCGGAAAAATGCAGGATAAAACTATTTCCTGGAACTTTATTCAGCCTCTTCCAACCGGGATGGGACCATTTAAGGGGGACATCAGACTTAATATTCTAAAAGAAAATTTATCGGCAATCCATCCGGTTGATTTGGCCCATATACTTGAGGAAATGACTTACGGACAACGCTCAACAATCTTTAAGCAGCTTACCTTATCTCAGGCATCTCAAACGCTGGAAGCTCTCGATCCAAGCTTACAGGGTGACATTGTGGAATCCCTGACCAAGGAAAAAACTTTGGAGCTTTTTGATCTTATGACTCCCGGGCAAATTGCAGACGTTCTATCTGCTCTTCCGAGAAATATGTCTTTTCCTTTGGTTCAACTTTTGGATGATGATACGAAAAATAGAGTAGAGGGTATACTTGAAAAACAAGAGCAATATGTAAAAAATCTTATGACTCAAAAAATAATAAAATGTCATAAAGAAGATGTCGTTAAGGAAATACAAGATTCTTTTGCTCATCTCGCAAAACACAAAGATGTGGCAATGTATCTATATATCGTTGATGAAGAAGAGCGATTGGTTGGTGTTATTGACATAAAAGAACTTCTAGAAGCCAAAGAAACTGAAACGCTTGGAGATATAATGATAAAAAATATTGAAATTCTCAGGCCGAGGAGTACATATAAGGAAGCGGCTGAGATATTTGCAAAATATAATTTCAGAGCAGTGCCGGTAGCTGATAAGCATAAAAAATTGTTGGGAGCTGTAACGTATACGGATTTGATGAAGTTCAAGAAAAGATTCGTAGATTAATTAACTCCGACTAAGGCTACTCTGGCCTACGCCAACGACTAATATTTTGTGATATCATAAATGTATGGGTGACAATGCAGTATTAGAGAATAAAACAGATTCATCACCAGCGCCTGGTGTGGTTCGGGAAGTTGGTATTGGCACAGTATCTGATTTACAGCCAGCAGAAACAGAGACAATACCACAAATTGACGACGAGCTTAAGGGGATGGGGATTAAAGGGGTTAAAGATAGTCCCGATTTGGATCAAGTGCATAAGGAGTTGGGAGTGACGCATTCGGGAGCAGCAGTTCCCATAAAGGTTTCTTTTTCTGAGGATGTAGTTGTTCCAACCTCCAGTACTAAATTAAATTCATATGATTCAGAAGCATGGCTCGAAAAGTTGTCAAAAAAAGCTCTTAATTGGGAAAAGCATGGAGTAAAATAATGTTTATGTATAATTTTTCACTCGAAAATACGATCACATATTTGACTAATTTAGCCTTAGTTATTATTGCTCTAATCGCTTTAGGCGTGATAATATTTTATTTAGGCAAGCTATTGTTAATCTGGTACAGAAATAAGGGAAGAGAGGAGACGTCTCTTGAATCTGTTTTGTTGCAAGTAGCTTTACCAAGGGAAAATGAAATAAAGATTGATACTGCCGAGCAATTATTTTCCTCGCTCTCAGCTATCGGCAAGGGAGGATTATTTAAGCTGCCTCCACACTTGTCATTTGAGATAGTCGGAATGCCCGGAGATATCCGCTTTTATGTCCATACTCCAAAGAAGTTGCAGGACCTAGTAGAAAAGCAGATTAATGGAGCATATCCCGACGCTGAGATAAAAATTGTAAACTCAGACAGCATTAAGAAGGATGGTTCAGTCATAGGAAATGAGTACAATATTTTCTCGCGTGAGGGAAAGGTAGCCTTCGCTTCTTTAAAGCTCAAATCAGAAAATTATGAGCCAATAAAGGTCTATAAAGACTTACCGACCGATACTCTTTCTTCAATTACCTCAGTTCTCGCCAAGATGACGGAGGGGGAAGGTGCTGCTATCCAAATTTTAGTTACTCCCGCCGGATCCGAATGGAAAAAGCAAGGAAGAAATTTTCTGGCTAAAACCAAAAAATTAGAGTCAAACCCGGAAACTGCTAAATATTCCTCCGACGCTAAAGAGCTAGAGGGGATAGAGAATAAAATTAGTAAAACCGGATTTAATACAGTAATAAGAATCGTCGTTTCTTCAACTTCAAAAGAAAATGCACAGGCTCATCTGAGCAATATTGTGAGCATTTTCAGTCAGTTTGAAGGAATTAATTCCTTCAAAAAAGAGAAACATATGTTTAAGGGCATGTTTATGGATGATTTTATCTACAGATATTTGCCGATGATAGGGAAGCCTTCGGTTCTGACAACCGAAGAATTAGCTACTCTATTCCATTTCCCAAATAAGTCTGTTACCACTCCAAATATCTTTTGGATGAATGCCAAAAGAGCTCCGGCTCCGTCGACAATTCCGACAGAAGGATTATATCTGGGCAAAAGCACTTACAGGGGATTAGCCAAGCCGGTCTATATGGATATAGATGACAGGAGAAGGCATATGTATATTATTGGAAAAACCGGTACCGGAAAATCCGAATTCCTCAAGGATATGATCATGCAGGACATAAGAGCGGGGCATGGGTTGGCAGTTATTGATCCCCACGGAGATTTGATTGATGATATTTTGCCGATGATCCCGCCCAAGAGAGCCGAAGACGTTATTCTTTTTGATCCTTCAGATACAGCCAGACCAATGGGATTCAATATGTTAGAAGCTCAAACCGAGGAGCAGAAGCATTATGTAGTTTCATCCATTATTGGGCTGATGTATAAGCTTTTTGATCCGAATAAAACCGGCATCATCGGACCACGTTTTGAGCACGCCATTCGTAATGCCATGTTAACGGTTATGTATGAGCCAGGCAGTACTTTTGTCGAAGTCGTCCGCATTTTGACCGATACAAATTATGTCCAAGAGCTTTTGCCAAAAGTTACCGATCCGATTATCAGACGTTACTGGACAGATCAAATTGCTCAGACATCGGATTTTCATAAATCCGAAGTTTTGGATTACATCGTCTCCAAATTCGGAAGATTCGTTACCAATAAGATGATCAGAAATATCATCGGACAATCAGACAGTGCCTTTAATTTCAGAAAAGTTATGGATGAGAAAAAAATCTTATTAATTAATCTGGCCAAAGGAAAAATAGGGGAGGAAAACTCCCAATTCCTGGGTCTTATTTTGGTTCCGAAAATCCTGGTAGCAGCCATGAGTAGACAGGATATGGATAAGGATAAAAGAGAAGATTTCTTCCTGTATGTCGATGAGTTCCAGAATTTTGCTACGCCGGATTTTGCCCAGATTTTGTCCGAAGCCAGAAAATATAAATTAAATCTTATTGTCGCTAACCAGTTTATCGGTCAAATGGATGAAGAAGTAAAAAACGCTATTTTCGGAAACGTCGGAAGCCTTGTTTCTTTCAGGGTCGGAGTAACGGATGCCAATTATTTACAGCGTGAATTCCAGCCGGTCTTTACTGAGGCTGATTTGATTAATATTGAAAGATATAATACATATATAAAAACAATTGTCGGCGGAGAACCGGTGACGCCGTTCTCTATGGATTTGACCCGCGATATGAGCAAGGAAAAAACTTTGGGCAATCCGAGAGTGGCGGAGCTGGTTAGGGAATTATCCAGACTTAAGTACGGAAAAGATGAGGCGACGATTGAAGAGACAATAGCTCAGCGGGCCAGGCTCTAAGCTTCATTTTGTCCACTAATTTTGTTATACTTAGCCACACGGGCTCGTAGTTCACCGGTTAGAACGCGACTCTTATAAAGTCGATGCAGATGGTTCGATTCCATCCGAGCCCACTAGGGATTCTTCTAAATTTCTCCGGAGTTACAGCTCGTTGAGGATATTATTTTCCTTAGCGCGGTCTTTTATATATTCCAAGTATCTTTCAGTAGTGGAAATTCTTTTGTGTCCCAAAACTTTTGAAATCAAAACCAGAGAAACACCATGTTTTAAGTGATGGGCGACAAAGGTATGTCTCAAATCATTGACCTTGGCATCTTTTATTTCAGCTAATCTGAAGTATCTTTCAACCGCGGTTCTGATATTTCTGATTAAGAATGGTTTGCCTGATTTAGTGATAAATAAGTGATCAGATTTGGCATTAGCCGTAGGCCTTATTTTAATATAGGCACTTAAGGCTGCCTGAGCTTTTTTATTTAAGGGTACCATTCTCTCTTCATGCTTTTCCGCAGGAGCAATATGCAATTCCTCTTTTTGAATATCGGAAAGCTTAAGAGCGGCTAATTCTCCGATTCTGATTCCGGTTTGGAGTAAAAGCTCAATGATGGCAAACATGCGGGCATCTGATCTAGCTGCATCTCTCAAGGCTCTGTATTCGGTAGAAGACAGAATTCTGGGAGCGGCTAGCTGATATCTAGGATGAGCTACTAATAGGGATGGGTCATCGGCGACATACTCATTGATCTTAAGGAATCTATAGAAAGTTCTGGTTGAATTTAGTTTTCTTGAGATTGATTTTGGAGTATAGCCATTTTTGGCCATTTTAGCCAAAAATGCTTCAAGATCTTCCTTGGTTACTTCATGAATATGTTTCTTCGAAAGTTCGTCCAGGAAGTTGATTAACTGCTCGATATCCTTGCCATATGCTACAATTGTAGATGCCGAGCGTTTGTTTTCGCTCAGATATTTTTTGAACTCTAGATGGGCGTCCCTGATGTTAATTGCTTTCATATCTAAAATTTAGATAGCCTATAATATCAATAAAAGGGCTATAAGTCAAGATGAAAAAAATTATCTTCGTAGCTATCGTAGTCATACTACTTTTAATCATCAATAATCTCGTACGCTCAATGTGGGATATTTGGCAAAAAAAAGACATAATTTCACAGGTTCAAAGCCAGCTGGACATAAAGAAGCAAGAAAATCAAAGACTTAAAGCTGCGCTGTCCTATGCTCAGACACCAGAATTTATAGAAAAAGAGGCTAGGGACAAGCTTTTTATGTCTAAAGCGGGTGAACAAAAAGTACTGATTCCCCAAGATTCAGGAAGTTCTTCGGACTCACAAAATCAGGACAATGAACCTAATTGGAAAAAATGGTGGGATTTATTCTTTTAGACGACTATGTTGCGGGG
>Ga0182027_10000946_pt1 | contig 48958 bp, 43 predicted proteins | sample 712E1DmetaG_FD_121300 | JGI IMG/M metagenome (GOLD analysis project Ga0182027, IMG submission 121300) | Permafrost microbial communities from Stordalen Mire, Sweden - 712E1D metaG (Illumina Assembly) | ecosystem: Environmental > Terrestrial > Soil > Wetlands > Permafrost | place: Sweden...
ACCAACAACTTCATCTCGCCGCTGACCTGGTACTACAAGAATGAAGGCGGGTCGACCACCGCAGACCCGACAACCGCATCCACTCTTCTGGCCAACGCCGGCTGGACCATGGGCAGCAACGGCTACCTGACCAAGGGCGGTAAGACCCTCGAGGTCACCTACTGCACCACGACCCGCCAGGTCCGTGAGGACACGCTCAAGCTCGTGGCCTCGCAGCTCAAGGCGATCGGCATCAAGGCCGACGTCAACCCGGTGCCGTCATCCACCCTCTTCGGTGGCTGGAGCACAGTCTCGGCCAGCACGCCGTGCAACCTGATCCACGGCACCTTCGACGTGGCCGAGTTCGCATACGTCTCGCCTCTCGATCCGCTGGGCGGCTACAACGTCTACACGACCCAGGGTATTCCTGACAATCCACCGCACAACGGGCAGAACGTCACCCGCATCAGCCTTCCGGCCCTCGACGCTGCCTATAACACCGTCCTCACGACCGTCGACTTCACGAAGGTCCAGCAGGCGATGTACACGGTTCAGGACATCTACGCCTCCGACCAGAACACGTACGAGCTTCCGCTCTACCTCCGCAAGGATGTCTGGCTCGTCAGCCCGAAGCTTCATAACTTCACGGGCAACCCGGGCACCGGCGGCGCTGAATGGAACATCGGCGACTGGTGGGTCGGCTGATCCCGTAACCATCGGCTGATCCAGCGATCGGTCGGTTTAGTTAGTCGCCAAGAGAGGGCGGCGGGCCTCGGGGTTCGTCGCCCTCTCCGCACAAACGAGCGAGACGCATGATCAAGTACATCGTCCGACGCACCCTGCAGGCAATACCGGTCTTGATCGGCATCACGATCGTGTGCTTCGTGCTGATGCACCTGCAGCCGGGCAACCCGACCGATCGCTTCGCCCAGAACCCCAAGATCACCCAGGCCCAGATTACGGCCTTCGAGCATCGCTGGGGTCTCCTCGACCCGCTGCCGGAGCAGTACTGCAACTGGGTCGGCGTGTGCGGCGACAAGGGCGTACTGAACTTCCTGCCCGGGGGGACCTTGAACGTCGCCGGCCTCTCCATCAGCCTGCCGGGCGGCGACAACGGCATCCTCCACGGCGACCTGGGCTACTCCATCAACAACGGTCTGCCGGTGGTGGACGTCATTGCCGGCCGGCTTCCGGCCACGATCGTCCTGACCGCCACGGCTTACTTGATCTGGATCAGCCTGGCCTTCATGGCGGGCGTCTACGCGGCCGTACGTCGCTACGGCTTGTTTGACTCCGTTCTCACGATCTTCAACTACGTCGGCTACTCGATGCCGACCTTCTGGCTCGGCCTCATCCTGATTACCTTTCTATCGGAGGGCGACCCCTTCAAATGGTTCCCAGCGAGTGGCATGTGGGACACCCGAACGGTGCCGCCGTTTGCGACGAGCCCGTACTGGGCTTTCTTCGGCTCGAATCCGCTGTATGCCATCACGGACCTGGCACGGCACCTGGCCTTGCCCGTCCTGACCCTGGTCGCGGTCAGCATCGCCGGCGACTCGCGCTTCATCCGCTCGAGCATGCTCGACTCTCTCAACCAGGACTACATCAAGACCGCGCGGGCCAAGGGCGTGCCTGAGAGGACCGTCGTGTTCCGCCATGCCCTGCGAAATGCGCTGCTGCCCGTGGTCACCAACATCGCGCTCGAAATTCCGTTCATATTCGGCGGAGCCGTGGCCACGGAGACGGTCTTCTCATGGCCGGGAATGGGCCGGCAGTTCGTCGAGTCGGTAGGTTATACGGACTACCCAGTCTTGATGGGCATCCTTCTTATTTCTTCCGCGATCGTCGTGGCGGCGAATCTCCTGGCCGACATCATGTACGCGGTGGTCGATCCCCGCGTCAAGTACGACTGAGGAACCTGCGCGTGGATCCCCGTATCGAAGATGTGGACGCGCCGAAGGGCGGCGGTCCGGGTTCGGATTACGAGGTTGCCCTGGTTTCTTTGAACCAGTGGCAGCTGGCCTGGCGGCGCTTCAAGAAGCACAGGCTCGCCCTCTTCGGGGCCGGGTTGTTCCTGGGCGTGGTCTTGATTGCCATCTTCGGCCCGTTGATCCTGCCCTACGATCCGCAGTACGTGCCGTCCTTTGCGTCGAAGTACTGCGAGGGTAGCACGACCCAGATCGCGTACAGCGGTTGCCCGCCGCTCACGCCGGGGCACCTGCTCGGGACGACGGGCAGCCTTCGGCTCGACATGTTGACGTTGATCGTCAACGGCGCCCGTATGTCACTGATAATCGGGATAGGAGCGTCGGTCTTCTCGACCGTCATCGGCACGATCGTCGGTGGCGTCGCCGGCTACTTCGGCGGCGTAGTCGACAACCTGCTGATGCGTTTCGTCGACATCATGCTCAGCATCCCGATCCTCTTCGTGATCATCTGGTGCGCCAAGGTGATCGGCAACGGCGACTGGAGAGTCATCCTCATCGTGTTCGCCGTGCTGGGCTGGCCGGGTCTCGCCCGGCTCGTGCGAAGCCTGTTCCTGAGCCTGCGGACCGAGGTCTTCGTCGACGCGGCTCGCGCCGTCGGCGTGAGCGACATGAGGATTATCTTCCGACACATCCTCCCGAATGCCGTCAGTCCGATCATCGTCGCCACGACGCTCTCCGTGGCCGGCGTGATCATCGGCGAGGCGTTCGTAAGCTTCCTCGGCTACGGCGTGAACCCGGCCGTGACCCCCACCTGGGGCAATATCCTCGCTGGCGGCCAGGACTTCGTCGGCCAGGGCAACTGGTGGTGGACCCTGTTCCCCGGCCTGGCGATCGTGATCACCGTCCTGGGCATCAACTTCATGGGCGACGGTCTCCGCGACGCCCTCGACCCGAGGGCCCGCGAGTGAGCAACCAGCCCGGCGCAACCAATCCTGCCGTAGGCTCCAGGGAGGACCTGCTCCTGGACGTCCGCGGTTTGCGCACGTATTTTCACGTGATGGATGGGACCGTGAAGGCAGTGGACGGAGTCGACTTCTCGATCGCTCGCGGTGGCACGGCGGGCCTGGTCGGCGAGTCCGGCTGCGGCAAGAGCGTGACCGCTCACTCGATCATGCGCCTGATCGACATCCCGCCGGGCGAGATTGCCGGAGGGGAGATCTGGTTCGACGGCGTCGACCTTCTGAAGCTGCCGAACGACAAGATGAGGCACGTCCGCGGCGGGGAGATCGCGATGATCTTCCAGGAGCCGATGACGAGCCTCAACCCCGTCTTCACGATCGGGGATCAGATAACGGAGGCGATCAGGCTCCATAACAAGGTCACCAAGAAGGAGGCGGAGGAGCGGGCCATAGAGTCGCTCCGCCTGGTCGGCGTCTCCGCCCCCGAACGGCGTGTCAAGCAGTACCCGCACGAACTGTCGGGCGGGATGCGCCAGAGGGCCATGATCGCAATGGCCCTGTCCTGCAACCCGAAGCTGCTCATCGCGGACGAACCCACGACGGCGCTCGACGTCACCATCCAGGCCCAGATCCTGGAGCTCATTAAGGAACTCCAGGCTCGGACGGGCACGGCCCTGCTTCTGATCACCCACGACCTGGCGGTCGTCGCCGAAACCGTGCAGACCATCGCCGTGATGTATGCCGGTCGAATCGTCGAGACAGGCTCTGTCGACCAGGTCTTGCTCAATCCGCAGCACCCCTACACCCAGGGCCTGCTCAGCTCGATTCCCGGCGTCAAGAAGCGCGGTGAGGCCCTGTCCGTAATCAAGGGCGTTGTTCCCAACCCCTTCCGGATGCCGCCGGGCTGCAAGTTCCAGCCGCGCTGTCCGTACGCGTGGGATCGCTGCAGCGAGGCCGAGCCGTCACTGCTCACGGCCGCCAGCGGCGCGACCTCGCGATGCTTCCTGCACGCCCCCGAAGGAGCCGGACGGCGCGTCGCCTTCGAGAAGGCGGTCGTCAAGACAGTGGAAAGCGTGGCCGGCTGACGTGGGTGATGTGTTGAACTCGACCGCGCAGCCAGCTGTTCCGGGCACTTCCGGCGTGCCGGCTTCCCCGGAGCCGGCGGCAGGGGGCGAAGTCCTCATCGACGCGGCCCACGTCAAGAAGCACTTCCCGATCATGGGCGGCGTCCTCCGCCACCAGGTCGGAAAGGTCTATGCCGTCGACGACGTCAGCCTCCAGATCTACCGAGGTGAGAAGCTGGGCCTGGTAGGGGAGTCCGGCTGCGGCAAGACGACCTTCGGGCGGACCCTTCTTCGGCTCGAGAAGGCAACGGCCGGCTCCGTCTCGATGGGTGGACAGGACGTCCTGGCCCTCCAGGGCAACGACCTCAAGAAGATGAGACGCCGGATGCAGATCATCTTCCAGGATCCGTACGGCTCGCTCAATCCACGGATGCCGATCAGCGACATCATCGGCGAGGGCCTTCTTGCCCAGGCCGACAAGGTCAACGGCTGGGGCACGCGATCGATTCGCGACAAGCGCGTCGGCGACTACCTGGAGGCCGTCGGCCTCCGACGCGATTACTCGCGGCGCTACCCGCACGAGTTCTCGGGTGGCCAGCGGCAGCGCATCGGCATCGCGCGGGCCCTCGCTCTCGACCCGGAGTTCGTTGTTTGCGACGAGCCCGTCTCGGCGCTCGACGTGTCCATCCAATCGCAGATCCTGAACCTGCTCTCGGACCTGCGGTCGCAATTCAACCTGACCTATCTCTTCATCGCCCACAACCTGTCCGTCGTGCAGTACTTCTGCGATCGGATCGGCGTGATGTACCTCGGCAAGCTGGTCGAGGTCGCTCCAACGGACGTCCTGTACGAGAAGCCCCAACACCCCTACTCGGTGGCGCTGCTGTCGGCCATTCCGGTGCCGGATCCGCGCGTGCACAAGAAGCGGCTCGTGCTCCGCGGTGACGTTCCGTCTCCGGCGAACCCGCCGTCCGGCTGCCGCTTTCACACCCGGTGCTGGCTGCGCGAGCGACTGGGCAACCCCGACCAGTGCTCCACGCTCGAGCCGCCCCTTCAGAGCCTCGGCACCGGCCACATGGTGGCGTGCCACTTCGCGGACCAGGTGACCGCCCAGGCGGTGCAGGAGTCGGCCGCTGCCCAGTCGGTCATCGACACGGCGGCTGCGGCGCCAGACTGAGCCGCCCCACCAGGCTGTAAGGCGCAGGAATTGCAGGTCGCCGGATAGCCTCAGCGACTGCCGAGAACGATGCGCAAAACAAACCGATTGGCAAAGAAGGCCAGTCTGTTATACGGTGGCCTGTAACGGCGCCCTAAGCCCAGGGCCTCGTTATCGGACGCAGGACGGAGTAACCCCTTGCGCCTCGGCGCATGGGTAACGCTCGTGTCCTGATTGGCGATCACCAACAAGGGAGTGGAGATGAAACGTTTAGCGTCTTTGCTGACCGTGGCGGCCCTGGTTGCCACGGCCTGCAGTAGCAGCACGGCCACGCCGACGACCGCGCCGACGACCGCGCCGACTCAAGCCGCGGGGGCCACCTCGACGGTCGCTCCGACGGCGACGCCCGGGTCGACGGCGGTCGAGGGCGGCAGCATGGTGTACGCGCTCAACGGCGACATGGTTCTTGCCGATCCGGCGCTCGTCAGCGACGGCAACTCTTTGTTCGTCGAGGCCCAGGTTGTCCAGGGCCTGCTCGGGCTGCAGCCCGGCACGATCAGCACAGTGATCCCGGTCCTGGCCGCGGCTCTGCCGACGGTCAGCCCGGACGGCCTGACGTACACGTTCAAGCTCCGGACCGGCATCAAGTTCCACGACGGCACCGATTTCAATGCGGACGCCGTCGTCTACAACTACAACCGCTGGCAGAACTTCCCGGCCGGTGACCTTCAGACCGACGATAACTACTACGCCCAGGTCTTCGGCGGTTTCGGGAAGTTGTCGAATATCGCCTCGGTGACCGCTCCGGACGAGCAGACCGCGGTCATCACCCTCAAGACCCCCCAGTCCAACTTCGAGCTGGCCTCGACTCTTGCCGTCTTCGGCATCGAGAGCCCGACGGCGCTCAAGAACGGCAACGCCGATCAGACTCCGATCTCGTCCAACAAGTACGCCCAGGGCTCGCTGCCGCAGGGACAGGACATGGTCGGCACCGGACCGTTCATGTTCAAGGAATGGGTTCCCGGCGACCACATCACCATCGTCAAGAATCCGAACTACTGGGACGCCGCCAACGCAGCTCACCTCGACCAGGTCACCTTCAAGCCGTTCGGCGACTCCACGGCCACCCTTCAGGCCATCCAGTCGGGTGGCGTAGACGCGGCCTTCTCGATCTCTCCGCTGGACGTCAAGACGGCGCAGAGCTCCGGCCTGACGATCATCGACCGCGGCGCGTCGTGCAACCAGCTCGACCTGGGCATGAACCAGAGCGTCGGCGGCAAGGCGACCATCTACGCCAACAAGAGCGTCCGCCTCGCGATCTCCGAGGCGGTCAACAAGCAGAGCTACGTGGACGCGTTCTATAGCGGCCTGGGCAAGGTGCCGACCGGCTTCATGCCGCCGGCCACACTCGGGTTCAAGGCCGAGACGATGCCTGCCTACAGCGTCGCCCAGGCCAAGGCGGACCTGACCGCGTCTGGCGTGACCGGCTCCGCCCTGAACATCGACCTCTACTACCCCTCCAATGTCGTCCGGCCGTACATGCCGGATCCCAAGGGCATTGCCACGGCCATCGCCAACGACCTCACGGCGATCGGCTTCACTGTTAGCCTCAAGACCGAGGACTGGCACGGCGGCTACGTCAGCGACGTCGACAGTGGAAAGTTACCGCTTTACCTCATGGGCTGGACCTGCGACTGGGCCGGCGCCGACAACTTCCTGGCCGCGGCCTGGTTCACCTGGTCCAACGGTAAGCCGAACCCGCAGTTCGCCTGGAACAACCCCCAAGTCAACACCCTGATCAACCAAGCGCTGCAGGCCCCGTCGGTCGACGCGGCCAACACCCTGTGGGGCCAGCTCCAGGATCTATGCGCCCAGGACCTGCCGATGGTCCCAATCGTCAACTCGCAGCCACCGGGAGCCCTCACGCCCAAGGTTCACGGCTACGTCGGTGCCAGCAACGGCATCGAGTACCTGAACACCGTCTGGCTTTCCCAGTAGCGCCCGCTGCTGGGCGGCAACGTCGCGCAGCAGGGTTGTAACATCCGGTGAAACGGGGCCCCCCGGGGTCGTGACGACCCCGGGGGGCCTGTACTAGTGGAGGGCCTCCTACCAGCGTGCTGAGGTTCATCGTCCGGCGCGTGCTCGTGGCAGTGCCCGTCCTCCTGGGGCTCTCGGTCATCCTGTTCCTGTTCCTGCGCCTGCTCCCTGGCGGTGGGCCGGCGGAGGCGATTCTCGGGCAGCACGCCACGCCCCAGCTTGTCGCCCAGGTCACCGCGAGCGAGGGCCTCGATCGGCCCCTGTACGTGCAGTACTTCGAATACCTCGGCCGGCTGCTCCACGGCGACTTCGGCGCGAGCTTCATCGACGGCCGCGAGGTCGCGGCCACGTTCCTCATCAAGTTCCCGGGAACGGTTGAGTTGACGATAGGGGCCCTGATATTCGCCGTCGGCCTGGGCATCCCCCTGGGCCGGCTGGCCGCCCGCCACCCCAACGGCTGGATCGACGGGATCGTGACCGTGATCTCTCTCTTCGGCATTTCGATCCCGGTCTTCGTCCTGGGCTACACGCTGGCCTTCGTCTTCGGAGTCGAACTCCACTGGCTGCCGACGTTCGGGCAGCTCGACCCTCGGTTGCCCATAAACCCCGTGACGCACTTCGCGATCATCGACGCCATCCTCGCCGGCAACTGGTACGTCGCCGACGCCGTTTCTCACCTGATCCTGCCGTCGATCGCCCTGGGCACGATTCCGCTGGCGGTGTTCACGAGGATCACCCGGGCCTCGGTCATCGAGGTGAGCAACGAGGACTACGTCCGCACCGCGCGAGCAAAGGGCCTGACCGACCGTCGCGTGAACAGCCGCCATATCATGCGCAACGCCTGGCTGCCGGTGACCACCGTCATCGGCCTGGAGACGGGAGCGCTGCTGGCCGGCGCCGTCCTGACAGAGACCGTCTTCAACTGGAACGGGGTCGGCTCGTGGGTCGTGAGCTCCATCCAGAACCACGACTACATCGTCGTCCAGTCGCTGATCCTCATCTTCGCCGCAATCTTCCTGACGGTGAACCTGATCGTCGACATCGGCTACGCGTTCCTGAACCCACGGATCAGGTACAGCTGAGATGGCAACTTCCCCCGCCGTGACCATCGCGCCGACCGCCCGGGTCAGTCGGGGGCTGTGGCACGATGCGTTCCGACGCCTGATGCGCAACAAGCCGGCCCTCGTCGGCATGTTCTTCATCGCCGTCTTCGTGTCGGGCGCGGTCCTCGCCCCGTACATCGCGCCGTACGGGCCCACGGTCGGCTCGCTGTCGAACAACATGCAGGGCCCGAGCCTGACCCACCTCATGGGCACCGACCTGCAGGGCTACGACGAGTTCAGCCGCGTCCTCTACGGTGCCCGGATCAGCCTGACCGTCGGTGTGGTCGCCGTCGTGTTCGGGCTCATCGGTGGCACGACCGTCGGCGCCATCGCCGGCGGCGCGGGCGGGCTCGTGGACGCGTTCCTGATGCGGGTCACCGACGTGCTGCTGGCGGTCCCGGGCATCCTGCTGGCGATCGGGATCGTGGCCTGGCTCGGCCACGGCGAGATCCAGATCATGCTCGCGGTAGGCATCTCCTACTCGCCGATGTTCGCCCGGCTGCTCCGGGGGAGCCTCCTCGCGCTGCGGGAGTCCGACTATGTCATCGCCGCGCGGTCGATGGGCGCCTCGCCGCTGCGGATCCTGATGCGGCACATGCTGCCGAACGCCCTCACCCCACTCATCGTGCAGGCTACGCTGGCCGCGGCGACGGCGATCATCGACGTGGCCGGCCTGGGCTTCCTGGGCCTGGGCCCGGGCGACCCGAGGGTCGCGGAGTGGGGCGAGATGCTCACCGACTCGTCGCGCTTCCTGCAGTCCGCCCCGTACCTGATCTTCTTCCCCGGCGCCGCCATCGTCATTAGCGCCGTCGGCTTCAACCTCCTGGGCGACGGGTTGCGCGAGGCTCTCGACCCGCGCCTGAAGAGGTAACGCGATGGCTCTTCTCTCGGTGCGCGATCTACTGGTCCGGTTCCAGACCCACGATGGCACGGTCTATGCCGTGAACGGCGTCTCCTTCGACCTCGATCAGGGCGAGACGCTGGGCCTGGTGGGGGAGTCCGGCTGCGGCAAGTCGGTCACCAACCTGGCCGTGATGCGTCTGCTTCCCAGACCCGCCGGCAGAATCGTGGGCGGCCACGTCTACTTCCAGGACGAGGACCTGGTCGGCCTGGACGAGGCCGAGATGCGCGACCTTCGGGGCAAGGAGATCGCGATGATCTTCCAGGACCCGATGACCAGCCTGAATCCCGTTCTGACCATCGAGGAGCAGCTGGTCGAGACGTTCAGAGCCCACAAGAAGGTCACCGGCAAGGAGGCCAGGGCGCGGGCGATCGAACTCTTGGCCATGGTCGGCATACCCGAGCCGGAGCCGCTGTTGCGCAACTTCCCGTACCAGTTCAGCGGCGGCATGCGCCAGCGCGTGATGATCGCGATGGCCCTGGCCCTCGAGCCGAAGCTCCTGATAGCCGACGAGCCGACGACGGCCCTGGACGTCACGATCCAGGCCCAGGTTCTCGAGCTGCTGAGCCGCCTCGCCGCCGACCACGGGACGGCCGTGATCCTGATCACTCACGATCTTGGGGTCGTGGCCGGGATGACCCGGCGCACCAACGTCATGTACGCGGGCTTCGTGGTGGAGAGTGCCACTACTGCCGACCTCTTCGCGAAGCCGTCGCATCCCTACACCGTGGGCCTGCTGCACTCGATGCCGCGCCTCGATGCCCAGCCCGGCGAGCCGCTCATCCCGATCGAGGGGACCCCGCCCGATCTCCGTTTCGCGCCGGTCGGCTGCCCCTTCGCGCCGCGGTGCGCCTGGCGCATCGACCGTTGCTTCACGGAGATGCCTGCGCTGGAGCCGATCGGGGCGACCGCCGAGATCCAGCTGGCCGGCCCGGGAGCCACTCATCGTACGGCGTGCTGGAACCGCCCGACGGCAGACGAGGCGGCCGCCGGACGCCCGCTGCGGGAGGGCTTCTTCGCCGCGGCCGGGCCGATCGGGGTCTCCCAATGACGTCGTTCGTCGCGCCCGGAGCGGCGCCTTCGGGTGGGACCGTTGGCGGAGCCCCTGCTGCGGCGTCGCCCCTCCTCCAGGTCGAAGGCCTCCGAATGTACTTCGCCATCACGAGGGGGATCCTGATCAGCCGTCACGTGGGCGACGTCCAGGCCGTGGACGGCTTCTCCCTCTCGATCGAGAAGGGCGAGACCGTAGGACTCGTGGGCGAGTCCGGCTGCGGCAAGAGCACCGTGGGGCGCACGATACTGCGCCTCTACCGCCCGACGGCCGGCCGGATCGTCTTTGACGGTCAGGACATCACGCGGGCCGAGGGCTCGACCCTGCGAGGTGTAAGGCGGCGGATGCAGATGATCTTCCAGGACCCGTATGCCAGCCTCAACCCGCGCATGACCGCCGCCGGGATCATCGCGGAGCCGCTCGAGATCCACGGCATTGGCAACGGCAGCGAGCGCCGGGAGCGGGTCCGAGATCTGCTGGCAACGGTCGGTCTCGACCCCGACTACGGCGATCGCTACCCGCACGAGTTCAGCGGCGGGCAGCGCCAGCGTATCGGCGTGGCCCGCGCCCTGGCGCTCCATCCCGATCTGATCGTCGCCGACGAGCCGATCAGCGCCCTCGACGTCTCGATCCAGGCCCAGATCATCAACCTCCTGGAGCGACTGCAGGGCGAATTCGGGCTGACGTATCTCTTCATCGCCCACGACCTATCGGTGGTCCGCCACATCAGCGATCGGATCGCGGTGATGTACCTCGGCGGTATCGCCGAGCTGGCCGGGTCGCGCGAGCTCTACGAACGACCCCTGCACCCGTATTCCGTCGCTCTGCTCTCGGCTGTGCCCATCCCCGATCCCGCGGTTGAGGGCAGGCGGCGCCGGATCATCCTTACCGGCGACGTGCCGAGTCCGTCGAACCCGCCGGCGGGCTGCCGTTTCCACACTCGCTGCTGGCTCCGCGAGCGACTCGGCAACCCTGAGCGATGCGTCGCCGAGCGGCCGGTCTTGAGGGAGATGGCAAGCCGCCACGAAGTGGCCTGTCACTTCGCGGAGGAGGTGGACGGGACCGCCGAGCAGGTGCAGGTGACCGGTCGGGCCAGCCGGGGAGCGGCCGTTCTTACGGCGGGCGCGGTGGGTCGAGAGGCCTCAGCCGGTGCCGGAGCGGTCGATCGGGCAGGCGGCATGTTGCCTGGCGCCGACGTCGACGCTGCGGCATCAGTCCCACCGGTTGCGCCTTCTGCGCCCGAAGGTCCTCCGCCGCGGCCCCGCCAGCGTAGCTAGACTTGCGCGTGGGGTTGGCCGAGTCGGGGCTCGGCGAGTTGGGCCGCGAGGGGGGATGAATCGGTGACGAGGAAGGACACGTATGTGAAGCGCTGGGCGTCGATGCTGGCCATTGCGGCCCTGGCGGCCACGGCGGCAGGCTGCGGTGACGGCTCGAGCGCGACCGGGTCGAACCCAGGTCCCAAAACCGGCGGGACGCTGACGGTGGCCCTTGATGGCGACATCAGCTACCTCGACCCGGCCCTCGTCAGCGACGCGGACTCGATCTACGTTGCCAACCAGGTCGTCGAAGGGCTGGTCGGCCTGGAGCCTGGCACGATAAGCCAGATCGTGCCCGTTCTTGCTGTCGATCTTCCGACCGTCAGTCCCGACGGACTGACCTACACGTTCAAGCTGCGGACCGGGATCAAGTTCCAGGACGGAACCGACTTCGGCGCCGCTGCCGTCAAGTTCAACTACGATCGGTGGGCCGCCTTCCCCAAGGGCGATCTCCAGGCCAACGCCACCTACTACGCGTCCGTCTTCGGCGGATTCGGCAGCGCGTCGAACGTGGCTTCGGTGGAGGCGCCGGATCCGACGACGGTCGTCTTCAACCTCCGTCATCCCCAGAGCAACTTCCTGATCAGCCAGACGGTGGCCGAATTCGGCATCCAGAGCCCGACCGCCATCCAGGCGAACGACGGCAACAACCCGACGCTGTCCCAGAACGCTTACGCCCTGGGCACCAACGGCGCCGGCAAGGCCATGGTCGGCACGGGCCCATTCATGTTCAGCGAATGGGTGCCGGGCGATCACGTGACCCTCGTCAGGAATCCCAACTACTGGAACTCTCAGTCGCGGCCTTACCTGGATCGGATCGTGTTCAAACCAATCGCGGATGCGGCGTCCAGGCTCGCGGCGCTGAAGTCCGGGGCCGTGGATATGGTGGAGTGGATCGACCCGGCGGCAGTCAAGACGGTCACCGGCGATTCGAACCTGGTGATCCTGGATCGAGGTTGGAGCTGCAACGTCACCCAGCTCGCGATGAACGACTCCGACACGGTCAACGGCCTTCCGAACCTGCTCGCCAACGAGGGCGTGCGCTTCGCGATCGCATCGGCCGTAAACAAGACTTCGTACGTCGCGACATTCTATGCGCGCGAAGCCACCGTCGCCGACAACTGGCTGCCGGCCGGGTCTGAGTACTACAAGCGTGAATACCTGCCCACCTACAACGTCACCGGATCGCGAGTCTACCTGTCCCAGGCCGGCGTTCCCACGAGCGGCCTCAGCGTCGACCTCTGGTATCCGACGGGCGCCCCCTCCTCAGTGCTGCCCGACCCCGCCGGCCTGGCCCAGGCCGTCGCCTCGGACCTCGGAGCCGCCGGCTTCAAGGTCAACGTCAAGTCCGAGGCTTACTCGCCCAACTACCTTGCCGACGAGGCTGCAGGCAAGCTGCCAATGTGGCTGCAGAGCCAATCCTGCCATTGGGCGGGCCCGGACGACTTTCTGTACACGGCGTTCTTCCACTATTCGAACGGGGCGCCCCCGCCGATGTTCGGCTACCAGAACGACGCACTGAACACACTCATGACGGCCGCCCTCGTTGACACGACCGCCGCCGCGGCCAATGCCGACTGGCAGAAGGCCCAGGACCTGATCGCGGCCGACATGCCGACCGTTCCGCTCCTGAACGCCAAGCTGCCCGCCGCGGCGCGCAGGTACGTCGTCGGTTTCGTGGGGTCCGGCAACCAGGTCGAACCGCTCAGCTCGGTCTGGTTGAACAAGTAGCGCCCGGGCGTGGCAGGTCGAATACGTTGCCATCCGTGTAGTTGCGATCGGTCCCCGGCTAGACTTCGGACATGAAGCCGCTGCGCATCGCGCTCGCCCAGCTGGCGCCGCGCCTCGGACTGCTGGACGACAACCTCGCCCGCCACCGCGAGGTCCTGGCAGAAGCCCGGGCGGGGGGCGCCGGCCTGGTCGTCTTTCCGGAGCTCGGCCTGACCGGGTACCAGCTTCAGGATCTCGCGGCCGAGGTGGCGATGCGAGTCGATGATCAGCGGCTGCTTGGGCTGGCCGCCGAAGCCGTCGGGTTGTCGGCGATCGTCTCGTTTGTCGAGGAGGCGACCGATCACAGGCTCTTCATCAGCGCCGCTCTTCTGGAGGACGGCGCGGTTCGCTTCGTGCACCGGAAGCTCTTCCTGCCGACGTACGGCCTCTTCGACGAGCGGCGATTCTTCGCCGCTGGGGACACGCTGAGGACCGTGCAGTCTCGCCTGGGCGTTCGGCTCGGCCTCGCCGTGTGCGAGGACTTCTGGCACCTGGCGGTACCGGAGACGCTGGCCCTCGACGGAGCGCAGATCCTGGTCAACGTTTCATCGTCGCCCGGGCGAGACCTGGCGGCCATTCACGAGGTTGGGTTGGGAACCGCGACGTCCTGGCGGACCCTGATGCGGACATACGCCCAGCTGACCACGAGCTTCGTCGTCTTCTGCAATCGCGTCGGCATGGACGAGACGATCAGCTTCTGGGGCGGCTCCGAGGTCATCGCTCCGAGCGGCGAGTCGCTCTTCACGGCGCCGCTCTTCGACGAGGGCCTGCACTATGTCGACGTCGAGCTGGGGGACGTCAGGCGCGAGCGCATCGGGTTGCCGCTGCTGCGCGACGAACGCCCCGAGCTGCACCTGCGAGAACTTCGCCGGATCCTCGCCGAGCGGACGGAGATGGCGATCGCCGCGGCGAGCGAGGCGCCCGAGGAACGGTCCGCCCCATCGACCAGGGCCGAACCCTCGACCGACGAGCTCGAGCGGTCCTGATGGCTTCCGGCACTGTTTCCGAGCCCCGCGGCGGAGAGGGAGCGGATCGGCTGTTCGAGTTGCCGCCGGAGCTGGCGATCGACACCGATGTGGCGCGGCGGGTCATGGTCGGCTTCATCCGCAACCAGCTTCGCCAGGCCGGGTTCGGCCGGGCGCTGCTGGGATTGTCGGGCGGGATCGACTCGGCGCTCGTCGCATTCCTGGCTGCCGAAGCCGTTGGGCCGGACAACCTTCTGTGCGTACTGATGCCGTATCGGACTTCTTCGCCGGCATCGGCCTACCATGCCGGGCTGGTGGTCGATCGGCTCGGCTGCGCCCGCGACCTGGTCGACATCAGCTCGGTCGTCGACGGCTACTTCGGCCGCGACGGCGAGCCGGGTGGGGGTGGGGAGTCGGCCCTCGATGCCGCGCCGCTGCGTCGGGGCAACTTCATGGCCCGGGCCAGGATGTGCGTCCTCTACGACCGCTCGGTGGCGTGGGGCGGCCTGGTAGTCGGCACCGGCAACAAGACGGAGGCGCTGATCGGCTACACGACCCTGTTCGGCGACTCCGCCTGCGCGTTCAACCCGATCGGAGACCTGTACAAGAGCCAGGTTCGGCAGGTGGCGGCCGCGGTGGGAGTGCCCGAGGAGATAATCCGGAAGCCACCCTCGGCCGACCTGTGGCCGGGCCAGACGGACGAGATCGAGGCCGGTTTCAGTTACCCGGAGCTGGATCGGCTCCTGTTCTGGATGATCGACAAGCGCCGCACCGATGAAGAGTTGCTGGGCATGGGTTTCCCGGCCGGCGAAATCGCGCGGGTGAAAAGGCTTGTTGCCGTGTCTGAGTTCAAGCGCCAGGTCCCGCCCGTCGCGAAGCTCGGGCCGCGCACGACCGGCGTGGACTACCTCTATCCGCGGCGGCGCCCCGGTTCGGCGGCTCGATGAGCCGAGCCGAATCGGACGTGCCTCGCCCGGAGCGGGCGGGCGATCGCAGCCGGCCGGCCGAGCCCGTCGCGGCCATGAAGGCAGCGGCCGAGAGTGGCCCTGGCAGCGGCGCAGGTGGCCGCCTGTTCGTCGTGGCAACTCCGATTGGGAATCTCGGCGATGTCTCGTTTCGGGCAGTCGAGGTGCTCAAGTCGGTGCCGCTCGTCGCGGCCGAAGACACCAGGCTGACCCGGCGCCTGTTCGCGCGCTACAACATAGCGACGCCTCTGGTGAGCTACCACGCGCAAAGCAGCCGGGGGCGCGAGGCCGAGTTGCTCGACCACCTGCGATCGGGGCGCGACCTGGCCATGGTGACCGACGCCGGGACGCCTCTGGTCAGCGACCCCGGCGGCGAACTGACCGAGGCCTGGTCGGCGGAGGGTGGCGCCGTCGTGCCGATCCCGGGAGCCTCGGCGGTGCTCGCAGCGCTCGTGTCGAGTGGTCTGGCCGCGGCTCGATGGACTTTCGAGGGCTTCCTGCCGCGTAGCGGAAAGGAGCGGCGCGCCCGCCTTGCCCGCATCGGAGCCGATGAGCGGGCGTGCGTCATCTATGAAGCTCCTTCCCGCCTTCCGGCAACCCTTGCCGATCTGGCGGCGGCAGCGGGCGGGGAACGACGGGCGGCGGTTTGTCGCGAGCTGACGAAGCTTCACGAGGAGGTGTTTCGAGGGCCGCTCGATGAGATAGCGTCGCGAGCGGCGGCAGGCGCCATCCTGCTTCGGGGTGAATGTGTCATCGTCGTCGAAGCCGTCTCGGGCAGCGCCTCGAGTGCGCAGAGGCTCGCCGGCCAGGTGCGGGTGTCGATGCACGATGCTCGCGTGGAGGTAGAGCGCCTGGTCAGAGGCGGAGCGCGGCGCTCGAACGCCGTCCGAGAGGTGGCCGCTGCGACCGGGCTCGACCGCCGCGAACTCTACCGGCCGGGCTGACCCCGCCGTCCCTGGCTGGACCTGCGCAGCCGCTCCGGCCCGCTGAGGGGCACCGCCGACCGATTCCGCCGCCGAGCGGTTGCCTGCCGGGCTGACCCGCCGTCCCTGGCTGGATTGCGGAGGTCGCCTGAGGGGCTGTGTCGACCTGTCGCGGGCGCCGCCTACCCGGAATCAGGAAGCCGGGCGCCACCCTCCGAGAGCGGCAGTCGTGCGTCGAGGCGACGCGAGGCGTGGAGTTTGGGCTCTGCGGCGGTATACAATTCGACCAGAGGAGGTCGCCCAAGGACCTCGGAGTGCGATCAAGGGAGAGCTATATGACCGGAAAGCTCCGGACAGCGCTTGCGCTGCTTGCCACCGCCGCCCTCGTCGCGGCATGTTCGAGTTCGAGTGCCACGCCCACCACGGCACCACTGAAGATCGGCGTGGTCACGGACGTCGGCTCGGTTACCGACCACACGTTCAACCAGTACTCGTACGAAGGCGCGAAGGCGGCTGCCACGGCTCTGGGCGCCACGGTCAACTATGCCGTTCCGGCGGACGCCTCGGACTACACCAAGGACATCCAGGGGTTCGTAGACCAGAACTACAACGTCATCGTGACGGTCGGCTTCAACCTGGGTAATGCCACCATCACCGCCGCCAAGGCCAACCCGAACATCTGGTTCGTCGCCGTCGACGTGGCCCCGTGCGTAGACCCGACCGGCGCCCCGGACAGCACCTTCGCCTGCAAGGGCGATGCGGCAACGCTGCTGCCGAAGCTGATCGGGATCCAGTTCGAAGAGGATCAGGCAGGATACCTGGCTGGCATCGTGGCCGCCGCCGTCAGCAAGACCGGCGTGGTCGGCCAGATCGGCGGCATCGACAACAACCCGGCCGTCGTGCGCTATATGCAGGGCTTCCAGCTGGGCGCGGCCTCCTACAATCCGGCCATCCAGGTCAAGACGGGCTGGTTCTCGACCGGCGACCTGACCAAGGCCTACGGCGACCCGGTTTGGGGCAAGACCTATAGCACCCAGTTCATCGGCCAGCAGGGGGTCGACGTTCTCTTCCAGGTCGCGGGCAACACCGGCAACGGCGCCCTCGACGCGGCCTGCGCCGCCGGCATCTACGGGATCGGTGTGGACGTGGACGAGTACCTGACCTACCCGAGCGCCGACAAATGCCTCGTCACGTCGGCCGAGAAGAACGTGTCGGCCGCCGTTAACCAGACGGTCACCGCGATCGCCAAGGGGACGATCACCAGTGGGTCGCTCGTCAAGGACGGCATCGCCAAGTTCAACGCCGCCAACAACGGCGTGGGCTACGCGCCCCTCAGCGAGAACACCCTGGTGACCTACCCGGCCGACCTCCAGGGCAAGCTCGACGCCGCCTGGTCGCAGATGCAGGCCGGCACCCTGACGACCTGCCCTGCGCAGTGCGGCACATGGAGCGGCCAGTAATCGAGTCTGCGTAGCGTTCGTAACTCTCGAGCGGGCCGCGCCTTCACGGCGCGGCCCGCTCGCTGCATCCGGCCCTTCTCGGGCCATCGAGGAAGCCATGACCGAGGACGCCGCGCGCGGCAGCGCCCCAGCTCTCGAGATGCGGGGGATAACGAAACGATACCCCGGGGTCGTGGCCAACGACCACATAAGTCTCGACGTACGTCGGGGCGAGATCCACGCCCTGCTCGGCGAGAACGGCGCCGGCAAGACCACCCTGATGAACGTCCTGTACGGGCTGGCGCGCCCCGACGAAGGCAAGATCCTGCTGGACGGCCAGCAGGTCCAGATCGCCGGGCCCTCCGACGCCATCGCCCGCGGCATCAGCATGGTCCACCAGCATTTCATGTTGATCCCGGTTCTGAGCGTTGCCGAGAACGTGATCCTCGGATGCGAGACGATGTCCAACCCGGTGTTCGTGGATCGCCGGGAGGCGAGCAAACGGATCGCGGCCCTGGCCGGCCGCTTCGGCTTCGATCTTGACCCGGACACGAGGGTTGGCTCACTTTCCGTCGGCCAGCAGCAGCGAGTGGAGATCCTCAAGGCGCTCTACCGCGACGCCAGGATCCTCGTTCTCGACGAGCCGACCGCCGTCCTGACGCCCGGCGAAACAGACGAGATCTTCGCCCTGCTTCGCCGCCTGGCGAGTGACGGCCGTTCGATCGTGTTCATCAGCCACAAGCTGTACGAAGTCCTCGAGGTTGCCGACAGGATCACGGTCATCCGGCGCGGGCGCGTGATCGGCGAGCGGCGACCGAGCGAGACAACGGAGGAGGAACTTGCCGAGTTGATGGTCGGCCGAGAAGTCGAGCTGACCGTGGACCGGGGCGAGTCGCATCCAGGCGAACCGGTGCTGCGCGTCGAGGGGCTGCGCGTGGCCGACGATCGCCATCACGAGGTCGTGCCCGGCGCCAGCCTTGAGATCAGGGCCGGCGAGATCCTGGGCGTGGCCGGGGTGGCGGGCAACGGCCAGGACGAGCTGGTCCAGGCGCTGATCGGGCTGCGACGGTCGCTGGGTGGCAAGGTTACGTTGATGGGTCGGGACGTGACGGGCCTGTCGCCGCGGGGGATGAACGAAGCGGGCGTCGGCTACGTTCCGGGCGACCGGCATCGTTTCGGCTTGATCCTGTCGTTCCCCCTGTACGACAACCTGGTCCTTACGAGCTACTACCGTCCGCCCTTCGCTCGCGGTTTCCTGCGCAATGACTCGGCCATCCTCGAGTCGGCGGCCGCCCAGATCGAGCGCTTCGACATCCGCACGACGTCGTCCCAGGTCAGGTCTTCGACCCTCTCGGGCGGCAACCAGCAAAAAGTGGTCGTTGCCCGGGAGTTCGACCGGGACCTGAAGCTGCTCATCCTGGATCAGCCCACCCGCGGCCTGGACGTCGGCAGCATCGAGTTCATCCACCGCCAGATCATCGCCAAGCGCGACGCGGGTACGGCCGTGCTCTTGGTCTCGGCGGAGCTCGACGAGGTCATGGAGATGTCCGACCGGATCGTCGTCATGTATCGCGGCCGTATGGTGGCCGAGCTGGATGGGCGGACCGCAGACAAGAGCGACGTGGGCTTGTTGATGGCCACGGGCGGCCATGAGGGGGCGGCGACGCAGAGGGAGGCATGGGCGTGAATCGTCCTGACACGATCCAGCGGCCGCCGGCGCGCGCTCGGAAGGCCATCGGCGGCGCTGTCCGTGCTGTAGCCCAGCCGATCGCCGAGCCGGTCTTCGCCATCCTGCTGGCGCTCCTTGTGGGAGCCGTGGGCATAACCTTGTGCAGCGGTCTCCTGGCCGGCCACAAGAACTTCGACGTCGGCTTGCCCGTTGCCGCGTACCGGGCACTGCTGGAGGGGGTCGCCAGCCCCAGCGGCATCGGGTCCACGCTCGACTACTCGACGCCGCTGATACTGGCCGGCCTGGGCGTTGGGCTCGGCTTCAAGGCCGGGTTGTTCAACATCGGCGGGCGGGGTCAGTTCCTGTTCGGCACCGTCGGAGCGATGGCCGTGGCCACGACCGTCGGGGTGAGCCAGAACGAGATCATCACCATTCCCCTGGCCCTTCTGGCCGGGGCGGCGTTCGGAGCCTCGGCGGGATTCATCCCGGGATTCCTCAAGGCGACGTCCGGAGCCCACGAGGTCGTGACCACGATCATGCTCAACTACGTGTTCGTGTTCGTGACCTACTGGGCCATCAGCGGGCCGCTCTCCCTGCCCAACGCGCATCAGCCGATCACGGCCGACGTGACCGATCGCAATGCAAACCTGCAAGTGGTTCTCGGGAGCGGCAGCCACGCCTTCGTGTTCAACAGCGGCATCTTGCTGGCTCTGGCTGCAGTTCCGATCATCTGGTTCCTGCTCTACCGCACGACGCTCGGGTTCGAGATCAGGTCGGCCGGGGCCAACCCGGATGCCGCCCGCTACGGCGGCATGAAGACCAACCGGCTGATCGTGTTGACGATGTCGCTCGCCGGCCTCATGTGCGGCCTGGCCGGCGCCACGACGCTGATGGGCGTGGTCCATCAGATGGCGCCCGGCTACGACACGACGGTCGGCTTCGACGCCATCACCGTCGCCCTGTTGGGAAGGTCTAACCCGGTCGGCATCCTGTTCTCCGGCCTTTTGCTGGGGGCGATGCGAGCCGGCTCACAGACAATGCAGATCCAGGCAGGGGTACCGGCGGAGCTGGTCGACGCGCTTCAGGCGATCATCCTGGTCTTTCTGGTGGTCAACGCGCTCCGGCGCTGGCTGGATCGCAGGGCGGCGAGACGCGGCTCGACGCCATCGGTTGACGCCGACGCGGCCCAGGCCGCGGAGGGCGTCGCATGAACGGCCTTCCGCAGGCCCTCGACGCCCTCCCGATTTTGGGCCTGCTCTTCCAATTCCTCGGCTACATGCTGGCGAACCTGGGCTACATGTCACAGACCACGGTCGCCGTGGCGGTTCCGATCACCCTCGCAGCGCTGTGCGGCGTCATGTGCGAGCGGTCGGGAGTGGTCAACATCGGCATCGAGGGCATCATGCTGACGGCCGCGTTCACCGGCTGGATCGTCGGCGTTGCCGCCGCGGGGATCCTGGGCGCAGGGATACCCCTCCCGTTCTTCGGCGTGACCCTGCCCCTCCTGATCGGCCTGGCGGCGGCCATCCTGGTCGGCATGGCAGTAGCCCTGCTGCACGCCTGGCTCGCCATCTCGATGAGGGTCGACCAGATCATCGCCGGCACGATCATCAACATCGGCGCCACCGGGATCACCGGATACCTGTACACGCTCATCGCCTCCCAGGCGCCGACCAGCGCCGGCAGCTTCGCCCAATACAAGGTTCCGGATCAGGTGGCCGACCTGCCGGTGGTGGGCTGGCTCATCAATGCGGTGCTCAGCCAGGGACCGATCGGGCTCAGCACGATCGTGATCGTGATCTTCCTCCAGGTCATGCTCTTCCGATCCCGCTGGGGCCTGCGGACGCGGGCGGCGGGGGAGCATCCCCGGGCGGCCGAGACCGTCGGCATCGATGTGATCCGGCTGCGCTACAAGAACGTCGTCATGTCGGGCGCGCTCGCCGCGCTCGGCGGCGCCTGGTTGAGCATGGAGCAGACTAACGGCTTCAACGCGGACATGTCGGCGGGACGCGGGTTCATCGGCCTGGCGGCGATGATCGTCGGTCGATGGACGCCCCTGGGAGCCTTCGGCGCGGCGCTGCTGTTCGCGTCGGCCACCGGGCTGAGCACTTCGCTGACGATCTCGCCGCCTACCGGCGACCTGGGTCAACTGATGGCGCACGTCCCCGGCGAGTTCTGGGAGGCGCTGCCGTACATCATCACGATCGTCGTTCTGGCCGGCGTGATCGGGCGGAGCATCGCCCCCGCCGCGGACGGCCAGCCCTACGAGCGCGAGTCGGCCACCTGACGTCCGGCCGGGCGCGTTCACCCGTTCGCGGTTGCCGGGCCGTCGTGCCGAGTCGAGCCGCCTCGTGGCCCTCGGGGCTCAAGCGCTTCGGAGAAGCGAAGGGAAGAAGGTGGCCTTGCCGGCCGCAGTCTTGAGCCGTGCCCAGCCGTCGAGGATGACGACTGCTTCGTTGGCCGCACGGATGGCTCGTTCCTCGGCGCCGTTGTCGCCGAATGCGTTCGTGACGCGATTGGCCACGGCTCCCAGGACCGCGCCGCTGCGCATGCCGAAGAGCCTGGCCAGGACGAAGAGGGCGGAGCACTCCATCTCCAGGCAGGCGACGCCAGCCTTCCTGAGATCGTCGATCAGGCCGTCCACGCCCGACTGCCAGAAGCCGCCGGTGACGGGGCGTTCCTGGCCGACGTAGAACGACCCGACGCTGCAGACGATGCCGGTGTGGTAGCGATAGCCGAGGCTTTCGCAGGCCTCCACCAGGGCCATGTAGACCTCCGGATCGGCGAATGCCGGGTGGTCGAGGGGAAGGTAGCGATCGGCCGTGCCGTCGCGCCGAACCGCCGCAACCGGAACGATCAGGTCGCCGGGCTCGATCTCCGCCCGGAGCGCCCCGCACGTTCCGACACGAATGACCGTTCGGCCGCCGATCGTGGCGAACTCGTGAGCGGCGATCTCCAGGCTCGGCGCCCCGACCCCGCTCGATATCGCCCCGATGGGCACGCCCTTGAACACGCCGCGAGCCGACCGGTATTCGCGATGGAAGGCGAGCTCCTCGCCCTCGTCCCAGCTGGCCTGCATCCTCTGAACGCGGCCCGGATCGCCGGGCATCAACACGGTCGGAGGAATCTGACCCGCGGACAGGTTCAGGTGATACTGTGCCCCCGCCTCGTTGGTGGGAGCGTCGGCCCGACGCTCGACCGGCGTGAGTGGCCTGGCCGGCATGAGCGGGGACTGCTTGGGGCCGTTGCTGGCCATTGGTCGTCCTTTCCTCCGCGGGCGGTTACTCTTTGGTCGCTGCAGACGCTATCACGCCTGGGAGCGGCAGTCGCGTGGTGAGGTGTTCGCCATGACCGGTGATGGGATCCATTTGATAGACAGGAAGGAGGCCGCCGCTCGCCTGCCCGAATTCGGCGACCTGCTGCGGATGGCCCTTGCCGCGCAGCATCGTGCCAGGGCTCCCTACTCCAACTTCCGGGTGGGAGCGGCCGTGCTCGGGGGAAGCGGCGCAGCCTTCCCGGGAGCCAACGTTGAATCGGCGTCGTATGGGGCCACGATCTGCGCCGAGAGGAGCGCGATCGTCGGGGCGGTCGTCGCCGGCGAGACGGCGATCCGGGCATGCGTGGTCGTCACGCCGACCGCCGATCCGTCCAGCCCGTGCGGGATCTGCCGCCAGCTCATGGCCGAGTTCGGGCCTGACGTCCTGGTCTTCTCAGCCTCGAGCGTCGGCGACTCGGTCTACGCGGCCCGGCTGGGCGATCTGCTGCCCCTCACCTTCGGGCCCGGGAATCTGGCGGCGGCCAGCTCGGGAGCGGCCAGAGAGTGAGTGGTTCTGCGGTCGGGAAGGGGAGTCCGGGCGAGGGGTTCGTTCTCGGTGACGAGATCCCACCGGCAGACCAGCCCGTACACCTGGCGGCCCTGGAGGCGGCCGTTCGGGAGCGCACCGAGGTTCAGCCGCGCGTTGGCCTGGTGCTCGGCTCCGGCCTCGGAAACGTTGCCGACGCCCTCGACCTGGAAACGGAGGTCCCGTTCGAGGAGTTGCCGGGGTGGCCGGGCGCGACTGCGCCTGGCCACCCCGGAAAGCTTCTCTTCGGTCGCCTGTCCGGCGTGCCTGTGGTCGTCCAGCAGGGTCGCTTTCACCTCTACGAGGGTCATTCCGCCGGGCTCGTGGTGCAACCGGTCCTGCTGATGGGCAGGCTCGGCGCCCGGACGGTGGTCCTGACGAACGCTGCCGGCGGGGTCAATCCGGCGTACGGCGCCGGCACACTCATGGTCATCGCCGACCACCTGAATCTGACCGGCCGGTCGCCACTGTCCGGGCCGAACTCGTCGGAGATCGGCCCGCGTTTCCCGGACATGACAGAAGTCTGGGACGCCGACCTTCGATCCCGAGTCCACGCCGCCGCCGACGCAGAGGGAGTGGCGCTGGCCGAGGGCGTATACGCCTGTCTCCTCGGGCCGAGCTACGAGACGCCCGCCGAGGTTCAGATGCTGGCGCGCCTTGGAGCCGATGCCGTGGGTATGTCGACTGTTCTGGAGGCGGTGGCCGCTCGATGGGCCGGCATCAGGGTTTGCGGCGTCTCCCTGGTGACGAACCCGGGCGCCGGTCTCTCGGGCGCCGCTCTCAGCCATGCCGAGGTGCTGGCAGCCGCCGCTTCTGCAGGGCCGCGGCTGGCCCGCGTCCTCGTCCGCTTCATCGGGGATCTCGGCGCGGGCTGAGTGGCATCCAGGAAAGTCATGCATGTGGCGCCGCCGCGACTTGCGCGGTACATCGTGGCTGGATCTGCCTCGATCCCGAGGGCGGTCGACAGGATGCGGCAGAAGTAGGCCATCATGCCCGGAGAGAGAACCGCGAGCTCGGCCTGCGCCCGCTCGGCTGCGGCTCGTGTTGTGGTGGGCGCGCCGCGGCTCCGGCACGGCTGCAGCGGGTCGAGACGAGGTCGCCACTGCTATCCAGCGCGAGAGTGGTGACCAGGCTGCGCTTGTTCCGAGTGGCGTCTTCCGGTGTTACCGGGACCCCATCACGAACTGAACGGCCGCGAGCGCGAGCAGAGCGAGCCCGACTATCGCGACGGCCAGCCCGGCGCCCGCCAAGCCGACGACGATGAAGACGGCGCCGACGAGGGCGATGATCGCGGGCGAGGATTTTCTCCCCGGTATGCTGAACATGCTGCGACACTCTCCTGGTCAGGCATAGGCGACCGGCGCCCGTAAGTCTACGCGGAGCCTCCGGCTCAGGTTCCGCTTTCGACTGCTGATGCGAGTCAGCGCGTCGGGCTGACGGTGGCCGACGCAGCCGTGCGCCCGCGTCGGCCGCTCACCCACGCCGGTGGCCGCCGACGAGCTGACCGAAGCGTGCGCAGAGAGGGTAGTGACCGGAGCGCGGCGGTGGGGATGAGCGCCGCGCTCCGGGGGATGGAACCTAGGCGAGAACGAGCACCCGATCGTCGTCAAGGGGCGTTTCCTCGGCCGCCTCGTCGGTCTCGCTCGCCTCGTTCGCGTCCGACGCCTCGGTCGTGGATACGGCAGTGGCGTCACCAGATGCTTGGGCAGCGAGCGAATCGGCCTCGTAGTCGCGCTTGCGCCGGCCCGACAGCATCTCGACGGAGGTGGCCACAACCTCGGTCTTCCAGTGGCGCCTACCGTGGTCGTCGTCCCACTGGCGGGTCTGCAGCCGACCTTCGATGGCGACCTGCTGACCCTTGCCCAGATACTGACCGCACACCTGTGCAAGCCGGTCCCAGGCGACAACGTCTGATTTCGGGACGTTGAGAGTGGGCGTCAACCACTGACCTCCACCGGAAGTACGACTAAGTGGCGTTTAGACCCAGACGACGACGTTGTGATACTCCGCGCGCTCCTTGCCGTTGCCACGGAACTCGTTGGTGGCCACAGCAAAGGTGGCGACGTTCGATCCGCTGGCCAGCGATCGCAACTCCGGATCGCGGGTCAGCCGGCCGGTCAGTAGGACCTTGTTCATGGGCCCAATCTCCTCGTTCGGCGCCGTCCAGCGACGGCGCCCGCTATGGCGGCGGGTGACCTGACCGTAACCGGGAACGGTTAACCGCGGCTCATCCACGGCTTATCCGGTCGGTGGGCCAGCGCCAGGCCGGCAAGTCCCTGCTCGCGCCGGTCCAGTGCTTCCCTCCTCGTGGGCCGCGCCTGCCGATGGCACGGCCGCCAAGGAGTCGAGGTGATACCCGGATCCGTTGCAGCGTGGCAGGCCCAACGGTCGCGACCAGCCCGACGGGCTTGACGGACGCGCAGATCGGTAGACACTCAGCAAGGCAGCTACTGCCAGTGAACTATCGAGGTTGTCATGAGCGACAAACGACGAGAGGCCGAGGACAACGCCGGCGTCTTCCTGGCAGATCGGGGTGCCGTCGTGGTGCCGATACACGGCTTGAACGTGGGACCCGGGAGGCCCGGTCCGGGGGACGAGTGGCATGTGCCGGCGGGGCCTGTCGAGGACGACGTAACCCTCGAGCCCGTGCACTCGGATGGCACCGTCGTTCTGCCTCTCCATCCCACCGACAAGGGGTAGCCGTCCGGCAGACGACGGTGTCGTGTGTGGTCCGAGCTGAGGGCCCGGGCCCTGGGCGCAGCATCTGAGTTGGCGCCTGATGTCGTGTCGGCCCGGTACTCGGCGTGCTCGTGTCGTCTCGGCGACTCGCCTCCGGTCACCTTGAGGCGGCGACGTTCCATCCGCAGACCGGCAGTCGAAGGCACGCGCGACCGTCTGGATTGCCACGGGCCTCCGCCGCAGACGGGAGAACGGCCGGGCGGCAGTGACGGCGCTATGCTGGCCCCGGCAGCACCTATTGCGCTTGCCGGGCCGAATGCTGTGGGAGTTTGAAGTGGCTGCGAGGAGGCAGACCGTGACGCGAATCAGTGGGGCCTTCCTGACGGGTGCGTTGCTGCTGACCGTGGCCGCATGCGTCGGCGCGGGCGCCACTTCGGCCCCGCCGGCCACCCAAGCGCCGGCTACCTCAGCGACGAGCGTTGCAACGGCCACTGCGATCCCATCGTGCGGTTGCTCGTTCGGGACGTCGGTGTCCGCCGAGGTTACTCCCGCCGCCACGACCGGGGGCCTCGCAACTACCCAGCCCGGCCAGAGCGGGACGGTCGTCGCCTGGGGCGACAACAGCTCCGGCCAGACGGGTGTGCCATCCGGGTTGACTGATGTCGTCGCGGTCGCGGCGGGCGACGACATCAGCATGGCCCTCCAGTCCGACGGCAACATCGTGGTCTGGGGAGGAGCCAGCGATCCCGCCGAGACCCAGATTCCGTCGTCCGCGACCAACGTTGAGGCCATCGCTGCGGGCAGCAATTTCGGCCTCGCCCTCAGATTCGACGGAACCGTCGTCGGCTGGGGTGACAACACCTACAACGAGGCGACTCCCCCTTCCGGGCTCACGGACGTCATCGAGATCTCTGCCGCCGGTTCACACGCGCTGGCCCTCACCGCGGGTGGGACGGTGGTGGCCTGGGGCGACGACTCGAACGGTGCGACCGATGTCCCGGCGGGTCTCAAGAACGTGGCCGGTGTCTCGGCCGGATACGACTTCAGCGTGGCCCTGCTCGCGAATGGAACGGTGGTGGCCTGGGGCGACAAGTACCCGACCGATGTCGCCAGCGGGGTAACCAGGGTTCCCGCTGGCCTCAGCGGGGTGTCGGCCATATCGGCCGGCTTCGCCCATATCCTGGCCCTCAAGTCGGATGGAAGCGTCGTAGGGTGGGGCACCAACCAGGACGGTGAGACGACCATCCCGGCCGGTCTCAAGGCCGTCGCGATCTCCGCGGGCGGCAACTTCAGCCTGGCCCTCAAGTCGGACGGGACGGTCGTGGCCTGGGGCGGAAACGACTCGGAGCAGGCGACCGTGCCGGCCGGAATATCCAGAGTGATCGCCATCGACGCCGGCGGCAGCCATGCCCTGGCCGTCGTCGCCTCCGGGTCATAGGGGGGCCGCCAGTGAAGCAGTCCATGAAGGTACGGCTCGCGAATCGCGCGCCGCTCGATCTGACGGCGCTCGACGAGCGGGCGCTCATGCGTGTCATCGACCACTCGTTGTTGCGGCCCGAACTGACCAGGGCCGACGTCGAGGCCGGCTGCGACCTCGCGATCGAGTGGCAGACAGCGACAGTCTGTTGCCGACCGGCGGACCTGGCGCTGGTGGTGAGCCGGTTGCGGCGGACGGATGTCGGGCCGACCACGGTCATCGGCTTCCCGCACGGCGCTCACACGTCGCAGATCAAGGAGCGCGAGGCGCTCATCGCGGTCGATCAGGGGGCCGTCGAACTGGACGTGGTTATCAACATCGGAGCGCTGCGGTCCGGCGACCAGGGCTACGTCCGCGATGAACTGTCCAGCCTCGTCTATGCCGTGGCTCCTACGCCGGTGAAGGTGATTCTCGAGACCGCCTATCTGACACCGGAGCAGGTCGAGGCGGGCTGCCGCCTGGCCGTGGAAGCGCGCGCCGCGTTCGTCAAGAACGGCACGGGCTTCTCGCCTCGTGGCGCGGAGGTGGCCGAGATCGCCCTGATGCGTCGGGTGGTGGGCGCCAGCGTCGGCGTCAAGGCCGCCCATGGGGTCCGAACGCTCGACGCGCTGCTTTCGATGCTGGCCGCAGGTGCGTGCCGGGTCGGCGCCACGGCAACGGCGACGATCGGTGCGGACTGGCGGGCCCGCGGGCTGGAGGCAGTGCGGGCGACACTGGCCGGCGCATCCGGCGCGACGGGCACGGCGGCGAGCGAAGCGCCTTAGATTCCGGGTGCGGCGTTGCGGTTCCCGGCTGCTTCGGGTCGACGCCGGGGAGCTTCGGTCCGGGGAGCTTCGGTCCGGGGTTTCGCGCCTGCTATACTGCCGACTGCCCACGGCGGGAGCGCCAGAGGGTTCCAGAGACAACATCGCCAAGGAGGCCCCGTTGCCCCAGGAAGGCGTGCTGTTCGCCCCGTGAGACGAACCACCACCTTCGCTCCGATAGGAGCCGCGGCTCCAACGGAGGGGCAGTCTACCCAGGTCCCCGGCCAGGCCGCCGAGGGCTTTTTTGTTCCGCGGCTTTCGGTGAAGACGGTCGCCGGGTTGGGCGCGAAGGGGAGGCTCTGATGCCCGCCACCGTGATCGTAGGCCTCCAGTGGGGCGACGAGGGCAAGGGCAAGACGACCGACGCCCTGGCCGAGCACGTCACCGCCGTGGTCCGATACCAGGGTGGCGACAACGCCGGCCACACCATCGTCCTGGGCGAGGAGGTCTTCAAACTCCACCTGGTCCCGTCGGGCGTGCTCTACCCGCACATCGCGCCCATCATCGGCAACGGGGTCGTGGTCAACCCGGCGACTCTGATCTCTGAACTCGACATGCTCGCCAGCCGCGGCATCGAGGTAGACCGAGTTCGCGTCAGCAAGCACGCCCACGTGATCATGCCGTACCACATCGCCCTCGACGGCGCGATGGAAGCCCGACTGGCGGAGGCCGCCGTCGGGACAACGCGCCGCGGCATCGGGCCGGCCTATGCCGACCGAGCCTGGCGAATCGGGATCCGGATGGAGGACCTGCTCGATGGCCCGGCCCTGCGACGCAAGCTGGCCCTGATCCTGCCCGAGAAGAACGCGACGCTCCAGCGCCAGCACCGTCTCGATGGTTTCGACCTCGACGAGCTGGTAACCCAGGCGACCGAATGGGGTCGCCGGCTGGAGCCGCACCTCGCCGACACGACGATGCTCGTCCAGGCGGCTCTCGCGCGAGGCGAGCATCTCCTGTTCGAAGGCGCGCAGGGGACGTTGCTGGATCTCGACCACGGCAGCTACCCGTTCGTGACCTCGTCGAACCCGATCGCCGGCGGCGCCTGCACCGGAGGCGGCATCGGTCCTCTCCAGGTCGACGAGGTCCTGGGCGTGATGAAGGCCTACGCCACGCGCGTCGGTGCCGGACCATTTCCGACCGAGCTGACCGACTCCATCGGCGAGGGCATCACCGACCGCGGCAGGGAGTACGGGACGACGACCGGGCGGCGCCGTCGGGTCGGCTGGTTCGACGCCGTGCCCCTCCGATATGCGGTCGCCGTAAACAGCGTCAGTTCGATCATGCTCAACAAGATCGACATTCTGTCGGGCCTGGACGAGATCCTGATCTGCATGGCGTACGAGGTCGACGGGGCGCGCGTCGACTGGTGGCCGTCCGACGCCGACGTCCTGGCGCGGGCGAAGCCGATCTACGAGCGGTTCCCAGGCTGGTCAGAGCCGATCCACGACTGCCGGTCGATGACCGAGCTGCCCGAGAACGCCAGACGGTACGTGGACGCGGTCGAGCGCCTCTCCGGCGCTCCCATCTGCTTCGTCTCGGTTGGGCCGGAGCGGCACCAGACGATCGAGCGGAAGCCCCGGCCGCTGCGGCCCCGTCCGGACTCTGCCGTGCCGGCTCTCGGTGCCGCGGGATGAGCCGTCGCGTTTCGCCGGGCGAGCGAGAGGACGGCCCCCGCCGCATCCTGGTCCTTGGCGCTGGCGGCCGCGAGCATGCCCTGGTCTGGAGCCTGGCCCGCGAGGGCTCGGTCGAGACCGTGATCGTCGCGCCGGGCAGCGACGCCATTGGCGACGAGCCGAAGGCCCGCTGCGCTCGAGGAGTCTCCTCCCTGGATCCGACTGCGGTCGTCGAACTGGCGACCAATGAGGACGTCGACCTCGTCGTCATTGGGCCGGAGGCGCCCCTCGCCGCTGGCGTGGCGGATGCGCTCCTCGGTGCGGGCGTGCCGACGTTCGGGCCGGTTCGGGCTGCCGCCCGGATCGAGTCGAGCAAGGCCTACTGCCGCTCGGTGGCGGAGGCGGCCGGGGTCAGGACCGCCAGAGGGAGGGCGTTCGGGGCGCTGGACCCGGCGCTGGCTTTCGCTCGGGAGCTGGTCGTGGCCCCGGGATCGTGCGGAGTCGTCATCAAGGCCGACGGTCTGATGTCGGGCAAGGGCGTTACGGTCTGCGACGACTACGCCGGGGCCGAGGCCGCCCTTCGGGCCCTCGCGGCGGCAGAGCCGGCCGGAACCGCCGCGACAGAGCACCCGTTCGTCGTTGTGGAGGAGCGGCTGCTCGGCGTCGAGGCCAGCCTGATCGCCTTGTGCGACGACCACGCCGCCGTCGCCCTGCCACCCGCGCGAGATCACAAGCGACTGCTCGATGGCGACGCCGGCCCGAATACCGGCGGAATGGGCGCCTACAGTCCGCTGCCGGACCTGCCTGAGAGTCTGTGCGCCACTCTGCTGGACGTGATTCACGTGCCGATCCTGGCCGAGCTGGCCCGCCAGGGCAACCCATTCCGGGGCGCGCTATACGCGGGTCTCATGCTCACGCCCGAGGGCCCGGTGCTGCTCGAGTGCAACGCTCGTTTCGGCGATCCGGAGACCCAGGCTCTGCTGCCGCGTCTGGCCGTGCCGCTGGGGCCGCTGCTCTACGGTGCCGCCCGGGGCGACCTGGCCGCGGCGACGGGGGCGCTCGGGTTGAACGGGCGGCTGCTGCCGACGACCGGCGACGCTGCGGTGGCAGTGGTGCTTGCCGCGGCCAACTACCCGGACACGCCGCGGAAGGGAGACGCGATCACCGGGCTGGCGGAAGCCGCCGCGATCGGCGCGACGGTCTTCCATGCCGGTACGGTCCGGGGGCCCGATGGTCAGTTCCAGACGAACGGCGGACGAGTCCTGTCCGTCGTGGGTTTGGGTAGTTCGATCGGCGCAGCCCGCGCGAACGCCGAGCGGGCGGCCGACGCCATCGCCTGGGACGGAATGCAACGCCGCCACGACATCGGCGCGGTCCTTCCCCCTGCCTCTCCGCGGTTCGCGGCGCCTCACGGCCCGGACTCCGGGACCGCCCAGACCGGAGGTCGGCGCTCATGATCCCGCGGTACACGTTGCCCGAGATGGGCGCCATCTGGACGGACCGGGCCCGCTTCGAATTGATGCTCCGGGTCGAGATCGCCGTGGCTCGCGCCGAGGTGTCGAGGGGCATGGTGCCCGCCGAGGTATTCCGGGCGATCGAATCCCGGGCCCGGATCGACGTCGACCGCATCACCGAGATCGAGAAGACGACCGACCACGACGTCATCGCCTTCGTCAGTCAGGTCGCCGAAACCGTCGGCGAGGCGGGCCGCTTCCTTCATCTCGGCCTGACCAGCAGCGACGTCCTCGACACCGCCCTCGGCCTCCAGCTTCAAGCGGCCGGATCGAGGCTGATCGAGGATCTTGACGTCCTGATCGAAACCCTCGTGGCGCGAGCGCGGGCCGAGGCCACCACCGTGATGATGGGCCGGACCCACTCGGTCCATGCGGAGCCGACGACGATGGGCCTCAAGATCGCCGGATGGGCGTTCGAGATGGCGCGCGACAGGACACGGCTCGCGGCGGCCGTCGACGACGCCGCGACCGGCAAGATCTCCGGCCCGGTCGGGACCTACAGCCATCTGGACCCCGACCTCGAGGAGGAGGTCCTCGCCGACCTTGGCCTGCGCCGCGACCCGATCTCCACCCAGATCGTCCAGCGCGACCGCCACGCTGCGTTCGTGGCGGCGATCGCGATCACCGGCGGGAGCCTGGAGCGCATTGCGACGGAGATCCGCAATCTCCAGCACACGGAGATCGGCGAGCTGATGGAGCCGTTCAAGGTCGGCCAGAAGGGCAGCTCGGCGATGCCCCACAAGCGAAACCCGATCCTCTCCGAGCGGATCGCGGGCATGGCCCGGCTGCTGCGCGGCTATGCTGCCGCTGCGCTGGAAGACCAGCCGCTCTGGCACGAGCGCGACATCAGCCACTCGTCTGCCGAGCGGGTTCTGCTCCCCGACGCCACGATCCTCCTGGACTACATGCTCGTGAAGGCCGCCGGCCTGGTGGAGCGGCTGGTCGTGCGGCCCGAGCGGATGCGCGAGAACATCGACCGGGGCCTCGGGCTTCATTGCAGCGGCCGGGTCCTGCTGGCTCTGGTCGAGGAGGCTGGCCTCTCCCGCGACGAGGCCTACGCCGTCGTCCAGCGCAACTCGTTGCGAGCTGCCGACGAGCGTCGCGGACTCCGCGAGCTGCTCGCCGCCGACCCGGACGTCGCCGCCAGGCTTTCCGACGAGGCCCTGGCTGCCTGTTTCGACGAGAGCCACTTCCTTCGTAACGTGGCCACGGCAATGGCTCGACTGGATCAGCTAGTTCCGGCTCGAAAGGAGGCCGCGAATGGCGCCCGCTGAGGCAACGAACCGGGGCGATCCGCGGGCCGCAGGGCCGGCAATCCCTGCCGCGGGTGGCTTCGTCCGCTCGGGCAAGGTGCGCGATCTCTTCGAAGTCGATGATTGTCTGCTTCTCGTCACGAGCGACCGGCTGTCGGCGTTCGACGTCGTCCTGCCGACGCCGATCCCCGACAAGGGGCGCGTCCTCACCGGCCTCTCGCGATTCTGGTTCGGCCGGACGGCCGACGTGATCCCGAACCACCTGGTGGGCACGGACCCGGCCGCGCTGCCGGGCGGCTTCACGGACGAAGCCGGACGCCGCGAGCTGCGAGGCCGGATGATGCTCTGCCGCCGGGCGAATGTCCTGCCGGTCGAGATCATCGTCCGCGGCTACGTTGCCGGCTCGGGCTGGAAGGATTACCGCCGTACGGGCTCGATCTGCGGTATCGAGCTGCCCGGCGACCTGCGCGAATCAGACCGTCTGCCGGAACCCATCTTCACGCCCTCGACCAAGGCCGAAGTGGGCCACGACGAGAACATCGGCTTCGACGCAATGGTCGATCTCGTCGGCGCCGAGCTCTCCGAGCAGGTTCGGGACGTCGCGCTGCGGCTCTACCGGCGCGGCGTGGAGATAGCCGAACGGGCCGGCATCCTGCTCGCCGACACGAAGTTCGAGCTCGGCACCGCCGTCGACACGGGTGAGCTGATCTTGATCGATGAAGTTCTCACGCCCGACTCGAGCCGGTTCTGGGACGCCTCGGACTACGTGCCCGGCCGGCCGCAGGCCAGCTTCGACAAGCAGTTCGTCCGCGACTGGCTGGAGGCCCAGCCGTGGGACAAGACTTACCCGGGCCCGAACCTGCCGCCCGACATCGTTGCCGGGACCCGCCGACGGTATGTTGAAGCGTTCGAAAGAATCACCGGTTCGAGCTTCGAGCGTTACCTGAAGAAGGACGTGGTTGCCTGATGAGTGAGTTCCGGTTTGCGGTCAACGTCCTGCCGAAGCCCGGCATCCTCGATCCACAGGGTCGAGCAGTGGAGTCGAGCCTGCCCCATCTCAACGTCACCTCCGTCTCGAGGGTCCGCGTCGGACGCCGCGCCGAGCTCACGGTCACGGCCGGCACCGAGGCCGAGGCCCGGGTCGTGGTCGACGGCCTGGCCCGAGAGCTGCTCAGCAACCCGCTGATCGAGACCTACGCGATCGAGCTCCTCGAGGGGACGTCGTCGGCGATCTCCAGGGAGGCCCCGGCACAGTGAAAGTAGGGGTCGTTACCTTCCCGGGATCGAACTCCGACGTCGACGCGCTCAACGCGCTGGCGGTCGCCGGTGTCGATCCGGTCACGCTGTGGCACGAGTCGCCGGATCTCGAGGGCGTGTCGGCAGTCATCCTGCCCGGCGGCTTCGCCTACGGTGACTACATTCGGGCCGGCGTGATCGCGCGCTTCTCGCCAGTATTGCGTGGCGTGAAGGCGTTCGCGGCGTCGGGCGGCTACGTCCTCGGCATCTGCAACGGATTCCAGGTCCTGGCGGAATCCGGCCTCGTCCCGGGTGCGCTGCTGCGAAATCGCTCTCTCCGTTTCGCCTGCAGAGTCGTGGCCATCGGGCCGGAGCGGCTCGATTCGCCCTTCACCCGTGCCGCCAGCGGAGCGCCGATCCACATTCCGATCGCCCACGGCGAGGGCTGTTACTACGCCGACGAGGCCACGCTCGACGCGCTTGAGGCTAACGGCCAGGTCCTGTTCCGCTACGTTCGCAACGACGGATCGCCCGCGATCGACCCGGACGAAGCCGCGAACCCTAACGGGTCCTTGCGCGCCATCGCCGGCGTCTGTAACGCTGCCGGCAACGTAGCTGGTCTGATGCCGCACCCGGAGCGGATGTCCGAAGCCATCCTCGGCACCGACGAGGGCATGCAGCTGATCCGCTCGCTGGTGGAGAGCGCTGCGGATTGGGAGGCTGCTGGTCGGCCGGCCACCGTAGCGGGGCCGACTGCCGGCCGGGCGGCTCCTGCGACCGATCGGGCACCGGCGGCCGCGCGGGGTAACGCATGAGCGATGTGAAGCCGGTCTCGCCCGATCTCGCCCGGCAAGGGGCGGGACTGCCCGAACCCGAGCCGCTCCACCGTCGCCTGGGCGTCACGGACGGTGAGCTCGAGGCGATCCGTGGCAAGCTCGGCCGCGATCCCAACCACACCGAGCTGGCGATGTTCAGCGTGATGTGGAGCGAGCACTGCTCGTACAAGAGCTCGAAGCCGCTCCTGAAGACGCTACCGACGCGCGGCAACGGGATGCTGGCCGGCGTCGGCGACAACGCCGGCGTCGTCCGCATCGGCGATGGGCTGGCCGTGGCCTTCAAGATCGAGAGCCACAATCATCCGTCCGCGGTCGAGCCCTACCAGGGCGCGGCCACCGGCGTCGGCGGCATCCTGCGCGACATCTTCACCATGGGCGCCCGCCCGATCGCCGTGCTCGACGCGCTGCGCTTCGGGGATCCGTACGACCCGCGCACCCGCCACTTGGTCGACGGCGTGGTCCGAGGCGTAGGCGGCTACGGCAACTGCGTCGGCGTCCCCACGGTAGGCGGCGAGCTGGTCTTCGATCCCTCTTACCAGGGAAATCCGCTCGTCAACGTCATGGCCATCGGCCTGCTGGAGGAGCGGATGTTGATCCTGGCCGAGGCGCCGGGGCCGGGCAACTACGTGGTCCTGTTCGGTTCCACGACCGGCCGCGACGGCATCGGCGGGGCGAGCGTCCTGGCCTCGGCGACGTTCCAGGACGACGACCCCAACAAGCGGCCGACCGTCCAGGTCGGAGACCCGTTCGCGGAGAAGCTGCTGATCGAGGCCAGCCTTGAGCTGATCGACCGCCGGCTGGTGGAAGGGATTCAGGACCTCGGAGCGGGCGGTATCAGCTGCGCAGCGTCGGAATCGGCCGACAAGGCCGGCACGGGCATCCTTCTCGACCTGGACGCGATACCGAGGCGGGAGCCCGGCATGGAGCCGTGGGAAGTGATGATCTCGGAGTCCCAGGAGCGAATGCTCGCCACCTGCCGGCCGGACAGCTACCCGGCGGTGCGCGAGGTCTGCGAGCGCTGGGGGATCCCGATCGCCCTGGTCGGGCGGGTCACGGCAGACGGGGACATCGCCGTCGTCGAGGGTGGCCTCGACTCCGGCGGCGTGCCGACCGCCGGCTCGCGTGAAATCGCCCGCATTCCGGCGAGGGCCCTGACAAGCGAAACGATCGTCCACTATCGGCAGGCCACGCCACCGGCTCGGCGACGGTCGGCACCGGCGCCGGGCACTCCGCTGACGGCCCAGGATGGCCTCCCTCAGCGCGGCATGGATCCGGCCGCCGTCCTCGCGGCGCTCCTCGGCAGCCCAAACCTTTCGAGTCGCCGCTGGGTCTACGAGCAATACGACGCCTGTGTTCAGAGCAACACCGTCGAGTGGCCCGGCCACGGAGCAGCGGTGCTGCGGGTCAAGGGCACCAGGAAGGCACTCGTGGCCACGACGGACGGCAACCAGGCCGTCAGCGCCCTCGATCCGCGCCTGGGCGCGCAACTCTCGGTCGCGGAGGCCACGCGCAACGTCAGCATCACCGGCGCGCGCCCGCTCGGCATCACCAACTGTCTCAACTACGGCAACCCGGAGCGCCCCGAGGCGTTCTGGCAACTGCAGGAGGCGGTTCGCGGCATGGGCGAGGCTTGCCTTGCGCTGGGGATCCCAGTCACGGGCGGCAACGTGTCGCTCTACAACGAGTATCCGGGCGGCGCGATCGCCCCGACTCCGGAGATCGGCGTCGTCGGCCTGCTGGACGACATATCGCTGCTGGTGCGGCCGCCCTTCACGACCGAAGGCGACCGCGTCGTTCTGGTGGGGGAGAGCACCCCGGGTGTGGCCGGCTCCGCCTACGCGGCGCTGGCTGGGATCTCGGCCGAGGACGCGCCCCCAGGGATCGACCTGGATCGCGAAGCGGCGCTTCAAACGTTCATTCGGGAGGCCATCGGCCGCGGCCTGGTGGCGTCGGCCCAGGACGTCTCCGGCGGCGGCCTGGCCGTGGCCGTGTCGGAGTGCTGCATGTGGAGCGGTATTGGCGCAACGCTCCGCCTCGGTGTCCTGGGCTCGCCCGCCGTCGAACTCTTCGGCGAGAGCCCCACCCGGCTCGTGCTGTCCTGCCGTCCGCGCCACGCCCCGGCTATTGAGCTGCTGGCCCGACAGTTCGGGCTGCCTGCGGTGACCCTCGGCACGGTCGGCGGGGAGCGGCTCCGCATCGAGCTCACCGGCCAGGGCGCGACGGGCGCGGCCGAGGAGAGAGGCTCGGGCGTGGCCGACGCGCTGGACGTCTCGCTGATCGATCTCCGCCACGCCTGGGACCACGGTCTGGCCCGGGCTCTCGGCGTGGAGCACGCGCCCGGCCACGAACCTGACGCGCCGGAGACTGTCGCGTCTGGCGAGGCGGTCTAGCCGTGTGCGGGATCTTCGGCGCGGTCACGCCGGGCATGGATGCCGCGCCGATGGCCGCGCTCGGCGTTTTCTCGCTTCAGCACCGCGGCCAGGAGTCGGCCGGCATCGCGGTCAGCGACGGCGAGCAGCTGATGCTGTACAAGGATCTCGGCCTGATCGCTCAGGTCCTCGACGAGCGCCGCTTGCCCAGCCTGCGCGGGTCGCTCGCGATTTCACACTGCCGCTACTCCACGACCGGTTCCACGATCTGGGAGAACGCTCAGCCGACCTTCCGCATGGGCCGCGGCGGGTCGATAGCGGTCGGTCACAACGGCAACCTGGTGAACACGCGAGAGCTGCTGTCCAGGCTTGAGGGTGGCAAGTCGCGCCTGCCCGCGACCACCGACACGGAGCTACTTACAGCCCTGCTGGCGGACGATGCGTCGGGGGACACGGTCGAGTCGCTCAAACACGTGCTGCCGACCGTCCAGGGCGCCTACTCACTGGCGATTCTCGACGAGAAGCGGGTCATCGGCGTGCGCGATCCGCACGGCTTCCGGCCCCTCGTCCTCGGCCGACTCGAGCCGGCCGAGGACGACCCCGAGGGCAGGCGTTCGGGTGGGTGGCTCATCAGCTCGGAATCGGCCGCCATTGAGGTCGCTGGCGGGACGGTTGTTCGGGATGTCGAGCCCGGGGAGATCGTCATTCTCGAGGTAGGGCGGGAGCCCGTCTCGGTCCGCTTCGCCGATGGCAAAGAGCAGCTGTGCGTGTTCGAGCTGATCTATTTCGGCCGGCCGGATTCGTACATGCTGGGCCGCAACCTGTACGAGTCGAGGCGCCGCATGGGCCTTGCCCTGGCGAAGGAAGCCCCGGTCGTAGCCGACCTGGTGATGCCCGTGCCGGACACAGGCGCGCCGGCGGCCGCCGGGTTCGCCGAGGGCGCAAACCTGCCGTACCGCGAGGGAATGGTCCGAAACCGCTACTCGGGCCGGACCTTCATCCAGCCGTCGCAAGCCGTGCGTCAGCGCGGCGTGACCGTGAAGCTGAGCCCTCTCCGCGAGGTCGTTGCAGGCAAGCGGCTCGCCGTCGTTGACGACTCGATCGTGCGTGGCACGACCACCCGCCAGATCGTGGCCCTGCTGCGGAAAGCCGGTGCGGCCGAGGTCCATCTTCGGGTGAGCTCGCCGCCCATACACCATCCGTGCTTCTACGGCATCGACACCCAGGTCGAGACTGAGCTGATCGCATCGACTCACTCGGTCGAGGAGATCCGGGAGTTCGTCGGCGCCGACTCGCTCAGCTTCCTTTCGATCGAGGGTGTCCTGCAGGCGCTCGACCTGCCATACGACCGCTTCTGCTTCGCCTGCTTCGACGGCAAGTATCCGGTCCCGGTCCCGTACGACACGACCCGCCACAAGTTCGTGCTCGAGGATCCCGAGGGGGAGCCCGTGTCGCGGGGCGAGGCCGAGGCGATCGCCATGAGCGGTCGGCATGAGTGACGAGAGCGGGTCTCGGGCGGGCGAGAGTGCAGGTCGCCCCAACCGGGGTGTCAAGCGTGGCGGCGCCTGGGATGCATATCGACTGGCCGGTGTGGACATTGCTGCGGGAGAGCGCGCCGTGGAGCTCATGCGAGCTTCGGTCACCGGGACGCTGCGGCCCGAGGTCATAGGCGGTCTGGGCGGTTTCGCTTCGCTGGTCGCGCTGCCGGCCGGAATGCGCGAGCCGGTCCTGGTCAGTTCGACGGACGGTGTCGGCACGAAGACCGCGATCGCGATGGCCCTGGGCCGGTACGACACCGTCGGCCACGACCTGGTGGCGATGTGTGCCGACGATCTCGTCTGCGCCGGAGCGGAGCCGCTCTTCTTCCTTGACTACATCGCAGTGGGCCGCGTCTTTCCGGAGCGCGTTGCGGCGCTGGTGGCCTCCGTCGCGGACGGATGCGGTCTGGCCGGCTGCTCTCTCGTCGGCGGCGAGACGGCAGAGCACCCTGGGCTGATGGAACCCGACGAGTTCGACATGGCCGGCTTCTGCGTCGGCGTCGTGGAACGCGATCGCCTGATCGATGCGACGGCGGCTCGGCGGGGCGACGCGCTCCTCGGAATCGCTTCGTCGGGTTTGCACAGCAACGGCTTCTCGCTGGTGCGGCGGATCCTCGCCGAGGCGCAAGTTCCGCTGAGCGAGGGCTATGGTGAGCTGCTGAGCCGGTTCCTCGGGCCGGCCACGGCGCCCGAGCCGGAGACGCAGCCGCTCAGCCTCGGCGAGGTGCTTCTGACGCCGACGCGGATTTACGCCAGGTCGGTCCTGCGGCTGCGAAGACGGCTCGACGAGGCCGGCGCTGCGCTCAATGGCGTGGCGCACATCACCGGCGGCGGACTGCCCGGCAACGTGCCGCGCGTCCTGCCGGATGGTCTCGGTGCACGCCTTCGTCCCGGGAGCTGGCCGATGCCATCCGTCATGCGGTTGATGGGCGCGCTCGGCGGCCTGTCGGAGGCGGAGCTGCGATCGACCTTCAATGGCGGTCTCGGGATGGTGTGCGTCGTTCCGCCCGGGGCGGCGGAACTGGCGATTGCCAGCCTGGCCGAGGACGGTCTTGCCGCCTGGCAGGTCGGTGAAGTGGTGGCAGCCGGCGCGTCGGAGGCGCGCTACACGGAGTCCTGACGGGAGCTCGGCGGTGCCGGCAGCGTCGGGTAGCGCCCAGCCGGTCGGAAGGCAGGAGGAGCAGCGTGGCACACAGGATCGCGGTCGGCGTTTCGGGAACGGGCAGCAATCTGAAAGCCTTGCAGGCCGCCGTGCTGCGGGGCGCGCTCGATGCCGAGATAGCCCTGGTGTTCGCCGACCGCCTCTGCGCTGCGCTGGATTGGGCAACGGAGCAGGGAATCGAGACCGCGCTCGTGCCGGCGGCACCGCGGGGAGACGATGCGGCCCGGACCGAAGAGGACCGAGTTCTGGCCGGTGCAGTCACGGCCGTTGCGCCGGAGCTTGTGGTTCTCGCCGGCTACATGCGGATTGTCGGGAGTTCAATGCTAGCGGCGTTCGCGGGCAGGATGATCAATCTCCACCCATCGCTGCTGCCGTCTTTTCCAGGCGCACACGCCATCCGTGACGCGCTCGGCGCCGGGGTGAAAGTCACGGGTGTGACCGTGCATTTCGTCGATGACTCGCTCGACGGCGGCCCGATCATCCTCCAGGACTCGGTTCCGGTGCTGGCGGGTGACACCGAGGAAGAGCTGCTCGGGCGGATTCATGCGGTCGAGCATCGACTGCTGCCAAGGGCCGTAAGTCTGGCCCTGGCTGGAGCGCTGACGATCGAGTCGGATGGTCGAACCGTGCGGATCGACGCCGCCCGTGCGGCCCTGGCGATGCCCACTCCGCGACGGGCGCTGCTCTCGGTCTCCGACAAGTCCGGGCTCGTGGAGTTTGCTGCGGGGCTGACCGGCCTCGGCTTCGAGCTGGTCTCGACCGGCGGAACGGCGCGGGCCTTGCGAGCCGCGGGCTTGCCCGTTACGGACGTGGCCGCGGTCACAGGCTTTCCCGAGATGCTTGACGGGCGTGTCAAAACCCTCCACCCGCGGGTCCACGGCGGCATCCTGGCCGATCGGCGGCAGGTCTCCCACCGCGAGCAGCTCGCTGCAGCCGCAATCGATCCGTTCGATCTCGTCGTCGTCAACCTCTACCCATTCGCGGCGGCAGCCGAGCGGCCCGGAATCTCATTCGACGACCTGGTCGAAGAGATCGACATCGGCGGTCCGTCGATGGTCAGAGCGGCGGCCAAGAACCATGCCTCGGTCGCGGTCGTTACGTCGCCGGCCCGGTACGGGGCGGTCCTCGAGGAACTCAGGACGAAGGGTCGAGTTGGGGACGGGCTGCGTTCGGCCCTGGCCGTCGAGGCCTTCCGGCAGACTGGTGCCTACGACGCGCGAATTGCCGCCGAGCTGCCCGTTCGGATGGCCGCTGCCGGCGTCGAGCTGCCGGACGAACCGGGTCTCCCGAGGTCCGCCGATCCGTACCCGCAGACGCTGGTCGTGGGCCTGGAGAAGGTCGAGACGCTGCGCTACGGCGAGAACCCGCACCAGCAGGCGGCCCGCTACCGCCGCCCCGGGACGGGGAAATGGGCGGGGCCATTCGCATTGGGCGGGACGATCCTCCAGGGCAAAGCCCTCAGCTACAACAACGTCCTGGACGCCTCTGGCGCCGATGCGATCGCTCGCGGCCTCCGCGGCCCGGCCTGCGTCGTCGTCAAGCACACCAACCCGTGCGGCGCCGCGGAGCGCCCGACCCTCGTCGATGCGTGGCGGACTGCCCTGGCCGGCGATCCGGTCTCCGCTTACGGCGGCGTCGTGGCCCTGACCCGCGAAGTGGACGCCGCCACCGCCGAGGGGTTGGCCGCGATCTTCCTCGAAGTGATCGTGGCCCCGTCGTACTCGGCGGAGGCACTGGCGATCCTCGCCCGCAAGACGAACTTGCGGCTGCTCGAGGACTCCGTTCTCGGGAGTGCTGACGCCCCATCAGCCCCGGACCCCTTCGGTTCGATCCGGGTCGCCGGCGGCGGGGTGCTGATCACCGCTCCGGACATCCTGCCCGACGACCCGGCGACGTGGAAACTGGCTACGACTCGTCGGCCTTCCGACGACGAAACGCGCGACCTCGACCTGGCCTGGCGTCTCTGCCGCGGTGTCGTCTCCAACGCGATCGTGCTGGTGAAGGACCGCATGGAGATAGGCCTGGGCTCCGGGCAGACGAGCCGGGTCGATGCTGCCCGCCAGGCAGTGGCAAAAGCGATTGCCTTCCATGGACCGGATGCGTTGCGTGGCGCCGCCTGCGGATCGGACGCGTTCTATCCGTTCCCCGACGCGGTCCAGGTCTGCCTCGAGGCAGGCGTCACGGCGTTCGCTCAGCCCGGCGGCTCGATCCGCGACGCGGAGGCGATCGGCGCCGCCGAGAAGGCCGGTGCCTCGATGCTGATCACGGGCGTTCGCCACTTCCGCCACTGAGCGTTGCGCGGGGTGGGCCCCCTGCCTCACCGGATCGTCTTGAGGTCCTCTTCGATCGGCCGGCGGTCGTCCGGGTCGGCGACCGCTTTGAGCGCCAGGCGGGCACGGGTAAGCCAGGCCTTCTTCTCCTTGTCGTCGCCGGCCACCGAGTACGCCCGGGCCAGCCCTTCGTATGCAGCGGCCTCGTCCCAGTCCTCGCCGCCTCCGAATTCGGCCAGCAGCTCCAGGCACCGACGAGCATGCCAGATCGCCGGCTCGGGCCGCCCCAGCACCGAGTAGACGCGCGAGCAGAGCCACTCGCCGCGGGCATGGGTGACCGGCGAGCCGACGTTGCCCCAGTGGTACCGGGAGGCGTGGGCGGCGTGGAGCATCTCGTCGTCCTGCTCGGGCTGCCGTTTCGCCATGTCGAGCAGGCGCCAGACGTCGTTGTACAGGCCGGCCGCCAGCCGGCGTTCGGTCTCCCTGTCGAGGTCGGGCAGTCTCGTGGGTGGCATCTCGCCTCCAGTCTCACCGGATTCGGCCGCGCTGATGCAGATGCTGGCGCCTGCTGGCCGTCCGTCAAGCCCGGTTGCCGTCGGATATGACGGCCGGTCAGGCCGTCCAGCCCGGTCAGGCCGTCCAGCCCGGTCAGGCCGTCCACACCCGTCGGGCCGTCGCCCGCCCTGCCTGATACCATCGGGCTCCATGAGCTCCGCCGATCGCTACTACGTCACCACCTCCATTGCCTATGCCAACAACAGGCCGGGACTGCACACCCTGTACGAGGTGATTGGCGCAGATGTTCTCGCGCGCTGGCACAGGATGAAGGGCGACCGGACGCGCTTCCTGACCGGCACCGACGAGCACTCGGTCAATATCGCCCAACGGGCGGCGGAGCTCGGCAGGACGCCCAGGCAGCTGGTGGACGAGAATGTCGGGCTCTTCCGCACGGCGGAGGATGCCCTCCTGATCAGCCCCGATCGGTTCATTCGAACGACCGACCCCGACCACATCCGGTCGGCCCAGGAGATGGTTCGGCGAGCTCACGCCAATGGCGACATCTACGTCGGAACGTACGAGGGCTGGTACTGCCCGGCCGAAGGCTTCAAGACGCCTTCCGACGTTGTCGAGACGACCGACGGCACGCGCTGCCCCAACCATCCCACGGTTGCGCTCCAGTGGCTCTCAGAGCACAACTGGTTCTTCCGTCTGTCGGCGTACCAGGATCGCCTGGAGCGCTACTTCGAGGAACATCCGGACTTCGCCCAACCGGACTACCGTCGCAACGAGATGCTCGGCTTCATCCGGGGCGGTCTCGAGGACTTCTCGATCAGCCGCGCCGGCGCGACCTGGGGCATCCCGTTCCCGATCCTGCCGGACGGGTCCTCGTCGTACCGGCCCGATGGAACGTGGGATCCGGCGGCCGGCACAATCTACGTCTGGTACGACGCGCTCATCAACTACGTCACCGGCGCCGGCTTCCCCGACGACCCCGACGCCTTCGCTTGCTGGTGGCCGGCCGACCTGCATGTAATCGGCAAGGACATCGCGCGGTTCCACACGATCTACTGGCCGGCGATGCTGTGGAGCGCCGGCCTCGAGGCGCCGCGCCACGTCTGGATCCACGGCTGGTTGCTGGCCCAGGGGGAGCGGATGAGCAAGAGCCTGGGCAACTTCCTCGATCCCGTGGACGTGGTCAGGACGCTCGGGCCGGACGGCGCCCGTTACGTCACCCTGCGCGAGGTTCCGTTCGACAGGGACTCGGATGTGTCGTGGGATTCGTTCATCCGCAGATACAACGCCGACCTGGCGAACAACTTCGGGAACCTGCTGAACCGCACGGTGTCGATGGTCAATCGGTATCTCGGCGGTGAGCGACCGGCACCGAGTCGAGGGGGCCTGCAGATCCCCGGGACGAACGCGCTATCGGCCTATCGCGAGAAGCTCGAGGCCTGCCAGCTGAGCGACGCCCTGGCCGCACTCTGGAGCCTCGTCGACGCGGCCAACCGTCAAGTCGATCTCGAACAGCCGTGGGTGCTTGCCAGGGAAGCAAAGGCCGGCGTTGAGGGCAGGGCCGAGCAGCTGCGTCTCGTTCTCGGCGACCTCGTCGAGGCCTGCCGGCTCATCGGCCTTGCCGTTGCGCCATTCATGCCGGCCGCTGCGCCGAAGATCCTCGCTCAGCTCGGCTACGAGTATCCCTACGCCGCGGATGGCAACGGCGGTCCGGCCCTCCTCGGCGAACTGCACTGGGGCGTCCACGCGGGCGACGTCGGCCGACTGGCCGCAGCCGAGCCGCTCTTCCCGCGCATCGAAACCGACGCTGCGACCCCCGCCGCGGGCTGAGGGCGACTCCGTGGACGGACGATGAGGCTTGTCGACAGTCACGCCCACATCCAGGCCGACGCCTTCGCGAGCGACCGGGCGGCAGTTATCGCGGCCGCGCGGGAGGCGCGTATCGAGAGGCTCCTGGTGCCCGGTTGGGATGCTGGCTCCTCGGCAGCCGCCCTCGGCCTCGCAGCCGAATGGGATTGGATCGACGCCGCGGCTGGCGTGCACCCCCACGATGCTGCCCTGGCCACGGATTCCGATTGGGCCCTCGTGGTCCAGCTTGCGGCCGACTCGCACGTCGTGGCAATCGGTGAAACAGGCCTCGACTTCGACCGCATGCATTCCCCGCCGAAGGCGCAGCTCGCCAACCTTCGGCGCCACCTGCGCCTCGCCCTGGAGACGGGCAAGCCGGCCATCCTCCACTGCCGCTCCGCGGCCGGTCGGCGCGACGCGCAGGACGCGCTGATCGCCGAGCTCCGCGCCGCCGGCTTTGGGGGAGTGGAGGCTCGCGACGCGTTCGGGGACGGCCCGCCCGCCGTGCTGCACTCGTTCTCCGGCCCGCTCGACTACGCGGTTGCCGCCCTCGACCTCGGGCTGGCAATCTCTTTCAGCGGGCTGGTCTTCCGACGCGGCGAGGAGACGTCGAGCGAGGTAGCTCGCATCGTCCCGCGCAACCGTCTGCTGATCGAGACCGACTCGCCGTACCTGGCGCCGCCGGGCGTGCCCCGTGGCGGGGCCCGTGGGTTCTCCGGCCGGCGCAACTCGCCCGAATATGTCCGCATCACCGGGGAGTGGCTGGCACAGCAGCGCGCCGAAACGGCGGATAGCATTGGCGCGGGCCTCGTCGCGGCCTATGACGTGACTTTCCGGCGCCGCTCCCGGGGCTGAGGGCGCCTGCCGCGCTCGTGGCTACGCCGAAACGCCGACCATCGAGGAGACGACCATGACGGACCGGAGCTTTGAGCGCGCCAACGACGAGTCCCGAGGGCGACTTGCCCGCCTCGTCAACTCGCTCAGTCCGGCGCAGCTCGAAGTCGACCTCGGCGAAGGTTGGACCGTGGCGTCTGCGCTCGGCCACATGGGTTTCTGGGATCGCTGGCAGGCCGCACGCTGGGTGGAGATGCTGGCCGGAACGTGGACCGCGGACAGCAAGTCGATTCTTGCGGCCGAGCATCTGGCCAACGACGCGCTTCATCCGTATTGGGCCGGGGTTTCGGCGAAGGAGATGCCGGATCTGGCCTTGGAAGCGGCCGCCCGGCTCGATGCCTTGATCGCGAGCGCGCCGGACGCACTTGTCGATTCGCTCGAGGGGACGTCGATCGCCTTCCTGCTGCACCGGCACCGCCACCGCAACGAGCACCTCGACCACATCGAGCGGAGCATCGCGGCGGCCACTCCCGCCCGCGCCGACCGCACCTTCGTCGAGCGGAACGCCGCCAGCCGGCGACGCCTTGCCTCGCTGGTGGAGCGTCTGCGCGAGTCGGACCTGGCCCTGATCACCGAGGAGGGCGGCTGGACGGTGGCTCAGGCTCTCGCCCACGTGGCCTTCTGGGATCGCTCCACCGCGGCCCGCTGGCGGGCGGCCCAGGCGGTACGGGCGGCGGGCGCGGAAGGGAAGCCTCTTGATCCGTTCGGGATCCCATACGAACTGCTCGAAGGGATCAACCCGCCGCTGGTCGAGATGGTCGACGCCTGGTCCGGGCAGCTGGGCGCAGCCATCGGCCGTGAGGCCATGAACGCTGCGGAGGCGGTCGACGCGATGATCGAGTCGCTGTCGGAGAGCCTTCCCGAGTCGCTGGTCGCCGGAAAGCCCAACTTCGTCGCCCGCTGGTCGCATCGTGAGGCACATATCGAGCAGATCGAGCGGGCGCTGTCGACCTTTCGTCCCGCGGGCGCTCCGGTCGATCGGGCCTTCGTCGCCCGCAATGAGGCGAGCCGGGCACGCCTAGGCGAGCTCCTGGGATGCCTGTCAGCGGCTGACCTGGCCAGATCCGCAGGCGACGGTTCGTGGACCATCGGCCAGATCCTCGGCCACCTGACATTCTGGGACCGGTTCCTCGCGTCTCGCTGGCGGGCGGCCGTGGCGGCGGGGCCGCGCGAGCAGCCCACCTACTTGCCCCACGAACTGGCCGACCTCATCAATGGCGGTCTGCCAGTCGGCTGGCTGGCGTTCTCGTCGGCCGCCCCCGAGGCTGCCATCGCCGAGACGCTCGCTGCGGCCGAAGCGATCGACGCGATCATCGTCGCCCTGCCGGAGTCGGCTCCGGTCGAGGCCGTCCTTGCCGAGCGCCCGGCGTTGCTCGATCGTTCGATCCACCGTCGGGAGCACATGGAGGAGATGGAGAGGGGTCTGGGGGCGCATCGGGGCTGACCGCGCGGGTCGCGACGCCGTAACATCGGACTCGATCTCCCGAGCGCAGGATCTGCCGCAGGAGTTGCCAATGGCTGGCGTCCGGCTTGGGTGCAACCCGCGCGGCCAGGGACTCGCCGAGTACGCCCTGATCCTTGCCCTGATAGCGATCGTGGCCGTGAGCGCACTGCTCTTCCTCAGCGGCTCGATCGACAGCGTCTTGAGCAAGGCCGGCGCGCAGATCTGAGCTCCGGCGCCACCATGCGGCCAGTCCGGCCACGCGTATCGGACTCGCTCCGGCATCGGATGGGCCGTCAGGCCCTCTTGCGAGCCTTCCAGACTTCCTCGCTCGGCCACCGGCGCGCCCAGGCCGGGTCAACCCAGGGGTACCTGGTCGTCGCGCCTTCTGGTGCCTGGATCTCGATCAGGTCTTCGATCTCGAAGCCGCTGGAGCGCAGCAGTCGGATCATCTCACCGTGCGGCAGGTGGAACTCCACCGAGTCATCGCCCGGCCACTCAAACCGACATGCGCCGAACTGGTCTCTCAGGAGGCGGTCCGTCGGTGGTTTGTCGTCCTCGTCGGGGCTGCACAGGATAAACAGGAAGGCATTGCCGAGGAAGGTCAGACGAGCGCCCGGCCGGAGGAGGCGGCTCGCTTCGGGTATCCAGCGGTAGGGGTCGGCCCAGATTGCCGCGCCGTACTCGGAGATTGCGAAGTCGAACGACGCATCGGGGTAGGGGACCGACTCGGCGTTGCCGAGCAGAAGCGGGAAGTCGAGTCCATGTTGGGCCTGAAGGCGTCTGGCAGTCTCGAGCTGCTTGGGCGAGTTATCGATACCGACGGGTCGCGCACCCGATCGGGCGAGCCACGCGGAGACGTACGCGGTGCCGCAGCCCAGCTCGATGACGTCCAGGTCGCGGACGTCGCCGAGCATCTCAAGCCGGCTCTCCGGGATGCACCAGATGCCCCAGCTGGGCTCGACACGAGCCCAGCTGGCCTCGCCCGGGGCTACCCAGCCGGCCGCCCACTGGTCCCAGACGGCGCGGTTGCGCAGGACGTAGTCGGGCAACTCTGGATCCATCTTCTTTCCCTCCAGCCGACCTGGATCGCTCGAACGCGCACTCGCGGTCCCAAGACGCGAGGACCTCGAGTCGCGCCAGTCGGTTCGGCCCGATTCTGCACCATTGCGCAGCGCGAGCGCCCGGGCCCTGGGCGTGCTTGACATCCTGAACGGCCGTCGTTAGGCTGTTAGCACTCTCGATGGTAGAGTGCTAATCGACGGAAGGGCATCGCCGAGGCGCGGCGGAGCAGGCCTTTTGGCTCGCTAGAACGCAGCGCGACAGGCCCGCGGGTCTGGCAGCCTGAGCCGGTCGAGGATTTCGGGCAAGAACGTGCGCGCCGGTTCGCGCCGGCGCTGGACGGCTACATCCACGTGTTGTGACGACGGTCTTGGCCGCCGTCTTCAGGAGGAATTGCGCGTTGGCAACCGCCACTGCGACCAGCAAGAAGCTGAAGCCTCTTGGCGATCGCGTCGTCATCAAGCCGACCCCTCGCGAAGATGTCACGAAGAGCGGCATCGTCCTGCCGGACACGGCCAAGGAGAAGCCACAGGAGGGAACCATCCTCGCTGCCGGACCGGGCAAGACGCTCGATGACGGCAAACGCGAACCGATGGACGTCAAGGTTGGCGATCGGGTCCTCTACGCGAAGTACGCCGGCACCGAGTTCAAGGTGGACGGTGAGGATCTTCTGATCGTCAGCCAGAAGGACGTTCTGGCGATCGTCGAGGACTAAGGGCTGCCGGAAGACGGCGCTGATCACCGACTCGGCCCCAGGCATGACCTGGCTGGCCGGCGTAATGCGGAGGACATACAGACTTGGCTAAGCAGCTCGTCTTCGACGAGACCGCTCGTCGATCACTCAAGCGCGGCGTAGACCGCCTTGCCGAAGCGGTCAAGGTGACGATTGGTCCCAAAGGCCGGAACGTCGTCCTGGACAAGAAGTTCGGCTCGCCGACCATCACCAACGACGGCGTGACGATCGCCCGCGACATCGAACTGGAAGACCCGTTCGAGAACATGGGCGCCCAGCTCCTGAAGGAAGTCGCGACCAAGACCGACGACGTTGCCGGCGACGGTACGACCACTGCCGTCGTCCTGGGCCAGGCGATGATCAACGAAGGCATCCGCAACGTGACCGCGGGCGCCAACCCGATGCTCATCCGCATCGGCATCGAGAAGGCCGTCGAGGCCGTCGTCGCCGAAATCAAGAAGCAGTCCCGCCCGATCGACTCACGCGAGGAGATCGCCGCCATCGCCACGATCTCCGCTGCCGATCCTGAAGTCGGCGACATCATCGCCGAGGTCATGGACAAGGTCGGCAAGGACGGCGTCGTCACGGTCGAGGAAGGCCAGTCGCTCGGCCTCGAGAAGGAATACACCGAGGGCATGCAGTTCGACCGA